>WNGM01011491.1_pt1 | contig 12984 bp, 9 predicted proteins | sample 5400571 | NCBI WGS metagenome assembly WNGM01 (sample SAMN13153378, study PRJNA577476) | soil metagenome | isolation source: 100 cm soil or saprolite under Garry oak tree replicate 2 | place: USA:California | collected 2016-06-15
CGCACTGATACCGGAGACCGCCCTGCCGCTCTTCGACGGGTTCGAGGCCAAGCTTCTCGGAGTAGAACTTCCGCGCGCGGGCAAGGTCCTGGGCGGGGAGCCGGGTCGCGACATGACTAGCCTGGAGTTGACTATGGAACTGGGGTGTTGAGCTCATCTTCGTCTCCTTCATCAATACCTCGTTAAACAGAGTGGTCGTTGGGGCCCGGAGCGGCTGGCTTCAAGCCTAGTTGCGTTATCATTTCGAGCTGATCGAAATACACATGCTCCGAAGCAATCAGGTCGTCCTTCATGCGCAAGATCGATACCGAGTGGGTCGTGACGCGCTTGCCTGTTGGTGGAATCGGACCGTTGGGTGTCATCATCGGACCAGTGTGTGTACCGGTAAACACAAGTTCGGTGGCCGCTGCATCTTCGGCAAGAACTTGATTTCCGAAGGTGAGGACACCATCTGGAAATGCCTTCCAAAGGGCTTCGGTATAGTGCCTTACTTGGTCGCGCCCATGCAGCGTGACATCTCCAGGAAGTACGAACTCAACGTCTGGACTCTGGTTGGCGAGATACCCATCGATGTCTCTGGCGTTGTGAGTTGTAATGTTGCGGTCAAGTATTTGTTTTGTTTTTGATGTGTCTTGCTTTGCCATATACCCTCCGATTCACCGGTACTACTTACGTAGTATACACGACTTATTTGAGCTCTGTACAACACTCCGGCTCCATAACTATCGTTTCTATCAGCTTAAGATTGCTCCGCTATCCCATGTTTTCAAAGAGTGGCTTTCCTTTGCTCGTACCAGTTCGGCGCCCTACTCAGCTGGCTCTGAATGGTGTTCGTGCACAATAGTCCACTCGCCATTCACTTGCTTGAAACCCATGGTTAACCGGACGGTAAGATCGTCTTTCCGACCGCTGGAACGAGGATTGCCACAGTGAATAAGGGCATGACAAAAGGCAACGTCACTCCCTGTCGTGACGCTTATGTCGCTCAGCTGGAAAGTGCCTCCCCTCTCTAGCCAGGGGAAAAACTTACTCCACGATGCTCGGTATGCCTCGATTCCTTTCAATTGAAGTGGCGGGGGTACATCGAACATCAGCATATCAGGCGCATGATGCGCAAGGATGGCTCCCATGTCTTTGTTACGAACAGCGGTCGCCCAGCTCTCGACTACTTCACGGATTTGAGCTTCATTGGTGCTCGTTTGGTTCTGGTTCATGAATGATCCTTTCTCCTAGAGAGACCTCTCCACACGTTTTTTGAGCTTTTAGCGCTGGTTTTCCTGCCAGCTATACTCCATTCGCTTGGCCGTTGTCTCTGCCGTTTCACGCCCCAGCAGCCGCTCTATCAGGTGCAAGCTCATATCGATGCCCGCCTCAATGCCCGCCGAGGTCACCAGGTCCCCCTCATCGACCCAGCGCACTCCTGTTTGCACCTCCGTCTGTGGAAACTCCCTGCTCAGCCGGTCAAGGCTCATCCAGTGCGTGGTTGCTTTTCGGCCCGCTAACAGCCCGGCTTGGCCCAGGAGAAAGGCCCCTGTGCAGACGCTGCTCATCACCGTCACACGCCCGGCCATCCGCCTCACCCACGCCACCACCTCTTCCTGCTGCACCGCTGCCCACACCCCCCAGCCACCAGGAACGACCAGTACATCCAGCTCGGGATGATTCTGTATCGTGTAGTGCGGCTGTACAAGGAAATTGCCCAGCGCCTTCACCGGTCTCTCGCTTTGTGCGAGATGGTAGACGTTGATAGCTGTGTCGGTTCCCCCCTGATTCTTCCCCGTCGCCTTCAGCCGTCCGGTGACCGAAAAGACTTCAAATGGTCCACAAAAGTCGAGGACTTCCGCATCCTCAAAAAGGAGTATCCCCACGGTAAGTTTTCCATCCTCTGTTGGCATGATCGTATTCCCTTTCTGACACGAGAATTCCAAAATTTACACCTAGTTCCAACAGACCTGCTACCCATCCACTCTTTACGAACTCTCTCCAACCGGAAGCGGGACCCCGCTTCAGCTCCTTCCTCCTGCCTCTTCTTGGGGTGGAGCCTCGCTCGTCTGAAGCGAGAGCAAGGTCAAGCCCAGGCGGATGATCTGTAAGAGCACCCCATGCAGGGCAGCCTGATCCGGGAGAGGTGCAGAGAGTAGGGTGGTTCCAGCGTCCTGGTGCTCGATCTCTAATCCCTCAAATCGGTGTTGCCAGGACGGGTCAAGGTGTCCTTGCACCCGAATGTGGTAGTGCTTCTTCCTTCTCCCCTGTTCGGATTGTTCTGGTTCTGAGGAAAGCATAGCAGGGAGCGACCTGGAGCACAGTAGTCAAAGGTGTACCAGAAGGAGTATGTTTGCCAGCAGGCAAGCGGAGATGTTGGGAAGAACACGCTCATAGCAGGGAGCATGTCCGCGCCTGCGCAATCGCCTGGGTGCGATTGGCTGCTCCCAGCTTGCCGAGGAGATTGCTGACATGTTTCTTGACCGTGGAAAGCTGGATCACCAGGGCGTTGGCGATCTCCTGGTTGGAGGCGCCCTCGGCCAGCAGGCGCAAGACTTCCTGCTCTCGCCGGGTGAGGGGCTCCCCCAGCGCGGGTGAGGCAGAGGGAATCTTCCCTGGAACGGCCAGCGCCTGTGAGAGGGGCGTTCCCGTTCGAGGAGACGTGCGTCCATGCTTCTCTTCTTGCTCGAAAGCGGCCAACAGCTGCGCGACAAAGGAGCGGGAACGCGTGGGAGAGCGGTTCACCTGCTCATGCTGCTCGTGCGGAGCAGTGAGCAGCGTCCCCAGCACCTGCTTCATCGGTTCACCGAGATCGAGATACACGCGGATGTAGCCCTCGGGCTCGGTCAGCGCGAGCAGACGAGCCGCGACGGCCTGGACTTGCTCTTGCTTCCCTCCAGAGTGCAGGGCGACGACCTGCAGCGCCAGAAACTCGATGGTATTGAGGAGATCTCCTGGCCGATCCAACTGCGAACTCCAGCGTTCCAGCGCCTGGAGCGCCTGGGTATACTGGTGCTGCGCGAGAGACACCCGGATCTGCATGAGAACGGCTCCTTTCTGGTTAGGATCCCAGGTTTCTGGGGAGAACACCACCTGCTCAGCCCAGTGACTTGCCGCATCCAGATCGCCCGCTGCCAGCCAGTACCGCACGCGTGTCGCAACCACCCAGAAAGCATACACAGCGAATCGCTCTTGCTGGACCAGGGCTTCCGCCTGCTGCAGCGCCTGGTCTGCGGCGGTCAGATCGCCTCGTGCAAGCTCGAGTTGCACCAAAAACATATCTCCCGTGATGAGCAGATCCGCCTGCTGCCAGGCATGCGCGATACGCAGCAGCTGTTGTGATGAGCGAGAGGCATCTTCCAGTCGATTCCAGGCGTAGTAGGTGAACATCAGAAAGTAATGGAAGTAGCCTGTCATAGCGGTCTGCTCGCCGATCTGCTCCACCAGGGCGAGACCTTCCAGACATTCCAGCTCCACCAGGCGCCACTGTCCGGCTCTCAGATAGGCAAAGGCCAGCCAGAGCACCACGCGAACCAGGGCCCTGTGGTCTGCAGCCGCAAGTACCTGGTGCTTCGCCTCCAGCAACCTCTTGATCTGGAGGGCTCCCTGCGACTCGGTGAGCCAGAAGGTGAGGGAGAGGAAGATCATCTTCCAACTCACCTCCTCCGGCTCATCCAGGCCCTCGATTTCCTGAACAAGGAGGCGCAGACGCTCTGTGTCGCCACGTCTGAGGATCTCTCGCGCCGCGATCAACGCCCGCAGCAGGCGCAAACGCCTGTGAATCACCGCCATCTCGCCATTTGGGAGGGCAGGGAGCGTTTCCTCTCCCTCAGACTCCGCAGTCGATCTCTCCTGGCTCTGCAGCATGGCTTCCAGGCGCGCCATCGTCTGTTCCACCTGGGTCTGCACTCTGCTATAGGAGGCGCTGACAACCTCATGGAGCGATTCCAGCCAATGCAGAGTCGAATTCAGAGCGAGGCGGGCGTGCTGCCATAAGACGGCATCCGGGAGCGCGGCCAGCCAGGTTTGCACGACCTGTGCCTCCCCGCGCAACCAGAGGTGCGAGGCCTCGCGCTCCATCAGGGAAGCAGCGTAGGGGTAGTCTCTGGCGGCCAGCGCGTGAGCAATGGCCTCCCGCAGCTCGCCCTGTGCCTCATACCACTGCGTGGCCCGCTGATGCAAGCGGGGCACCAGTTCCGGGTGGCTGGCTTGCAGGCGAGCCAGGAGTGTCTCACGAAAGAGCTCATGAAAACGATACCAGCGCCGCTCTTCATCCAATGGGACCACAAAGAGGTTGGCTCGCTCCAACTCCTCAAGCATCTCCTGGCTCGCAGACTCGCTTGGCACTGCGGTGACGGCCTGACACAAGGCAGCATTCAGGCTGGTCAAGATTGAGGTGTGGAGCAAAAAGTTCTGGAGAGGGACCAGCAACCGAGCGAGAATGTCCTGCTGCACGTAGTCCATGAGATAGCGATGGCCGCCGGTAAAGGCGGAGATCCAGGCCGAGCGGTCTTGCTGCTTGCGCAGGGACAGGGCCGCCAGCTGCAGCCCGGCCACCCAGCCCTCGGTGCGCCTCTCCAGGGCCGCCACCTCTGCTTCCGAGAGCGAGAGTCCCATCGAGCGCCGCAGAAAGAGGCCGGCCTCATCTAGGCGAAAGCGCAAATCGGCAGTGCGGACCTCGGCCACCTGTCCTCGGGCGCGCAGCCGTGAGAGGGGCAGGTCCGGGTCAACACGACTGGAGAGCAGCAGGTGCATGCGCGCCGGAAGATGCTCAAGCCAGAAGGTCAGGGTCTCATGAATAGCTGGATCGATGATCACCTGATAATCATCCAGGAGCAGCAGGAGGGGTGCGGCTGGCTCACCCACCTCAGCCAGGTCATTGAGGAACGCGGTCAGGATGGCGGAAAAAGGCGGAGGCTCAGGTGAGTGCAACATGGCAAGAGCGATCGCCCCGACGCCTGGCCGGCATCTGCGCAGTGCCGCGATCACCGCTGCCCAGAAGCGGAAAGGCTCATTGTCCAGGGAGTCCAGAGACAGCCAGGCGACCTGATTCGGATGCCTGCTGGCCCACACCGAGAGCAGCGTCGTCTTTCCCCACCCGGCGGAGGCGGAGAGCAGCGTCAGAGGGGTCGAGAGCGCACTATCCAGATCAGCAAGCAGGCGGTCGCGCGGCACCAGCGAGTTCGGTAGACGTGGAGGAGAGAGCTTGGTCGAGAGCAGCGTCATGCTCTGCTCGACCTCAGGCTGCGCGCGCGAAACAGCCAGAGGGGGAGGCGCTGGCTCGCTTGAGAGGGCCTGTGCTGTCTCCTCTAAGCGGGCGAGCGAAACGCTCGACGTCCGCCCGAGATAGCGCTTGCGGGTGTGGCGATGATGCGTGCGACAGGCATACCAATAGCCTCTTCCGCCACGCCTCGCTTCTTTGAGAACCGAGATCCTTCCTGCTTGCCCAAGAAAAGCAAAAGCGGTGTGCTCATCCAACCAGCGGGAGAAGGCTGGTTCGTCTCCTCGAGAGAAACACTGCTCTGGGTGCCCATGGATATGGAGTTCATAGTGCTGGTGCGCTGCGGACCAGATGAGCGCATGCCGTGATGGTTTGGGCATCGTTTCCTGCCTTTGCCGTTGGGTATTTCACCCCCAATCTCCAACACTCAGGAGTATACCACACAACAGGGCGATGCACTCGCCAGGAACATCGAGAACAGACAAGACAATGTTCAGTGAATATTGACGCAGATGCCTCGGTAACCAAAAGGAGGGATGAGGCCATTTCCTCGCTTTATGGAAAGAAAACAGGACAGGTAACGCCATAACCTTGATACGGCCCACACCATTACGCCACGTCTGCTTCACTCATCCTTTGTGAATGCCCTTCCACAGTTTAGGCTGCTCTTTGGTAATCATGGTGTAATCCACCCAACACAGGAACAGAGATCACCCTGTCACTCGAGTCGTGCAGAGGTGTAGACTGCACTGGCGGTACTGGGATCTGCTGGTGAATCCCTTGATGCGGTCGAGCTTGATTGAAGTACACCACGTATGTCTTGAGGAGACGATAGAACTGCTTCTCATGCAAGACCAGGAAATGATCCAGGCATTCTCGCCTCACGCTTCCCAAAAAGCGTTCACAGATAGCATTCGCTCGAGGAGTTCGGTAAGGTGTCCGAAGCACTTTGATGCCACTCGTGGTAGCTACACGCGCAAAACTCGACCCAAATTTGCTGTCATTATCCCGAATCAAATATTGTGGTTTTGCTCCATACGGTGTCGCTTCTCGCAGTTGTTGCGCAACCCAGGAATCGGTGGGAGATCGGGTCACATTCACGTGGATGACCTTGCGCGATTTCAGTTCGATGATAAAGAAGGCAAAAAGCGAACGGAAGAAGAGGTCAGGGACCTGCAAAAAATCGCAGGCCCAAACCTCTGCCGCATGATTGCGCAGAAACGTCTTCCAGTTCTGTCCTCTCGGTTTTGTGCGGCGAACCTCGCTCATGTATTTCTGAATGGTCCGTTTACTCACCCGGATATCCAGCTTGAGGAGTTCCCCAACGAACTTTAGCCTGAAACCCCGATCAAGCGAACGGCTGTATCTAAACAGAAAGGGTAGACTCGTGATATAATCTTTAACAAGATACGGAACGATACTATTTTGGAGAGGCGGGTGATTTCCTTGGCGGCTCATCCAGAGAGGCGGCGCTATAGCTTCGAGCAGTACATCACATTGTTGCGGAACAGTGAGCAACGACTCGAGTACGATCACGGTGAAATTTACGCGCTGGCCGGCAGCAGTGCCAATCACGCGGCGATCTCTGCCAACATGTGGCGCGCTTTAGACGATGCACTGGGAGAAGATACCCATTGCCGCGCCTATATGGTTGATCGTGTCGTTCGGCTCACACCTGACATCATCGTCATGCCGGATGTTGTGGTGACTTGCGATAAGGCCGACCAGGATGATGCTTTTTTTCTGGACTCACCACGTATCGTTGTTGAGGTGCTTTCAAAAAGCACAGAAGCCCGGGACCGAACCTATAAGCTGCTGCGTTATCAGGCCAAGCAAAGCATTCAAGAGATTGTATTTATCAGCCAATACGTGCAACACGTTGAGGTCATTACCCGCACTCCTTCCGGCTGGGAATACCAGGAGTATGGACACGAAGAAAGCTTTCCTCTCGCGAGCCTGAATACGACCATCCATGTGTCTGATATCTATAGGCGACTGTCCATTCCGCTCGAAAAACGCACGATTGTACCTCTTGAGATTATCGAGTCGGCGGATGAACAGGAAGATACTTAAGATCGACTTCCACGCTGAAACAGATTTGCAGAGCAGCAGAACCAGTATTCCCTCAAATAGTCGTAAAGATGTATGCCTGTGTTGGCTACGTGGGATATCCGTTCTAATAAATACGCTCTTATGAAAAGCTCTATCTCTGTCTTTTCCTCCTTATCCACAGAACGAGCAAGGTTTTCCACATTGCTCTTTCCCCTCTTATTTTAGAACGGATATCCCACGTAGCCAACACAACAGTGCGGGCAGTCCATGGCTCACTCCTCATCAGATGGTTGCTTTCCACATGCATACCCTACTGACGGCCTCCATGCCAAGTCTTCTTCTGAGTTCTGACGCTTCCGTATAGAGGGCCCGAAAATGTCCGGCCAACCATCACGGTGGATTGAATCGGCTTCCAGGTGAGTTGCCGGCACCCTGGAGAGGAGAAGGAATACTCCTGACTGACACCCTTTCTGACACCGTAACCGGCAGATAACAGCGGATAATGGTGGGCACTGGTGGACGACGACGCGGGTGAAAGGGCACCGGGAGGACGTCGGTGGACGCCGGTGGACGGAAGGGGCCGTGTCCACGGAAATCCACTGTTGTCTACCGGTTTTGCTGTCAGGGGTGATCGAAAGAATGCTGGGTGCGGGCTGCTTCCGGGGTACTGCGAACGAGGAAAAAGAGCGGCAACCAACAAAGATTGCGGCTCCTGTGTCCCTGATGCCTTGACAGGACGGTGTTCGGGTACACATAATGAGCTATGACAAATGAGCTTGGCCCTTGAGTAGTAATGGAACGAAAAACAACGCTAAGGAATTGGAACAGAGAGGACGCATTGACCAGATGTGTGTGATGCTACTGGAGCCACTCAGAGGGCAGTGTATTGCGGAGGATGGGAGGATGTTGCGGTGAGCGGCTGGCCAATGCATTTTCGGCTTGGCCAGCTTGCAGGTTGTTTCAAAGGGCAAGGGTTCTATGCTTCTCTCACCTCATGAGCGCTTTCCACCGACTCCTCTGGATCTTGCTCTGCCTCTTCCAGCTCCCGTAACGGATGGAAGGCTCCCTGACGGATCTCATCAGAAAGCGAGAACGTGTACCGGCCCAGCAGATTGATATGATCATAGCCCAGTGGAGAGAGGCGTTCCACATCCTCTAGCACGATCTTCATGCCTCGTCCTCGCATCTCCTCCAACGCTCGATGCATGTACAACGTATTCCAGAGTACCATGGCATTGACGACCAGCCCCAGGGCTCCGAGTTGCTCTTCCTGCCCTTCACGATAGCGCTGGCGCACCTCTCCCTTGTGTCCGAAATAGGTGGCTCGTGCCAGGCTATGGCGGCTTTCGCCTTTGTTTAACTGGATCAAGATGCGTCGCCTGTACGCAGGGTCATCAATATAGGAGAGCAGATAGAGCGTTTTGGCGATCCGTCCCAATTCCGCAATGGCCTTCGCCAGGGTGGAAGGATGCCCATTTCCCTGGAGTGCTCGCAACAACTCGGTGACATGGACCGTGCCCAGTTTGAGGGAACCCGCGACCCGCAACAGATCATCCCAGTTCTCTTTGATCAGGTTCCGATTGATGGTCTGACGTGCCAGGCCGTTCAACACGCTGTAGTCAGCCGAGGCATCGATGCGCCAGAAGCGAGACTCCCCCACATCGGCCAGCCGTGGACTGAATTGATAGCCCAACAGATGGAATAACCCGAACATAACGTCGGAGTAGGAGGCCGTATCGGTCATCAACTCCTTTGGGTGCAGCCCCGTTTCTTGATTGAGCAGCCCTTCCAGGACGACGAGTGAATCACGTAGTGTGCCTGTGACGACGATATTTTTGAAACCGCTAAACTGATCACTGGTGTAGTTGACGAGCGTGATGCCGCGCCCGGTGCCAAAGTATTTGGGGTTGGGACCGGCGTTCAAGGTTCTCAGGGGAACGATAAAGCGCAAGCCATCGGCGCTGGCGACTTCTCCACCACCCCAGGACTTTGCCAGAGGGATGGTTGCCTGATAGTCCACCAACCGCGCATTGGCACGGGAAAGCGTATCCGGTCGGATGTAATTCTGTTGCACATAGAGCAGTCGATCTCGTTCCAGCGCAGGGATCCCTTTGCGCACCAGGGGTGTGAGTCCCACGTTGCAGGCTTCGGCAAGCAGAACGGCGCAGATGGACGTGGGCAGGTCGTCCAGGCGAGAGCGTCCTTCACTGATATGAGCAAACTCGGAGGCAAAGCCGGTGCGAGCCTGGATTTCCAACAGGAGTTCTGGCAAATCCACCAGGGGTTGGCGTCGTGCGACGCGGTGACGCAGGAGTTGCAGGCTCTCTGGTTCCTCCACCTTGTCCAGACCCGTGAGAATTAGCGTGTCCTGCTCTTGCCCCGCCCGGTTCTTGACCTTCTCGATGCGCACACCTGGCTGGGGAAACCTAGCGGCTGTGGCGCGATACGCCTCATCGAGTCGGCGTGCGAGTTCATCGAGTTCCATCTTTGACTCAGCCTTTCTTCCTAAGGATTGACAAATGGTGGGTCGCACCCGCTCCCAGTGCTCCCCGGAGAGTAACTTGGCTCGTGGATCGCCCCAGCGGGTGCTCTCCTCCACAAACACATCATGGCGGCGCAGGGCCTCGTGGAGCCGTTCCAACACACAGAAAGTGTAGTAGCGACGATCGATGGGCTTCCCTGTGGGGGCGACGTGGCGCTTCCAACTGGCGGGAACGACCTCCATCGGGGCTCCCGAAAGATCGGGGTGTTTGTGCCCTTCCAGGTCACGCAGGAACGTGAGCGCCTTGAGCACCGGTTTCCCAGCCTCGTTACTCGTAAACTCGATCGTGCGTAGGAGAGCCGGGAAAAAGCGACGCACCGAGGAATAGCGCGCCACGATTTCCTGGTAGTAATTGTCATCCGCTGGACGCGCCAGATCGTAAATGGTAGCGACAGCCTCGGTGATCCTGGCCTGCTTTTCGGTGAGAAAGGTGCGTACCTGTTCATCGGTCCACGCGGGGGTGATGACTTTCTCGCTAATCTCGGCCAGCGATAAGGCGGCCGCGTCCAGGTCACGCAGGGTCCGCAGGCGTGCTTTCTTTCCGTCGCTTGTAGAACGCGCCAGCAGATCCCGCATGAGCATATCCAGCACATCCAGCGAATCATCCTGTGCCGTGACCGACAGTTGGCGGGTAAAGGACACGAGCGTGGCGGTCCGACGCTGCTCGGTCAACTTGGCAATACTCTGGGCTTTGGTCGTCACGGCGTATTGCGCCAGAGCTTTGATCCGACTCGCTGGGACATTCACCAGGTCCAGGGGACCAACATCCAGCTGGCGCACTTCGGTCAGGCGGGCCAGCGCCTGCACCAGGACAGGGGCGCTCGCACGAGAGGGAGCACGGCGGAGGCGTTCGAGATTCGTGATCCTGGACGCACCGGCTCGGGCGAGCAGTCCCTCCAGGTCAGTCCGTTGTTCAGGCGAAACGGCTGCGCTCAACCGTTGCCACAAGCGCTCAGCGACGCGTTCCCGAATGGTAGAGATCAGGCGTGTGAGCGTAGTTACCCCTGGCAACAGCACTTTTTTGTCGAGTAACCAGGCCGTTGCCAGGTCAAAGAGCACACTGGGTCGCTCGGTGCCGACCCAGACACGCGCATAGAGGAAACGCATCAAGGCAAATCCTCCACGGCGCTCTGAAAACTCTTTGTAGCCAGTGTGTTGCCGGATTTCCTGGGCATGCTCTTGCTGGGTCTGGACTCGCTCGGCATACTGCGTGATGCACTGTGGATCGGCAATCCCCAGTTGGGAAGCGACATAGGCAATGACCCCCATGGGGACATTCACCGGATCTGGGAGAAAGGTGCCCAAGAACCGGAGTGTCCCGATCTGGACTCCAAAGCCCAGACGATTCTGGTCGCCACGGCGCTGGGCAATGAGGGTGCGATCCGCATCATCCAGATGAAAATAGCGGGCAAGTTGCTCTGGGGACGGTTCGCCAACATAGCGGCCATACCGCTGCTCTTGTTCCTCGGTCAGGTAATCAACAGGCATACTGCGCCCTCTCGTCTTTCTGTATATCAAGTACGGATAGTCCATTCTAGCGAACGCGCAAGATTTGTAAAAAGGAGTATGTCTGGACTATTGGGTAAAATACTCTCATTTGCCTCTTCCAAATGCCGCAGATTCCTGCTAGAATAATCATTATCACAGGATTATCGCCAAAATGGGACGATCTTGAGCGTGAGGAATCAGCTTTCCAAGAGACGCCTGTTTATCATTATCACAGGAATAAGCAGAATAAGATGGGACATACTTCAACCGAAGAGCAATCACTGAAATCTCTGGTCACCACCTTTCTCGCGGATCTGGCTCATGCAAATCATTCGCCACACACGTGCCGCGCCTATGCGACCGATTTGATCCAGCTGTGTGCCTTTCACCAGGGGTCGATACAGACAGTCACTGCGGACGTCTTGCGAGCGTTCTTCGAGATACATGCCCAACTTCGCCCTGCAACCAGAGCGCGCAAACAGGCAGCGGTCGCACGCTTTCTGACCTGGGCCGAGCAACAGGAGCTGCTCGACCGCAATCCGATGCGCAAGATCGACCGGGTGAAACTCGATCCGCCACAGCCGCGTGGAGTGGAGCGTTCCCAGATTGAGCGCATTCTCAAAGCTATTCCCGCCGAGTGTCTGCGTGACCGGCTCTTCTTCCGTTTGCTCTCGGAGACCGGCCTGCGAGTCAGCGAGGGGCTTTCCTTGTATGTGGAGGATCTTGACCTCTCGCTCGATAATGAGCATCTGACCGTCGTGGGGAAAGGCGGCAAGAGGCGAACGGTCCTGCTCGACGATCCACGTCTCGTGCAGCAGCTCCGAGCCTACCTGAAACGCAGGGGCTACAAGCACGGGCCCCTGTTCCGAGCGGAAAAGAACGGACGAGGAGGACCACTGCGTTACCAGTCGATGCAGGAACGATGGGACCACTACTGCTCGCAGGCAGGCGTCGCCTGCACGCTGCACCAACTTCGGCATTCGCATGCGACTGAACTGATCAATGGCGGGGTCAGTCTGCCGACCATTCGCAAGCGGTTGGGGCATAAGAACCTGCAAACAACGCTGCGCTATGCAGAGCAGGCAGATGAGACCGCTGATACCGAAATACGAACGTGGCGTCGGAGAAACTCACCACGACCTGAGAACTGAAGCCTTCTCTTCCCCTTCTCAGAGGAGGAAGAAGCACTCTGCTCTTTGAGCATTCTATCAAAAGGTGGCACACACTATGGAGACGCTCTTGGGTACCCCAATCCTTTGCCCGGTCTTGATTGGCCGCGCAGCCGAGCTCACGGCACTGCGCTTGCTCGTTGATCGAGCGAGGAGCGGCAAGGGGCAGCTTGTTCTGCTTTCCGGCGAAGCGGGGATCGGCAAATCGCGCCTGGTGGCCGAGGCGAAGACCTACGCGACTGCTCAAGGCTTCCTTCTTCTGCAGGGCCAGTGTTTCCCAACGGACCGTTCCTGTCCCTACGCTCCTCTGCTTGATCTGTTGCGGTCACACCTGGCCACCTCTTCCCCAGAACAGGTGGACACGGAAATGGGGTCCCTGGCCTCTGCGTTGTCTCCCTTGCTTCTTGATCTGCTCCCTCTGCCGTCTGATCTCCCCTCGCTGCCCCCGCTTGATTCTGAGCACGAGAAACGTCGTCTTTTCGCCGCCCTGGCTCATCTCTTCCTCCGCCAGGCCACCAAACAACCGGCGC
>WNGM01003258.1_pt1 | contig 12976 bp, 10 predicted proteins | sample 5400571 | NCBI WGS metagenome assembly WNGM01 (sample SAMN13153378, study PRJNA577476) | soil metagenome | isolation source: 100 cm soil or saprolite under Garry oak tree replicate 2 | place: USA:California | collected 2016-06-15
TTTCCGGCGCAGGTCATTGGCCACAGCCTCTCGCGGGTGGGCACTGCTGCCGACGATCATTCAACCCGCGGCGGCCGCGATCATTGGTCTAAGTGTTCTGATCGGAATGGTTTTGGTCGGCCGGCGAGTTCGGCAATTCGGCTGGTGGCGCGGCCTCGAGGTTTGGCGCACGCCGCAGACTGACGATCACCGGGTCGATTTTTACGAACGGTTGAGCATGTTGCTCGAGCAGCAGGGCCTCAAGCGTGAGCCGCACCAGACGCCCTTGGAGTTCGCTCTGGCAAGTGGCGTGAACGAAGCCCGCGCGATAACGAACGCTTACAATCGAGTGCGGTTTGGGGAAGAGAAATTGTCTGAATCAGAACGAAAGCAGATTGAACAATTGTTATCGCGGCTTGAGCAAAATCGAAAAGGCCATTGAAGCCCAAATCGACGAAAAGGTTTGCGCAAGCAGATGAGTGGTAAGTGACTTAGGGCTCCGTTAGGAGCCGAATGTTTATAGTACGCAAAGGCTGAATTCCCCCCTTCGCTCGTTGAGGAGCAAACGCCATTTGCTCCTCAACGAGCGATTACGCAGATTAGTGCTTATAATCTATAAACATTTCGCGCCTAACGGCGCTAAGGGAGAGTGGTTTACTGTCGACGGTTCACGATTAACAAATTTATGAAGAAAGTCGGATTTATCAGCCTTGGTTGCCCTAAGAACCTCGTCGATAGCGAGGTGATGATGGGCCGCCTCAAGCAGAACGGTTTTCAGATCACGGCGGAGGCCGCTGAGGCGGACACGCTCGTGGTCAATACCTGCGGATTCATCGAGTCAGCAAAGAAAGAATCGATCGAAGCAATTCTTGAAGCCGCCAAACTAAAGACCAGCGGCAAAGCAACGCGCTTAGTAGTCGCCGGTTGTCTGGTTGAGCGTTATCGCGATCAGTTGAAAGCCGAAATGCCTGAGGTGGATGCTTTTATCGGCACCAGCCAAATTAATGACATCCTCAGCGTTTGCGATCCCCAAACGAACACGCGATCACTTCCGGTAATTCCGCTGGGCAATCAGAGTGCGACCTATCTTTACGATGAATCAACGCCGCGCGTCCTGGCCACGCCTTCGCATTACGCGTTCATCAAGATCGCCGAAGGTTGCGATCGTCCCTGCGCGTTCTGTTTCATCCCGCAGATGCGCGGGCACTTTCGCAGCCGCCGCTTTGGCTCGATCATCGCCGAAGCTCATCAACTGGCAGAAGAAGGTGTGAAGGAACTTATTCTCGTGGCGCAGGATTCATCGCGGTACGGCGAGGACCTGGGAAAACACGACGCGCTGGCCCATCTTCTGCGCGAGCTTTCGCACACGGAAGGGATCGAATGGGTGCGCGTGATGTACGCCTACCCGACCCACATCAGCGACGCCTTCCTCGATGTCCTTGCTGAAGAACCAAAGGCAGTCAAGTATCTCGACATGCCGCTGCAACATGCGTCACAGAATGTCCTGAAGCTAATGAAGCGAGGCGGCAACCGGGCCTCGCTCGAGAAACTAATCGGACGAGTACGCGCCCGCGTGCCCGCGATTGCGGTGCGCACCACGTTTATCACCGGCTTTCCTGGCGAAAGCGAAGAAGACTTTGAAGAGTTGTTGGCCTTTGTTAAGAACGTGGAGTTCGATCGTGTCGGTGTGTTTACTTATTCTGACGAAGAAGAAACGCCGGCATATGATCTGCCACAGAAAGTCGATCCGAGAATCGCCAAACAACGGCGCGCGCGCTTGATGAAAGAACAGGCAAAGATTTCGCGACGAAAGAATAAATCTCGAATCGGCAAGACGGTGCGCGTCCTCTTTGAAGGCGAGTCGAACGAAAGCGAATTGCTCTGGCAGGGAAGAATGGAAACACAGGCGCCCGATATTGACGGTTGTGTATTGATCAATGATGCGCCGGAAGGTTTTAGTGGGCGCCCAGGTGAATTCGTGAATGTGCGGATCGTAGAAGCGCAGGATTACGACCTTATTGGACAAATCCTTGCTTCAGGGAGCTCTTCCTGCCTCGGAGAATTATCATGAAAGTCTTCAATCCTGTTTTGAGCGCCGTTCTTCTGCTTTGTGCCGCTTCAGCCCTGAGGTCGCAGACAGCTAATTGGGTTAAGGTCTCTCCGCCGGGCGAAGAGTTTTCGGTGCAGATGCCGCAACATCCAACCGCGGCCCAGCAGAAAACGACTATGCGTGATTTGAGCGTCGCCGGACAGATGTACACTGCAATTGACGGCGATACGACCTACACCGTTTGGTCCTTGAAAAGAATTACGCCGCTGGGCGCAAAACAAAGTTATTTGGATTCCTGTGCTGATCTTGTCTGGGATGGACTGCTTCAGCCGGTTCGGGACCAGCTGCCGAAAGCCAGGTATGTGTATGCGCATATGGACTATGCGCATGAGTTAACGGAGAAGGACGATCCGGGTCGCGAGTACCTGGTCACGCTCGATCAAACATCCGGAGTCACAAACCTCTATGTCGACAACGAAAAGATTTACGTCCTGCTCGTCTTGAACAGTCGTCGAGACGCGCCGGAAACGGAACTCTTTCTAAAATCATTCGCGACCCCTGCGGCCTCGACCGCCAATCCACCCGTCCCTGAGGTCCTCAAGGTTCCGATTCTTAATCCATCCGCGCCGGGCGCACCCAGTGCTGGTGCGGGAATGGGCTCGGGTTCCATGGTCCCGGCACCAAATGACAGCGCGGGCCCGTCGCCGGCCACCGAAGATCTAAATCGAGTTTTTAGCGCCCGGGAGGTCGCCCAGAAAGCCCGATTAATTGACAAACCAAATCCCAGTTACACCGACGGCGCGCGAAAGTACCGGGTGACAGGCACAGTAGTACTTCGGGCGGTGCTATCGAGGGATGGGATGGTCACCAACATCAGGGTCGTTCAGCGACTGCCGCATGGCTTGTCTGAGAAAGCGATCGAAGCGGCGCGCGGAATAAAGTTTGAGCCAGCTCTTAAGGACGGCCACAAGGTCTCGACCTACGTTCAACTCGAATACAACTTCAACCTGTATTAAATAATGCTTCCGTGCATGACGCGCGACCATAATTGCCGCTGATTTTGGTCTGCGATCAAGAACCACAGATGGCAGCAATCAAAGAGTCGAGTGACGAGCTGAATCCGGCGGTCGCCATCTCTCCGGATGAAGTGCCGCCCCGGAAGCGACGGAGTGCCTCTGACTATCTGGCACTGGCAGTGGCGACCTGCGGTGTGGGTTACTTTCCGATCGCTCCGGGAACATTGGGTTCGCTGGTTGGCGTTGTTTTATACGTTGCCATATTTATTTTTGGGCATCACGTTCTTTTCGCCAATATTGAACATAACGAAGTCAACCAAAGACTGGTTTGGATGGTCGAACCGACGCTGGTGCTGGTGGCCATTTTCCTGTTGACGATGGTTGGGATTTGGGCAGGCACGCGCGTCGAGAAATTAATCCGGCGAAAGGATCCTTCGATCGTTGTCATTGATGAAGTCGCGGGCCAGATGGTCGCTTTGCTTTCCGGTCCGCTTTGGTTACACACTTGGTGGAGTGTATTGTCGGCTTTCGTGTTATTCCGGGTTTTCGATATCTGGAAGCCTTATCCGATTCGACGATTTGAAGCGTTGGAATCGGGACTTGGGATTATGGCTGATGATATCGTCGCGGGTGCTTACGCGTTGCTCTTGAATTCAATTTTGATCTCGGGATATCTGTTACTGGCTCCATCCCTTCGTTAACTCCGCGCTTTGGCAACAGACGTCAGGAAAATTCTCGTGTCAGATGAAGTCAGTGACAGTGGCCTTCAGCCGCTGCGCGATGCGGGCTTTCTTGTCCAAAAGAAGACAGGTCTTTCCCTCGACCAACTGCGTCAGGAATTAGCTGACAGCGAAGGTTTGATCGTCCGCAGCGAAACCAGAGTGACCAGCGAATTGCTGGCGGCTGCGCCCGGCTTGCGCGTCATTGGCCGCGCCGGCGTCGGCGTCGATAACATCGACGTGCCCGCGGCGACGGCCCGGGGCATCGTGGTAATGAATGCGCCGGATGGCAACACGATCACCACGGCCGAACATACAATCGCTCTTCTCGTTGCCCTCGCTCGGCGCGTGCCGCAAGCCGATGCCAGTTTGAAATCAGGTAAGTGGGAGCGGAAAAGTTTCGTCGGGACTGAGTTGCAAGGCAAGACGCTCGGCATTATCGGTCTGGGCCGTATCGGCCGCGCGGTGGCCACGCGGGCGCGCGCGTTTGGGATGAAGATCGTCGCTCATGATCCGTTTATCTCGCCCGAGCACGCCCGCAATCTGGAAATCGAATCCGGTTCGATCGATGAAGTGTTTTCAGGGGCGGACTTTCTTACCGTGCACACGCCGCTGACAAACGAAACGCGCGGCATCGTGGGGCGCGAAGCCTTTGCTAAGATGAAGAAAGGCGCGCGCATCATCAACTGTGCTCGTGGAGGTCTGGTTGATGAGCAAGCCCTCTACGAAGCGATCAGGGCGGGAACGATTGCCGGCGCGGCCCTCGATGTCTTTGAACAGGAGCCGCCGCCGCCGGATCATCCGCTGCTGCAACGTGACGAAGTAATTGTCACCCCGCATTTAGGCGCCTCGACGACCGAAGCCCAGGAAGGTGTCGCGTTTACCGTCGCCGAGCAGATGCGCGACTATCTCTTGACCGGAGCGCTGCGCGGCGCCGTGAATGTTCCGGCCCTGGGCGCAAAAGATTTGAACCTGCTTCAACCTTATTTGGTATTGGCCGAGAGCCTCGGCCGATTTCAATCACAGATCGTTGGCGGCGCGGTGCGCGAGGTTCACCTGTCTTTTGCCGGCGAAGTTGTAAACGTCGATGCCGCGCCGGTCACGCGCGCGTTTCTCGCGGGCCTCTTGCGTGATGTCAGCGCTCGGGTGAACGTGGTGAATGCTTTTCTCATCGCGGAAGAACGCGGGATTGCGGTCAGCACGTCGTACGTTCGCGGTGGCGGTGAATCCGTTCCGGCAATTCAGACGCGCGTCGTCGCCGACAACGGAGAACAGTTGCTGGCAGGAACGATCTTCGGTTATGCGAACGCACGCGAAGGCCGCATCACTGAGATCAACGGCTTTCGTATCGAAGCCATTCCTCACGGCCACATCCTTCTGATGCACAATCGCGATGTGCCGGGCGTGATTGGCCGCATCGGCACCATTCTCGGTGAACGGGGAATAAACATCAGCGCCTTTCATCTGGGCCGGCGCGAGCGGGGCGGGGAAGCGATGGCTCTGATCGAAGTCGATGGCCCGCTGGATCACTCAACGCTCAACCAGTTGCTGGAATTCCCACCCATCGTTTCTTTGCGCCAGATCGAACTGTAAATCAGGAGGTCTTTGCCTCAAAAGCCGAAACTCTGACGTCTCATTCATACCGGGCTTCAGCCCGGCGATGAACGGCAACAAGAGACGCGGAACCGTTTTAACGGTTTGCTCTTCCGGTCAAATCACTGAGGCCGTTGAACACGAGGAAGTTACGTCAACTGGATGGAGAAACGTTGGAACGGTTTCCTGATTTCGTTACGGCGCCTTCACACCGGGCTCAAGCCCGGTGTGAATGATAGGTCGCACTCTCAGACTCTTGAGGCAAAGCTAATCACGAGCGATTATGTTTTCGCGTCCTGGCCGCTTTCTTCGCAGCTTTTGAACGCGACGCCGCGGATCGTTTACTTGCGGCCGCGTGGGCATGTCGAGACAGCGCTGTCTTCGAGGCCGCACTGTGTCCTTCTCGCTTCAAGGCCCGAGAGGTGGCTCGCGAGCGTTTGGCTGATACTTTCCTGCTGCCCTTGCTGCCTTTTCGCAGGTCGCGAGCGGCTTGTTTGCGAACACTCTTCGAAGCTTGTCCTTTCTTTGGCGCCGCCAGCTTCACCCCGGCGCGGCGCGCTTTTGAAAGTCCGATGGCGATGGCTTGCTTAGCTGAGCGGGCGCCATGCTTTCCTTCACGAATGTGTTCTATCTCTTCACGGACGAACTCTCCGGCCTGGGTGCTGGGCGATTTTCCTTCGCGTTTGTCTTCGGTCGCGCGTTCAAGTGTCTCTTTTTCAGGCATAGCATCTCCTTTCGCCTGGTAACGGCAAGCGTCATGCCCTCGGCAACTTCGGGCTCGAATTCCACGCGCAGAATGCGGTACACTCCGCGCGCCCCTCGACTCTTCTGAAAAGAGGAATTTACCAATGCCCGATTCGAGACCGAGCACCAACGTCGAAGCCAAAGCAGTCCCGCAGGGCGCGGGTCCTGTCGATCCTGAACCGGCAAAACCTGCGCGCGGAAGAATCGACTCAGTTGACCTCCTGCGCGGGATCGTGATGGTGATCATGATGCTCGATCACACCCGGGATTATGTTCATTCGGGAGCGTTGTTGTTTGATCCGCTCAACCTGTCCCAAACGACTCCCTGGCTTTTTGTGACGCGTTGGATTACGCATTATTGCGCGCCAGTGTTTGTTTTCCTGGCGGGTACGGGTGCTTATCTGCAATTCGCTCGTGGCAAGAGTAAGCGCGACCTTTCGCGTTTTCTGGTAACCCGAGGCATCTGGCTGATTGTCCTGGAAGTAACGGTCGTAAGGACCGCGGCATTCTTTAATGTCGATCCGAAGTTTCTCTTCTTCTTCCAGGTAATATTTGTGATCGGTTTTTCGATGATTGTCCTCGCGGCTTTGATTCATTTGCCTTTGAAGGTTATTGCCGCTTTCGGCCTGGTGATGATCGCCGTCCACAATTATTTCGATCGGTTTCCGGTCAAACCCTGGCAGGGACCACAGAGTCCGGTTCCGAGCTGGGGCGCGAAGCTGTGGATGCTGCTTCATCAGCCGGGCTTGTTTCCGATCGGGCCGCGATTTCCCAGTCCGCTGGTTTTCGTTCTTTATCCATTAATTCCCTGGATTGGCGTCATGGCGGTTGGCTACGCGCTCGGCGAGTTATATACGAAAGATGCGAGGCTTCGCCGGCGTTGGCTTCTGATCATTGGCGGGATCGCGACTTCGTTGTTTGTAGTTATTAGAGCCGTTAACAAGTATGGCGAACCGTTTCCGTGGGCGCGTCAAAAGAACGTCGTCTTCACAATCCTGTCTTTCATCAACACCACAAAGTACCCACCCTCTCTCGACTATTTGTTGATGACGCTGGGGCCGGCGATCATCGCTCTCGCCTTTTTTGAATCGGGACGTAATCTGATGCAAGCGTCTGCGCGCTCATTCGGCTCGATCGTGCGAAACTTTTTCGTAACGTTCGGGCGCGTGCCTCTTTTCTTTTACGTCCTGCAATGGTGCACCGCACACACTATCGCCATCGTGCTTCATGCTGCCTTCGGAAAGCCAGTGCATTGGCTGTTTCAAACCCCGGTGGATTGGTTTACAAATCCGCCAAAGGGAAATGGTTTCAATCTGATCGTTGTCTACCTGTGTTGGATTGGTGGCGTGCTGCTGCTTTATCCTCTATGCAAATGGTTCGCGGGCGTGAAGGCGCGACGGCGTGACTGGTGGTTGTCGTATTTGTAGACGGATCGAATCTCAAAGCTTCCGTTCATCAATTCAGATTGTTTAAGTAAAGGAAAGAGACAATGCGTTTCTTGATAACCGCCCTCGGGCTCCTGATTGCCGTACTTGCATTCGGCTGCGCTAATCCAGCGGCGAACAAACCGCAGGCCTCGGTTGGAAAAGCTGCGCCGGACGCAGGCTCGCCCGCGCCCGCCGGCGCCGAGACGCTGATCATCGCACCGGAAAATTCAAAGGTGGAATTCGTGGCGGCTAAAGTGACCAGAAGCCACAATGGACATTTCGAGCAATTCACTGGCTCGATCGACCTCGCAGGCAGCAGCGCCGATCAAAGTCGCGTCACCATCGACATCGAAACGGGTTCAGTTGTGACTGACGAAGATCAACTAACGGGTCACTTGAAAACACCTGATTTCTTTGACGTCGCGAAATACCCAAAGGCTACCTTTGTCTCCACCAAAATTGAGCCGGCCGCGACCAGCGGCGCGACCCACAGCGTCAGGGAAATTTCGATTTGCACGGAGTAAAGAAATCGATCACTTTTCCGGCAAACATTCAGATTGGCCCGGATCGCGTGGCAGTAAACGCAGAGTTCGCGATTAATCGGAAAGATTTTGGCATCGTCTACGCGGGTAAAGCTGATAACCTAATCCGCGACGGAGTGGTGATTAGGCTGACGCTCAACGTCCCGCGAAAGAAAAGCTAACAGCTGCCAGGACAAGAATGATTGGGCAAAAAGTCGTCCGGTTACCGAAGGCTATCGAATTCTTTCGGGCCAATCCGGTCTCATTCACACCTGGCTTCTTTAGCCAGGTGAACTGCGCCAAGCTAAGATCTGGAAACCGTTTAAAACGGTTTCCCCTTCTCCAGACACTCCCGATCACCCGGCTGAAGCCGGGTGTGAATGAGAACCTCGACCTTCCTTCTTGTGCAAAGCTGCATTACCCGGATTTCTTTGTCCCTTTCTGTAGAAAACAATAAACGGTCAAATCAGTCGACTTGAAAACTCAACTGCTGTGAAGCGCTGCTCCTGGCGATGCGATCAATCACGGTGACCTTTAAGAGATAGCGGCCAACCGGTAGCCCCTGCAAAGGGATTTCGGCCGCATATGGCACTCTGGTCAAGTCCGGAGTTCCGGCAGTTTCAATCTTGCGCAAGGTGGTAGTTAACACTGGCTCGTTATCACGGATGACCTGCATCTGGACCGCGAGATCCGGGGTAGCTTGGCTGATCGAAGCTGAAGGCTCGGCTATCGCAACCCGAGGGGGATCGGCAATTGCGGCATTGTACGTAAAAAACAGAAAGCCAAGACGGGACGAATGGGCGAACCTATGCTCGATATTCAATCGCGGCGTCGAGAATCCGCTAACTAATGAACTCATGCCTGGGCCGGCCGCATTGGGCTCCTCGGTTTGCAATCGCTCGGTTGAGATAATACTGCTGAGAGCGAGATGCCGGGCAGTCAGATCAGGCACTTCAATCCAAGCAAGTGCGGCTCCGGTTTGTCCGCTCTTTTGATCCCGGGCCGCCACACGCACCTGATATAGCCCTGGTTTCAAAGCCGCCCGGTAGTTGTAGATTAAACTACTGCTCGACACCGACCGCAGGTCAGGAGAACTAGACGTGATGACCAGATGTTCCTGGAAACCGCTGGCGCGCCTTCCCTGGTCATCGAAAACCACGCCCGCGACATCGACGGCGGCAGTTGGCTTGCCATTGGTGATTTCGAATGCATCAGCGGTGGGATGTATCTTCATCGACGCGCCAATAACCGTTCCGATATCGGGCAGATTCAGAAAGTGAACGGCGAGCGAGACCGGAAACGTATTCGTGGGGTAGAGTCCCGTTAATGCCTGCCGCAGATCTTCGCCTGCAGTCTTTGGCACAGCCGGACTCTTGTTGCTGCTGCCGGCCGCCGTTTCAATCGCCACACTATTAACAGGGTTCGGTCGCACACGCACCAGCAACTGCGGCCGGCCGACGATGTTCACTTCTATCCGCTTGAATTTGGCACCGCGTTGTTCATCATTGTCAGGCCGCCACGCAAGCAGGTAATAAACCGATGTCTCCTTCACCGCAGTGGTTACGGCGGTCGACAAAGCGTTCGTGTTGAAGATTGCCCGGCCGCCGGTATCGCGTGCCAGGGCATTTAATCCATCCTGGGATGCGTATATCTCGCCGGCACTGGCGCGTTGCAGGCGGCCGGACGGATCGAAAACACCGTCGCCGGTTAAATCGCCGGCACTGGCGATCAGCCCGCGCGCATCAAGCGAGTAAATCACGATACCTGAACGAGCAGCCTCTGAAGTAATCAGCCGCATTTCATCGAGTGCGTTTGAGTTCCTTTGGTCCAGGAGGAAACCGTCCGAGATAAGAAAGAACAGCTTGCGACCAGACAAAGGAGCTGCGGATCGAACCAGGCCTTCCAGCGAGGCAAGTGAGATCGTTGTAAAGTGCGCCGCTTGCTGAGCTATCGCCGAAGCGCGCTGTCTGACCATGTCGCCCGCCATCTGCCGGGGCAATCCGGGATTGTCGCGAAGCAGCGCGTCGATAAAAACATCAATCACCTCAGAGTCGTTCTGCTCGACCAGCGTCGCCTGATATTCGGTCATCGGCGGCCGCCCGGCATCGCGGCCGGAAACAGGGCGAACCGACACGCGTTCGATCGCCCTTGTCAGAACTTCTTTATTGTTCGTCAACTGTTGCAGGAACCCAATCTGACCGGTCGCGGAAACGATCGCCACCTCATCGTTTTGGCCCATTTCGTGATCTACGAAACGCCTGAGGAGCGCGCGCGTCTGCGTGATGCTGGAAGCCGACAGGTGTAGATCATCAAGGTAAAAGAAAACCGCACGACCGCGATCAAGCGGAACCGGCGCTCCCGTAACTTCATTCTGTTTGGCTCCGCCGCGAGCTGCGGCCAGCTGCGCTTCTTCGTTTCGACTTCCGGTAGAGACCCTTTCATAAAACGCAATCGCGTGTGGCTTCCCGTCTATCTTCAGCTCGAATTGTTCCCGTTTGAGTCCCTCGACAAAACTTCCATCTTTGGCAAATACCATCACGTCGGTCTGCACCAGCTCTGTGTTTACGCGCACCACGTCTTCCGGTCTGGATTGGCGCTGTTGAGCACTGGCGGTCCTGACCGTCGCGACGCAGACAATCAACAGTACGAGCGAACTGGATATGAGGCGTAGAGATCGCATCACAAAAACAGTTTATCGAAGAGTGGGCGGGTCCCCCAGGCTTCACCGGCTGCAGGCGATGATATCATGGCGCTATCGCCCTGGATGCCGAATGGCGCGAGTCCCGACTTAAGCCAGTATCGTCAGCCGAAAGTCTCGAGGACCTTCAGGCGCTCAGTTTGGAGTTCCGCCTTCAGGTGGGCAGTCGTCGGGGCGCACCTTTCCGCCTGAAGGCGGTACTCCGACTCAGCCGCGATATTTCGAAAGGAAGCATGGAAGAAAGAACCCCAACCCTGGTCCTGGAGCACGTCAACAAAAGCTTCGGTAAATTTAAAGCTGTAGACGATCTCAGCATCACGGCGCGACCGGGGCGTGTCTTTGGCCTGATTGGTCCAAACGGAGCAGGGAAGACGACGACCATTCGCATGATCGTGAACATCAGCGTTCCCGATTCCGGGCACATCGAGTTGTTCGGTCAACGCATGCACACGGCGCTTCAGGATCGGATCGGGTACCTGCCGGAAGAGCGGGGACTGTATCCGAAAATGAAGATCGGCGAACAGTTGAAGTTTTTTGCTGAACTCAAGAACCTGGATAGTCGAAAATCAGATCAGTCTATCGACGGCTGGCTGAAGAAGTTTCAACTCTCTGATTGGAAGGAAAAGAGAGCGAAGGAACTGTCAAAAGGCATGCAGCAGAAAGTCCAATTCATCGCCGCGGTCGTGCACGATCCTGACCTGGTGATTCTCGATGAGCCGTTTTCAGGACTCGACCCGGTGAACGTCGAGCTGATGAAGGAAGTAATTGTCGAGCAGAAAACGACCGGCAAAACCATCATTCTTTCGACGCACCAAATGGACATTGCCGAGCAGCTCTGTGACGACATCTGCATGATTCACAAGGCGCAAAAGGTCCTGGACGGCCGCCTGCGAAAGATCCGCAGCAGCTTTGGGCGCCATGCCGTGTCGTTAAGATTCGAAGGCGGCGATGGCGTACTTGACGATCAGACGCTGGTAGCCCAGGTAAAACACAAGAGCGATGAGATCGAAGTGCTGCTTGCTCCGGAAGCACAGGCTCAGCTGTTGCTCCGCAGACTGGTTGATTCAGGTGCCACGGTGACGAAATTTGAAATGGTCGAGCCGAGCTTGCATGACATCTTTCTCGAAAAAGTGAGAGAGCATCAATGAAGAAATTTCTCGCCGTCGTTAAGCGCGAATACGTGCAGCGGGTGCGCACCAGGTTTTTTGTTGTCGTGACAGTGTTCGGTCCGGTGATGATGGTTTTGTTTACCGTTGTTCCCGGCCTCATCCTTTCAAAGGCCGGCGGGCCCACGCGACTGGCCGTTGTCGACGAAACCGGGAAGATGTACGAACGTTTGAGTGACGAGCTCGCGCGCAGCGATAACGAAAGCGCCGAAGCGGCGAGTCGCTCAGTGGCGGATCCAGTTAAGCTTAGCTCGAACAGCAATAATCGAATCAACGAGGCCGGGAGAATGGTTCATGGCAATTACGAGGTCGAAGAAATAAAACAGGGCGAACAAACCCTAGCCGAGGTGGAGCTATCTCTTGATCAGCAAGTGGCTCAAAAGAAGCTGGATGGCTACCTGGTTCTGCCGAAGGACCTGCTGGCTGGCGGCCGCCCGGAATTCCATGTGCGCAACGCCGCCGATCCTTTTGCCAGTGAACATATTCAGGATTGCGTCAGCCGGGCCGTGCGCGCCGAGCGACTCCGCGAAGCCGGGATTGACGAAGGCAGAGTACAAGAGATGTTTGCGCGGGCAAGTGTGATCACGCGACGGGTAGGCGGATCTGGCGAAGAGAGCAAGAGTAATCAGAATTTTTATTTGGTGTTCGGCATGGGCCTGGCTATTTACGCGAGCATCTTGCTGTACGGCCAGGTCGTGCTTGGCGCGGTGATTGAAGAAAAGCAAACGCGAATTGCGGAAATACTTTTCTCGTCGATGCGTTCGTTCCCCTTGATGGTAGGAAAATTAATCGGCGTATCTCTGGTAGCTCTGACGCAGTTGGGAATTTGGGCGTTGGCACTTCTGGCCCTGGCGACCTGGGGTGTGGCGTCATTGGCTAGCCACGGTGTGCAGGTAACGGTGCAAGTCGAGCCAATTGTTTTATTGTACTTTGTTCTCTACTTCCTGCTCGGTTATGGCCTGTACGCGACCCTTTACGCCTTAATCGGTTCCATCGTCACCACCGCTCAGGAAGGTGGACAATTGGCAATGCCGGTAGTCCTGATGTTGGTTGCCGGTTTCTA
>WNGM01005315.1_pt1 | contig 12967 bp, 8 predicted proteins | sample 5400571 | NCBI WGS metagenome assembly WNGM01 (sample SAMN13153378, study PRJNA577476) | soil metagenome | isolation source: 100 cm soil or saprolite under Garry oak tree replicate 2 | place: USA:California | collected 2016-06-15
GTCGTTGGCGCCGAGGATTCTGGCGTAGCGTGCCGCCGGGAGCGCGGCGGCGGCCACCTTCAAGAACTCGCGGCGGCGCATGTGCGTCTTCTTCTTGGACATCTCCCCTCCTCGGGTCAAGAGTGTGGGCGACGGCGGCCGGCGGCGGACAGCCCGGCGACCGCGCCGCGCATGTAGGCGAACGACTGCTTCATCCCCGGCAGCGGGTCATCGGCGTCGATTTCGTACTCGAGGTTGACATAACCGCGATAGCCGATCGCCTCGAGTTGCTGAAAGATTGCGGCGATCGGGATCGCTCCCTCGCCGACAATGCACTGGCTCCCTTTCGCCGTCAAATCGCGCAAGTCCTTGGCGTGCATGTCGAGCAGCCGCGGCCCGGCGTCCGCCACCGCCTGCACGACGTCGGTGCCGGTGCGCACGGTGTGCCCGATGTCGATGCACAGCCCCATCCGCCGGTCCATGTTCTTCAGGTGCTTCAGCGCGTCGTACGGGGACGGGAACCGCTTGTCTTCCGGCCCGTGGTTATGGATAGCGACCGCGATGTCGTACTGCTTGGCGAAGCGCTCGATGCGCGGCAGGGTCTGCGGGTCCGTGTGGGCGGTGATGAGCGGCATGCCGGCGGCCTTGGCGTACGTGAAGTACTTGCCCACCTCCGCGTCGGTGTCCTGCTCGAAGGTGATCACACCGCCGCCGACGATGACGAGCCCGGCCGCCTCGATCTCCTGGCGCGCCGCCGCCAGCTCCGCGGGCGACAGCTCGAACGGCAGGTGCACGGACTTGAGGTTGATGTAGCGCGCGCCCAGCGCCTTCACCATGGCGATGGCTTTGTCCCGGGGGAAGTTGCGCAGTGAGTAGCTCGCGACGCCGAGGTTCAGGGTCTCGACCGAGTTCCCCCTCTCCCGGAGGGAGAGGGGGTCAGGGGGTGAGGACCCCGTGATCGAGTGGGGGACGAAGCGCGCGGTGTCGAGCGCGGCGCCCGCCACGCCCGCGGCGGTAGTCGCCAGGAAGGCGCGACGCGGCACTGGCCCGTCGGCCATCCTCAGTACCCCGGGTTTTGCGGGAAGGGCGTGGTGGTCCGGTCGATCTGGTTCTGCGGGATCGGGCGCAACACGTGGAACGGCTGGATGTTGTTCTTGGCGTCGGGGTTGTACGCCTTGACACGCGCCAGCAGCGTGTGAGTGCGGACCAGGTCGAACCACCGCAAGGTCTCGCCCGCCAGCTCCCGCGCCCGCTCGTTCAGGATCTCGTCCAGAGTGAGTTGGTCTACGGTGCGCTCCATCTCGGCCTCGTGCCCCGGGATGGCGGCACGGCGGCGCACGGCGTTGAGGTAGGGGAGCCCCTCTGCCGGCCGGCCGTCACGCATCAAGGCCTCGGCCGCGATCAAGTACGTCTCCGCGAGCCGGAAGAGGAGGTAGTCCCGCGAGCCGCGCGTCTCGTTGACGCTGAGCCGGAAGGGGTCTTCGAACTTGTTCAGCGACGGGAAAATCCGGTTGCTGTACGTCTTCGGCGTGTACACGCGGTACGGCTTGGTCTTCGCCAGCACGGTATCCGCGTCGCTGGTCGAGACGAACACCGCCGTGTCGCCGAGCTGGAACTTGAGCGCGCCGCTCAAGTCCCGCGGGATCGTCGTCACGTTGTTGGCGTACCACACGCGTTTGAACTGGGCGTCGTAGCGCGCGTCCTTGGTGCGGTCGTACAAGCCCAGCAGGAACGTCGTGGGCCGGAAGCGCTTGAACGGGCGGCCGTTGGCGATGTCGCGCAACATGCCGGGCAGGACATCGTACTCCATCAGGAAGTACAGATGCCCCGTGTTGCCGGGGCCGGTAGTCAGCGGGTCCATGGTGTACTGGACCGACCAGATCACCTCCGCGTTCCGCTCGTTGTTGAACGCGAACACGTCGGCGAACCGGGGCAGCAGCTGGTATTGCCCGGAGTTGATGACCCGGAGCGCGTAGTCGGCGGCGTTCGCGAAGTCGCCGGCCTGCTGTTTCGCGGCCTCGTCGACCACGGCGTTCGTGTCGCGGAGCCGGGTCAAGTAGACCTTGGCCATGAGATGCTGCACCGCCCCTTTGGTCACGCGCCCGTAGTCTTTCGTGACGGAACCGAGATTCGCTTCGGCGTAGCGCAGGTCGCTCAAGATCTGCTCATAGACCGTATCGACCGGGACGCGCGTGAACTCGGTGCTCGGCGTCGTGGTCGCTGTCAGCTGCAGCGGCAGCGGACCGTACATCTGGACCAGGACGAAGTAATAGAGCGCGCGCAGGAAGCGCACTTCGGCCAGCCGTTGGGCTTTGAGGCTCGAGTCCATCTGCACCACCGGCGCCTGGCCGATCGCCGAGTTGGCGGTGTTGATCGCCCGATAGAAGTCGTCCCAGGTGTTGCTGAAGTAGTCCACCGTGGGGTTCAGCTGTGATGTGTAGTCGTTGATGTATTTGTAGCTCCCGTCGGCGCCCTTGGTGTAGGTGTCCGTCCCGAACTCGGTCACCGTGAAGCCCCGTTCCTGCGCCCAGAAGCTGCGCAGCGGCTCGTACGACGCGTTGACCAGCGCTTGGAACGCGGCCTCCGTGCCGTAGGCTCCCGGCGTCAAGCCGGAAATGACGTCTTCATTCAGGTCCATGCAGCCGGCGAGGCCCGCCAGCAGCACCGCGCCAAGCACCACGCCAGTTCGCTTGCTCATGGCTCCTCCCGCCGGTCTAAAAGCCTACCGTGAGGCCGGTCAACACCGTCCAGTAGCCGGGCACACCGGCGCTGGTGCGTGACTCAGGGTCGAGGCCTTGAAAGTCGGTGAACAGGAACGGATCCAGCGCCGTGGCGTAGACGCGCAGGGAGCGGCCGCGGAACGGACCGATCCGCGCGCCCGGCACGGTGTAACCCAGCGTGATGCTACGGACGCGGACGAACGACCCATCTTCGAAGCCCAACGCGCTGTTGAACGGCGGGAATTCCTGATCGACGTTCGGACGGGGATCGGTGTTCGAAGGGTTGGTCGGCGTCCAGTAGTTCACGGCGAGGTTGTTGTAGCGGCCGGCCAGCACGTTGTTGTCCTTGCGGAACTGGTCGTTCACCATGAAGCCCCAACGGGCGACCGCCATGATCGACAGGTCGAGGCCCTTCCAGTCGAAGTGGCTGGTCAGGCTTCCCGTCCAGTCGGGGAACCCGGTGCCGAGAATCACCCGGTCGTTGGCGTCGATCTTGCTGTCGCCGTTCTGGTCGACGATCCGAATGTCCCCGGGCTTCCGCCCGTAACGCTTCGCCTCGATGGAATCCTGAAGCTGCCAGATGCCGGCGAACTTGTAGTCGTAGTAGACCTGGATGGGGTAGCCGATAAACCAGCGGTTTCCCACGTCGTCCTTGTAGCCGCCGTACAAGCTGACGATGCGATTGCGGTTCATCGCCCAGTTGAGCTGGGTGGTCCACGCCAGTCCATGCCAGTTCCGGAGGAGCTCGGTCGAGAGAGCCACCTCGGCCCCGTAGTTCCGCGTCGCCCCGACGTTCTGCAGAATGCTCGAGTAGCCGTTCGCGCCGGCGAGCTGCCGCGCCATCAGCAGGTGGTCCGTGGAGGACCGATAGACGTCCACCGATCCGCTGAGCCGGCCGCTCAGCAGGCCGAACTCCAGCCCCACGTCTACCTGGCCAGTCCGCTCCCACGTCAGATCCGGGTTCACGAGGCTGCCGGGCCGGTAACCTACCGCCGGCTGGTCAGCGAACGAGTACATCGTTCGCGTCAGCGATCCTTCCGTCTGATAGGGATCGATCGCCGTATTGCCGGTTTGCCCGTAACTAATCCGCAGCTTCAGATCGGAGAAGAGGTTGGTGCGACGGATGAAGTCCTCGTCAGCGAGCCGCCAGGCCACCGCAACCGAGGGGAACAGCTGATACTTGTGTCCCGGAGCCAGACGGGAGGAGCCGTCCAGGCGACTGGTCAACGTCAGGAGATAGCGATCCTTGAGCGCGTAATTGACCCGGGCCATGTAGGATTGGAGTTTCCAATCGGTCAGGTTGCTGCCCACGCTCAAGATGCGGCCGGCTGACCCCAGGTCGTAGAACTGCTGCTGCTCGTACGGCAGCCCGGTCACGCTCGTGACCTGATCTTCGAACTGCTGCCGCTGGATGCTGTACAGCAGCGTGGCCTCGACCCGCTGAGCCGAGCCCAAGCTCCGCCGAATGGTCAGAATGTTGTCGAGGGTGTAGGCGACGGTACGATTTTGCTGCAGCGACGCATTGGCGCCGCTTCCCTGCATCGCCTGCGTCTGGGCACCCCAGAACTGTCCCCGCCGGAAAAACGTCAGGTCGGCGCCGAAGTTCACCCGCCAGGTCAGCCACTCGGTCAGATTGTAGTCGGCGAACAGCGTACCGAACACCCGGGTGCGCGCCCGGTTGTCCTTCTGGTTCTGGATGTCGGAGAGCGGGTTCACACGCTGCCCGTCCGGGGTGGGCTTGAAGATGAGGTTTCCTGCGCTGTCGAACGGCATGCCGAGCGGGTCGTTGCCCAGCGCCTCGCTGTAGACCCCGTCGCCTCTGCCGAGGCGCTGGTCGCTGCGAACCGCGTTGGTGGAGGTGCCGACTCGCAGGCGGGGGCTCAGCCGATGGTCGAAATTGAGTCGCGCCGACCAGCGCGTGAAGTCCTGCCCCTTCACGATTCCGCGCTGATCGAACTTGCTCCCGCTGAGCGCGAACCGGCTCTTGTCGTCGCCTCCGGTGATCCGCACCTCGTTGTTGACCTGCTGCCCCTCCTGCAACACGAGATCTTGCCAATCCGTCCACTGACCGGCTTTGAGCGACGCAATCTCCACCGGCCACAAGAGCGCAGCATCGCCGGCGTCGCACGCCGCCACGCCGCTCGGGCACTGGTACTTTCCCACCGTCCGGCTGGCCTCCCGCTTGAACTGGGCGAATTGCGGGCCGTTCATCATCTGCATCCGCCGCGACGCCTGCTGCACGCCGAAATACGTGTCGTAGCTGACGCTCGTCACCCCCGCCTTGCCCTGCCGGGTGGTGATGAGCACCACGCCGCTGGCGCCGCGCGAGCCGTAGATCGCCGTGGCCGATGCGTCCTTCAAGACCTCGATCGACTCGATGTCGTTCGGGTTCAGGTCCCCGATCCCCCCGGACAGCGGGATGCCGTCGAGCACGTAGAGCGGATCGTTGGACGCGGTCAGCGAGCGCTCGCCCCTGACCCGGATGCTGATGCCGTCGCCTGGCTTGTTACCGGTGGTGAGGATATCCACGCCGGGTACGCGCCCCTTGAGGGCGTCGACGGCGTTCGCCTTTGGAACTGCCGTCACGTCTCCGCCTGATACCGAGGTCACGGAGCCCGTCACATCCTTGCGGGCCTGCGTGCCGTAGCCGACGACGACGACCTCCGAGAGCGAGATGGCGAGCAGCGGCAGCCGGAAGTCCGCGGTGGCCGTATTCCCGGCTGCCACGACCACGCCGGCGAGCTCGGCGGGCGCGTGCCCGATCAGTTGCGCCCGCAGCCGATACGTCCCGGGAGGCACGAGGGCGATGGTGTAGCGGCCGTCGACCCCAGCGGTGGCGCCGAGTGCCGTGCCCACAATCGTTACACGGGCCTCCGCTAGGGGGGCGCCAGTCTCCTGGGCCGTGACTGCACCCGAAATCGTCCCTGCGTCGTGCCCCGCGGTCGTGGTCCCGTCTTGGGCGCGGCCGACGTGGAGAGGCAAGACGACGAACAGCGGTAACAGCAGAGGGAGATGCCTGGGGGTGGAACGGCGCCCGGCCGGCAGGGACCGGACCGGCGCCGACACGACGACGTGATGGGGTAGCGATGGACGCCCCCCGACGGCTTGGCGGCGACGCTTCCACATCGGATCCTCCGAGTGCGCGGAATCCCCGTTTTTGGAGTGCCTCCGCAAGCGTCGTGCCCCTCACGTGATGCTAGTCACGCAGCCCAAGAACCGTCGCCAAGGTGTGCAGTGGAACTTTCGTCAAGCGGCATCACGCATCGCTGCTCGGGTCGTCTAGGTTAGATCGTCGGGAACGGGGTGTCGCGCCGACGCCACGGGTGCTGCGGGCGCTCAGCGACGGGCCGCGCTCAGGCTCACCGCCGCTCCCGTACGCGCCGACCGGTACAGCGCTTCCACGAGCTCGACGCTGCGGCGTCCCTCGCGGCCGTCACATAGCGGCCTCGCGCCCGTGCGGATCGCGGACAGGAAATCTTCGAGCACCCGGCGGTGCCCCCGGACGTCCGCCACCACGGGAGACGTAGCGCTGGCGTTGGTGCCTCCCGCTTCGGCAGGGGGTGCGTCCGGCGGCGGCGCCCGGAGCTGGACGGAGACGACCCGGTCGTGCTCGACGAGGACGGTTCCCTCCGAGCCCGTGAGCTCGACGCGCCGCGGGAATCCCGGGAAGGCCGATGTCGCGGCCTCGAGTGTGCCGATGGCGCCGCCGGCGAACTCGAGACACGCGACCGCCGTGTCCTCCACCTCGATGTCGTGGAGCGCGGTGCGCGTGCTGGCGTAGACACGCGCGATGTCCCCGAGCAGCCACAAGAGCAGGTCGACAGAGTGGATTGCCTGGTTCATCAGTGCTCCGCCGCCGTCGAGCGCCCACCTCCCGCGCCACCCGGAGCCGGCGTAGTATTCCGGCGGCCGGTGCCACTTCACGCGCGCCGACACCAGGATCGCGCTGCCGAGCGCGCCTGTCGCGAGCACACTCTTGAGCCAGACGAGGTGAGGCGCGGTGCGGTCTTGAAAGATCACGCCCAACTTCACGCCGGCGCGGTCGCACTCGTCGACCAGCGCGTCGATGTGCTCGGTGGTGACGTCGAGGGGCTTCTCCACCAGCACGTGCAGCCCCTGCCGTGCGGCGGCCCGCGCGTGCTCGGCGTGAAGGCCCGACGGCGTCCCCACGAGCACCGCGTCCATCGGCCGGTGTCGCATGAAGCCGTCGAGATCCCGGTAGGCCCGCCCGCCGTAGCGAGCGGCCATGCCTGACGCCTTCTCCGGATCTCGCCCCCAATACGCGACGAGCTCGACGCCCGGAGTCTCCCGTGCGGCGCGCGCGTGCGTGTCGCTGATGTTGCCTCCGCCGAGGATACCGATGCGGACGGTCATACTCGGTACATGGCACGCCTGGCGCATGTTTTGCAAGGTCGAACAGGCGGGCGCCCGATCATGACGCACACCGCGAACGACGCGCACGACGCGCATGAGGCGATCGACCGGCGCGAGGCGTTGCGGCGCGCGGCCCTCTTGCTCGGGGGTGCCCTTGCCGCTCCTGCCATCGCCGGCGTGCTCGCCGGGTGCGAGGCGCGCCGGGTCCCCGACAGCGCCTGGGCGCCCCGCGCGCTCACGCCGGCCCAGGCGGAGCTGGTCGCCACGGTCGCCGAGCACATCCTCCCCGAGACCGACACGCCGGGCGCCCGCGCCGTGGGCGTGCACCGCTTCATCGACGCTATGCTCGCGGAGTCCTACCCGGCCCCGGAGCGGGAGCGCTTCCTGTCCGGCCTCGCGGACCTCGATGCACGGGCGCAGCGCAGCTGCGGCCGCCCCTTCCTGCAGTGCGCGACACAGACGCAGCGCACGCTGCTCGATCAGCTCGACGGCGCGGCGTTCGTCACGACACCCGAGCGGGACGTGGTGCCGTTCTTCCGCACGCTGAAAGAGCTCACGTTGCTCGGCTACTACACCTCCGAGATCGGCGCCACGCGCGAGCTGCACAACCTCCCGGTCCCGGGCCGCTTCGAGGGGTGCGTCCCGCTCGCACAGGTCGGTCGAACGTGGGCCGTGTGAACGAACCGTACGACGCCATCGTCGTCGGCTCCGGCATCACCGGCGGCTGGGCCGCCAAGGAGCTGTGCGAAAAGGGGCTGCGCACGCTCGTAATCGAGCGCGGCCGGCATGTGGAGCACGGCAAGGACTACGTCACCGAGTGGCTGCAGCCCTGGCAGTTCCCCCTGCGCGGCCGCGGCGACCAGGAGCTGTACGAGCGCGACTACCCGATCCAAAGCAAGAACTACGCATTCGGCGAAGCGACCCGACACTTCTTCGTGAACGATCGGGAGCACGCCTACGTCACCCCTGACGACAAGCCGTTTCGCTGGATCCGCGGCTACCAGCTGGGCGGGCGCAGCCTCATCTGGGGTCGGCTGTGCTGGCGCTGGAGCGACCTCGATTTCGAGGCCAACCGGCGCGACGGCCACGGGGTCGATTGGCCGATCCGCTATCACGACTTGGCGCCCTGGTACGCTCACGTCGAGCGGTTCATCGGGGTGAGCGGCGAGCCGCTCGGCCTCGCGCATCTGCCGGACGGCGAGTTCCTCCCGCCGTGGGAAATGAACTGCGCCGAGCGGCTCGTGCAGCAGGGAATCGAGCGTGCGTTCCGCGGGCGGCGCATGACGGTGACGCGGGTTGCCAACCTGACCCGAGCGCACAACGGGCGCGGCCCCTGCCAGGCGCGCAACCAGTGCGCGCGCGGCTGCAGCTACGGAGGCTACTTCTCGAGCTTGAGCGCCACGCTGCCGGCCGCGCGGCAGACCGGCAAGCTCAGTGTCGTCACCGACGCGATCGTGCACAGCGTCATCTACGACGAGCGGGCCGACCGGGCCGTGGGCGTGCGCGTGATCGACGCGCATACCAAGGCGACGCGCGAATACGCCGGGCGGCTGATTTTCCTGTGCGCCTCGACCCTCGCCACCGCGCAGATCCTGCTGAACTCGAAGAGCGCGCGCTTCCCGACCGGCCTGGCCAACTCGAGCGGCGAGCTGGGCCACAACGTGATGGACCACATCTCCAAGGCGGGTGCGCGCGGCGTCGTGCCCGGGCTGCTGGACAAGTACGTCTACGGCCGGCGGCCCAGCGGGACGTACATCCCCCGCTTCCGGAATCTCGGTGTGAAGGGGGAGGCGCACGTGGGGTTCCTGCGCGGCTACGGAATCCAGGCGGGGGCGGGTCGGGAGGGCTGGACGCGCGGCGCGGCGGAGCGGGGACTGGGAGCGGACTTGAAGCAGCGGCTGCGCGACCCGGGACCATGGAGAATCACGCTGCAGGGCTACGGCGAGTGCCTGCCGCGTCATGAGAACTATGTGGATCTCGATCCGGAACGGAAGGACCAGTGGGGGATCCCGCTCCTGCAGGTCCATTGCGCCTGGAGCGCGAACGAGCGGGCCATCCGCGAAGACGTACAGACGCAGGGGGCCGAGATGCTGGAGGCCGCCGGCTGCACCAACGTCGAGACGTACGACGACGAGGGACCGCCCGGCTTCAGCGTGCATGAGATGGGGACCGCACGCATGGGCAAGGACCCCAGGACGTCGGTGCTCAACGCGCACAACCAGGCGCACGACGTGCCGAACCTCTTCGTCACCGACGGTGCCTGCATGGCCAGCTCATCGTGCGTCAATCCGTCGCTCACCTATATGGCCCTCACCGCGCGCGCCGCGGACTACGCTGTGAGCGAGCTGCAACGCCGTAACCTGTGACTCAGCCCGCGCGTGCCGCACAGCTCAGGGTCGCCGCGACGTCGTTCCTAGCGCTGTTCTCGATAGTCGGGATCGCGCTCTACGGCTTGCCGTTCTTCTACGACTTCATGGTGCGCGAGTTCGGCTGGTCGCGCGCCCAGGTGACTTCCGGCAACGCGATCAGCAAGCTCGTCGTCGGGCCGCTGTTCGGGTTCCTCGCCGGCTGGCTGGTCGACCGCTTCGGCCCGCGCCGCCTTATGGTCGCGGGGATCCTCATGGCTGGTGCCGCGCTCGTCGGGCTCGGGGCAATCCACACGCTCGCGGGGTTTTACTTCTTCTATTTCTTCAACGCGCTCGGGAACTTCTGCGGCGGGCCGCTCCCGAACCAGGTGCTCTTGTCCCGCTGGTTCACCGCGGCGCGCGGCCGGGCGATGGGCTTCGCGTACCTTGGCATCGGGGTCGGCGGGGCGATGGTGCCGTTCCTGGCGGTGTGGCTGACGCGGGCAGTCGGCTGGCAAGGCGCGCTACAGGCCCTGGGCGTGCTGATCGTCGTCGCGGCCCTGCCGCTGGCGCTGTTTGTCCCTGAGGCGCCGCCTGCGGCAGCCGGCACCCCGACCCCCGATCCCCGGGCCGCGGGCCCCGCTTCCATCCGCACGGCGATCTACCTCTTCGCCTTAGTCTTCGGGATCGGGCTGGGCGGTGAGTACATGGTCATCCCGCTCATGGCCGCCGAGCTGTTCGGGGTGCGGGTGCTGGGACGCGCGATGGGTGTCGTTCTGACGGCCGACGGCGTTGCCGAGGCGCTCGCGCCTGTGCTCGTGGGACGGATGCGCGATGTGACGGGGAGCTACGCCACCGGCTTCGCGGCCGTGATCGGCTTTGCGATCACGGGCGCGATCGCAGTGCTGTTCCTGCCGCCTACCTCCCCGCCTGTCCCCACCTTTGTAGGGGCGCAGCATGCTGCGCCCTACGCGCGCCCCTAGGGAGGGGCTGATGGCCACGCGACGCATCGGGATCATCATGAACGGCGTCACTGGCCGCATGGGATTGAACCAGCATCTCGTCCGCTCGATCGTCGCCATCCGACAACAGGGCGGCGCAGCGTTGCCGGGCGGTGAGCGGCTGCTTCCCGACCCGATCCTCGTCGGTCGGAACGAGTCCAAGCTCCGGGCAGTCGCCGACGCGCACGGCATCGAGCGCGTGTCGACCGACCTGGACGCCTGCCTCACGAATCCAGCGGACTCGATCTACTTCGACGCTACGCTGACCTCCCTCCGCGCCGACCACGTGCGGCGGGCCATCGCCGCGGGCAAGCACGTCTACTGCGAGAAGCCGCTGGCGACCACGACGGCCGAAGCGCTCGACCTGCTGCGTCTCGCCCACCGCCGCGGGGTGAAGCATGGCATCGTGCAGGACAAGCTCTTCCTCCCCGGCATCCGCAAGCTCAGGCGCTTGGTCGACGAGGGGTTCTTCGGCCGCATCCTGAGCGTGCGCGGCGAGTTTGGGTACTGGGTATTCGAGGGCGACGAGCCGCCGGCGCAACGCCCGTCGTGGAACTACAAGAAGGAGGAGGGCGGCGGGATCATTCTCGACATGTTCGCCCACTGGCGCTACCTGCTCGACCACACGTTCGGGGAGGTCAAGGCCGTGCAGTGCACCGGCGCGACGCACATCCCCGCACGAGTTGACGAGCGGGGCAAGCGCTACGCCGCGACGGCGGACGACGCAGCGTACGCCACCTTCGTGCTGGCCGGGCCCGCAGGCGACATAGTCGCGCAGTTCAACTCCTCGTGGGCGGTACGCGTGTACCGCGACGACCTGCTGCAAATCCAGGTCGACGGCACGCTCGGCAGCGCCGTCGCGGGCTTACGGAGCTGCAAGACGCAGCCTCGCGCCGACACGCCGCGGGCGGTGTGGAACCCTGATGTGCCGAACCCGTTCGCCTTCTATGCGCAGTGGCGAGAGGTCCCGGACGAGGGGCCGCCCGACAACGCCTTCAAGGTGCAGTGGGAAATGTTCCTGCGTCACGTCGCGGCGGACGAGTCATTCCCACACGATTTCTGCGAGGGCGCGAAGGGCGTGCAGCTCGCGGAGCTGGGACTCCAGTCGTGGGCGGAGCGCCGCTGGGTCGAGGTGCCGTCGCTCGCCCCCTCTCCTTCGCTCGGCGAGTCCTCACCCCCTGACCCACTCTCCCTTCGGGAGAGGGGGCACATCTTGAGTTCCCCCTCTCCGGAACGGAGAGGGGGAAAGGGGGGGAGGACCATCCGCCTGCCGCGCCCTGACGGCGCGCTCGAGCTGTACACGCTGCGGGAGCCCGTCGCCTGGAGCGCTCCCGCGGGGCCGATCCAGAGCCGCGTCGCGTACGCTGCGGCGCACGTCGTGTGCGACCCCCTCGCCGACTGCGATCCGCTCTCGCAACCGCGGCTCGACTGGGAGGCCACGCTTTCCTACCGTCGTTACTTGTGGTCGTTCGGCCTGGCCGTCGCCGAGGCGATGGACACGGCGCAGCGCGGCACGGGGCTAGGCTGGCCGGGGGCGCGCGAGCTCATCCGCCGCTCGATGAGTGAGGCACGGGCGACCGGGGGGAGGATCGCCTGCGGCGCCGGCACCGACCATTTGATGCCGGGTGAGCGCGTGACGCTCGACGACGTCGCGCACGCCTACGAGGAGCAGGTCGGCTACGTCGAGCGGCATGGCGGACGGGTGATCCTGATGGCGAGCCGGGCGTTGGCGCGGGCGGCGCGCGGGCCGGACGACTACCGCCGGGTGTACGGCACGATCCTCCGGCAGGCGAGCCGGCCGGTGATTCTCCACTGGCTGGGGGACATGTTCGACCCGGAGCTCGCCGGGTATTGGGGAACGCGGCACGTGCGAGAGGCCATGCACGTCTGCCTTGGGATCATCCGCGATCACCGAACCAAGGTCGACGGCATCAAGATCTCGCTGCTCGACGCGGAGCGCGAGATCGAGATGCGCGCGCTCCTCCCCGACGGTGTGCGCATGTACACGGGCGACGACTTGAACTACGACCGGCTGATACTGGGAGACGGGGGGGCGGGAGACGGTCACAGGCACAGCGACGCGCTGCTGGGGATCTTCGACGCGATCGCGCCCGCTGCGTCGGCCGCGCTGCAGGCCTTGGACCGGGGGGACGTGGCCGGTTACCGCCGGGCGCTGGGGCCCAGCGTGGCGCTGTCGCGCCACATCTTCCAGCCCCCCACGTACGCGTACAAGACGGGCGTTGTATTCCTGGCGTATCTGAACGGCCACCAGACGCACTTTCGGATGCTCGGAGGTGCCGAGAGCTGGCGCTCCTTGCCGCATCTGGCCGAGCTGTTTCGGCTCGCGGACTGTGCCGGGCTGCTCGTCGATCCGGACCGCGCCGCGGAGCGGATGCGGCGGGTGCTGGCGCTCGCGGGGGTCGAGTGAGGCCATCACCCGCTGACCCGTTCGGGTCCTCACCCCCTGTCCCCCTCTCCGTTCCGGAGAGGGGGGACGTCCCGAGTTCCCCCTCTCCCGAAGGGAGAGGGGGTCAGGGGGTGAGGACCG
>WNGM01016999.1_pt1 | contig 12967 bp, 13 predicted proteins | sample 5400571 | NCBI WGS metagenome assembly WNGM01 (sample SAMN13153378, study PRJNA577476) | soil metagenome | isolation source: 100 cm soil or saprolite under Garry oak tree replicate 2 | place: USA:California | collected 2016-06-15
CGAAAGTAATTTGGGTGCCGGCAGAGAGACTTTCTCCGGCTGAAATCCGCGGACGCGCGCAAGAAGCAACGGCCTTTCTCGACGGTCATCTGGAAGCAGCACCGCGGAAATCGGGATCATTGCGCGAATCGTATGTGGTTACAGATTTCGAAGACCTTGAGACGCATATTGATCCAAGCCAGCCGCTGATCGTCACGATTGATCTCGATTATGTCGCCGGGGTCCCAGCTGCTGAACAAGCAACAGCATTCGCGCGCATCTGGGATTTCGTAATCGAGCGACCAAACCTCCGCGCCATCACATTCGCCATTTCACGTCCGTATTTGAAAAGCGAGAACGAGGCACAGCGGCTGCTCACGCTGGCATTGACTTCCGCGCTCTCGTTGCCGACTGCGCAAATCGAGTTCGAGCCGTTCCTCACAGTTGCAAACGATCACTCGAATCTCGCCAAAGAATTACTCGTAAAAGGAGAAAAATTACCGGCGTTCGATGTCGCGCAAGCTCCTCAAGAGCTTCGTGCCCAAATTTTGTCCGAGCGTAAATGTATCAGCGTGCGGCACGATACAGCGCGATGGCAGCAGTTGTTGAGCAGTTGGAGTGACGAGGCGCCGCAATTGCATCTTGAGATCAAGCATCGCCAGCCTTCCACCGACAATGTTTGGCGCGTCCCGGCGAGCGAGTCGGCCCAGATCGAACTAGTCGTCGAGCCCTGGACAACGAAACCGCAAAAGATCGAATGGTTTGCGCTGACGCCGAAATATTCGCGCTGCAACCTGACCAATTTATCGATTGATCAGGTTGGCTTTGTGGCGAATGCCGCGCCACGCCCCGCTTGGAATGAAGTTGTGATCGACCATCACGATTCCGTTCTATCGATAAGCAAGATCGACAATTTGTTTGATCGACATTTGCATTGTGGCTCGCTTCGGTTGCGAGCGCGCGCCGACGTCGATGGCAAAATTCGTGAAACCCCCGTTCTGGAATTGCGGAGATTTCTCGACAGCGGCTTCCGCGCAGCGATCAGTGAGCAATTCGGTCTCCCGTATCTTTTCGGCAGCGGCGAACTATCAAAAGATTCAGATACCGGACCGGAAACCAATCTCGGCGCCGATTGTGCGAATTTGACGGTGTACGCCTTGCGCCGACAGGGCCAGCGCGTTCCATGGTCAGACCCCAAGCAACTACGCGTTTGCAGCGCGGTATGATCATCCATCTCGACACGCACGTTGCGGCGGTAATGGAGGATCGACAGCCTGTCGGGATTCTTGATGAAAACGATCTTGTCGCGCACCAACTCGCGGACGCTCCGCAAGTCGTGACGCTCGGCCAACTCCTGAGAGAGCGCAGAAAAAATCGCTTCGATTTGCTTCGCGTGCCGCTCCCAAAACCCGCAGCGACTCTTGTTTTTGGCGGCGACGTAATGCTGGGTCGCAGTTGCGCAGCAAAGATCGAAAGAGGGATAGATCCCTTTGCGGGAATCGGGGTTGTTCTCCAAAGTGCTTCATTCGCCGCCGCAAATTTGGAATGTACGATTTCGAATCTCGGCTGCTCCACGCAACGCTATGCATTCCGCGCTCCGGCGCGCTCAGCGCAATTGCTTCGCACCGCCGGATTTCACGCCATGGGATTGGCAAATAATCACGCACTCGATTTCGGGACCGCGGCATTGCGCGACTGCGCAGCGTCTTTATCTCGTGAGAAGATTGAGCCAGTCGGGCTTGGAACACCAACAGGCAATGCTTGCGCGCCGAGTTTCTTCTCTGTGCGCGATGGAAAGAAAATCGCGCTCCTAGCGATCAGCGACGTTGGCCATGTCGCAGGATCTGAAATCGCAGCAGCATCCGATCGAGTCCGCCTGAGCGACGCGATCGCCAGTGCTCGTTCGCGGGCAAGCCTCGTGGTTTGCATGGTCCACTGGGGAATTGAAAACACCGCGAATATCACTGACAAACAGCGCGAACTCGCCCGATGGCTGGTGGACCACGGAGTTTTTCTTGTGGTTGGCTCGCATCCGCATTGTGTCCAGCCACTCGACTTTTATCATGGCTGCCCAATCGCGTATTCGCTGGGTAATCTCGTCTTCGATGGCGCGCCCACGGTCGCGTCGTGGAATCGCGGCGCGTTACTCGAGATCGGTTTAAACGAAAATATGAAAGTTTCGTCAGCGTCCCTGATCCCACTTATTCTTGAAACGGGCCTCCCGCGGATGGATTTGGCAGCGGATAAAACCGACCTCGGCAGCGCTGAGGGTGCTCCGAACTCGGCAGCCGCCGCTCCTTGATATCTTGTCATCGCGCGCGACATGCGTGAAAATTGACGCTTCGTGGCTCTGCGACTGCCAAAACAGGATTATCGGGACATCGAGCGCATCATCGAGTTCGATTTTGTTCGCGCGACAGAAGCGGCTGCACTGAATGCGTTGCGCTGGCTTGGTCGGGGCGACAAGGAAGCAGCCGACGCAGCCGCCTGCGACGCGATGCGCGGCATGTTCGATCTGATGAACATCTGCGGCGAAGTCGTGATCGGCGAAGGAATCAAGGATAACGCGCCCGGAATTTTCAAAGGCGAACAGCTCGGCACGTGGATTCCAGGTTCGCCGCAATTCGATATCGCGATCGATCCGATCGACGGCACGACGAATATTTCGAAAGGCGCGCCAAACTCGATCAGTTGCATTGCGGCGGCGAGCCCGGAGGAAGGAGTGAAGGTTGCATTGCGAGATATTCCGTCATTCTACATGTCGAAGCTGGCGTACGGGGCGCGGGTCATCGATTACATGAAAAAGCGTGGCGACTCGCTTCACATCGACATGCCGATCGCCGAGATGCTGGCCATCGTCGCGCGCGCGGTGGACAAGCGCGTCCAGGACGTGGCGGTGATGATGCTGGATCGACCGCGACACAAGGAGATCGTCGAACAAATTCGCGCGGCAGGCGCGTCTTTGCGCATGATCGGGGACGGCGACATCGCGGCGGCCATCGCGCCGTCGTTGCCCGACTCCGATGTTGATCTTTACATGGGCATCGGCGGTTCTCCCGAAGCGGTGCTGGCGGCTGCCGGGATCAAATCTCTCGGCGGCGACATGCAAAGCAAAATGTGGCCACGCGATGAGAAGGAGCGAAAAAGATTGATCGCCGACGGCTACGAAAAAGATATCGACCGCGTTTATTCGGCCGACGATCTGGCCCACGGCCAGAACATCATTTTCTGCGCAACCGGAATCAGCGACAGCGCGCTCCTGCCAGGTGTGCGGGCGCGGGGTGGCGTTACGGCAATAACCCATTCAATCCTGATGCGAGTCAAGAGCAAGACAGTTCGTTTCATCCGCGCCCGACACAATCTGCAGACAAAAACGATCCGGCTCCGTTCCGATAATCGGGAACACATCATTTGACCTACTTCTCCTTAATTACAGCAATTGTCGCGCTCGCAACCGAGGTTCTGGTTTTCCTGTCGCTCATGGAAATGCCTCCATTCGGTAAGGGTGGCAGCGACATTGTTTGGGGCTTGCCATTCTTTGGATTTGTCATTTTTGCGCTCGCGACTTCTGGGTTTCTCGCGGGACTTAGCGCCAGACGTCGCCCGACACGGGCGCCGAAATTGGCTACGACGGGCTTATTGTTAAACGGTATCAGCCTCGCAATTCCAATTTTGGTGCTCGTTTTAGCAGTTGGTCGCCTCGTTGTTTCTGCTGGCGGCCTAACGAATCGGTGAACCAGGCGTTAAGCCTTTTTTGGCCGTATGCCGAATTTGGCCAGCGCAGCGATTGTCTTCTCCATTGGCAGGCCGACGACGTTGGTGGATGAGCCTTCGATTTTTGCGATGATCTCTGCACCGGTTCCCTGCGCGGCGTAAGCGCCAGCCTTGTCGAGCGGATTCACTTTCGCAAGGTACCTCTTAATCATTGCGCTGTTCACCGATGGCTTACCGATGATTTCATTTCCAAGCGCGACGAGCGTATCGGCTGCAATCACAACGGCATCGGGCCGCGTTTGTGCGACGGACATGCCCTTGCGAATGGCATTCCAGAGCGTGAGCTCGCGTAATGTAACAGCGGCATCAAATTTTTCGGCGAGCCACGGTGGCGCGATTTCAAATTCAAATCCAGCGCCGGAAAGCAATGCAGCTCGCCTCGGTGAACTCGATGCCAGCACAAGTGAAGGCATGGCTCGGTAACTGTAGCGGCAGGCGTGTCGCCTGCAAAATGCGGTGCGCGCAGCCGACGCGGCTGCCCCTACAGAAAACGTCTACACCCTCGACCGAAAATGCTTGCGTTATGGATTCGGCGAAACAGTCGGCGGCGCGTTTTTGTTAAAGATATCCGGCAGCTTTGCTTCCTTAAAATTAGCAGGCACGGTAAACACGCTATCGGAAATTGAATCGAGGCTTACACCCGTGATGGTGCTCGTAATTTCGGTGGGATGGTCCGGAGCGCTCCCGACGTGCCCACCTGCTGGGTTTACCTTGCCAACGATCATGCGCATCCGGATCGGCAGGCCGGGGAAATCACGAAAGTCGGGCATCTTCGTATTGGCCGCGTCCCAAAACTCAGATTTAATCGATTGAAGTTGTGCCAGGACGGCAGCGCCGTTTGGATAGTTCGGAGCGATCCAATAAGTCGCCTTAAAATCGGATCCTTCGTAGCTGTATTGCTCGGTATCGTAACCGTTGATCGTTTCCCTCTGGCCAGTAGGTGTGAGTCTCGGCTTGTCGGACTTCGCTTTGTTGTTGCTGAATTGGTTCAACATGTCCGCAATAGCTCTCATTTTATCCGGCGAAATGCGGACGATGGTCTTCTGGTCGTTCAACAGATTGATCAGCTCGCCACTTGTTCCATCGAAAATTGCAGTGATTTGCGGAGAAGCGTCAATACGCGCTTTATCGCCTTTTACCTTGATGGTCATATTCGTGGCGGCGGCGACTGCAGTGGGAGTTGGTTGTGCCTTTTGACCGTGGCTCGCCGGTTGCACTGTTGTTGAATAAACAATCGTAAGGTCCGCGCGGACCGGAAGGACGACAAAAGCAGTCAGAACCAGCGAATAGAATGCGGTCTTCATATCTCAGATAGATCGCGGCCATCGCTGAGTATGGCCGCCAGCCGGCGCTCTTTACACCGACTTCTGCGTCTTCAGCAGCTTGATCGCATCGCGCAACTCGGCCGCGCGCTCGTAGAGTTCCTTTGCAATCGCAGTTTCCATCTCGCGTTGCATGATCTCCAGTTTCGAAAGCGGGCGCTTCGCCTTCACTTCCTCGAGCCATTCGTCGAGAAATGCGATCTCCGAGCTCTTCGACACCAACTCCGGAAAATTTGACTGTTGCAGAAAATCTACAATCGCCTCGCGGCCACGTTCAATTTCGGCTATGGCCTCGGCAAATTTTCCCTGGCCAAGCAGCATGGATGCCTTGGCTCGCGTGTTCATCATAAGCACGTAAGGCCGGAATTGCTGCAGAGCCCAGGAAAATTCCTCGCGATTTGTGTGCTGGGCGAGAAAAGTAAAAAGATCGAGATTGCGCTGCGTGTCGCGCACCACGCCTTCGAAATCGTTGATCTGAAAGAGGCTCAGGTAACGATGATAATATTGGATGCCTTCCTGTTGAAGCTCCGCGCATTGCTCAGGTGTAAGCTCGTATGCCTCGTCTTTCTGTCCGGCGCGCGCCGCTCGTTTTTGATAATATTCCAGGAGCGATTCGCAATTGTGCGGACGCCGACCATCTGGCCGCCCGGTCATCTCCATTTGCAACACGCCAAGATCGACTCGGAGTTGCAATTTCTCCCGGCCATCCAAGCCAGCGATCTTGCGCACTTTGATGCTGCCGTTTTCATGCGGCCAATCTTTCAAGATGGTGTTAAGATCCAAACTCATCGTAAACAAACATCAGACATTTCGCCTCGTCTTGTCAATAAATCGTAGGGCCAGCGCACGGCGGTCGCAGTGGCCGTCTAGTAGGCGTTGCTCTGAATGCGCTGAAGACAGCGCACTCTACAGCCCGCATTGACGTGCCACAACTTTGTACTAGTCGCTGGTCACTCCTCATTTAGCTTTTGCCTTATGGAAGACTCAATCGACTCGTTTATCCGTTTCCTCGCAGTCGAGCGCGGTCTTTCAGAAAATTATCAAGTCTCGACTCAAAGGTCGCTGATCGACTTCGCGCATTGGTGCGCTGCCAGTAAAAAAATCGATAATCCGCGTGGCGTGACACTGCCGGTCATCAGCGAATATCTCGGCGATCGCAAACGAGGCGGCCTTTCTGCGTCGTCGATCAAAGTGATCGTGGTGGCATTGAAGATTTTTTTTCGGTTTTTGGCCGCAAAAGGAACGATTGAACGGGATCCGGCTGAGGCGTTGGCCCTGCCACGGATCGAGCGTTATCTCCCGGAAACACTAAATGAATTGCAAGTGGAGCAGTTCCTGGAAAGCATCGACCTGAAAGCTGTTCACGGATTGCGCGATCGCGCGATGATCGAGCTGCTTTACGCAAGTGGCTTGCGCATTTCCGAATTGGCAAATGCACGGCTTGAGAATTTCAATTTCGAAGAGCGCGTTGTGCGTGTGACTGGGAAAGGAAACAAAACCCGGCTGGTGCCGGTAGGTCGAAAAGCATGCGAAGCGCTGGCGGCCTATCTGTCGGTGGAGCGGCCCAAACTGGTAAAACCGCGTAGCAGCAGCGAAATCTTTCTTTCTGAACGAGGTAGCAAGTTAACGACGGCGCGTATCTGGCAGATCGTGAAGAAACACGCGCGGCACGCCGGGCTGGAAAAGAACGTTTACCCTCACCTTCTCCGCCATAGTTTCGCGACACATCTTCTCGGGAATGGCGCCGATTTGCGGATTATTCAGGAGATGCTCGGCCACGCCGATATTTCGACGACGCAAGTCTATACGCATGTCGATCAACAGCGTCTTAAAGCTGTGCATCGGCAATTTCATCCCCGGGCATAATTTCATTTCTTTACGGACACGCGGTCCAGCCGCAAAAATCTTTCGAGCGCCGATTATTTAAATTTCGCAGCGCGAGTGCTGCCGCTACAGTTCCGCTTCCATGAAAGGTCTGATGTTCCTACTCATCGCGCTGGCCGCGGCATTCGCTGGGTGGTACTACTGGAATCTTTCCCAACAAATTTCGAGCGCGCCAGTAAGCGCGCTTCTGCCTCGGGAAACAATTTTTCTGGCACACATGCCTGACTTCAACCGAACCCGCGATGAATGGTATCGGAGCGATATTTACCAGCTCTACCACGAACCCGCGGTCCAGGATTTTCTACGCAAGCCGCTGGGCAACCTTCCAAAGACAGATGCGGCTTCCCAAACACTCCGGGAGATCGAACAGCTCGACCCGAAGCACGCCTTCTTCGCCTTGACCTCCATGGATAACAACAATCCAAGATTTGTCGGCGGCTTTCGTTTTCGTGGCAGCCAGGAAGAAGCTGAGCGAATCATCAACGGATGGCGCTCGGGTTTTTTGGGACAAACTCCGGCAGCGAAACGCGAGAAGCTGCAATACCAGCGCCATGAAATCGAGCGGGTCACCGCGGCTCCGTTTACTCTCGCGACCACTTACGATCGTCCGTGGTTTTTTGCGGCAACGGACCTGACCGAATTAAAGGCGCTGCTCGATCGCGCTGATCACCGGGCTAAGAATCCGGAGGCTACACTCGACAAAGACGAAGCATATCGCGAAGCCGTCTCGCACCGGCCCTCGAACTACGCGGCATTCTTTTACCTGCAGCCAAAAATATTTTCCGAACGGCTTGCAGCGTAAATGCGCTGCATCGCCGGTTCGATACGGTTCGATAACGGGAAAATACACGACGTGCTTTTTCTCGGCATGCCGAAGCTGGAGCACGAAGCTACGGTCACTCGGTCTTCCGTATCGCTCGGTACGAAAGAGACATTCTTTTATCTATCGATGCTTCTCAATCTCGGGGAGAAAATCGACACACTGAACCAGGCGGCTGCCTTTGCTGGCACGAAAGTTTTTCAGGCGCTCGCCGATAGCGGGATCACCGCTGACGATTGGAAGGCTGCATTTGGCCTCGAGCTGGCATCGCTGGCAGACTGGCCGTCGAGCGCGCATTGGCCGTCTTTGCTCCTGACACTGCCAGTCACGGATGCGGGCAAAGCCGGGAAGATCACTGATGCCCTCATACGCGTTGATGAGGGTGCGATTTGGACGCAAACAGAGAAGGACGGCGTGCGCTATTTTTCGAAACAATCGGCTGCAAGCCTCGTGGCGATCACCCCGACGATCGCCGTGTCGAATCGGATTCTTGTAGCTGGTCTTAACCCAGTCTCGGTTGAAGAGGCAATGAAACGCACCGGGACCGGCTCGGCTGGTCTTTCCGATTCCTCAACTTATAAAGCAGCCGAACGATTGCTGCCGGCGCCAACGAATTTTTTTGCCTACGTCGACACGGCACTGCTGTATTCCCGTCTGGACGCTTCGCTGCGTCCAATGTTGTTAATGGCTGCGGCTTTTGTGCCGGCTGTAGCTGGTTCCATCGATGCTACTAAGCTTCCGTCGCCGGAGGTGATTACGAAGCACTTAAGCCCAATCGTTACTTCGCAACGATACGATCATGACGGCTACGTTGCTGAGTCAATCGGGCCAATCACGCTTGATCAATCGGCAATTGCCGTGGCTATTCTTAGCAGCCTTGGCACGGCACGACAGAAAATCGGTACCGGGGTAGGCGGCTGGAGCACCTCTCCAGGGGCCACGCCGCAGGTGACACCCAGCCCATCCCCGACTCCCTAGGTCAGCGTGGGACCGTCCGGTTGCGCCAAGCAGGGCGGCAAGCTGGGCGCGCCCAGCTCCCGCTGTGTCATTTCGGCACTTTTTACCCTTCCGGCCGTGAGCGAAGAAAACTGCTGCAGTTTTTGGAAAACGTGTTAGTTTTCTCGCCCTATGGCTATTCTAAAGAAAAATGCATTCTCCCGTCGTGTTCCCGACTTGGTAACTGAGGAGCTGGTTGCTGTCCTCTCCCGGCGCTCTTCTTTTGAGTTTAAGCAGCTTTTCGACATCGTGCACGAAAATCTGCGTGCCCGGAACGCTGCAAGCGGCGGCGAAGAGATGCTGCGGCTGCGAGCTTACGAGAAATTACAGAATCTCGTGGCGCGCGGTGCGGTTAAGAAGAACGGCAAGAAATACAAGGGCTTGCCATCGGCTTTGGCGAATGCGATTGCCCAGCAGAATGGTCATCTCGCAGGGATAAGATAAGCCTGCTATTTCACGACGAATTGGGTTCAGGCCAGATTCCCGGATGCTGCTCGAATATTTGCCGGTTCTCCTGCAAATACTTGTTGCAATGCTGTTTGCCGTTTCCGCTTTGCTCGTCAGTGTATTGGTAGGCAAACGCGGAAAGCGCACCCGCGCCAAAGATCTGCCTTATGAATGCGGGATGATTCCGGAGGGGGAACGGCTACCGCGATTCAGCGTTAAGTTCTACATCGTGGCAATGCTTTTTATCCTGTTCGACATCGAGATCGTGTTCATGTATCCGTGGGCGGTCGTATATCGGGACGCCATCAAAGAAAGCAGCATCATTTTCTGGAGCATGCTCGGTTTTATCACGATCCTGATGGTAGGTTACGTTTACGCGCTCAAAAAAGGCGCGCTGGATTTCAAAAAGTAACCAGCTTCCTCTGAGTTCTTCCGCGGCTCCCCGGCTTCTTCTGCCGCTCACGTTACTGTTGAGCGTGCTTCTATGGGGGTTCACGACAACGGGCGGACGCCAGATTTTTGTCAAGGAGGTGTTGGGCGGCGCCTACGATTCACAGGCAGAACATTTTCTGCACGGAGATGTGGGAGTCGATGTGGACGCGATCGGGCACGAAGCAATGATCGTGAACGGCAAAGTGCGCATGTACTTTGGGCCGTTCCCAGCGCTCCTTCGTGTTCCGCTCAATTTCATCTACCCTGAGGGACACGGAAAATGGTCCCGGATTTCAGGATTTTGTGCTGGAGTCATTGCGCTGGTTGCCTTTGCCGGTCTCGTGCGCACGGCGCTGTGTTTGTCGCCGCTTTCATCGCGCGCCCGTGACTGGCTGGGCAACGCGTGTGTAATCGGGTTCGCGCTGGGGTCCCCCTTGCTCTTGCTGCTTGGGAATCTCTCCATCTACGATGAGGCCATAATCTGGGGATTCGCCTTATCGCTGGGCGCGATTTTTTTCGCCTTCCGATCGCGAAAAGCCGAGGGTAGCGCCCTGACGGGCGCGTTGCTGGGATTCTCGCTCTGTGCCGGTTGCGCTTTGCTCTCCCGAGTCACCTTTGGCGCGCCTTTCATCCTGATCGCCCCATTTCTTGCTCTAGCAATTCGGCCGGAGAATCGAATCATTAATCTCGCGGCGCTCCTCCTCCCGCTCGGCGCTGCGCTCGCTTTTTACATTTGGTTGAGCTGCGCAAGATTCGGCAGCCCCTTCGGAGTAAACTTCGACTACTACATTAACCCGGTTCATGCCGAGTTCGCCCACAAATTTGGCGTATTCAGCCCGCGCCGAATTCCTTACAGTTTCGCTGACTATTTCAGCCTGCGTTTTCCGGCTGTCCAGAGTGAGCCGCCTTTTTTAGCGGCGGATCGCCACTCCTATGATTACCCCTCACTCTATTCCAATGACTTCAGCGAAGTATATCTTCCGCTGCCGTGGTGTTCTGGCTGGCTCGTTTTCGGTGCAATCATGGGAATCATACGTTTGGTTCGCCGCAGCTGCGCCGATGCCTTCGAGCGAGGCGCGGCCGTGGCCCTTTTTGGCCAATGCCTATGCATTTTATCATATTTTTTGCTCGCCCAGCGCTACGCCGCCGATCTCTATCCTTTCCTGATCTTCTGTCTTGTCATCTTTCTCTGTTCGGGTGGACCGGCGTTGCTACGGTCGCGTCATTTAATAATCGGGCTTATCGCTGTCTCGATCCTTGTGAACTCGCTTGCGACAATTTCGTGGCTAATCGACGCTGATCAAAATGTGCCGCCGACAACGAAAGGGGCCTGGGAAAAACTCTTGGACCGACATTCACCAACACCACAGAAGTGGATGTAAGAAATCATGACTGCTCACGAGAGGCGTGACACTGCCCGGCAATTTTGGATCGCAGCCAGTCTGTCGCTGTTTGCCGCGCTCGCTTTTTTCTTTTCGACCAACGCCAAGCTGCGTGATCTGGATTACACGAGCCAGATTGCTTCGGCTTTGCTGCGTGGCCACGTGGGTTTGACTGAAAAGCCGCCCGAATGGCTTAACGAGATGATCCCACACGGAGAGAGGCATTATTCAGCATTTCCCCTCGGAGCAGTGCTTAGCATGGTCCCGATCGCACTTCTGCAGAAAGCAGGCCTAATCCAGAATTTTCCCGGACACGTGTTAGCCGCATTCATTGCCGGCTCTTGTGTTTGTTTCTTTTTTCAACTCGCAAAGGCATTTGGATCCAATTATTCCAAGTTCGACAGCAACTCACTGGCTCGGCGGATTTTGCTGGCCTTGTTCCCCATTTTTGGGACGTGGACGTGGTGCAATCTCGGGTTCGGCGGAGCGTGGCAAATCGCTCTCGGTCTCGCCTTACTGGGAGAAACTGCAGCGCTCTATTTCACTTTGGTGCGACCATCTCCGTTCCTCGCAGGAGCGTTCTTCGCGCTGGCTTTTGGCAACCGCACCGAGCTGCTCATCACGTTACCCCTTTATCTTTACTTTCTCTGGGGCCCCGCAAACGGAACCGCGGTCGATTGGTTCCGCATTAATGGGATTAAGCGAGAGCTTTGGGGAAATGGGCCCATGGCGATTCGATTTTTAAGTGTGCCAGCAACTATCGCGCTCCTGACGGCTGCGTATAACTTCGCGCGATTTCACTCAATTTTCGATTTTGGCTATCTTCACATCCCGGAAGTGGCCCAGGAACCTTGGTACGAGCACGGGCTGTTTTCGATCCATGCTATTCCGTGGAATATCTACACGATGCTCTTTCAAGGGTTTGAGAGCATCTCTTACTTTCCTTACATCCAACCAAACGGATTTGGCTGCTCCATTTTGCTTGCCAGCCCATTCCTATGTCTTCTTTCTCGAGAGGGCGGAAAATACAAAGCCACTGCATGGATGGCGATAGCGCTCTTGACGCTCGTTCTTTGGTGTCATGGAAACCCCGGAAGCTGGCAATTTTCGTATCGCTACGCCATGATTCTGCTTCCCTGGATGTTTCTTGTGCTGACAGGCAACGGCCCAGCGAAAATCAGTGTCAGCGAAGTCTCGCTTTTCGTGGTCTCGATTGCGATTAATGCAATCGCTACTTGGCAATTTCTTTGGACCGACCAAATCCAGCCTTAGCATCAACGGAATGCCAGGCACGGAAAACTTGCGTCACGATTGTTTTCTCGATCGGGCTCGCTGATTCTTTAGCAGACATCCGTGGTCGTCTGCAGGTAAAAAAAGGCCAGTCGAACGTTTGACGGAAAAAATCGCGCGTTTAGGATTTGCGCCTACGCCTGCACACCGAAGTCCCGGCAGCCGCCGGCCGAAGGCGGTGCGGGTCGTAGATCGAGGACTTGGGTATGCTAGCTCTGATTTATTTCGGATTGGCCGTTTGTGTCGGTGATTGGCTTTGCCGGCGGTTTTACCGATTCGCATCCGTCGCACACCGGTGCGTAGCAGCCATCCTCGTGGGGCTACTGGTTAGCTCATGGTTCACGTACTTGGTCGGGCTAGCTTTTTGGTGGACGTCACGCCCGCTACTTTGGAGTAATCTTTTATTTTTTGTGGCAGCAGTCGCGGTGCTGACCTGGCCGAAGTGGAAAAGCAAGCTCGTAAAGCCAAATGACGCCTGGACTAATGTTCGCCGATCAACGGATTTATACCTGCCACGGCCGAAGGGTTCAGGCATAGCTGACTGGCTACTGATTGCCGGATATGTGGCCCTGGTATCCTGGATGATGTTTGCCTCATTTAGTTCCAGCGATGGCAACCTGCGGATCGCTAACGCCCAATAC
>WNGM01003266.1_pt1 | contig 12963 bp, 8 predicted proteins | sample 5400571 | NCBI WGS metagenome assembly WNGM01 (sample SAMN13153378, study PRJNA577476) | soil metagenome | isolation source: 100 cm soil or saprolite under Garry oak tree replicate 2 | place: USA:California | collected 2016-06-15
ACTCCCGCTGGCGGGAGGCGATCTGGAGGGTGCCAGGGTGGAGGCGGAGCTGGCTTTTCCAGGGCGACTCAAGCAGATCCTCACCGAATGGCGCGTCGGCGCACCGTTCACGATCGCCGATCGCGAAGTCTATGTCGTTCAGGGAAAACTGGCGCCGGGCGGTCTGCCCGTAAAGTTATTCTTCGACCAGGAGAGCGGTCTGCTGGTGCGCCTGGTGCATTATGCGGACACGGCGGTGGGCCGGATTCCCACGCAGGTCGACTATGCGGATTACCGCGATGTCGCTGGAATCAAGATGCCCTTTAAGCTGACCACGACCTGGACGGACGGTCGGTCGATCATTGAGCTTCGCTCCGTTGAGTTGAACGCCTCCATCGACGCGGCGAAGTTCGCCAAACCGGCGCCACCAGGTCCGCCGTTGAAATAGACGTAGAACCAGCTATTTCCTTTTGGGACCAGGGATACCAGAGCCATCATTTCCGAAGGTCCCGCTCCTGAACAAGCGGCATCACATTCCGGACGACCATCGCGTGTCGGCAATTCCCGTACTGGGCGGTCTTCACCACGAATATAAATTGGAGAAGATCGCAGCTTGAAGAATCCTGTATGTATTTGCGGACGACAACCCACAGTCACGATCCGAAAATCCTACAATGCCACATGCAAGAAACCTGAACCAATTTTCCGTGTTAGAAGCTGAACCTAATCGATAGTTGGACTTCCCGAGAAGGATAAGCCGCAATGGGTTGACCAAAGACCGGCGATGTAAGCGTGCCGACATAATTCCGATAATTGGTCTTGTTCAATATGTCGAAGACATCGGAGCGGAACTCCACTTCACGTGTCGTGTCCGTCTTGTTCTCGGCTTTTTTCAGAACGAGTTTCTTGGACAGGCGCAAGTCGATGTCGGCCATCCGCGGCCCGATTCCAACGTTTCGTCCAACATTCCCAACGCCGGGGAGAATTAACCAGTGGACGTTGTTCGCGTTGACAGGAACCAGGGTGCCACCAAAGAGCGCCTGTGGACCGCTGTAAAGTACACCCTTGGTCCCACCGATAAAACTTCCGTCCACCCCAAAGGAGTTAAAGGGCGCATAGACGTTTCCCATGCTTGGTCGATCATTGGCTACTGTGTCGTTATTCGTGTCAAAGCCTGATGTAATGTTGTAAGGTATGCCAGAACGGAAAGTGGAAATCAGCGCCAGGTTAAAGTGATAAGGCAGCTTTAGGACGCCGGCAATGTTCAAACGATGCCGCTGGTCGAAGTCGGAGCGTCCGCGCTCGCCCTGGCGGTTAAAGTTGTCGGCCGGAAGAAAGGACATTCCTGAAGTGTTATCAATAGAGTGGGACAACGTGTACCGCGTGATTAGTTGCAGTCGGCGCAGCGTCGTCCTGAAACCCAGAGTAACGTTATGGCTCTCAGAGCTGCCTGATGTCTCAAATTGGCCTATGTTGACGAAATTCGGATCTGGCCGTAAGCCGGTTGCGAGCGGGGCGTTGATGTCCCGCGTGCCATAAAGCCTCCGCCCGAGCAGCATGGTGTAGTCGGCCGTGATAAACACTTCCTGTCCCAGCTTCCGTTCGGCTCCCAGACTCGCCTGGATGGCGTAGGGACTACGGATGTGGGGATCCATCCGCAACACGCTATCTGGAACTGTGTTGGGAATATTTCCGGGCGAAGGGAAGCCCGGTTGACTCAGCACTGCGCTGCGCTCGTGGGTCCCATTGAGCAGCAGAAACTGCTCTTCCATAGTGACAGGCTGGCGCTGGTAAAAGATGCCGGCCCCGGCGCGCACGACCAGCCGGCCATCTGCGGTCGATGCGGCGAGGGCGACGCGTGGCGCCAGACTCTTGTGGTAACTGAGGTTCGACTGAAGTTCGTGGCGCAGCCCAACCAGCAAACGGAGATGGGGTAAGAGGCGCATCTCATCCTGCAAGTAGTATGAAATCTCATGCTGCCTGAACGTCACGCGAGGATCGCCCAAGTTCATCGTGTACAGAAACGGCTTCGCATTGACAAAACTCGTGAGATCGGAAAACTGGAATGTCCCGCCGAAGTTGGACCCGTCCGTGTAATCAAGGAATCTCGATTTCAACACTCCGCCGAAAAGGAATGAGTGCAGGCCACGAAAGTAGGTGGCAGACTCCTGGAATTCAACGTCTTTCTCAACGTCCTTTCGGGAGATCTGCGCGCCTCCGCTATTGAATGCGCCATTCACGATGACAGCGGGCGCATTGCTCACACTGCTATACGTTTTGTTCCGCAACCCAGCGTAAAGAACAAATTGGTTCAGGAAATTTGGCGTCGGAGTTGCGGTCTCGGCAATCCGGAGTTCCTGGATCCGTTTTTCGGACGCCCATCCCCGCTCGGGGAGATTAAATCCTCCAACTCCTTGATTCTTCCAGTTATCCCAGCCCCAATTGTATCGCACGGACAGAATGTTGAGTGGAGTAACTCGAGTGTCCGTCCGGCCAAATAGATGCACTGTACGCCGCGGGATGAGAACCGTGGCCGATTCGTGGCCGCTCTTCGTCAAGGCTTCGACGTACGCATTATCGTTGTCCCGGAGAAAGTCGCCACCGACAAAGAAAGTTGACGTGTCGCCGACCAGTGGCCCGTCGACGGCCCCCTCAAGCCACTGGCGTCGCCGGGGAGAACTAGACGAGTCGAAGTGATTGCGGGCATCCATGGCCGCATCCCGGATGTTATAACCCAAGCGCCTATGGTAACGACGGGTTGAGCCGGCACGAGTGGTGATTTCGATGCGTCCCTTCCCGGGCCGTCCAAACTTCGTCGAATATGGGCTCGTATCTACCATGATGCTCTTGACACTTCCTCTCGGCACATCCATCGTATCGCCCTCTACTCCGTCGACGTAAATCTTGGGGTCGCGCTGGGAGTCATTCGCTGCGGGATCCACAAAGAGATTGGTCACCGCCAGCGGGTCATCATTTTTCGTCGGCAGGTCCTTCAATAGGTCATGATCGAGCACGATCGAGGTGGCGTTTTGATCGGCATCAAGGGGATCTGACTCACGCCGAGCGGAGACCGTAATCTCCTCGCTTGCGTCGGCCAGCTTGAGCTGTATCCGCTGCGCGACGGTGGCGCTTGCCCCAACCGAAAGCTCCGATTCCACGCTCGCAAAGCCTTGGAACTTTACCTGCAAAAGATACTTGCCGGGCCCAACTCCCGTGAACTCGAAGTGGCCAATCTCGTCGGTGACCGCGTTTAGTGTTTCCCCGGCTTCGGAAAAGAGTTTTACGGCTGCCTTGGCGACCTTGGCGCCGGTTTCATCCTCGACCGTCCCTTGCACCAGCGCCTGCTGCTGTTGCGCCAGAAGAGCTGGCATGAACCCGGAAGACGAATCGATCAGAAACAATGTCCAGAAAAGGGTTGTTTTCATGGACTAACTCCCTTCCTTTCTGCTAGCGACTGTTGGCGGCCCCGAACTATAACTGCGGGCCTTATGGAGGCGACGGCGGAAAGCTTCATACTTCGTAGTCCTTTTCTTCCTTCACAATCACCGGGCTGGATGAAACGAGGGCCCTTTCCCGTTCCGTTGAGCTCTGCAAGTGATAGAGGCGCGCGTACCTGCCTCGGCGCGCCAGGAGCTCCAGGTGAGTGCCTTGTTCGACGATTTGACCGCGGTGGAGGACCACGATGCGGTCCGCGAGGCGCACCGTGGTCAAACGGTGTGCGATGATCAAAGTCGTGCGTCCTGCCACGGCCCGCTCCAAAGCGTCCATGACGATTTGTTCTGCCACCGCATCCAGGCCGGTAGTCGGTTCATCCAGAATGAGAATCGGAGCGTCTCGTAAAATCGCCCGTGCAATGGCGATGCGCTGTTTCTGTCCGCCGGAGAGCGTAGTGCCACGCTCTGCTACTAACGTCTCGTAGCCCTCCGGAAGCCCTTGAATAAACTCGTCGGCGTTGGCTGTGACCGCCGCCGCAGCGATCTGCTCGTCACTCGCTCCGGGACGCCCAAAGGCAATGTTTTCCCTGATGGTTCCGCTGAACAGAAGCGAGTCCTGTAATACTAGGCTGATCTGCTCGCGCAGGGAGCGCAGCGAGTAGTTCCGAATGTCATTACCATCGATGCGGACCTCGCCGGCGCAGGCGTCATAAAAGCGCGGGAGTAGGCCCACCAAGGTGCTCTTGCCAGCGCCGGTTGCTCCGACGATGGCTACCTTCTCCCCCTGTGCGATCTTCAAATTGATATGCGACAGCACGGCTCGTCCCGTCTCGTACTCGAAGGATACGTCCCTGAATTCGATCTCGCCTTTCAGCTGCGAGGCTTCCCGGGCCCCCTCCCGGTCCGTCACATCGCTGCGTATGCTCATCACCTCGGCGATCCGCTCCGCCCCTACACTGGCCTTGGTGAATAGATAGGAGGAACGCGCTAGACCTTTCATTGGGCTATAGAGGTTCGTGATGTAGGCAAAGAAGAGAACGACGTCGCCGGTAGTGAGCACGCCTGAGAGTACGCGCGTGGCGCCGTACCACATAACAATGGCTGTTCCGATGCTGGCGAAGACGTCGACCAGCGGCACCACCCGGGCCTGATACCGTACGATCTCCAGGTTCGCCTGATGGTGACTCGCGCTTCGCACCTGGAAGCGTTCGTCCTGTTGCTCTTCTTGCGCCAGCCCTTGGACGATCCGGATGGACTCGAGCGTCTCCTGCGCCAACGAAGCCAACTGGCCGGTGCTGGCGCGGGCCCGCCGGGAGGCAAACTTGATACGCCGCTTGAACCGCAGAACCGTCCAGAACAGCAGCGGTGCTACCGTGAGAGATACCAGCGCGAATGCCCAATCGAGCCAAAACATCAGCGTCAGCATTCCAACGAGTAAACATGCATTGGTGCCAAGAACGGTGATGCCGTTGGCGATCATCTCCTGGATTGCCTGCGTATCCGAGGTCAGCCGCGTAATCAGGTCACCCGTCCGTTGGCGATCATGGAACCGAAGCGAAAGTCGTTGCAAGTGAGCAAACAGATCACGGCGAATTGCAAATACAAAGTCGTGTGCCAGATCACCCATTGAGCGCGTGAAGTAATAAGTCAGTAAGCCCGTAGTCACCGCAATAAGTAACATCGCGGCGCATGCGCCGTAGAGGACCTCCAGCCTGTCGAACGGGGCTGTATCCAGCCAGGCGCGAAGAAACGGTACGCGACTCGGCCTATGCGAAAGGACGCGATCAATTACGACTTTCAGCGGCCACGGTCGGAATACATTGATGCTGGCATCCAGCACCATCGCCGTTACTGCCACAACCAGTTTCCATCGGAAAGGACGGAGTAGCGGCACAAAGTGCCGCATCCACGCTGCGCTGGTCTCGTTGTTTTGCATTAATGGGATGTTCCCTTTCCACAAGGCTGACTAAGCGCAGCGTGGCCGTTTGGGCCAGGCTTCTCAGGCCTGTATGCCTGGCGCTTCGTCGCAAGATCGAGATCGTTCAACATGCCTTGTACACGCCTGATCAGCCGCTCTGTATACGTCGCCCATTCGGGGTCGAAGAGTTGTACGCGGCGCGCGGTGATCTTAACCAACTCGATGGCTTCGTAGAGCCGGGCGGCGGCCCAACGCTCGCGCCTGGTGCTGGCGTAACCGGCCAGGAAGCTTTCCTGCGCCGCCTCCAGTCCGGGCTGATTATGAACGGTGTGCCAGAGGCGCAGGTGGGCCAGGAACTTCCCGATGTCTAATGCCGGGTCTGCCAAGCAACAGGAATCGAAGTCGATGAGCGTGAGCCCTTCCAAGGTGACCCAGACGTGCTCAGATTTGAAGTCTCCGTGCGTCAGCGCTGACGCCGCCGCCGGGAGGCGCTGGTGCAACTCCAGCGCACGGCTGAGAATCTCGTCGATGGCCTGACCTGACGACGGAAGGAGCACCCGAATGTGAGCGCTGGCCCGCGCCACCTGGCTGACCTCGGCAGCGAAGTCGTGGATCTGAAGTGGCTCCGCGATTTCCGGCGGTATGTCGTGCAAGGCGCTGAGGGCAGCTCCAGCACGCTCCAGGTACGCGGCCATATTGCAGTTCGGGCTTTGCAAGTATTCGGAAAGTGCCATACCAGACAATCCTTGGTAAAGCACCACTCCATCTTCCGGCACATAGGCAAGCGGTCGCACAGCATTCACCCCGATTCCGTGTCGCGACAACCATTCTCCTATCCGTGTAGCCCGGTGGTAGATGTTGGCGCCGTCCTCGCCCGGGTACAGTTTGGCAAACACCGGGCCTACGCGCTCCGCGTCCGCGCGACCATAACGTAGCACGTGGCGTCGCCCGGGACGGTAGCGGATAGGTGAAACGGCAGACTCGCCGTGCGGGACTTGATCCGCGGCTGGAGCCCTGTAAACCGCCCGTAGCATGGCGTCCACGTGTTCCCAGCTTGACCAGCGGACGAGCTGGCCGAACGCGGGGTCCAGCGGCCAGACCATCACACGCATAACCCACTGAGGCACATCTGCACTCAACTCGCGAAACGGAGTTGCCACATTTCGACGTCGTGCTTCCGCCTGCATGTCGATCACGCCAGCCTCTAGCCGCCGGTCCGCGCCGGCATCCGAAGCCCAGGTTACTGCGATGGGGCGTGTGCTATATCTCTCGCCGCGATTGGACTGGATGAGCGCGTCGTAAAAACCCTTCACCTTGCGGCCAGGCCTAAACCTCGCGCGCCGCAGCAGGCAACGCCCCACCCTCGCTTGGGGCGAAAGCATTGCTTGGATTTGATTCCGCAACACTCGCCGCTGCACAGGGGAATCCAGAAGCCACTGGACGCCTGCCAGTCCAGCGCGACCGAACAGCACATCTTCGACACTCACGGCGTTCAATACTCTTCTCCAGTTCTCAGCCGGAGTTCCGGCGAACTACCCGCTCTGCTTCGCGCAATAGCTCAGCCAGGGCGGTATCCCAACCTTCAGGCCGCTGCACCAGCGCTACGAAACGGCCCAGCTTGAAATAGCTAATGGCTAAATAGAGCTCGAGACGCTCAGATGAAAACTCTTCACAGCCTGACTGGTAGCCGGCCAGGAATCGATCGCATAGCCAGTCGAACTGACCGATCGAGCCGAACTGGGTCAGGCTGAGAAATCGCAGATGTGCTATAAAGTGGGCGACATCAAACAGGGGGTCGTACTGACAAAACTCATCGAGATCCAAACAAGTCAACTGATCTCCCTGAACGACCAAGTGCTCATGCGAGAAGTCGCGGTGAGTCGGGCGCGGTATCCAACCGGCGAGATCCCTGCAGCGCTCCTCGAAGCGGGCAACGAGCGTACCAACAAGGCGCCCGCCTTCGGGATAAGCCTCAGTCAGAAGCTTCTTCCACCGCCCCAGTGTTAGCAGATGTCTTTCGATCGAATAGCGGCGTCCAGTGGTGATGCCGCAATGGTGCAGGCTGAGCAGCCATTCAGCCGCCCGTGCAATCTGGTGCCCGGCGTCGGAGCGTGCCAGCAAGATAGAGCTGAGCAAGGTACCCTCCGCCCAGCTCGACAGCAGAAGGCGATACTCCGGCACCCATGCGACGGGCTGAGAAACGACAAAGCGCCCGGCCCCGAATCCGTTACGCCTGAGTGCCTCGAGGGTCTCAAACAGGGTAGCGCCCTGATCGTCCTTGTAAAACTTACCGAGCAGTCTCCGGTGCTCGGCCGGAAGACTATTGCCTTTGTCGACGACCAACTCAAGCTCAACGCTGCACCGCTTGCCGGGAAACAACCGGCGGAGAAACACACGGGTTTGGAGCAGTTGCGCGTTGGGCTCGAGCCACTCGGCCAGGACGCACGACAATGTGGTCGTCAACCGCTCCTCGTGAAGTAGCGATGCGAGCCCAGGCAGATCATGGTCGCACGGAAGCTCGGAGAGTTCCAGAGGAACAGTCCCACTGTTTGTCAATAGACTCTTCATCCCACTTTGTCCCGCTGGAGCAGCCCCAGGCCTTCGTCCAGCATCATCTCAGCTCTCGCGCGCCACCCGGGGTTCTGCTTATTCACATCAGTTCTCGCACGCTCCAAGCAAATTGCTGCCCGATAAAATGCCAGCGATGTAGCATCGTACGAGCCGCCGGCATTTGCGTAAGTCTTCAGAAATACTTCGGCCGCTTGATCAAGCGCGTTCAATGAACCAAAGTATTTCAATGCCATCCGTTGAAGATCGACGAGGAACCTCGCCACATCGTGGCTCGGATCCGTCAGGTTGAAAGTGTCCCAATCAATCGTAACCGTGCGACGTCCAGTCAGCAGGACCTGCCCACACGTGTACGTGCCATGACCGGCACACATTTCCGTGCCTTCCAGATGCCGTGCCGCCGCATTCAGTTGTTCGGTGAGATTCTTTGCTTTGTAGGCGAATGGCAACTCGGACTTGCCCGAATCCAGAAACCATTCTTCGAGTCCTCCCAGATAGTCTTGTGCTCGAAACATCGATCCTCGGCGGGGCGCTTCTGCCTGAAAATGTGCCAGCCAACGCGCGCACCGCTCGACTGCGTTGACACGCTCAGTTCCACTCGGACCAACGATGAGCGTCCTGGCGCGCGTACCAGAAACCTTTTCGTACAGCAGAAGGCGCAATGGAGCTATGAAAGCGATCGGGCAAGGAATCCCGAACTCTTGCTCGGAGCCAAAGCCAGCTTGCTGGAGTTCTTCCATGGTTTGATAGATGTCGATCCGGTCCTTGGCGTAAACCTTACCGATCAGTTTTTCTTCCCACCCACTCGCGTTCTTCAGGGCAATTTCGAATGTGCATCGGCTCGCTCTCTTCCACTTGAGCACGATAACGCGAACTCCCTGTGATAGGTCCCACTGCCGTCGAGGAGCCTCACACATACTAAGCTGTTTAACCAGCTCCGCCGGATCAAGGACAGCCGCCAGCGTTGGAATAGCTGGATCTGAGCTGCTATCGACCAACTTGCTCATTGGTGCTCTCTCCTCCTCATCCCTTCAGGGCGCGAAGCCCTTCGGCAATCAGCGCCTCGATCCCATCCCGGAAGGTGCAAACCGGGCGGTTCGCCTCATACTTGGCAAGTGTCAGACAAGTAAAGGCTGTGTACCACGGAAGGTTTGCCGTAATCGTGAACGGATTCAAAGCCTCGTAGGTCTGTAAAAAGACTTCGGCCGCGCCATCAAGCGCCTTGATGGAGCCGAGATACTTGAACCCAAGCCGCTGGAGCGCGACTAGGAACCGTGTGACATCGCGGCATGGGTCTGCGATGTCGCAGCTGTCCCAGTCGAACACAACCGTGCGGCGTTCAGCCAAGATGATCTGATTACAGTTGTAGCTGCCGTGGCTGGCGCACAGTCGCGCTGCCTTCAGGGTTACCGCTCCGTCTTCCAGAAGCCTGGCTAACCGTCCAACCATGGGTCGTAAGGGTTCGCCCAGATTGGCTATTCTTTGGGACCACCGTGCGATGGACCGGAGATGATTCGTTGCTTCAAAGACCTCTCCTGATCGAGGACCTACGGCGTGAAACTTAGCCAGCCATTGTGCACATCGCTCCGCCGCGTCGGCGCGCTCGCGTTCACTGCCCATCAGAAAAATTTGCTTGGCTCGAGGGCCCTGGACTTTCTCCTGAAGCAGAAGGTGCAGATCTGGAATGTAAGCAAGGGGCTGTGGGATTGTGAATAAACCCTCCGGCTGAAATCCCGCCCCGTTTAATCCGACCATGGCGTGATACACGTCCGAGCGATCGGCAGCGTAAACCTTTCCGATCAGGGAATCCCACCCGGTCGCAGTCAACAACGCGATGTCAAGCGTGCAGCGACTTCCCGGGTGATGCTTGAGAACCTGGAATCGAATTTCCTCGATCGCGTCACATCGGCCGCGAAGAGCCTGCCGAAGGTGCTGCCGCATCGTTGCTGAGTCCAAAACAGATGAAAGCGTGGGGATCCCCGGATCACTGATCGTTCTTGACTCAATCGATTGCAACGCTGGCTCGCTCACCACGTTTATACTCCTGCCTCCAAAGTACGGAGGCCTTCATCGAGCGTCGCCTCAGCCCGCTCGCGCCATCTTTGAGCCCGCTTATGAACATCATGCTTGGCGTGCTCCAAGCAGGCCGCCGCCCTCTGGAATGGAAGGCGGGTTGAAACGTCAAAACGGCCTGTCGCGACATATGCCTTAAGAAATATCTGCGCCGGACCATCCAGGGCTCCGATGAATCCTTGGAAGCGCAGCCCAAATCGCTGAAGCCCGACGATGAATCGAGCGACATCCCGGGCAGGGTCGGCCACGCCATAATTGTCCCAATCTGTTGCGACGGTGGAGCCCTGCCCCAGGATGACTTGATGATGAGTATAGTCACCGTGAACAGCAACCATCTCGTTTGGTTGCAGCCTCGACGAAGCGTATTCCAACCCCCTGAATAAGGCTCCGGCCTTATCAGCTAAAGATCTCTCCAGTGAGACGACGCGGAGGAACCATTGTTCAATCGCGAGCAGATGACTGCCCAGGTCGAAACTTGACCCGACTCGGGGAGCCATAGCATGAAACCTGGCCAACCATAAAGCACAACGCTCAGCGGCAGCTTTCCGTATCGACTCATCGTCTGACAGAAACGATTCTGTAGACGGTTTGCCTTCAACTCTCTCCTGCAACAAGAGCTGCAAATCGTCTATGTAAGCCACCGGTGGAGGAATTGAGAACTCTTCACCGGGAGCAAAGCCCGCCGCACTGACTACCTTCATCAACCGGTAGACCTCGGAGTGATCGGTGGAGTAGACCTTGCCAATGAGGCGAAGCGGTCCCTCCACGGTCCGCAGCGCAATCTCCACGACACACCTCTTTCCCGCATGGTGTCGCAGCGGCCGCACTTGCGTCTCTGTCAAACCGTCGATTTGCCAGGGCAGGCGTTCGCGCAGACGTCTGCATAGTTCCACCGGATTCAGCACGGCCGGAAGTGTCGAGATTGCCGGATCTTCAATGGACTCTATGAATGCCGACACTGCTTCCCTTCCTCGCTAGGAAAAAACAGGTTCATCAGGCGCTCAGCTATGCGTTCGCTCGAAAACCGCTCTTCGATCCTCGCGCGTGCGGCACGTGCGAGCCGGTCGCGCAATGAGGCGTCAGCCAGAAGCCTTTCCAGGGCGTTAGCCAAAGCCCGTGGTTCGCCGGGAGGGACGAGCAGACCATGGCGCTCGGACTCGATTAGCTCGGGAATGCCGACCACTGTAGTAGAGACTACGGGGACGCCGCTGGCCATCGCCTCGATAAGCACATTGGGAAGGCCATCGCGGTCGCCATCCGCTGCTACCACGCAAGGAAGCGCAAACACATGAGCGCGCCCATAGGCGAGCTTCACTTCTTCGTGAGTTTGAGCGCCTGACAGCGTCACGTGCTCCTCAAGCCCCAGCGCCGCTATTTTATTGTCCAGCACTTGCCGAAGATGGCCGTCGCCGATGATCTGCATCCGGAAACGCTGGCCTTGCCAGCGTAGAATATCTGCGGCGAGGATCAAGTCTTCCAATCCTTTCTTTTCCACCAGCCTGGCCACGGAAAGGATCAACGGAGCCGCTAAACCCGATACACGTGGCCATTGAAAGTCGAAGCCGGAAAAGTCGAAAATGGAATCAATGCACCGGACCTTACCATTCAGGCTTGGATCAATCTGGCGTAGATGGCGCCGGTTGTATTCAGTTACCGTGACTACAGATCGAGCTCGCTTCATCTCTGCTCGAAGGAGTTCCGGCTGCGTGTCAGAATAGATGTCCCGGGCATGTGCTGTGAACGTAAAGGGCACACCGGTCAGTTCGTGAGTGAACATGGCAACGGTTGCCGGAGCCGTGGCGAAGTGGGCATGGAGGTGGGCGACTGAGTCGCGTCGCAGCTGCTCTGCCAGATAACCGGCTTGAAAGAAACGTCGCAGGATATCCCGCCGGCCATAGCCCAAGGCGTGCGCCAGCGTCTTAAGATATCGACCGGGCTGCCGGCTTGCAATTCGCAGGTTGCCGAAGAAGATTTTGCTGTAACGGCCATGAAACGCCAGATAAAACACCGGTGCTCGCACATCTGCTACCTTTGCATTTACCAGCTGCTCTGTGGGATCTTTGGCCGAGAAAATCCGCAAATCCAGCCCGCGTTCCTCCAGGCTAAGGATCTCGTTCAAGACAAAAGTCTGTGATAACCGCGGCCACGTGCTAACCACATAACCAATCGTCCGCTCTCGCTTAGGCTGAGGCTGCATAGTTTCCTGCCTGTAACAGTTCCCAAAGTCGATCCGCGGCCTGCACTGCTCCGTCCATGGGAGGTGTTCCGTTTGGCTTAGGGTAGTCGCTCCTTTCCAGGTCCTCCGCTAAGCGTTCTGCCAGACTTTCCGGTGAAAGATCTGCAGGATCGAGGACGTCAATGAGGCAGCGCTGGGCAAATAACCCGGCCCGTGTCCTCTGCTCCGCACTGGGACCGCTACGTGGCACTACCAGGGCCTTCTTCTTGAAATACAGCACTTCGGACAACGTATTGTAACCGGCCATGCAGACAACCAGATCGGCGGTAGCGATGCAACTGGTACTGTCGTCCACAAACGGCAGGATCCGGATCGGCAAACCTCGAGCCTCAGCTGCCAACTTACGTGCAAGGTCAGGTGGGGCATTCACACCTACTGCCATGAGCGTAGCGAAATCGGCACGGGAACCAAGGATGTGAAGGGCACGAACATAGGTCTGCATCAGCAACTGTCCGTCGCCACCCCCGCCCGCCGAAAGGAATACAAAGCGACCCTTGGGAAGCCGCAGTGTTTGGCGTACATCCCTGAGCGGAGTGACGAGATCCTGTTTTACTACGTAACCGCAGTAGTGGGTCCCCTTGAGAGGTTCGGGCAGGCGATACGTAGAGCACGTAGTAAACAGCTCCTTGTTCCCGTAGATCAAAATCCGATCATAGTAGCGACGCAGAACCTCGTAGGCTCCGTCGGATTCCCAGACACGCTGGGTAACCTCGGGTGCGTCCAGGATGTCTCGCAGCCCGAGAACGATGCAACAG
>WNGM01004628.1_pt1 | contig 12959 bp, 11 predicted proteins | sample 5400571 | NCBI WGS metagenome assembly WNGM01 (sample SAMN13153378, study PRJNA577476) | soil metagenome | isolation source: 100 cm soil or saprolite under Garry oak tree replicate 2 | place: USA:California | collected 2016-06-15
TCCCGCTTCCTTCCCAAATGTATATCATGTAGCCCGCATTGAGCGCAGCGACATGCGGGACGGATTGCCCCAGGATGGTCCAATATCGACGCAACTTCATTCCGGGCGGGACCTATTTCTTTACGGTCACGCTCGCTGACCGGCGCTCGACCGCTCTTGTGGACCACATTGGCATGCTGCGTTCGGCGTTCCACGCGGCTTGCGGCGCACGGCCATTTGCGATCGACGCCATTGTGGTTCTCCCGGAGCATCTGCACGCCGTCCTTACCTTGCCAGCAAACGATGCGGATTTTTCAGGCCGCTGGCGGCGAATCAAGGGGCATTTCAGCAGCGCCCTGATCGAGGCGGGGCTTCATCTCAAGCGCTGCCCCAATGGCGATCTCGCGCTTTGGCAAAGACGATTTTGGGAGCACACCATCCGCGACGATCGCGACTTCGCGCGGCATATCGATTATGTCCATTTCAATCCGGTCAAACATGGATTGGCACAGCGTGTACGCGATTGGCCTTATTCATCGTTTCATCGCTATGTCCGGGAAGGCCAGTTGCCCGAGGATTGGGCCGGCGATGTCAGCGAGAAGGAAGCAGATTTCGGTGAGCCGGCCGGCGGCGGTAGTTTGCCGTAGCCCGCATGAGCGCAGCGATATGCGGGTGCAGTTGGTTCGGATGCCAGTCCTGGATATCGCTTAGTTCATCCGGGCGCGAGCGGGGGGCGTTGAACCAAGGCGTCAAAGTTTTGGCGCGTTGCCCTGCGGTGTCGGATTTCGCTCGTTCTTTTCCGCGACGAGCGCATTATCGTCGATCGCCGCCGCGCTGATCATGCGTTTGAAATCCAATAGCGTGAATTGCGCATTGCCGACCTGGCCCGGCGTCGTGCCCGGCGTTAGCTGCACGCTGAGCGCGCCGTCGCAATTGGCGCCTTTTGCTTCGTCCAGCATCGCGCTCAACGATTTCTCCTTGGCCTGCGAGCGTTTCACCACGGCCACACAGCTGCCTCGGCCATTGCCGTCGTTGAGCTTGATCGCGGTTCTCGGATCGAGCGGCCGGTCGATCGCGTCGAGCGCCGTCGCTTCCTTGTACTTCGCGCCCACCGATACGATCGAGCCTGCCCGATAGATGTAATAGAGATGCTGATCCCCGACGATGGTTGGCGCGCCGTATTTATCCATGACCTGCTTGATCATATCGGCTTTGGACGGCTGCTGGTCCTGCGCAAATGTGAGGTTTCGGGCGATGAAATAAGCGCGGTTGGCGCTCGCCGGCGAGGAGAAGCTGCTCGAAAGCACTTCGCCGGTCTGTTTCGGGCCGGCGGGAAAACTGAAGATCAGCGCTGCGACAAAGCTGGTAGCCGTGCCGCCAAATTTCTGCTGCTGGATGTCGGTCTTGGTATCGAGACGCCCCTTGAAAGCCGATTCAAAGCTCGCCCGTGCGGATTCCGCCGTGGAGTCCGTGGAGATACCCAGAATATCCGGGCGCAGTTTTGCCGCGAACGCGGACTCGGGTGTTTTCGGCTTGATGTCGTAGGCCAGGGAGGCTTCGGGCAGGGCTGCCGGACTCATGGCAAGAATGACAACCAGGGCACGGCAAAGCATGAACCACCTAAAAACAAAATGAAAACCCAGCGAGAAAGATTACGCCGAATTTTGATTCGCGATGTCAACATCGCGGGGCTATGCACTGCGGCCGGGCACAACCGGCTACGCCGCCGGTATTAATCTTGTCCCCCGGTAACGCTTTGATCCGGTTAGCTTTGCCTTGCCACCGCCATATCGCTAGGGTATCGCCGCCGCCACTGGGATAAAGTATATGATACCGTCCGGATTTGGCGCGGCTCATCAGGGATGGGATATCTTTAAGTGTCTGAATTATTTGACGAAGTTGACGAAGATGTCCGTCGCGATCAGCTCAAGAAGCTGTGGGACCAGTATTCGATCTATATCGTCGCCGGCGCGCTGCTGATCATCGCTTCGGTGGGCGGCTGGCGCGGCTATCAGTATCTGGAGGCCAAGAAGGCGGCCGAGGCCGGTGCAGCCTTCGACAAGGCCTCGGAACTCTCCGAGCAGAACAAGCATGCCGAGGCCGAATCGGCCTTTACCGACCTCGCTGCGAAGGCGCCATCGGGATATCGCATGCTGGCGCGATTGCGCGCCGCGGCGGAAGCCGCCACCCGCGATCCCCAGGCGGCCGTGAAACTCTATGACGACATATCCGCCGATCGCAGCGTCGGCGCGCCGGAGCAGGATCTGGCCAAGGTCCGCGCCGCCGCCTTGCTGCTGGAGACGTCGAGCTATCCCAACATGCTGGCGCGCCTTGAGCCTGTCACCGCACCGGGGGCGACCTTTCGCCATACCGCGCGCGAACTAGCGCTGCAGGCGTTGCTTCCGCCGGTTGCGAAAAGTTGACGGCGGGAAAACAGGTGAGTGAGAAATCGACCATGCGCCGCTCGCAACGTCTGATCGCCGCCACTGTCCTCATCGCGCTGTCGGGCGCGCTGGGTGGCTGCAGCAGTGGCATGAGCAGTTTCGACCCGTCCGATCTGCTGGACTTTCTCGACACCAAGAAAAAGCTGCCGGGCGAACGCAAGCCGGTTTTCCCGGATGGCGTCCCCGGCCTCGAGCAGGGCGTGCCGAAGGAATTGTACAAGGGCTCCCGGCAGGAACAAATCGATCAGAACGCCCAGGCTGCGGCGGCCGCCACGGCTCCGCCTGCCGAGGACCTGAAATCAAAACGCGGCGCCAAGGGCAAGGGCAAGCAGCCCGCGGCCAGCAGGGCTCCCGCACCGGACGCAGCGGCACAGGGCACTGCCGCCGCACCGGATCCCGACGCCGCGCCGGATGAAGAGGGCAGCACCGCCGCGGCGCCGCCGGCTCCCAAGGCCAAGAAAATCGTCAAGCGGCGCACCACCGCACCCCCACCCGATCAGCCGGCCGCGGAATCGGCGCCATCAGCGCGATCGCAGTCTTCTGCTTCGCCATTCCCGGCACCGATGCCGAGCGGCACCTTCACGCGCTAATATTTCGTTTTTCAGCTCATTGACATGCGCGTGGATTCAATAATCTGCGCGTATCGTTATCGCAAAACCGCTACACACTTTTGCGGAATACGCGCGTGAGGCGCACACGGATCGCTTATGTCCTTCACGATTGCGATTATCGGCCGGCCCAATGTCGGAAAATCGACGCTGTTCAATCGGCTGGTCGGGCAGAAGCTTGCGCTGGTCGATGACGAACCGGGCGTCACCCGCGACCGCAGGGAAGGCGAGGGACGTCTCGGCGATCTCGAATTTGCGCTCATCGACACTGCGGGCCTCGACGAGGGCGCCAAGGGCTCGCTGACCGCGCGGATGCAGGAACAGACCGAGGTTGCGATCGGACTTGCCGACGCCCTGATGTTCGTGATCGATGCACGCGCGGGCCTGACGCCGAACGATCGCGCCTTTGCCGATTTCGCGCGCCGCGCCAACAAGCCGGTGGTGCTGGTCGCCAACAAGAGCGAGGGCAGGCAGGGCGACGCCGGCGCGATGGAATCCTACGCGCTGGGCCTGGGCGACCCGATCCAGATCTCGGCCGAGCATGGCGAGGGCCTGAGCGATCTCTACGACGCGTTGCGCGCGCTGATGCCCGAGCCCGTCGACGAGCCGGAGGAGTTCGACGACGACGAGGTCATCGAGCTCGAAGATCTCGCCAAGCGGCCGATTCGGGTGGCCATCGTCGGGCGCCCCAATGCCGGCAAATCCACGCTGATCAATCATCTGCTCGGCGAGGAACGTCTGCTGACCAGCGCCGAGGCCGGCACCACCCGCGATTCCATTTCCGTCGAGCTCACCTGGCAGGGCCGGGATTTTCGCGTGTTCGACACCGCCGGATTGCGGCGGCGTTCGCGGATCGAGCAGAAGCTCGAAAAGCTCTCGGTGTCGGACGCGCTGCGCGCCATTCGCTTCGCCGAAGTCGTGGTGCTGATGATGGACGCCCAGAACAAGTTCGAGGAGCAGGACCTGCGCATCGCCGACCTGATCGAGCGCGAGGGCCGCGCGCTGGTGATCGCGGTCAACAAATGGGATTTGATGGGCCGGCAGTCGAGCCTGATCTCGGCGCTGCGTACCGACGCCGATCATCTGCTGCCGCAGGTCAAGGGCATGCCGATCGTCGCGGTGTCCGGCCTGATGGGCGAGGGCATCGACCGGCTGATGAGCGCGATCGAAGAGGCCTACGCGGTCTGGAACAGGCGGGTGCCGACCGCATCGCTCAATCGCTGGTTCGAACAGGCGGTGGACGCCAACCCGCCGCCGGCGGTGTCGGGGCGGCGGCTGAAACTGAATTACATCACGCAGGCCAAGGCGCGGCCGCCGAGTTTCATCCTGTTCTGCTCGCGCGCCGACGCGGTGCCGCAATCCTACCTGCGCTATCTCGTCAACTCCTTGCGTGAATTTTTCGAGCTTCCGGGCACGCCGGTGCGGATCGCGCTGCGTGAAAAAGCCAATCCGTTCGCGCACAAGCGCAAGCGGCCATCCTGAGTGGACGCCGGCAGCTTGGCAATCCACGCCCAGTCCGCGGTTTAATAACTGTGCATCTTCCGATTGGCCCAGTTTTTGAGATCGCCGACCGTGAGCTCTTTGAGGAATGGATTGGCATTGACGAGCTTTTCACGCGTTGTCCGGCCGGTCGCGTCGGCGCTCGCCATGAGTGACGCCGCGTCGGCATTTTCCGAAACGGACAGCACGGCCAGGGCTCCCGCGGGACCGGCAAAGTGCGTGAGGTAGAGAGTACCCGGCGTGACCGGAAGGCCTCGCTTCTTCAACATCGCGGCATTCTGCTCTACCAATCGCGTCATGATCGCGCGGGTGAGTGCTGGATCCCGCCGTAGTTCCAATATCTCCTTTTCGCTGCGGCCCCCGACGAGATCGCTTCGGTATGTTCGGATCATCTCCAGCCATGTTTCGTCGAGAAACTGACCAGCTCCGGTCGCGCTCGAGCGCTTATTCCTGGCGTTCGAGTCGCCGCCTGATTCAACGACGATGATCCGTTCGACAATCGCCTTGACCGCCCCATTGCCGAATGACGGCAGTCCGTTGGTGACAAGGTGGGTGCCGCCAACCCATGCCAATGTAAGCGTCGCTATTATAGCAAGCGTAAGGGATTCGACCGAGATTTTGCGGTCGTCGCGACATGCGTTCGCAGACAACGCTTCGTCCGGCCTGGGTGGCCTGACCTCGTCAGCACGCCCGACCTGATCGAGTCCAAGAGCTGACGGCTGCCCTGGTGGCATCGGCCCCGAGGGGCTTTCATAGCTCATGCAATCCCATCGCTGGGTTCATCTGCGTGATGATCCCACCAGAAGCTGAATCGAGACTTAATGGACAGCCGGCGCTAGGCCTCGCAGCCGGACCGCAGGTTCAATGTTTTGAGGAAGCGATCGAACGCGTTTGGCCGACACGGCGCAACATCCATAGGCGCCTTCGGGCGATATGTATTCGCGACTGTGTTGGAATCTGCGGTCGCGGGCCTGGTGTTGGGCCTTGGTTTGGAATCCGGAATCTTGGGCCTTGGCTTGGGACGTACGAAAGCGATCTTCCTGGTCTCGGCGTCGTGCCGGTCGCCACCACTGACGACCTTGCTTGCCTCTTTTGAAATGACAGGTGTTGAATCCGCTGGCGGCGTCAGCTCAAATGAAATCGGCTGAGTTGGTAATTCGTTTTGGAAGTAGGGAATTTCGAGCCGGCCTGCCTGCAAAGTGTCCCGTGAATCGCTTACGCCAACGGTTGATTGGGTGGGCGGCTGATCGACGGCTTTTGCAACGCGCAGTGGCGTCCCGCGCTCCATCGCGAACAGTGAGCCGACGCCGACAAGGATGAGAGCCGCTCTCATCATGATCTAACGCTTTCCGAACGAAGATCCTGACCAAAACCAGGCGACAACAAACGTGCCAGGAAAACCTTAAGGTCCAATGACGCAGCTTAGCAGCAGCAAACGAAATCGCCGGGACAAGGCGAAGAAAGATTTGGCAACAGGGTTAACGCGCGTCATTGGAACCGTTGGGCGAGAGCGTCGACAATCGGGATCTGGCCCTTCGTGATCTTGTGGCGAGCTTGATCGACACTGAACCATTGCGCTCGATCGGCCTCCGGAAATTCCTGCATGCGCCCAGACTTCGGAGGCCACTCCATCGAGAACATGTTGCTGCGAAATGCAACGAGATCAAAATCGTTCTCGACGGCCCAAACTGAAATTACCTTTCCGCTGGGCTGTCTGAACGCGCCGAGCTCGATGAAGGGCCCGACTGGAACCAAGCCCGTCTCCTCTGCGAACTCTCGCTTCGCCGCGACCAGCGCTTCCTCCCCGTCCTGATAAAGCCCCTTCGGTATCGACCAACTGCCGGCATCCTTGTTCGCCCAAAACGGTCCGCCGGGATGGATCAGCAGTAGTTCGATAGTTGCGGCCGCGCGCCGAAACGCGACGATCCCCGCGCTCCGATTTGTCCTCGGCATATCAGTCGTCCCCACCGAGTTCGCTCCTCACCAATCCGCTGTCGCTTGCGCCCAAGCGGGGTGTCAATGGTCCGTGTAAGGGGTTATCCAGATCGCGAGCAACGGCGCATGCATTGGCGCTGCCGTCAGTCCGAGCTCCAACGAGTCTGGTCCAAAATAGTTTAAGGCTCATTCGTGACAAACAATACTGATTTCAGTGGTGGTTCTCTAAGGGAGCGAACAGATGGGTCGGATATTCTGTTCAAGTCGAGGCCCAAAGCGAAAGCCAAAGACAGCGACGACGGCGACAAAAAGCAGGGCCGGCCCGGATGTCCTTCTTCGAGGATGACCATGGATCAGGCAGGGCAGCTCTCTGAACTCATCGGCGAGATTTATGATGCCGCGCTCGATCCCTCGCGGTGGAGCGACGTGCTCGGCAAGGCCGGGCGTTTCGTCGGCGGCCCGGTGGCGGCAATCTTTTCCAAGAGCCCAACCGCCTTGACCGGCACTGTCTATTATCACTCCAGCGATATATCGGGTCCTTACCGAAAGCTCTATTTCAACAAATACATAAAATTCGACCCCTTCACCACCGCCCAATACTTCTCTGATGTCGAGCAGCCGATGGCAGTGGCGGATATCATGCCTTACCAGGAGTTCCTGGAAACGCGGTTTTACAAGGAGTGGGTCCAGCCGCAGGGCATGGTGGATGCCGTAACGGCGGTGCTCGATAAATCGGTGACCAGTGCGGCAATGTTCGGGGTGTTTCGCTACCAAAGCGATGGTATTGTCGACGACGAAGCGCGCCGGCGCATGCGCCTTATCGTTCCGCACATCCGCCGGGCGGTGCTGATCGGCCGACTTATCGATCTCAGGGCCGCGGATGCTGCGAGCCTCGCTGATATACTCGACGGCCTCAGCGCGGGAATGTGCCTCGTCGATGCGGGTGGACGCATCGTTCACGCCAATGCCGCCTGTCACATCATTCTCGACGCCGGCGACTTCCTGTCCACGATGGGGGGGCGGATCGTCGCAAGCGATGCCAAGATTGATCAGGCTCTTCGCGAGCTGTTTGCAGCCGCCGGGAGCGGCGATGCGGCAATCGGAATTCGGGGAATTGCCTTGCCGCTGAAGGCGCAGGACGGCTCATGTTATGTCGCGCATGTCCTCCCGCTGACATCCGGTGCCCGCCGTCTTGCCGGGAAGGCTTACTCCGCAACTGCGGCCCTGTTCATTTGCAAGGTGGCAACGCAAATCCGATCTCCTCCGGAAATCATCGCCCGCGCCTACAATCTGACCCCGACCGAGTTGCGCGTGCTGATGGCGATTGTTGAGGTCGGCGGTGTCCCGGAGGTTGCGGTGGCCCTCGGCGTGGCCGAAAGCACGGTCAAGACGCACCTCGGGCGCTTGTTTGTAAAAACCGGCGCCGGCCGGCAGGCCGATCTTGTCAAGGTCGTTGCGGGATTTGCGACACCGCTGATCGGCTAGCGGGTGTCCCCCGCGGAACCGGCCGCTCCCGACGTATCTTGTTCTAAATTCGGCAGAAATGTGGTTCGAATGCCCCGCCGGCGCGACCGCGGCCTCATCAACTTATTTTGATCACTGCGCTGCAACAAACATCCTCTGATCGGGGGAAGCGATCGATTCCGCCGTGACCTATCAACGTTGCAGGGGGGCCAAATCGCGGAATGATGGCTGATATTGCCGCCATCATGACCGGCCTATCGGAAGTAACCCACGTGACCGATCCAGAGAGTTTCGCGACAGTTCGATTCTCGACAGCCGATCTTCCGGAAAACATGCGAGTTGCCACCTGGCGCGAGCATTACCGCCACACCGTGCTGAGGGCTGAGATCGAGCCCGCTGACGACGCTTCGCTCGACGCGACTGTGACCTCGCGTGCCTTGCCGGGACTGCAACTGGTGTCGGGTCGGTTTACGGCCGCCCGAATAGTACGTACGCGTGAGATGATCGCAGACGGCAACGACGATCTCTCGCTCCTCGTGAATCAGACCGGCAGCGTCATTGTTTCTGCGCGCGGCCGTGAGGTCACGCTTCGCGAAAATGACGCAGTGTTGATCAGCAGCGGCGAGGCGGTTGTATTCGACCGCCGTTCTTTCGGCGAATCTATCGCGATTCGAATTCCATACTCGATGTTGTCGCCGGTGGTCGTCGATCTCGACGACGCAATCATGCATCACATACCCCGGGATACGGCCGCGCTCAAGCTTCTGACAAGCTACTCGAACATCTTGCTGGATGACGATCTCGCGGTGGAGACGCCTGCTCTTCGACATCATGTTGCGACCCACGTGCACGATTTGGCAGCGCTCGCGCTTGGCGCGACTCGCGAAGCCGAAGGCGTTGCAAGAAGTCGCGGGATGGGCGCTGCCCGATTAAGAGCAGCAAAGACCTATGTCATCGAGAATATTAACCGCCGGGATATTTCGATCGGCAGCGTTGCGGCGTATCTCGGCGTGACGCCGCGCTATTTGCAGAGACTGTTCGAGAGCGATGGCACCACGTTTTCCGCCTTCCTGCTGGGGCGGCGCCTTGCCAGCGCCCATCGCATGCTCAGCGAGCCTCAGTCCGTGCAAAGGCAGGTGAGCGCGATTGCCTACGACGCTGGATTTGGCGACCTTTCATATTTCAATCGCTCCTTTCGACGGATCTACGGCGCCACGCCGATGGATATCAGGGAAGCCGCTGCGAAAGCCCGTCAGTGAAGTGCTGAGAATTTGCAGCATTCTCCTATAAGCATGTCACGATTGCGTTTTCCAACCCGTCGCCAAGCGGGGGCCTGATCCAGCGGAACCCGCGGGGTTCCCCCTGCATTGCTATCCACGCAGTGCGTGCGTTAATCTGTGGCCGCTGCCAGTACCTCCGCCCGCAACCACAAGCACAACCCATGACTGACGAACCGCCCGCGGGTATCATCGCGGCGTCATCGGCAAGCGCGCCACGCCGTGCCGCGGTGGCCTTCATCTTCATCACCATCCTGCTGGACATGTTCGCGCTCGGTTTGATCCTGCCGATCCTGCCCAAGCTCGTGGAAAGTTTTGTCGACAACGACACCGCGAGCGCCGCGCGGATCTTCGGTCTGTTCGGCACCGCCTGGGCGATGATGCAGTTTTTCTTCTCGCCGGTCCTCGGCGGCCTGTCGGACCGGTTCGGCCGGCGGCCCGTGGTGCTGTTGTCGAATCTGGGGCTCGCGCTCGATTATGTGCTGATGGCGCTGGCGCCGTCCTTGACCTGGCTTTTCGTCGGCAGGGTGATCTCGGGGATTACCTCGGCAAGTGTTTCGACGGCATTTGCCTACATCGCGGATGTGACGCCTGCCGAACAGCGCGCAGCGGTGTTCGGCAAGGTCGGCGTTGCGTTCGGCGCCGGTTTCATTCTCGGACCGGCGGTCGGCGGGCTGCTCGGCGGCATGGATCCGCGGTTGCCGTTCTGGGTCGCGGCAGGCCTGAGCTTTGCCAACACGCTTTACGGCTTGTCGATCCTGCCGGAATCGCTGCCGCCGGATCGGCGCTCGCCGTTCCGCTGGAAAAGCGCGAATCCACTGGGCGCGCTGCATCTGCTGCGCTCCGACCGGGTTCTCGCGGGATTGTCGGTGGTGAATTTCCTGGCCCAGGTCGCGCATGTGGTGCTGCCCTCTACCTTCGTGCTCTATGCGACCTATCGATATGGCTGGGATACGACGACGGTCGGTCTGACACTGGCCATGGTCGGCATCTGCTCAATAGCAGTGCAGGGTGCTGCGATCGGGCCGATGGTGCGGCGTTTCGGCGAGCGCCGGGCGCTGCTATTGGGCCTTGGCTGCGGCGCCGTTGGCTTTCTGATTTACGGCGCGGCGCCTACTGGTCTGCTGTTCTGGCTCGGCATACCCGTGATGGCGTTATGGGGCGTCGCAGGCGCGGCGACGCAAGCGCTGACGACGCAACTGGTCGCGCCGGACCAGCAGGGCCAGCTGCAAGGCGCGACCAATAGCGTGCAAAGCGTGTCCCAGCTTGTCGGGCCGTTTCTGTTCACGCTGACATTCGCCTATTTCATCGGCAACCAGGCGCCGCTGAAATTACCGGGAGCGCCGTTTTTGTTGGCGGCGCTGCTCATGCTATTGGCATTGCTGATCGCAGCGCGCACGCTGGCTTCAGGGAACAGCCGGTGATTCCAAACGGCGATCCCAGGCGGATTGCATTACCTGCGTCCGGACTGGTTCCCGCTGGGAACGGTGTGTTTTAAAATCATTGGATTCGGCTAGCCGACCACGTACCGTGGTCTCTGCCAGTTCAGGAGCACGGCAGAATGGAGAGACGCCTAGCGGCGATAGTCTGCGCCGACGTCGCCGGTTACTCGCGAATGATGGGCGCCGACGAGGCTGGCACACACGCCACGTTCAAGGCCCATCGAAGCGCGATATACCCGATCATCCTCAATCACGGCGGACGGCTTGTAAAGAATACCGGCGACGGTTTCCTGGTCGAGTTTCCGAGCATCGTGGAGGCGATCGAGTCTGCGATCGCGATGCAGGCGCTGATGGCGGAACGGAACGACCACCTTCCCGCGGATCGGGTGATGCAATTCCGTATGGGCGTCCACATGGGAGACGTGATCGCCGACGAAGACGAAGTGTTCGGCGACGGCGTCAACGTCGCGGTCCGCCTTGAAGCAATTGCTGTCTCCGGCGGCGTGGCCGTTTCAGCGAAGGCCTACCAGGAGGCCAGCAAGCATCTCGGCGCCATCCTTGTCGACGCCGGCAGTCACCGCTTGAAGAACATCGAAGAGCCGGTGCATGTCTGGACCTGGGAGCCGGGCGGATCCGACACCAGCGGTCGGGAAGCCAAGAACACATCGAACCTGCCGGCTCAATATCGAACCGCGATCGTGGGCGTGCTGCCGTTCGCCAATCTCAGCGACAGCACCGACGAATATTTTTCCGACGGGCTCACCGAGGACCTGATCCACGCGCTTTCCTTGCAATCGTTTTATCGGGTGCTGAGCCGAAACTCGACCTTTTCGTTCAAGGGCAAAAGTCTCAGCGCGCGCCTCATCGCGCGGGAGATTGACGCGACCTACTTGATCCAGGGTTCGGTGCGGCGTGCCGGAACCAAAATTCGTGTCACCGCCGAACTGATCGCTCCGGAGAATGGCGAGCAATTATGGGCCGGTCGATATGACCGGGACATCGGCGACCTGTTCGCGATGCAGGATGAAATCACCACCAGTCTGTCGGCTGCATTGGCCCCGGAGATATATCGTGCGGAAGCATCCGCCCCGGCCCGGTCATCGTCCACCGATCTGACCGCATGGGATCGGTTTCTGAGGGGGCTTTCTCACTACTACAAGCACACAAAAGCGGATTTCGAGGCCTCGATCGATCTGTGCAGGGAGGCCATTGCGCTCGATCCGTCGCTTTCAATCGCACGCGCCTATCTCGCCACCATCATGGTGCAGGGCGTGCAGTATGGATGGATCAAAAGTACCAGCCAATTGTGGACCGAGGCGATGACCCTGGCGGAAAGCAGTGTCCGGCTTGATCCGCGTTCGTCATTCGCATTTGCGATTTTGTCCTACGTGCATGCGATGGATGGGAATTACGAGGCGGCCATGGAAGCCGCAAAGCGGGCGGTCAAGTTGAACCCGTACGACATGGGTGCCCGCGGCGTACTCGGAATAGCTCACCTCGTGATCGGCGAGCATCGGCAGGCCATCGAACTGTTTTCGGCGGCCGTGCAGGGCGGCAACAGCGACCCCCGATATAAATGGGCGGCGTTGAACGCCTTCAGCCACTACCTGGTGGGACAATACGATGCGTCGCTTTCCTGGGCGCGCGAAGCGCTGTATTTGAACCCCAACCATCTTCAAGTGCTCGCGGTACGGGCGGCGGCTCTGGCGCAACTCGGACGCGCCGAGGAAGCGGCAAAGGCGGCCGAAGTCCTGCTCGGCAACTTTCCGAGCCTGACCGTCGAACGGCACTTAAGGAATTTCCGTTGGAAAACGCCCGCCGACATCGCCCATTATCGTGACGGACTTTTGAAAGCCGGCGTCCCCTTCAGCAAATTGACTCTGGTCGAATCTGTCTCGATGCGGACGGCTTAGCCGCGACCGGCCGGACGTGAGGTCCGGCCGGCCAGCGCGTTCGTTATTTCTTCACCAGCGGACACTCGCTTGCCTCGAGCGGCTTGGCGGCGTCTTCCGGAGAAATCGTGGCGATGGTCTTGTAGTAGTCCCAGGGATATTTCGACTCCTCGGGCTTTTTCACTTCGAACAGATAGGCCGGAATGATCCTGCGGCCATCGATCCGGAGCGGTCCCTTGCCGAACAGGGGATCGTCGGTCGGAAGTTCCTTCATCTTGGCGACGACCTTGGCGCCGTCATGCGGGTTGCCGCCAAGCGCTTCCATGGCTTTGAGGTAGTGCACGACGGCGGCGTAGCTTCCCGCCACGGTCATCGAGGGCATCGTGCCTTTTGGCGACAGTGCCATGAAGCGCTTGGA
>WNGM01008213.1_pt1 | contig 12957 bp, 10 predicted proteins | sample 5400571 | NCBI WGS metagenome assembly WNGM01 (sample SAMN13153378, study PRJNA577476) | soil metagenome | isolation source: 100 cm soil or saprolite under Garry oak tree replicate 2 | place: USA:California | collected 2016-06-15
TCGAAACCCAAAGATTCCAGGCGGCGGTCGAGTTGTTCGGCCAGTTCCTGCATCGTTGGGGCTTTTATTCCCGCCCAGAACACCCGAGGAGAACGGTTGCCGGGAAAAAATCCGACACCGCTCACTGTTATAGTAAACGCTTTCCAAGTTAAACCGGTCAGAGCCGTATCAATAGCCTCGATTCGCTTGTCGGGTATTTCACCAATGAATTTCAAAGTGATGTGAATCGACGCGGGCGCGACCCATCGGGCCCTTCCTCTCAAAGGCTCTAGTTCTCGTTGAATTCGGCCAAGCTGTTCACGAACTTCACTTGGCAGATCGACTGCGATAAAGACTCGCATTACATTTTCATCAGTTCACGCCGCACCATATCGAGGGCAACCTGCGACGCCCACCACCGGATTTTTTCACGATCGCCGGGGAAGAAGGATTGACGATGTTCCGTTCCCAAAGGCGTCGCAACGGCGACGTGAACCGTACCCACCGGCTTTGCCTCCGAACCGCCGCCGGGTCCCGCGATTCCCGTCACTCCCACGCCAATCGTTGTCCCGGCTCGCGCGCGAATGCCTTCAGCAAGGCCCCGCGCCACCTCTGGACTGACGGCGCCTTGCATCTCGAGCAATAGAGGAGGAATACCGGCGAGCTCCATTTTGGATTCGTTGCTGTAGCAAATGATGCCTGAGAGGAAGTATCGCGAACTGCCCGGGACACTCGTCAGTCGTTCCGCGATGAGGCCCCCGGTGCAAGATTCTGCGGTGGCGATTGTTGCGTTCTTCATCACGAGAAACATCCCGACGATTTCTTCCAGCGATTGTTCGGCACGAGCGAAGATGTAATCTTCCAGTTCTTGATCGATCTGATCGGCTAATTCCTTCAGCAACCTCTCGGCTTCCTCGCGATTTTTACCGCGGGCAGTGAGGCGGATGTCGACCTGTCCCGGCTTCGCCAGAATCGTCGTTTCCGGGTTCTTGTATTTCGTGTAAATCGGCGCGATCCGCGCATCCAGCGTAGACTCGAACAGGCACGCCGTTCGAAAGACACATCGGGCGAGGGCGATACTTCCGGCCATTTCACGCAGCCGCGGCAGGCACGATTTTTCAAACATCGGCCGAAGTTCCGATGGCGGACCAGGCAGCAAGATGACGCGATTCTTCTCGGCAGCAACCCAGAGACCTGGTGCCGTCCCATGAGTATTTTCAAGAATATCGGAACCTGTTAAAACCAGCGCCTGCCGCGCATTGTTCGCGGGCATTTCCACACCTCGCGCTTTGAAACGCCGTTGCAATTTTGCGAGGATTTCATCATTTAGGACAAGCTGCCGCTGAAGAATGCGTGCAATCACCTTGCGAGTCACGTCATCCTCGGTCGGGCCAAGGCCTCCCATCGTTATCAGGATGGGAGTGCGCTCGAGCGATCCGCGTACGGCGTGCTCGAGATAACGTTCATCATCGCCAACGACTGTCTTCATTACCACCGGAATGCCGATCGCGTTGAGCTCTTCCGTCAGGTAAAGTGAATTCGTGTCCTTGAATTGCGGCGTCAGCAACTCAGAACCGATAGCAATGATTTCCGCAGAAAGATCCATTTTCTTAGCGTCCACGCGCTGTGGCTTTGCCCAAGAAATCGGGGAGGTACACAATGGATACTGTAGCGGCGGTCTATGACCGCCGGCAGTCCAGCAACTTGCGACATCGCCGGCGGTCATAGACCGCCGCTACAGTACTGTTCCCCGATTCCCGCCTCACGGCAACGGCTTGCCCATAATGCCCAGGCGGACCCGATATAGCGACCCGGAATCCACCACGATTAAATTTTCGTGCTGAGCAAAAGCGAGTCCAACGAGACTGATACCGGCAACCATCAACTCGGGCTTCTTGGGATCGCGGAACCGAAAAATCCCGCGGCGTCCGCGGTACGAGGCGACGGAGTACAAATTGCCGTCGATGTCGAATGCCAGACCTTGAGGCCGGCCAAGTCCGGTAAAGAACCGGTCGACTTCGCCACTCGGCGATACCCGATAAATGCAGTCAAAACTCGACGTGGTCGGTCCGCTAACGTAGAGATACTCATCGAATCCAAATGCCAGGTGGTACGCGGCGATGCTTGGTTCGAGTGTGGCGAACACGAAAATTTCTTTACTCGGACTAATCTTGAAAATGCTGCCGCTGCGGTCGCCGACATATAGATTTCCGTCGTGATCCAGCGCGATGCCGCTCGCGATGCCCATTCCTTCGATATACAGTTCCGTTCGGCCCGCGGGATCGACGCGATATACATTCCCTTCATTCCGGCTCGAAACGAACAGATCGCCAGTCAGGCTGAATGCCAGCCCGGTCGCATTCATGATGTCGGTCACGAAAGGAGTCACTGCGCCTTTCGGAGTAATCTTGTATATGGATACCGGGGTCTTCTGGCCGCGGCGGCCGCTGTACGTCGCGTAAACGTTTCCTTCCGGATCCAGTGCAGGATTTGCGACCGGATGAAGATTCGACGCGAGTTTCTTTCCAATCTCATACGGAAAAGGACGGCTCGTATCCCCGTCCGTCGCGATGACGAGTTCCTGCGTGCCGATTTCCGACGAAGTCTCCGGAACTTTTGCAATGATGTGGTCACTCGATGCCATCATGACCTGAGCGGTGAAATCCCCGAAACGGACTTCGGGCCGCGCGCTCCCTGCAAGTTCGCGGCCGGAATATTCGATGACAACTTCCCCGCCGGGAAGTGCGGCTTTGGGAGCGACGTTTTTAATTGTGATTCCAGGCATTATTAAGATTTGATGAACATATATCGAATAAGCGTCAGGATTGCCAGCGCATACAATCCCGCGCCCACATCGTCTGCGATCACGCCGGCGCCGCCCTTAAGGCGTTCGAGATGCCGGATTGGAAAGGGTTTCACGATATCGAATAGGCGAAACAGGCCGAAACCCAGAGCGATGTAGAATGCCGAAAGTTGATATCTGCCGGCGGCGATCCCAAACGTGATCATCTGACCTACAACTTCATCGATCACAATGCGCTGAGCATCGTGTCCCCACATGTGCTCAACACGTGACGACGCCCAGATACCGACGATGAAGAAAAAAATTATAACATGCGGGAAATATGCGCCTCGACCGGCTCGGTCGAGCGCGAGATATATCGCGACACCTACAACGGAACCCGCAGTCCCCGGCGCCTTCGGCACGAAACCGGCGCCCGCGGCAGTAGCCACGGCGATCGCGAGCCAGTCAGCGGAACCGGTCGCCTCACTCTTCGTCTTCACGATTTCCATTGGATCTGTGAATTTCTTCGGGCGGCCGCTCGGCTGTGGGAACGCAATATTCCCCTCCAGCCCACCTGCCGAGGTCAATCAACTTGCAGCGCTCGCTGCAAAACGGCCGGTACGGATTGCCCGCATGTTCGGTCTCTTTCTTGCAAGTCGGACACTTCAATGGCGGACGATCCTTCCGATGAGGTCGTATTCCATACTGCCGGTGATCTCGACGTTGTAGAATCTTCCGACGCTTGGCTCCAGGGTGGCGGCGTCATTGATCAGTACGTGGCCATCGATGTCGGGGGCTTGAGTTTCCATGCGGCCTTGAAGCAGGAGGTCCGATTCATCCGAACGCCCCTCCAGCAAAACTTTGACGGTACGTCCGACCATATTTTTCAATTTGCGCCTTGAGATCTTCGCCTGCTCTGTCATGAGCTGGCTCCGGCGTTGAATGGCGACCCGCCGGTGAACCTTACCGTCGAGATCGAAAGCTCCTGTACCTTCTTCGTCGGAATAGAGGAATACACCAACGTTATCAAATTGCACACTCCGGACGAAGGTGAGGATCTCGTCGAAATCTCCGTCGCTTTCACCCGGGAAACCAACGATAAAAGAAGTCCGGAAGCCGGCATCCGGCATCAGTTTTCGAATCCCGTCAACCTGGTGTTCATACATGCTGCGGTGCCCGCCGCGCTTCATTAGCTCCAGCACACGCCGGCTCGCGTGTTGGTAAGGGATGTCGAAGTATTTACAGAGCCGCTCCTCTTCGGCAACGAGTCGAACGAGCTCTTCCGAGACCATATTCGGATAGCAATACAGAAAACGAATCCACTCGAATCCGTCGATTTTCGCCAGGTCGCGAAGCAGAGTCGTGATGCCGTTTCGAAGCCCGATATCCGCCCCGTAGGCCATTGTGTCTTGCGAGACAATGACGAGCTCCCGAACACCTTGTTCCGCCAGTCGCCATGATTCAGCCACTAAATCTCCAACCCTGCGGCTGCGGAAGCGGCCGCGAAAACTCGGAATCGCGCAGAACGTGCACACGTGGTCGCAGCCTTCGGAAATTTTCAAATACGCCAGGTATGCGGGCGTTGTCAGGATTCGAGGGATTGTTGGAACTTCCGTCGACGTGTACAGCGCGTCGATCGAAACATCCGGCGCCGGTTCCGAAGAATCCAACTGCACTGCCTCGAGCACACGGCCAAGTTCATCGGGACCGAAAATAAAATCGATCTCGGGAATTTCCTTTTGGATCTCGCTGCGATACCGCTCCGCGAGACAACCCGCAACGACAAGCTTCTTACAATTTCCCCGGACCTTCAGTTCCGCCATTTCAAGGATCGTGTCAATGGACTCTCTCTTGGCCGTGTCGATGAATCCACACGTATTCACGACGATGACATCTGCGTCTTCTTTCTGCGCCGTAATGGAATAGCCATGCCGGGATAGAGCGCCGAGCATGATCTCACTGTCTACGAGGTTCTTGGGACACCCGAGGCTGACGAACCCGACCTTTGGCGATGTTTTGGCGGACATTTAAATGATTCTAACAAGAAATGCAGAATCAAACCGGCAACATTCCCTTCCCCGCAGAGGAGGGGAATGTTCTTACATTTTCAGTTCCCGGATCGTTTCTTCCAGGACCGCAAAGTCTGTGGTGGAAGCCGGCTGACGCCCGTACTTCGATTTCTCGAATACAGCGAGAGCTTTCGTAAGCGTCGATCTCCGGACCGGGTCTGGCAAACCGAAAATCCATTCGCGCCACGTCTGGGCGGGCCGGCGCTTTGGAGAGCGGCCTTCGGCCAGTTGCGTTGCTCGGTAGAAGAGTTCTTCCACAATATCCTTGTGGATGATCCCGCGGCCATGGCGGACACGCCCACCGAGAATCGTAACAACAAGCCAAAGCCATGGAGTTTCTATGAGATCGGAAAGTTTATGAGCGGCGCGCTCGGAGAACATCTGGCCTTGGGTGACCCACTTCTCCGCCTGGGTGCGCACCGCAGACTGTACCGATTGGAGGCGTTCCTGCGCGCTGCGGAACAATTGCAATTGAGAGCCGGTGTCGTAGACGATGACGTAAGAATTCCAAAACAACTCTATGGCGTCGACATAGTGCGACAGTTGTAACGCGAGGGTCATCTCGCGGTGATTCGGATCCGGCGGCGTGGGATCGAACTCCGTCCATCCTCGGCCTGGAACGTACACTTCCACCCAGCTATGAGCATCGTATTCGCGGACGATGTAGTCGCCGCCGACAGGATTGTATTCGCCCATCAAGAAACCATTGATTAAACGCGTCGGAATCCCCGCTGCGCGCAGGAGGATCGCCATTGCTGACGCGAAATACTCGCAGTGTCCGGTCTTCGCAGCGAGCAAAAACGTGGTTACCGGCTGAGGTCCGGGCGCCCAGGAGAGATCGAGCGTGTACTTGTAGTTCCGCTTTAAATAGGCTTCAACGAGTGATGCCTTTTCGAATGTTGAAGTTCCTCTGGAGGTGATATTGAGTGCGAGTTCGGCTATTCGCGGATCGAGATCCCCTGGGAGTTGAAGATATCTCGAGCTAATACTGGCTGGGATGGGTTCCTCCCCCGAACGGTCAGACTGTTTCTTCTCAGCCTTGTATTTCGGAATTTCCGACAGGACTTGATACTGCGTCCGCCGAGCGGAAGGCACTCGCAGATAAATCGAGCCATCGCTGTCATACTCCACCGCCTGTAATCGTCCGGAGACGGATCGCACCTGGTACGGCCCAAATAGCGCGTTGGTTGCGAGCGGTTCCAGGAGCAATTCATATTGGGCGACATCATCCTGGTGCTCGATAGGCCGGAGCCAAAATTCGCCTTCAAGCGACGGCTGCAGCAGACGGCGCTTGCGATCGGTTCTCGACCAGTTGTGCCCGTCGAACCGGTCAAGCGCAACGCCGCGCCACTTTAGAACCGCGAAGGGTAGTCCGCTAATCTGCTGGGCGTGCATAACGACGGCCGAACTGAGCTTGACCTGACCGATTTCGCCCAATTGGACGGAATCCGTAAATCCCGATATCAATAGCGACTGCGTCGTCGCGCGGGTGAAATAACCTGTACCGACCCGAGGGATTACCAGGAAGAGAACGACACCGATCAAGACAATCCACACCGCCGCCCACAGACTCATACCGCCTAGCGGCGCGACAATCTGCTGCGGTGTGGCTGTGTGGTTTCGCTCGGAGCGATACATGTCGAAGCTCATCAGAGTCGAAGTCAGCGCCACGAGGAACAAAAACAGCATCGCCACAAACGAAATATCGATGGTCAGCGACGACGCGGCCAGGATTTGTAAGAACGACAGAACAATGAGATACAGATAATCTCTGTCCGTCTTTTTCTGGTACAGCTTCGCGGCCTGCAGAAATAGGACCAGGTGAATCGATGCCGGAATGAAGGAAGCCGACAGCATCATCATGTCGAAAAGGAAGAACACAACGTAAACGCACGACAGAATGAACGCTCCGCGCGGGGAAAGCGGCTCCGGCAGGCCCTTCAGTGTGCGGTAAACACTCACCGAGAGAGCGGTTGTGAAGATAACAATTGCCGGCGCGTCTAAACGGCCTGTCAACGCGAGCGCCGCAAACGCGCTGATCATCAGCGCGTGACATGAAACTTGGAAATAGCGTTGCATTTATCTACTGCGCTGTAGGGGCGGTCTATGACCGCCCGCATCTCGTTGATTCGCGGGAGAACGGGCGCTCATAGAGCGCCCCCTACAGTTGCGCGATTCGACTTTTCAGCAGCCTCCTCAGCCCTCTCGGTTTGGAAGAGCGTTCAGGTTTTCCTTAGCGTCAATATCATTGCGCCACCCGCCGCCAATGGTGCTGGACGTTCTGCCGACGGCGATAATTGCACAAGCGCAAGGTACTCGAGAATCGAATCGAGTACAGCCGGGGTGTTTCCCTGACTACTCTGCCAGTCGTCGGCCACGAGTGCCACTTCGACTCCATTCTCAACGAAGTGGTACGCGAGTGATGCCGTATACGACACCAGCTGTTCGAATTTTTCGGCCTCATCGGGATGACCAAAACGATCGAAGGCAAGCACGACTCGCGAACTCTCTTCGGCCGCGTATTCGCGGGTCTTCAAAACCGACGTCTTTGCCGATGCCTTCCAATGCACGTGCCGCGCGCTATCGGATGGGACGTAGTCGCGAATCATGTAGAGGTCACAGCCGAATCCCCGCTCGTATCTCTGATTCGATCCTTGAACGTCGAGCATGGAAGGGCTCATCTGTTCTTGGGGAATGATCTCGGGGTAACAGATACAGTCGGCTTCAACGGCACAACTGAGCTCCTTTACGAAGAAGCCAAAGGGATACCGTGACGAGACCTTCAACTTCCTGATCGCGCAACGCCCACGTTTGGTAAGCATCCCCTGTCCGGTATCCGACGTACACTTTTGACGCTCTACAAGAGGAACGTAGAAACCGGAACAGCGAAAGGCCCTTTCGTCGGCTGCCTCAATGTGCAGCGAAAATGTTGGAAACACGCGCTTCCGGTTGTGCACCTCAATCGAGACAGGAAATGGCTCGCGTGCAAAACAATGCGACGGAACTCGTACGCTCAATTTGAGAAGGCCAAAATTCAGCTCCGACAGCAATCCCGAGAGAACCAGCACCGCCAGCAAAGCCGACAGAATCATATATAAGAGGTTGTTGGCCGTATTCACTGACGCGAACACGACGATGGTGACTGCACCGAAATATAACCAACCTTCGCGGGTGACCTGGTAACGCGTAAAATATGGGAGCCATTGCCAATCGACCCCTGCCGCAAGCCGCGGCACGAGCTTCCACGCGACCCATACGGAGATCCCGAGCGCGATGAGTGCGGAGATCGCAGATGGCAATATGCGTCCGTCTCGAGTCGCAGTCGAGGAATAAAGCGCAGCGACCATGGCAATCGCCAACAGGCCAATCGCTGCGCTGAAGTTTTTCCACATGGGCGATCTCATTGCTGTAGCGGCGGGGCTTTCTCTGTTCATTCGCGGGTTTTACGCAGGAACAGGAACCTGATTGATGATCTCCGCGAGAACACTTTTCGCACCACTCCGGACACGCGCGGCGGACCGAACTAAAACGAGACGGTGTTCGAAAACCGGATGGGCCAACCTTTTCACGTCGTCGGGCAGCACGTAACTGCGGCCATCGATCATGGCTAATGCCTGAGTCGCGCGGAACAACGCCTCGGTGCCTCGCGGGCTGACGCCCAGCTCGATTTCCGGATGATCGCGTGTTCGATTCACGATGCGGATCATATAATCCACAATGGAATCGTCGATGTCGACCTTACGGCTTTGCTCTTGAAGAAACACGAGCTCCGTTGGATCCAGGACGGCATCTGCCGGGTAGTGGTGGTTCCCGTTCGAGAACCGTTTGAGAATTTCTTTTTCCGCAGCGGGATCCGGATATCCGACCTCGATGCGCATGAGGAACCGGTCCAGTTGGGACTCCGGGAGGGGGTAGGTTCCATGATGTTCAATCGGATTCTGCGTCGCCAAAACCATAAACGGCCTGGGAAGCAGATAAGTCATGTTCTCAATCGTCACCTGCTTTTCATTCATCGCTTCGAGTAGGGCACTTTGTGTCTTCGGCGTCGTTCGATTGATTTCATCTGCCAAAACAATGTTGGCGAAGATTGGACCGGGCTTGAATTCGAACTCGTTGAGTTTCGGACTGTAGATCGACACGCCCAAAACGTCGGACGGCAGCAGATCGCTAGTGAATTGAATACGATGAAATTTGCACGCCAAGGACCGTGCCAGCGCATGTCCCAATGTTGTTTTCCCAACACCGGGGACGTCTTCGATCAAAAGGTGCCCTTCCGCAAGGAGCGCCACTATCGCGAGTCCGATAGTCTCCTTTTTCCCTTTTATAGTCTTTCCGACGGCGTCACTTAATGCGGAAATCTTTTCCTTGGCCGGTATATCAACTGCCTTCATGACCTTCGCCGATTCTAGCACAGAGACGATTTCTGGGTTTGGAGTCGAGAATCACGAGCCGGAGCGATACTGTTGTAAGAAAAGGGCTGCGGCATGCGAACTCTTCAAGATCTCCTGCCTGAAATCGCCAATCTAGAAGACCATGAGGCCATACGTTGGTCCAGTGGTTTCCGCACTCTTGCCTCGACGTACGCCGAGCTCCACGGAACAATCGGCGCAGCCATCCACTATTTCGACGAGCTTGGGATTCGCAAAGGCGACCGCGTTCTGATCTGGGCCGAGAATCGATTGGAATGGGTAGCGGTATTTTGGGCCTGTATTGCATCTGGAGTGATCGCCGTTCCGGTCGATTTCCGATTTTCGGAAGATCTCATGCGGCGAATCGAAGCGGAATCCAAAACAAAACTGACGATCGATCCTGCTGCGCTCGATCGAATCCGCGATCTGCCTCGAGTCCGAACATTTCGAGTCGAACCCGCAACGCCCGACGATATTGTCGAAATCGTCTACACATCCGGCACGACAGCAGAGCCGAAAGGCGTGACTCATCGGCATCGCCATATCTGCGCCAACCTGCAGCCGTTCCGGACGGAAATCCACAAGTACAAGAAATGGGCGTTGCCGTTCCAACCGATTCGAATCCTGGATTTGCTGCCGCTCAGTCACATGTTCGGCCAGGCTCTCGGTATTTACATGCCGGTGCTCTTAGGCGGCGCTGCGGCATTTACACCTGAAGTCCACGCCGCCCGGATTGTTCAGATCGTTCGCGAGAATCGCATCTCTGTCGTTGTCGCAGTGCCCCGAATGCTGGAGAACCTCAAAAATGAAGTCGAGCGGCGATTCCAGCTTCCGCCTCCATCGCCATCGATCCTTACCCGTTTGTGGCGATATCGGAAAATCCACTTGGCATTCGGCTGGAAGTTTTGGAGTTTTGTAGCGGGGGGCGCACCCGTCGATTCCGAATTAGAGGAATTCTGGGCCAAGCTGGGTTTTCTGGTTGTTCAGGGGTACGGGCTAACAGAGGCAAGCCCGGTTGTCACGGTCAATCATCCGTTCGACGCGAAACGAGGATCGCTTGGCCGGGCCCTGCCGGGGATCGAAGTGATGATTGCGCCCGATGGCGAGATTCTCGTCCGCGGCGAAAGTATCACTACCGGCGACGATGGTAGCTGGCTTCACACGGGCGATCTTGGCGCGATGGATGCGGAAGGCCGTCTGTACTATCGTGGCCGCAAGAAGGACATGATCGTCACATCTGAAGGGCTCAACGTTCATCCGGAAGATATCGAGCACGTGCTGAATCAATTTCCGGAAGTTCGCGAAAGCGCGGTTGTCAGTGTCCGTAAGAACGGAAACGAGCAGGTTCATGCGGCGCTGATTCTCAAGGATCCGAATACCAACGTGGACACGCTGGTAAGACAGGCCAACGACAAGCTGGAGGCCCATCAGCGGATCAAAAGCTGGTCGGTATGGCCCGACAATGATTTTCCGCGGACCACGTCCACGATGAAGATCCGGAGAGCAGAGGTCGCCAGGCGCATTTCAAGCGTTTCGCAGTCGATGCCTCCGTTACAACCGGGGGAAAGAGATTTCAGCGCGATGTCTTCGCTCGAGCGGGTCGAGTTGTTGTCGCAGTTGGAAAATCAATATCAGGTGGATCTCAACGAGGAGGAATTTTCGCAGCTCAAGGACTCGGCACAGCTCGAGGAATGGCTCCGCAGATCAACGGCCGGCCGCTCAGAACGTGCCGGTTCAGGGGTCCTATCTCGGCCCTTGTCGGATTGGGCGAGATCGCTTCCGATCCGGCTATTTCGAACCATATTCCAACAACTGGTCGCGATTCCGCTTTTCAAGCATTACTTGCCTCTGACGGTAACCGGCCTCGAGCACCTTCAGCATCTCGAGGCGCCGGTCATATTTGCTGCCAATCACACGAGCCATCTCGACGCGCCTGCTGTCTTTGCCGCGCTTCCGTTCCGGTGGCGGCGGCGTCTTGCACCTGCAATGGGACTCGATCTGTTCCAGCCGTATTTCGAGCCGGATCGATTTTCCAAAAAAGAAGTGTGGTGGACAGGGCTGGGCTATGTTTTAGCCTGCGGCCTCTTCAATGCCTATCCGCTGCCGCAGGAAGTCGCCGGCGTCCGGCGCGCGCTGAATTACACCGCTGAGTTGCTCAAGCGCGGATACTGTCCGCTCGTGTTTCCCGAGGGCATGCGGTCCACCGACGGAAGGCTGCATTCCTTTCGGCCCGGCATCGGGATGATGGCAATTCGCCTTCAACTAACAATCGTGCCTATCTACATTGAAGGCTTGTATTCGGTGTACTCGGTTCATCACAGTTGGCCAAAACGCGGAGCCGTGCGCGTGTCATTTGGACAGCCGCTGAGATTCACGTCTGAAAGCTACGACGAAGTCGCTCAGAAGCTACGTCGCGCAATCGAGGATCTGCGATAATTCGATGAAAGCCACAACTTGTCAAATGTCGAATGTCTGTTGTGCGATGTCTAATGTAGTTGTCAAAGCACCAAATGACCCTACTGACCAGACGACCCAATCCATAGTGGGAGAACGACTTCGTCATATGGTCATTGGGTCAGTGGGTTCTTGGACAAGTTCATTGGACATCGCACAACAGACATTCGACATTTGACAAGTTGTGGAACGGCAGGATTTCGCGTTCATAAAACCGAATGCACTCGCCCCGGAACAGCTCCCGTTGGCCACTGTTTCAGGCCAGTAGAAGATTTGCACTTCTTCTGCCAGACTTGACGGGGATGAAAGAGATTGCTCTGCATTGGATCGGCGAATATGGCTACGCCGGAATCTTTTCGCTGCTGATATTCGGAATCGTCGGGTTGCCGGTTCCCGATGAATGGTTGCTTACCTTCTCGGGCTTTCTGGTTTTCAAGCGGACATTGCTGTTCGTCCCGACATTCGCAGCCGCATTTTGCGGCAGCGCCTGCGGAATCACGGTAAGCTACACGCTTGGCCGTATCTTCGACACCTACGTCCTGGTGAAGTACGGCTCCTACATTCACATGACGCCCGACAGACTGGCGCGCGTGCACTCCTGGTTCGAACGCCGCGGCCGTTGGACGCTTCTGGTGGGATACTTCGTCCCGGGTGTGAGGCATTTGACCGGGTACATCGCCGGCGCATCGGAGCTGAGCTTTTCAAACTTCGCCTTGTTTGCCTATACCGGCGCGTTCTGTTGGGCTGCGGTCTTCATCACGCTAGGTTACTTTCTGGGAGAAGAATGGAACCGCGTGGTGGAGAGTCTCGACAAGGCCAAATTCCTGATAATTGGCCTGGCAGCCGTAGCAGGCATTGCATGGTTTGCGTATCTGCGGAGGCGGTCCGTGAGGCTGTGAAGGAATCTTCCGGTATTTAACATTTTGGAAGGACAGTTCAAGGTGATCCTGGCCATTCGAAGAACTCGACAAGCAGATTCAGGAAAAACTCGCACCTTACCAAAAGCAAGTGAAATTCCGAACATCCGGTCTTGTGCGGCTCCGTAGCCGCATCTCCGCCCACGCCCCTGAGAAAAACCGCGTTTGATTCTCCTACGCTTCTGGATCAAATTGTTAACTTGCATCGACCGATATCAGATATAAGAAGGACCATGGGCCGAAAGGAACGGATCATCAATCTTCCGGCCCCGTATCTCAAGCGCGTTGCGCTTGACCAGCGTTTGGTGAGCCAGCCGGAAGCCTATCCGTTTTGTCTGCCTCTA
>WNGM01003272.1_pt1 | contig 12953 bp, 5 predicted proteins | sample 5400571 | NCBI WGS metagenome assembly WNGM01 (sample SAMN13153378, study PRJNA577476) | soil metagenome | isolation source: 100 cm soil or saprolite under Garry oak tree replicate 2 | place: USA:California | collected 2016-06-15
AGTCCAGCTCGGAGAGCCCGCGGCCCACCGTGTACCAGTGGTCGCGCTCCATCTGGCCGTCCTTCTCGGCCTGGGGGGTGACGGAGAAGGAGGCCGAGGAGGTGCGGTAGCTGCCCAGGAAGCCGAGGGTGTTGGCGAGGAGCACGTAACCTTCCCCCGAGTGCCAGGACGCGCCCTGCGAGTTCGTGATGCCCGGCGCGGCCAGGGCCGCCGCTTCGGCGCGTCGCGCGCGCTCGATGCGCTCGTCCGGGGGCAGCGCCGCCACCGCGGGATCGTGGAGGCCCAGCTCGATCGCCTCCGGCGGGAACATCTCGTCGGGCAGGCCGGCCGCGGGGTCCTCGCCGGAGGCGCGGGCCATGGCCACCGTCTCCACGGTCAGGGTGTCGAGGGCGGCCCGCGAGAAGTCCGAGGTGTACGACGACGCGGTGCGCCGGCCCACGAAGACGCGGAGGCCGAGGGCTTTGCTGCCCGCGTCCTTCAGGGTCTCGATCTCGCCCTTGCGCACGGTGACCGAGAACTCGGTCCCCTCCGCGATGATCAGGTCCGCCCCGTCGGCGCCGGCCACCCGGGCCTTCCGCAAGAGCTCCTCGGCGAGATCGCGGTGGTCCATGTGGGCCGTCATTCTCCCACGACCGCGCTTTCCCCGAACGCGGGCTTCGACTAATCTTGCCCGGGCCCGCCATGGCTGATGCCGCCGTCATCGCTGCCGAGGACCGCGCCGGCATCGCCGGGCAGCCCCGCGGTCTCTCCACCCTGTTCTTCACCGAGATGTGGGAGCGCTTCAGCTACTACGGGATGCGGGCCATCCTGATGCTGTTCATGGTGGCCTCGCCCGAGAACGGGGGCCTCGGCTTCGACACCGCGAAGGCGGCCGGCATCTACGGCCTCTACACGGGCTCCGTCTACTTCACCTCGATCCCCGGCGGATGGATCGCCGATCGCCTCCTGGGCCTGCGCCGGGCCGTGCTGGTGGGCGGGATCCTGATCGCCCTGGGCCACTACTGTCTCGCGGTCCACGCCATGCCCACTTTCTTCGCCGGCCTGACCCTGATCGTCCTGGGCACGGGCCTGCTCAAGCCCAACATCAGCTCGATCGTGGGCCAGCTCTACCGCGCCGACGACCCGCGACGCGACGCCGGCTTCTCGATCTTCTACATGGGGATCAACCTCGGGGCGCTCATCAGCCCCCTCGTGTGCGGCTACCTCGGCCAGAAGATCGGCTGGCATTGGGGCTTCGGCGCGGCCGGGGTCGGCATGACGCTGGGCCTCACGCAATACGTGCTCGGCGGGAGTCGGCTCGGGCAGGCTGGCTTGCCGGCGGAACCCCCGGCGGGGGCGGGAGCCCTCTGGGCGAAGCTCGCGTTGACGCTCGTCGGCGTCGGCCTCCTCTTGTATGTGGTCTGGCCCTACCGGGACTGGGTGATGCTGGGGGGAACCGGCGTCCTCTTCGCCTGGTTGCTGAAGACCGGAGGCGCCACCGCGGTGGAGCGGAAGCGGATCGGCGCCATCATCGTCCTGTTCGTCTTCGCCATGCTGTTCTGGATCGGCTTCGAGCAGGCGGGCTCGAGCCTGACCCTCTTCGCCGACCAGCTCACCAACAACTCGCTCTTCGGCTGGGAGTTCCCCTCGAGCTGGTATCAGTCCGTGGAGCCGGTGTTCGTGGTCACCCTGGCCCCCGTGTTCGCGTGGCTCTGGCTACGGCTCGGCCGCCACCAGCCCACCAGCCCCGCGAAGTTCGCCTACGCCCTCCTGCTCCTGGGCGGGAGCTTCCTGCTCCTGGCCTTCGCCGCGCACCTCTACGAGCGCTCTCACGTGAAGGTCAGCCCCTTCTGGCTCGTCGCGCTGTATCTCCTCCACGCCCTGGGCGAGCTGAGCCTCTCGCCGGTGGGACTGAGCACGGTCACGAAGCTGGCCCCCGCCCGGATCGTGGGGCTCATGATGGGGGTCTGGTTCCTGGCCCTGTCCCTGGGCAACTTCCTGGCGGGGGTGGTGGCCGGGTTCTTCGGCTCCTTCCCCCTGCCTCAGCTCTTCGGGGCGGTTTTCCTCACCACCACCGCCTCGGCTCTCCTGCTCGCGCTCCTCGTGAAGCCGATCCGCGGCCTCATGGGCGGCGTGCACTAGGCTCGCGTCCCTCCGACCAGACTCGCTAACGAATCCTGAGGGCGGGATCGCCGAGGAGGTTGTAGATGGAGAGGAGCTCGGGGAAGGCGCCGGTCTGGGCGAAGTCGTCCTGGGCGGCAAGGACGGCGTCACCCAGTCGCTCGTGACGTCCGGAGGTGATCTCCTGGATCAGGGCCTTGTGATAGAGGTCCGCGGGCCCGTGGAGGCTGAGGCCCGAGGGGGCGAAGCTGGCGATCGACCCCTTGCCCGGGGCCTTCAGGAACTCCTCGGCCAGCGAGTTGAGGAAGGGGAAGTGGAAGTACCCGTTCAGGCAGTCCATGGTGAGCAGGAGAGGCTGTTGCGGCTGGGGGGCGAGGGTGGCGACGTCCTGGTTGTTGAAGACGTTCTCGGAGGCCCAGACCGCGATGCCGCCGTGACCGAGGTAGCTCACCAGCGCCGCCCCGCGGTCGAACGCGGCGGCGATGGTGGGTCGGGTGGCGCCTCCCAGCTCGCGGAGGAAGATCGTCTCCACCGAGTGCGTGGGGGCAAGCAGCGGTGCGGCCTGCCGGGCGCTTTGCTCGAAGTCGCCCGCGATGTCGGGGTTGTCGGCCACGAGCACGGCCGGCCCCGCGCTGAGGGTGAGGCCGGAGCTCTCGAAGGCGATGACCTTTTCCACCAGTGCCTCGGCCTCGCTCACGCTGGCGGCGGGAAGCCGGCCGAGGGCGAGGTCGGGCAGCAGATCCTCCCCGTTGACCGCCGCGTACGCGGTGTCGGAGGCGGTCCAGAGGAAGGACGTCTTCACGAGCAGCGGGGGCACGCGGTTCACGACTCCCGTGTGGAGGAAGTCCTTGTAGTCGTAGGAGGCGTCCCCCAGCAGCAGGACGTATCGAGGCGACGGACTCTGCCAGAAGTGGTAGGCGTAGGCGATGAAGTCGCGGATGGCCTGGGGAGCCGCCTCGCCGTGGCCGAAGTCCTGATAGACCTCTTCGAGGGCGACCGCCTTGACCGCGAGGCCCTGCCTCTGCCTCAGGTCGAGAAGCGGCTGCGCGGCGGCAAGGAAGGCCTGGGGGGCGAGCAGCAGGTAGTCGGCGCGGCTCCGCGTGTTGCGCAGCGAGCTGGGGAGGGGGAGCCTCACCTGGGGGTGGAGCAAGTTCTGCGGGGACAGGGCGAGGTATTGCCGCTCCGCCTCGGTGCGGAAGGCAATCCCGGTCTGCGTGGGCGAAGCGCCGAAGAGCCAAGAGGGAGTGGTCGGGGAAGAGACATCCAAGAGCAGGCCTCCCGCCCCTAGCCCTGAGACCTCGGCGCTTCCGGAAAGAGAGAAGCGGGCTTCGAACTGTCCGGCCGAGGCGGAAAGCGAGCCGGGATAGACGAGCTCGAAGCGGTCGAGGAAGACGAGCGAGTAGCTCGCCCCCGCGTCGCCGAGGCTTTCCAGCTCGAGCAGGTTGTCGCCCTGGTGCAGGATCCCCGCCTCGATGGAGGCGGGGATCGCCTGGGGAGTCTGGCCGTCCCAGGTGGCCTCGCCGACCGGACTTCCGTTGATGGAGACCCGTACGTGATGGTCGGCGACCCCCTCCTGATCGCTGCCCCCCTGGAGAAAGACGGTGAGCTGTGCGGGCTCGGAAGTGGAGACCAGGCTCTCCAGGGCAAAGCTGTGGCTCTTCTTCACCGGAGCGATAAGGATGTCCCACAGCCACCGGTCGGGAGCCTCGAGCAGCCCCGGCTGGAAGGTCCGGTTCTCTTCCCAGCGCTTGAGGCTCCAGGCGAAGGAGGTGGCGCTGCCCGAGGGGAAGGCCGAGACCAGCGGCATCGTCACCCCGCCGCGGGGGCTCAGGCTCAGCTCGTAGACGGCCTCGTTGCCGTAGGGGTTGAGCGAAGCGCCCTCGGTGAAGAAGTACAACACCGAGCCGGGGCCGAAGGAGGAGCCATTGGGCTCCAGGTGGAAGGCGACGGGCTCTCCCTGACGGCTCAGCCGCAGCTCGCTGACCGGAAGGCTGCGCCGTCGAGAGGGGAAGAGCTCCTCGAAGCGCACCGCGTACAGGCCCGTCTGCCTCACCACGAGCTGCGCGAGCAGCTCGTCCGCGGAGCGGCCGAGTCGCGGCGGCACGCGCCGCCCGCGGCTGAGACCTCCGCGCGCGGACTCTCCTTCCTCCTTGCCCGCGAACTCCAGACGCACCAAAAGACGCCGGGCGAGCTCGATCCGATTCGATGAGGAATTCCAGCGCACAGGCCACAGCTCCACGAGCGCCTTCTTCACCTCGCCCTGGAAGGCCGTCCCCAAGAGCCGCGCCGCCCTCACCGGGAACAGACCCGGCTCCAGCGGTCGCGCCACGCGGGCGCGCCGCACGCGCGCCCGCGCCACTCCGTCGCGGCTCACCACCATCTCCGGCGAGCCGGAAAGCGCGGGCCGCAGATCCGGGAAACTCATGACGTCGTGGGCGACGGCCGCGCCCAGGCGCACCCCGCGGCCCACCACCGCCTCCACGAAGGCGCGCCTCACGGGAAGCGCGGGCAGGCCCGGGTCGAGGACCTCCTCCATCCCCGGGATCTCGAGCTGGACGCTCCCGTCGGCCTGGCGCGCCGCGTAGAAGCCGCCGGTCCAAAGCTCGACCAGCGCGTGATGCTCGTCCGTCTCGAGGACCCGCAGCGACATCGAGGAAGGGTCGCCGTAGGCGGTCTTCGTTGTGGAGCCGCCCGTCGAAGAGCCTGAACCGCCGTCGCCAGGGACGCCATCCCCGCCGCTGGTGGAAGAAGAAATCTGGGGCACCGCCGAGACCGGACCGTGCAGTCTGGTTTTACCCGTCGTCTCGATGTCTTCGAGCTTGTAGAAATACGTCGTCCCGTTCGCCAGCCCCCCGTCCACGTAGCTGTAGCTCGCCCCCGCAGGAGACGAGCCCAGGCCCGGGATCACCGAAGAGGTGATCCGCTCGTACGGCCCCTCCGCCGACAAGGATCGATAAAGATGGAAGCCCAGGTTGTTCAGCTCGGACCCCGTCTCCCACCGCAACTCCACCCCGGAGTCGAGGGGCAGAGCCTCGAAGGACAAAAGGTCCACCGCCGTCGTGACCGCGCCGACCTTCGCCACGAAGGCGTCGGTCCCGCCGCTGTTGAACGTCAAATCCGGGCCCACCGTGACCGGGAACGTGGCCTCCGTGGACCCGGTCTCCCCGACGACGTATGCGTTGCCGGCGCCGTCCACGGCCACGCCGTGGCCAACGTCGACGCCCGAGCCTCCGATGTAGCCGCAGTAGACGAGGGCCGTGCCCGCGGCGTTCACCTCGGCCACGAAGGCGTCAATGTTGCCGTTGAAAGTCAGGTCCGGGCCCACCGTCACCGGGAACGTGGCCTCCGTCGAATTGGTTTGACCCGTAACGTAGGCGTTGCCGGAGCCGTCCACGGCCACGCCGAAGCCTCGCTCGTCGCCCGAGCCTCCGATGTAGCCGCAGTAGACGAGGGCCGTGCCCGCGGCGTTCACCTTGGCCACGAAGGCGTCGTTGCCGCCGTTGTAAGTCAAGTCGGGGCCCACGGCTACGGGGAAGGTTGCCTCGCTGGAAACGGTGTACCCGGTAACGTAGGCGTTGCCGGCGGTGTCCACGGCCACGCCGTAGGCAATGTCGACGCCCGAGCCTCCGATGTAACCGCAGTAGACGAGGGCCGTGCCCGCGGCGTTCACCTTGGCCACGAAGGCGTCGTTGTTGCCGTTGAACGTCAAGTCCGGGCCCACGGTCACCGGGAAGCTTGCCGCGGTAGAATCGGTCCAGCCGACAACGTAGGCGTTGCCGGAGCCGTCAACGGCAATGCCCTGGCCGAAGTCGCTGCCCGAGCCTCCGATGTAGCCGCAGTAGACGAGGGCCGTGCCCGCGGGATTCACCTTGGCCACGAAGGCGTCGTTGGCCTTCCGGAAAGTCAGGTCCGGGCCCACGATGACCGGGAAGGTTGCCTGGGTGGAGCTGGTGTAGCCAGTCACGTAGGCGTTGCCGGAGTTGTCCACGGCCACACCGGTGCCAGTGTCCCCGTTCAGGCCTCCGATGTAGCCGCAATAGACGAGGGCCGTGCCCGCGGCATTCACCTTGGCCACGAAGGCGTCGGTCTGCCCGTTGGCAGTCAAGTCCGGGCCCACCGTCACCGGGAACGTGGCCTCCGTCGACGTGGTGTTGCCGGTCACGTAGGCGTTGCCGGAGCTGTCCACGGCCACACCGTTGCCATAGTCGTCGCCTGAGCCTCCGATGTAGCCGCAGTAGACGAGGGCCGTGCCCGCGGCGTTCACCTTGGCCACGAAGGCGTCGCCGCCGAAGCCGCCGTTGTAAGTCAAGTCCGGGCCCACGGCGACCGGGAAGCTTGCCTCGCTGGAACCGGTGTTGCCGGTCACGTAGGCGTTGCCGGAGCCGTCCACCGCCACGGCGTTGGCCGGCTCTCCGGACGAGCCTCCGATGAAGCCGCAGTACGCCAGGACGACAGGGTCCAGGAAGAGCGGCTTGCCGGGGTCGTAGGGCCCGACGCGGAAGCCGAAGCGACGCGTGCCGCCCGCCTCCTCCGCCTCGAGCGCGTAAGCCGCCTCGACCTGTACCCGGTCCGCCCCCGCTTCCTGGTAGACGTAGGGCGTGTCCTCCGCCAGAGGCCCGACCGGGGTCGACACCGATAGCCGTCCTTCTCCACTCACCCCCACCGCGCTGCCCCCCCGGTAGGCGAGCCGAATCCGCTTCGGATCCGCTCCCGGCCTCACGACGAACGTGTACTTGAGCCGGCCGCCCGCCCCGGTGTAGACGAGGTCGATGCCGGGCCAGAGGTTCGTGTAGACCACGCGGCCATACGTCGGGAGCCCCGTCTTCCAGTCGGCTCGGTGCCCCTTGAAGTAGCTCACCACCGCCTCGGTCCGATCCTCTCCGGCGGGTTTCGCATCCGGATTCGCGCCGAGGAAATCGAGCTTCACCGCCCAGCGCTCTCGTGCCGAGGCCGGAGGAGCAGGTCGCGCTTCCCCGGTCGGCGCAGCGGCGCCCGCCTCCGACTTCGCAGGTGAGGTCAGGGCGAAGGTGATCCCCGCGCGGCTGAAGTAAACGCTCGTGCCGGCTCCCTGAACGTAATAGGCCACCCGGGGATCGGCCTGCCCGCGGTTCTCGATGAAGTACAGTGGGAGCTTCCTGACCGCTTCCTTGAGCCTGACCGCAGAGGCAGCGCCCGCCTGCGGCAGAGCCGAGGGGTCGACCCGTGTCGTTGGGAGATCGCCGGGCGGTGCCGGAAGGGCGGCCCGATGAGCCGGGGCCCCAGGTCGAGAGGGCACGGGGAGGGCCTCGACCCAGGGATTGAGCACGAGGATCACCGCGACGCCCGCGGCCAGGCCTTCGCGTCCAACCCTCGGCCCTCGGTTCTTTCCGGCGGGCTCGGCTCGCCGGGACTCTGGGACCAGGCCCGTTGCCGCTTGCGAATCCCGCTCGCGTCCGCGTGCCCTGGACCAGCGCGGGGTCTTGCCCCTCACGCGACCGAGACGCATCTTGATCTCTCCCCGAAGGTGGCCGGTCGGGTCCCCCGTCGCTCCCCAACCTTGAGCCCGGTCAGGGAGCTACGCAAGAGCGATGCCCATCATCTCCTCTCACAACTTACTGTGTCTGAATGGATTGCAAGCTCCTGTCCAGGGATCGGCCACGCGAGAGCCTGATCGGTCGCCTGGGCGTCCGAAAGGTCGCCGCGTGCTTGCCGACGCGGCAGGCCCCTGACGCCTACTCGCCCCTTGCTTCGCGGTTTCGACTCGACTACACTCTTTGTGTCCCTAAGTTGTTGGCCTCAAAGGGAGTGGAGGGACGCTGCGGCGGGCGCTCCTGGGATCGCCCGCAACCCAGCCCATGGCACCAGCAAAAAGCCAGAACCTCGCATCCGAGCCGGCAGCTCGTGCGGCGAGATCCCGCTTTCAGGGGAAGCTCCTCACGGTCGTGGGCCTGGTCATCGCCCTGGCGGCGGTGGCCGCCTACTTTCTCTTCTTCCTGAAGCCCCCACAGCCCAAGGGCGCAGCCGCGGTCGCGCGTCTGATGACCATCGAGGGCAACGTGCGGGTCAAGGCGGTGGGCCGCCCCGACTGGGCGAAGGGCCAGCCGACCCAGGCCCTCAGGACGGGCGACGTCGTGCAGACGGACCCGAGGTCCGGAGCCGAGATCGCCTTCTTCACCGGGAACGTGGTGAGGGTGCGTCCCGATAGCGTGGTCCTCATCAGCGAAGGGGAGGCGGCGGTGGCGGAGGAGGCCACCGCGTGGCACGTCGAGTCCGGCCAGGTGAACTTCGAGCTGAAGAAGGACACGGACATCGTGACGTCCACCGCGAGGACACGCGCCAGTGCGAACTCCACGGGCAACATCAACGTGACCGAGGAGGGAGGGACCGGGGTAAAGATCTTCCGGGGCTCGGCCCAGGTCTCGACCAAGCAGGGGGAGACGGTCAACCTCGGCGACAACCAGGCCGTGCTCGTCGATCCCCGGGGGAAGGCGGGGGCCAGGATGGAGCTGCCCCCCGCGCCGACCCTGGTCGCCCCTCGCGCCAGGGCGGAGCTGGCCTACGTGCCCCCACCCCAGGCCACGGCCAAGCTCCAGTGGGAGGCGGTGCACGGCGCCGACACCTATCGCGTGGCCATGGACTACAACGTCCGCCAAGCCGACCTGCTCCTCTCCGCCGCTCTCGACCAGCCGGGGATCGCGGCCACCACCCACGACCTGCAGAGCCTCGACCCGGGCGAGTACTTCTGGCGGGTGGCGGGTGTGAGCAAGGAGGGCCTCGAGGGGGACTTCTCCAAGGTCTCCCTCTTCTCGGTCCTCAGCCCCCCGCAGCCCAAGCCCTCCCCGGCGGGGGCGCCCTCCCTGACCGTCGACGCGGCGGCCATTCTGGAAGGCATCGTGCAGGTGAAGGGGCGCACCGATCCCGGGGTCTCCGTCACGGTGGACGGCCACGAGGTCAAGGTCCTGCCCGATGGGTCCTTCAGCGAGTTCGTGAAGAGGAACCAGAAGGAGTCCGTCGTGGTGCGGGCCACGAGCGCGGGCGGCCGGTCCACCGAGCAGAAGAGGACCGTGTCCGCAAAGTGATGCCCCGGGAGCGCTGGTTCTACGCCAAGGACTTGCGTCGCGTGGGGCCCCTGCCCAGGCGCCAGCTCGTGGAGTCCCTGCTCGCCCGGCCCGATGCCCGGGCCTGCCTGATCTGGCGCCACGGCCTGCCCGCCTGGACCCCGGCGCGCGAGGTGCCCGAGATCGATCGTCAGCTCGCCTCCTTCATCAGGGCCGAGCCCGCGCCGGCCCACGAACCCGCCCTCTCCGCGGTTCCCTCACTTGCCACGCCGGGCGGCGAGGCGGCCCGGGAACGCGCCCTCCGGGTCCCCGGCCAGACCTCGGCCCCGGCCGCGCGCGGGGTGCAGCAGCCGCCGAAGGTCGCGCTCTATCTCGCCGGCCTGGCCGCGCTGCTCGTGGTGGTCGTGGTGGCCTGGCTCCTCTGGCCGCGCTCGACCGAAAGCGAAGGCCCCGCCTCCTTGCCCGGCACGGGCGCGGCGCAGTCGGGGGGGTCGCCCCTCGCATCCCCGGCAACCGGAGAAGCCCCCTCCACCGCGCTCGGCACGGGCGCGGCGAAGTCGGCGGGGGCGCCCTTCGCATCCCCGGCAACGGGAGAAGCCCCCTCCACGGCAAGGGGACCGGGCGCCGGGACCCCGGGGTTTGCCGGCTGGAGCGATCAGGAGGCCGAGATGCCCCTTGCGGAGCTGCGCCGCCTGCGCGGAGTGGGTGGCTGGAGCGGCGACCGGCTCACCATCACGCTCTACAACGGCAGCACCTGGCGCGTCACCGAGATCCTCGTGCGGACGAGTCGCCTCCGGGGCGACGAGTTCGTGGACGGCGCGACGCCTCACCGGTTGCTGCCCGTGGGAGGAGCGCCGCTGGACGCCGCGACGGCCGAGCTGCTCAAGAAGGTGGTGCCCGACCGCAAGAAGGCCGGGGTCAATCCCCTCGACACCGGGCCCTTCGAAGCGACCGTGGGGCCGCAGCCCGAGGCCTACCGGTGGAAGATAGAAGGGGCCCGGGGCTATCCACCCCGTTCGTGATCACTTGTCGATGCAGATCAGGCCTTCCCCCGAAGGCTTGCCCTCGAGGCCGCGCTCGTCCCGGGCGGCGACGCGCCAGCGGAAGGCGCCTGGCCAGGGGATCGCCACGCGCCAAGGCGGCGCGCCGACGTCGCGCTGGATGAGCACGTCATCCGAGCCCACGGGCAGCACCTCGATCTGGTGAGTGGCGCCCCGGGGTGTCCAGCTCAGCAAGACGGTGTCCCCCGGCGCCACGTACCGGGGATCGGACCCGGGGACGAGCCCTTGGGGCGGCGGGGGCAGGGCCTGGGGGGGCAGGGGCGGCTTCCCTTCCCGCACGATGGTCCCCGTCCCCGGGGGCAGGGCGACGGTCTTGCCGGCCCCCTCCACGAAGAAGAATCCGGCCAGCGATGTGACCAGCGTCGCGTTCCCTTCGCGCCGCACGACCGCCCAGCCCTGACCGCGCACCTCGGCCTCGCCCGTCACGAGCTTCAGGATCTCGCGCTTCTCCGCGTGGAGCTGCGTGCGGCCCTGCTCGAGGACCGCACAGAGAAGGTACCCGTCGGGGAAGCCGACGGTGGAGGCGGGGCTGATCGTCATCGTCATCCAGGGCAGGTCGAGGCGGGCGAGGGCGTCGGCGGCGGTGCGGATGCGTTCGCCCAGGCGCAAGGGGGTTCCCTCTCTGGCCTCGTGCCAGCCTTGTTCGGAAGAGTGCTCCACGTGGCGCTCCACGAAGCTGAGACGGGCGAGCGCAGGGGCCGGCGCGGAGTCGGCGAGGGTGCCCCCCACCGCGGGCGCGGCCAGGAGCATCGCGGCCAGGACGACCTCAGATGAGCGGGGCATCGCTCACTTCCGGAGTGGCCAGGGCGCCGGGGCGTTGGCCCTTCGCCAGGGCGGGCTTCTCCTTCTTTTTCGGATAGTAATAGTAGTAGTGGCCGCGGGCCTTCATGTCCACCGCGTTCAGCACCGCGCCCAGCACGCTCGGCGTGACCTTGCGGAGGGCGGCCAGGCTGCGCTTCACGATCTTCTTGTCGACCTTGTCGTGCTGGATCACGAGCACGGTCAAGTCCGCGTGCTGCGCGAGGAGGAGGGTGTCGGTGACGGAAGCCAGGGGCGGCGAGTCCACGAGCACCCAGCGGAACTGGCGGCGGAGCTGCTCCAGGAGCGTGCCGACGTCTGCGCGGGCGAGGAGGGCGGGCGGGCTCGGAGGGAGGGGGCCCGCGGTGAGGGCGGACATGTTCTTCACCTTCGTGGGCTGCACCAGGGAATTGAGGTCCGCTCCCCAGGTGAAGAAGTCGGTGACCCCCGGGTCGCGCTGGAGGCCGAGCCGCTGGTGCAACATGGGGCGCCGCAGGTCGCCGTCCAGGATCACGGTGCTCTCCCCGGAGACCGCCAGCAGCTTGGCCAAGTTGAGGAGGGTGGTGGTCTTGCCCTCCTTGGGTGTGGTCCCCGCCACCAGCACGACGTGGCCGACGTCGCCTTTGCGTCCGAAGAGGAGAGCCGTGCGGAGGGTCTGGTAGGCCTCGGTCGCGATGTGGATGGTATCCCTTCCGTAGCGGGGGACGGCGGCAAGAAGGTCGAGGTGGAGGTAGCGCTCCACGTCCTCGCCGTCCTTGATCGTGTTGGCGACGTAGTCCCGGAGGAGCACGTATCCCGCGCCCAGGACCAGTCCGACGAGCGTCCCCAGGAGCGCGATCCTGGTCTTCTGGGGGGTGAAGGGAGTGGAGGGCACCACCGCCCGGTCCAGCAGACGCACGTTGCTGTTCTGGATGGAGGAGGCGATGTTCGTCTCGTTGAGCTTCTGGAGGAGCACGGTGTAGAGGTTGTTCGCGGAGTCCGCCTGCTTCTTGAGCGATTCGAGCTCGGTGAGCTTGCGGCTCTGGGCCACCGCCTGGCTCTTCTGCGCCTCGACGGCCTCGCGCAGCTCGGCCTCGCGGCGCTGGAGCTGGCGGTGCTCCGCGCGCAGCCCCTCCTCGATCTGGAGCGCCCGCGCCTGGCGCGCTTTCTTGATCTGGTCAATCTGGAGCTGCACCTTCTGGATCTCCGGGTGGGCCGCCCGGTACTTCTCCTTGAGGCGGGAGAGGTCGATGCTCAGGGTCTCGAGCTTGCCGGTCAGGTCGAGGACCATGTGGTCGGCCGCCACCCGGGGGAGGTTGTCCAGGCTGCGGCCGCGCTTGCGCATGTCGGCGATCTCCTGGAGCTCCGCCTCCAGGGCGATGCGGTGGGCCTGGGCCTGCACCTGGTCGTCGTTGAGCTTGCCGATCGAGCTCGCCACCGCGGAGACGCTCCCCTCGGGGATGAACATCTCCTGGGCCTGGTAGCTCTTGAGGAGCTTGTCCTGGGCGTCCTGCATGGTGCGCTGGGTCTCGGCCAGCCGCTGGTTCACCCAGTCGTAGGCGCGCTTCGCCGCCTCCACCTGGCCCTCGATGCTGTAATCGACGTAGACGTCGGCCAGGGTGTTCGCCCAGAGGGCCGCTTCCTTGGCGTCCGTGTGGGTGATCTGCACCGCGATCACGAACGTCTCGGGGACGGGCTCCACCTGGAGCCGGCCCACGAAGAGCCCGGCCGGGTCGCCGCCGCCCTTGAAGGGAGGCTGATCGGCGAGCTTGAGGCGCTGGATCACCCGCTCCGCCAGGGCCCGGGAGTAGAGGACGTTGAGCTGGGTGTTGAAGAACTGGCGGTCCCGGATCGGGTTGCCGGTCATCATGAGGGCGTCCGCCACGTTCATGGAAGTGGGAGCGGGGGGCGCGACCTGGAGCAGAGTGCGGGCCCGAAACTGGGGGGTCTGCACCTCGGCGACCAGGATCGCGAGGCC
>WNGM01007505.1_pt1 | contig 12945 bp, 12 predicted proteins | sample 5400571 | NCBI WGS metagenome assembly WNGM01 (sample SAMN13153378, study PRJNA577476) | soil metagenome | isolation source: 100 cm soil or saprolite under Garry oak tree replicate 2 | place: USA:California | collected 2016-06-15
CGCGATCGACCGACGGGAAGCGGATTTTCCGGTGCTTCCGCTATTGAGGTCATCGCTCAGCGCTCCACCAGCGCGATGCGCGCATTGTACCAGTTCATGAACAGGCTGATGCCGAGGCTGATGGTCAGGAACACCAGCATGATCAGCGCGATGGCTTCGATCGCCTGGCCGGTTTGGTTCAGCGTCGTATTCGCAATCGACACGATGTCCTGATAGCCGACCGCGACGGCCAGCGAGGAATTCTTTGTCAGGTTCAGATATTGGCTGGTCATCGGCGGAATGATGACGCGAAGCGCCTGCGGCATGACGATGTGCCGAAGAACGAAGCTCCGACGCAGACCGAGCGCCATGGCGGCGTCCCATTGCCCCCTGTGTACGGCCTGAATACCGCTGCGCACGATCTCGGCAATGAAGGCCGAGGTATAGGTGACGAGCGCGACCAGCAGCGCGAAGTACTCCGGCGACAACGTCCATCCGCCGACGAAATTGAAGCCGCGCAACTCAGGCATCGCGATGGTCCAGGATACGCCGAGACCCCACGAGACCAGCGCCGGCCATCCGACCACAAGGGCAAGGGCGTAGGGCCAGAGCCGACGCGGCTGGCCATCTCGCAGATGCTGCGCGATCAATCGCTGGTTCAGCAGGTACGACGCGATCAGCCCGGCCGCGGCGGCACCCATCACCCAAAGGTTTCCTTCATCGATCGGAATCGACGGAAGCACCAGGCCTCGATTCGAAAGGTATACGCCGTCTATCGGCATCCATGCGGCGCGAGCCGCCGGAAGTCCCTGCATCAGCACGTACCAGAACAAAAGCTGCAGCAGCAGCGGAAGATCGCGGAGCACTTCGACATAGACCGCGGCCAGCCGGGACAGCAGCCAATTGGACGATAGCCGCGCGATGCCTATCATCGTCCCGAGCACGGTCGCGAGCACGATGCCGATGACGGCAATACGCAGTGTGTTGACGAGGCCAACGATGAATGCGCGCAGATAGGTGTTCTTGGGGCTGTAGGCGAGCAGTGCGTCGGCAATCGGCATCCCGGCCTCGCGACCGAGAAAGGCAAAGCCGGTCGAGATGCGGCGCACCGACAGATTGTGAACGGCATTCGACCAGAGCCAGGCGACGACAGCGATCGCGATCCCCACCACCACGATCTGCCAGAAAAGTCCCGCGAGGCGTTCGTGGCTCAGTGAAATGCGAAACCGCTTGCGACGAGCAGGTTCGGGCGTGGATGCCGTCACAGCACAAGATCCTTCTCGCAGCAGAGATCTTCGGCCACGCGCTTAACAGCGCGTTTCATATGTTGCACAGTAAAGCCGGCTGTGCAACGTATGTTTCATGAGTCAACAGCAACCCCAATCCTCGCCGCTCAGCGAACTCTGCAGCGCCTTGCCGTCGCTGCCGATGCGGCTGCGGGAAGTTGGGCGATTTGTTGCCGCCAATGACTATGACGCCACGACCCGTTCGATGCGCGACCTGGCCGCCGCGGCGGGCGCCGATCCCGCTTCCTTCACGCGGCTGGCGAAGGCACTGGGTTACTCAGGATGGGACGGACTCCGCGCCGCTTTGACCGAGGCGCGCCGGCCTGCGCAAAGCTCTCCGTTCTCGGGCCGAACCAAGGGGCGGCGCCAGGGTCCGAATTCCGACGTCATGCTGGTCGCCGATAAGCTCGAAGCTGAGGCAGCAGGCCTTGTCCGCATTTCGACCGACAGCGTGACAAGGGCAGCCAAGAGCCTGCAAGCGGCGCAGCGCATCTGGATTGCCGGCTTTCGAAGCTGCCACAGCGTGGCGGAATTGCTCAATTACCAGCTTCGATTGTTCCGGCCCGATGCGGTACAGCTCGTTGGTGGATCGGGTCCCGAGGATCTTGACCTCGGCGCATTCCGTGCCGGCGACGCCGTCATCGTCATCGGATTTGCGCCCTACTCGGCGGCAAGCGTGTCATCGGCCCGCGCGGCGCATCGTTCCGGCGCTGCGCTGATCGCGATTGCCGACACGGTCGCCGCACCGATGGCTGAGGGCGCCAATCACGTGCTTCTGTTCGAGGCCGCCGCATCGCCAGGGTTCTTTCCGAGTCTGACCGGCGCGATCGCGATCGCGCAGTCGCTTGCAGCGGTGACGTTTGTGCTGGGCGGCGTGGGCGCGAAACGGCGCCTCGAAGAGACCGAAGCTCGCCTGGCGGCGATGTCGCAGTATGTTGCCGATTGAGGTTGAATGTCATGGCCGCTAGACAAAGCCGCGTGCTGCATCGAAGCCTGCGCGGGCAGCCTCCCAGGGCCGTCGGCGGTGATGGCGTGTGGCTCATTGCCGACGATGGCCGCCGGATTCTCGACGGCTCCGGCGGCGCTGCCGTTTCCTGCCTCGGACACCAACATCCGCGCGTGATCGAGGCCATCTCCAGGCAGGCGTCGAAGCTCGCGTATGCCCATACCGGCTTTTTCTCCTCGGAGCCGGCGGAGGCGCTGGCCGACCGGCTGGTCGGCGATGAACCTGGCGGCCTCGCCTACGCTTACTTCGTCAGCGGCGGGTCGGAAGCGATCGAAGCCAGCATCAAACTGGCCCGGCAATATTTTATCGAAAGCGGTCAGCCCCAACGCCAGCGCTTCATCGCCCGTCGCCAGAGCTACCATGGCAATACGCTGGGCGCGCTGGCGGCAGGCGGAAACGCCTGGCGCCGCGAACCCTACGCGCCGTTGTTGTCGTCCGCCTTCAGCCACGTGACACCTGCATTCGCGTATCACGAGAAGCGCGACGATGAATCCGAAGCTGATTTTGTGGCGCGGCTGGCAGCCGAACTGGAGGCGGAGTTCCAGCGCCTTGGCCCCGACACGGTGGCCGCATTCATTGCCGAGCCCGTCATCGGAGCGACTGCCGGTTGCGTGCCGCCGCCCGAAGGCTACTTCAGAACAGTGCGCGAGATCTGCAACCGGTACGGCGCCCTGCTCATCCTGGACGAGGTGATGTGCGGCATGGGCCGCACCGGAACGCTTCACGCGTGGGAACAGGAAGGCATCGCGCCCGACATCCAGGCCATCGCCAAGGGACTCGGCGGGGGCTACCAGCCGATCGGCGCGATGCTCGCAAGCGCTGATATCATCGACACGATCAGGCAGGGCTCGGGAGCTTTCCAGCACGGACATACTTATCTCGCGCACCCCCTCGCCTGCGCGGCGGCGCTTGAGGTGCAGCGGATTATCGCTGAAGAGAAACTGCTCGAACGGGTCAGGGATCTCGGCAGTCACCTCGAGCGACGATTGACGGAGCGCTTCGGCAATCACCGGCACATCGGCGACATCCGCGGACGCGGCCTGTTCCAGGCCATCGAGCTCGTCACCGATCGCGCCAGCCGCGAGCCGTTCGATCCGGGCCTCAAGCTCCACCAGCGGATCAAAACCGCCGCGTTCGAAAGCGGCCTCGCCTGTTATCCGGCGGGCGGGACGGTGGATGGCCGCAGCGGCGACCATGTGCTGCTCGCACCGCCCTACATCGCGACATCACACGACATCGACATGATCGTCGACAGGCTCGGTACCGCGGTAGACCGCGCATTGGAAACTGTTGGTCAATAGGAGGATGAGTACAATGAAAAGAATCTTCGTTGCTACAGGATTGCTCACTGCATGGTTTTCGGGGGCAGCGGCCGGAACGCTCGACACGGTGAAGCAGCGCGGCACGCTCGTGTGCGGCGTCAGCGCAGGTTTTGCCGGGTTTTCCACTCCAGACTCCCAGGGAAATTACAAGGGCCTCGACGTCGATTACTGCCGTGCGTTGGCAGCCGGGGTTCTCGGAGATGCCAACAAAGTACGTTATGTCGCACTCACGGCACAAAATCGCTTCACCGCGCTGCAATCGGGCGAGATCGATGTCCTCTATCGCAACTCGACGCAGACCTTTCTACGCGGCGTCACGCTCGGCCTGCGACAGGGGCCGATCAATTTCTATGACGGCCAGGGTTTTGTCGTTCGGCGCGACAGCGGCGTAAAGGACCTGAAGGGACTGAATGGCGCCACCGTTTGCGTCGCACAGGGCACAACCCATGAGGTGACGCTCGGCGATTATGGTCGCGCCAACGGGATCGAATGGAAGCCGCTGGTGTTCGATCGCATTGACACCATGTATCAGACATTCTTCGGCGGGCGTTGTGATGCCATGACCCAGGACGCCTCCGCGCTCGCCGGCGCTGTCACAACTGCGGCGCCGAACGCCGCCGACTACCTCGTTCTGCCGCAGGCGATCAGCAAGGAGCCGCTCGGACCGTTCACGCGCAACGGCGACGAGGTGTGGACCGACATCATCGCCTGGCTTCACTACGGTCTTATCGAGGCTGAGGAGCTCGGCGTGACCGCAGCCAATGCCGACGAGATGTCAAAATCCACCACGCCGGCAATTCAGCGCCTTGTTGGCGCCTCCGGTGATCTCGGATCGCGTCTGGGCCTCGACAACAAATGGATACTGCAGGCCGTCAAGGCAGGCGGCAACTACGCCGAGATCTTCGAGCGCAATGTCGGCAAGGCGAGCCCGCTCAAGCTCGATCGCGGCCTGAACGCGACGTGGAGCAAGGGCGGCTTGATGTACGCCATCCCATTCAAATGACAGCTTAAGCTGCGGCTCGGCGGGTCATACAATGACAGCTTAAGCTGCGGCTCGGCGGGTCATACTTGACACGCGCTGCGCCGCGGCCAGACTGAACAAGATGCGCATCACCGGGGAGAGCTCGAAGGAAACCGTTAAAACCATTGCGTGCGGGAACGTCGGGTGATTCCGGTGTACTCGTTGTTACTCGTGTGCGTTCTACCAATACCAAGTGCACACGAGGCCGCGGGTGCAACGGGCATCCGGCGTTCCCCACGCCCTCAAAGGGCGGAAGATTCATGCACGACTCGAGCGCATTGCGCTGCGAGGCCGCGAACGTATGTTTAGTCGTCATTGCGAGCGCAGTGAAGCAATCCATCGCTCCTCGTAAAGAAAGAATGGATTGCTTCGCTGCGCTCGCAATGACGGCGCGGCTCGATGGATTGCTTCGCGGAGCCTGTCATCGGGCGCGCGTTCGCGCGACGGAGCGCCATGCCAGGTACGTCGCTCTTCATGTTCGAATTCTATACAACCGCCAAAACGGCCTATACTTGTCCAGGCTGAGCACAGGATCAGACGGGAGCCAGAAATGGAGGGTTTCGTGACCGGAACTGCGAGGGCGCGGGCCTACGAACCGCGCTACATCAGGCTTGACCCCAACGACAACGTTGCGATCGTGGTCAACGATCTGGGGCTGCCTGCAAAGACCCGCTTTCCCTGCGGTCTCGAGCTGCGCAACTTCGTGCCGCAGGGCCACAAAGTGGCGCTATCAGATATTCCGGAAGGCGCGCCGATCCGCCGTTACAACGAGGTGATCGGTACGGCTGCCCGGCGAATCCTGGCCGGAGAGTGGGTGGACGAGGCGCGAATTTCGATGCCGACGGCGCCCGAACTCGACAAACTCGAACTCGCAACGGTCGTCCCTCCCGCGCAAGCCCCGCTTGACGGTTACACCTTCGAGGGCTTCCGCAACCCCGATGGTTCCGTTGGTACGAAAAACGTGCTGGCGATCAGCACCAGCGTGCAATGCGTCGCCGGCACGCTGCAGTTTGCGATCAAGCGCATCAAGGCGGAGCTGCTGCCAAAATATCCGGGTGTCGACGACGTCATCGGACTGACGCACAATTACGGCTGCGGCGTCGCGATCACGGCGCCGCTGGCGATCGTACCGATCCGAACCCTGCAAAACCTCGCGATGAACCCGAATTTCGGCGGCGAAGTCATGGTCGTCGGCCTCGGCTGCGAAAAACTCGTTCCCGAACGACTTTTGCCTGATGGCGCAGAGGGCAATATCGTGCGCATGCAGGACGAAGCTTTCGACGGTTTCGGCGCCATTGTCGATGCCATCATGGAAATGGCGGATGCACGCCTTGCCGTGCTCAGCCAACGCCGCCGCGAAACCTGTCCCGCCTCCGACCTCGTCGTCGGCCTGCAATGCGGCGGCTCCGATGCATTTTCCGGCGTGACCGCCAATCCCGCTCTGGGTTTCGCGGCCGATCTTTTGGTGCGCGCCGGGGCGTCCGTGATGTTTTCCGAAGTCACGGAAGTGCGCGACGCCATCCATCTCTTGACGCGCCGCGCCATCAACGAGGATGTCGGCCGCGCACTGATCCGCGAAATGGACTGGTATGACAGCTATCTTGCCAAGGGTGACGCCGACCGAAGCGCCAATACCACGCCCGGCAACAAAAAGGGCGGGCTGGCCAATATCGTGGAAAAGTCGCTGGGCTCCATCGTCAAGTCCGGCACTACTGCGATCGTCGACGTGCTGTCACCGGGCGAACGGGTGCGCAAGAAAGGCATGACGTTTGCGGCAACACCCGCAAGCGACTTCATCTGCGGCACGTTGCAGCTTGCGTCCGGCATGACGTTGCAGGTGTTCACGACGGGACGCGGGACGCCCTATGGGCTCGCCGCCGCGCCGGTCATCAAGGTGTCGACGCGTACCGAACTCGCGCGCCGCTGGAAGGACCTGATCGATTTCGACGCCGGCCGCATCGCAACCGGCGAAGCGACAATCGAGGAAACCGGCTGGGACCTGTTCCGCCTGATTCTGGACGTTGCGAGTGGCCGCACCAAGGTGTGGTCTGACCGCTGGGGCATTCATAACGATCTCACTCTGTTCACTCCAGGACCGGTGACTTAACGAGAATATCACGCTGAGCGCGGGCCTTGGTGAGGGGCTTGGCGAGGGGCTTGTATTGCGCAGCTTCGCCAGAACCCGGCCATTCTCCCGGTTTGCGGGAATGTCCTTCTCGCACGACGTCGATTGTCCTGCGACGGGGCCGAGCGCAATTTGCAGGGGCGGCGAGGAACTTGTCGCTGCCGACCTGCATTAGGAGAGCAATTTACCACCTTAAGGATGACGGCATGCAAATGCGGTCCAGAACGTATGATCATTTTATTTCGTTGTGGCGTTCATTCCGCGGCTGGATACCGCCGCACGGTGAGCGCGAGCCTGCCGAGACATCGCCGTCGTTCATCTACATTGCCGTGGTGCTGACGTTTCTTTTGATCATATTGGAAATGGATGATCATCGGGCCGAACTGGAAGCGCTCGGTCTCCTGACCGACAACTTCCCTATCCCGGCCGTTTTTCTGAGTCCCTAGAACTCGTTCCCGAACCCGCAGCGAAAGTCGTCGCTGCGGATCGCGGCTCGCCCGGCACGCCCCCGATCGAGAGACCGAAGAGTTTAGCGTTTTGCTTCCCGGGATACAAATTCCAGCGATCAACGATACCTCCCATCTTGACGGTCTCGCGCCAGCATAGGGAACGAGCTAACGCCGCCGCTGCGGATTGACTTCCGCGTGGCCGATCGCAGGAAATCTCCTTTTGCGGACGCCGGCACGAACCTGGGAACGCGGTAGACCAGGATCGCTCAGCGCATGCATCGAATTCCAGCTCTGCAATGAATCAGTCATCGAGCTCTCCTTTCAACTCGCGCGAGCCGCCGCGGATTGACTTCTGCGTGGCGGCCAATCGCGGGAAATCTCCTTTCGGTTGAGTGGCCCGGCGCCGTGACCAATCTCAGTCGTCCTTTTCATTCGGCTCGTAGAGGTTTTCGCGTCCGATCCGTTCGAGACAGGTTTCGGCTGTCCAGGGCAGCATCACCGATCCGCATCGGCTGTCGCGATAGAGGCGCTCGAGGGGAAAGTTCCTGAGCATGGACCGGCCGCCGCAGGTGCGGATAGCAAGCCTCGCAAGGTCATTGGCGTTCTCCATCACCGTGTATTGGGTGGCGAGAGCGCGCAGCACCTGTTCCTTGGTCGGATCGACGCGCGCTTCGGACGTCGCCTGGAACCACAGCGCCTTCATCTGCTGCAAGGTGACGAACATTTGGGCGACTGCGAGCTGCTTGGTCGATGACTGGCGCCGCCTCTCTTGGCCGGCGTCGGGAATCTCGCCCCGCAGGTACCGGACGGTGAAGTCGAAGGCCGCCTGGGCGAGGCCAAGGTAGGTCGGCGACAATGCCAGGAACATATGGGGCCACCGCGTCGCGGCCTGGAAGAAGACGCCGCGCGGCATGAGGGCAGCATCATCGTCCACAAAGACGTCCCTGAACAAAATCGTGCGCGAGACCGTGCCGCGCATACCGAGCGGATCCCATTTGCCGACGACCTCGACGCCGTCGGCGCCGGCCGGCACCGCCATATACATCGTGTCGCGGCGCGAAGATTGCTCGCCCGGCGACACCTCACCGCACAGGATGCCGTAGTAGTCGGCGGAGCCGGCGAGCGACGCGAAGATCTTCTTGCCATTGACCAGCCAGCCGCCGTTGACGCGCTTCGCCGAGGTCGAGAACGGCGTCACTCCGGTCGCGCCGTCGTACGCGCCGCCCTCCGAAAAAGGCTGGGCATAGAGGGCACCTTCGGCGATGACGCGCCGATAGTGCAATGCTCGACGTCGCAGATGCTCCCGGCGATCGTCGCGGGCCATGTCGAGATCGTCGGCCAGCGCGCCCGTCCACAGGCACGTGCACACATGCATGTTCCAGGTCAGCGCGGTCGCGCCGCAATAGCGGCCGATCTCAGCGGCGGTCGTGGAGTAGCTGCGAAAACTGGCCCCCAGTCCGCCATGATCCTTGGGCACACAGACCCCAAGCAGGCCGGCCTCGCGCATATCCCCGTAGTTCTCAGTTGGAAAGCGGGCATCGCGGTCATACTCGGCGGCGCGGAGCGCGAAACGCGAGCGGCCGATGCGGCGGGCGAGCACGTTGAGCTCGGCTTCCTCGTCGCTGAGGCCGAAGGCTTCGGGATCGAAGATCGGCGCGTCGACGTCGACGTTCTCAAGGTCCATGACGTCCATACGACATCCTCTGCTCGTCATGCCAGCGCCGGACGTAGAGCCTGCTGGCTTGCAAGACAATCGATGCGAATGCGGATAGACCCTCCCGCAATACGGCAGAATGGCTATGGACCGGCTGGATGATATCGAGGCGTTCCTCGCCGTCATGGAGGAAGGCGGCCTGAACCGATCTACGGGGGAGTTCTCCGATCCAGCGCGTCATGCAAATTCCAGAACATCGCGATCGGCATAAGGATCGATCTGAACGCGGACTTTCTTGACCGCAGCCACCGGGATTTTTGCTTTGGAATGGGCCACAGACCTCATCTGGACGAGCCCCGCCGCTTCCATCTTATGCAACGTCCTCGTGAGATTTGGCGCGGCCCTTCCGGCCATCTGCGCAAGGGCTGCAATGGAGCCCGGTTTCTTATCGCGGATGAGCGCCATCAATTTACGGTTCTCCGGGGTCAGGAGCCGCAGGACGGTGTCGACCGAATTGAAGCTCTGAACGGCAGCATGTTTCGGCGTCCGCCTCTCCCCGCGTGCGACAGCACGCATTTCCGCTTCCAACTGCTTGACCGATCTGATCTTGAATTTTGACATGGTTCAGTCCTTTCGTCGCGTGACGTTGACAACATCGGCCGGAATGCCCCGCTTCGCGAGTTCGCGGTAAACTTCGCCGAAGAAGTCTTCGACCAACGTTTCGGCGTCGATAAACCTGTATGGCCTGCCTCTATCGCCCGCAGTCCGATGCCAATGATCAACGGCTTGCGTAAGTGTCCTGTATTTGGCTCCGAGCTTTGGCGCCTGATGCGCGTTGTCGAATCCCAGGATTCGGCGCCTCTCGCCGTCATGGAGGGTGAACGAGTATCGAAGACCATGCGGGCGAGGCGTCGTAGGCCTGATCTTCTTGATAACGAAGCGGAGGCTGTAGCCCTTGTCGAGCCAATGGATGAGGCCATCATAGCCAAGAAGATACTCCAGCGTATGGTCTCGCGGCTCCTTTCCCATATCCTATCCCCATAGGATATGTACAAGCACTTGCCGCAAGTGTCAAGTTTTGTCGAACCTTGCGTCCGGATGCTGGTCGATGACGACCGTGGAAAGACTCCATCGTCGCTCTCGATCGGCAATTGTTCGCTGCTTGTTTGGATGCCAACGACCATTCGATCCCGCCGCCATCAAACAGGTGATCTGAAACCATCGATACCGAAAATAACGCGGCGTCTTGGGTTCGCCTGGAGCTGTGAAGCTTTGGTCGAGGATTCGGCGGGACAATCGAAATCGCATGGCTGTCCATGAGACCGCATGATCCGTGACGCGCAGCAACCGTGGTTCGCGACGATCCTACCACCCGACAAAGCGGGCATTGATTAAACCGCTGGAATAGACGCAGCACCGGCCACTGTGCGCTCGTCTCAAGGTCTTGGCACGCTTGAAGTCCGGTCACCAAAGCGCTATGTTAGACAAAATTAAATTCTGTCCAACATAGGTATGCGTCATGACAAAGGCATCGGCAGGCAAATCCCCAACGCGCCGGAGCAAGCAGGCGGCAGGCACGGCCAAAGGTAGATCGAAGCAGACCGTTCATCGCGAGCCGACGACCGGCCAGTTTGTCGTGAGCAAGACACGGTTCGAAGCGGTTATGCGGGCAGCGGAAAAGTCCGGTCTCCTGAACGAAAAAAGCGGCCGTATCGGCGGCAGGGTGAGCCCGGCATTGGTCAGGCAGGCCAAACGGCAGACGGGCATCGAGACAGATACGGACTTGATCGAGTTTGCCCTGGCGACGGTCGCGCTTGAGGATAACTTCGCGGACGTGTTCAAGGAGTCTCGTGGCAAGGCCGACCCGAAGCTGAAGCTCGGTTTTTGAGGTGGCGGAGTTCGATTTCGACGCTGCCCGGCGGTGGGCGCGCTTCGATCCGCAAACAACACTGACGCGACGAAGTGACAATGAACTGCCGTTCGTCAATCCGGGCTCAATCGGCGGACAAGGACTCCTGCTTGATGCCTGCGTTTACATCGATCAGATGCAAGATCGTTCGCCTCAGATCCTGGACGACCTGATCGCGCAGCGACAGGTCAACCATTCGACTGTCGCGATCCAGGAACTGATGCACACGGTCGGGGTATTGAATCCATCCGACGCGCGGACCGCCACTGTCATTGACGTGATCGGCAAGCAGATCAGGGCGATGCCGCCACATCGCATCTTTGCGCCGGACACCGAGGTTCTCGGACGTGCTGCGCTGCTGTCGGGGATACTCTGCCGCCTCCAAGGCTACGAAAAGGACGGCAAGCTGCGCGCGCTCCAGGACTGCGTGCTGTTCCTACAAGCGCAAAAGCTCGGCCTGGTTGTCCTGACTGCGAATGTCGGCGACTATGATATTCTACTCCAGCTCATTCCAGCCGGACGCGTGCTGTTCTATCGTTTGAAATGAATCCCGTTGATGTTTGAAGTAGCTTTTTACGAGATTTCGCTTGGCTACCCTTCAAGCCCTGGTCGAGGCTAGCCGGTATCTACGTTCTGATGCGACGGCGCACCACTTTCGTGGAATTTCAACAGGGTACGCCAACGCAAAAGCGCGCTTCAGGCACCGAAGGCAAATTTCTTATATTTCAATTAGTTACACGCCTGGTGCGCTCGGAGGGCGGTCGCATTTGTTGCAATTTCAAGGGGTTGTCGGGATCCTTCAAAGCATAAGGTGCATTTCCCGCCTATAGGTGCCTTTAAGGGTGGACGCCAAAGTTGGCACCACCGGCCAGCTACCGACCCACCGATCGGAGGCTTCGCTTAAGCTGACATGGGGCTACTTTTGCCTTTCGCCGACCCTGGCCATCATCTCAAACGTCCGCTGTGCGCCTCTCTTACTGTCAGGACTGGCGCGTAACAGTCAGGCGGATTCCGGTGGCCGTCAGCGCAGCACCGGCCAGGAGCGAGGTGTCGATCGGCTCATTTAGCGCCCACGCGGAGATCAGGAGTCCGAAGCTGGGGGTCGCGAGCAACGCCATTGACATGGTGCTGGCCGCAAACCGCCGCCCGGATTCAACCACGGCCCAATAGGCGAAGGCGGTCGCGACTGGCGCCACGTAGGCGAGCGTGGCCGCGCCGAGCAGCGTGAACTGTCCCGATAACCCCTCCACAGTCAGTGCGACGGGAAGCAGCAAGGCTGACGCGATCAGCATTTGCCAGGGAGCAAGACTCAATGCCGACGATTGAAAGCGATGACCGCGGACGGTCACGATGGTGATGGCCCAGGCTGTCGCCGCCCCCATCAGCATCGCGTAAGCCATTGCCTGCTTGCCCCCGACGGCAAAGGAAGGCGAGGCAATAATGATGATCCCTGCGCATCCGATCATCACGCCTACGACTATCCTCAATGTCAACTTTACACCAAGGCGCCACGCCGCAAGCGGCGCGACCAGGACAGGGGTGGAGAAGGCCAACACAGACGCGCGTCCCGGCAGCAAGATAGTCAAGGCAAGGCCGGTCAACGCCGAATAAGCCGCCATCTGAAGCGCGCCGGAAACGATGACAAGCGGGAGGTCAGATCGTGGCGGCAGCGTGAGCTCGCCCCTCATCGCCACTAGCCCAAAGAGGATGAGTGTCGCGATCACATAGCGCAGGCAGCCGTACCAGATTGGCGGGATCTGACCGACCCCAATTTTGATGACCGGCCAGCTCACCGCCCAGATCAATACCAGCGACAGCAGCAACAGCCAGTCGGCCGGCCTTGGCTTGGGCGCCTGGACGGGGGCGAGGAGCGGCGTCTCAGAACTTTTCACTGGACGGCCGCAGGTCAAGCTCGTGGGTCCACGCACTGCGGGTCTGCCTGTGTAGCTGATAGTAGGTCTCCGCGATCGCGGCGGGCTGAAACACCTCCTCCGAGGACGCTGTTTCCTTCGCGATCATGCCGTCGAGGATGACATGCGCGACGTGGACGTTCTTGGAGCCCAGTTCGCGAGCCATCGACTGCGCCAGCGCGCGCAAGGCAAATTTCGGTGAAGCAAACGCAGCGAACCCGGCGCCGCCGCGGATTGATCCGGTCGCGCCGGAAAAGATGATTGTCCCACCGCCTTTGTGCAGC
>WNGM01005307.1_pt1 | contig 12943 bp, 10 predicted proteins | sample 5400571 | NCBI WGS metagenome assembly WNGM01 (sample SAMN13153378, study PRJNA577476) | soil metagenome | isolation source: 100 cm soil or saprolite under Garry oak tree replicate 2 | place: USA:California | collected 2016-06-15
GTGGGCCAACGACAAAACCGTGCTGACCTGCGGTTACGGGACGTTTCTGGGGCGCTGATCCCGTGTTAAGCGCGCCGATCTCCCGCTACTCGCCTGTATCTGGCGTGTCCTGGCGCAGGATGAGCTCGGTGGCCTGGCGGGAGACCTTCTCCATCTCGGTGATCAGGCGGCGTAGTTCGCGCTGGTTGTTGATCCATTCGGTGTAGCGGGTGGCCTGGGCATCGGTGAGCCGCCGGGTGATGGTCTTGCCGGCGACTTTGCGGGTGAGCTGGTAGTAGGGGCCGTGGGGGCGGGGCGGGTCGGCCTGGCAGCGGCAGCCGGGTTTGCCGCAGTAGGTGTAGCGGCGGGTGAGGCTGCCGGGGATGGCGAAGCCGAGCTGGCCGAGGCGGGCGGCCAGCGCCCGGTAGCGGCGTGTGAGCTGGTCGATGTCGTCGGCCATTTCCTCATTTTGGCGCATGTCGTTCCCGGCGTCCGTGTCGGACAGTATATAGGCTGTCCGACGACCGGGCCTGACCGGAGGAGGACGTAGTGGCCGAGCCGGCCGAAGGATGCTGGTGGCACGGGCTGCTGGCCGGCGCGGCGCCGGGCATCCGGCAGCAAGCCATCGCCGCACCGGCGCTGCGCGGGCTGTCACGGTTCGCTGGCCGGCGGGGGATCCCGGCTGAGGCGAACTTCCTGCTGGACTACGACGTGATCGAGGCGTTTTGCGTTGCGGGCCTTCGGGGGCGGGCGTCCTCTACCCGCGGCACCTACCGGTCGGCCCTTTACCGCCTCGCCGTGCCGGTGCATGGCCCGCCCGGGATGCGGGCGACACCGTTTCCCGCTGCGAAAGCGCCCCCGCCGTACTCACTGGCCGAGCGCGCCGAGCTGACCGCCATCGCGGCCGCCCAGCGTGACCCGGCGAAACGCTCCCCGGCGCTGGCCATGGTGGTGTTCGGCGCCGGCGCCGGGCTGCGGCCCGGCGAGCTGGCGGCGCTGCGCGGCCGCGACATCGCCAGGCACCGCCGCCAGGTTGTCGCTGAGGTCAGCGGGCCCGCCGCGCGGGTGGTGCCGGTCACCTCGCATTATGCTGGGCGGGCAGCCAAGCTGGCCCGCGGCGCTGGAAACGGCTACCTGTTCCGGCCCGGCCCGGCGGACCGCGGCTACAAGAATTTTGTCACCAGCTTCGCCCGCGCCCTGGCGGCTGACCCGGCCGCGCCACGGCTGTCGATGAGCCGGTGCCGGGCCAGTTTCATCTGCGGGCACCTGGCGGCGGGCACTTCGCTGGGTGAGCTGCTGGCCATCACCGGGATCTACCAGGCTGAATCCCTGGCCCGCTACGCCCGCCACGTCAATGGCGCCCCGTCCAAGGCCGTTTTGCGGGCCTGGGACAAGACCCGGCAGGCGCGCTGATGGGCGGCCGCGGCCTGGATATCCCCGGGCCCAGCACGCTCCTCGATGAGGAGACTGTGGCGTTCGCCGCCGAGTTGACCGACCGCAGCGGCAAGGCCCCGGTGATCGAGACTGCGCTGGCCAAGCGCACCGGGCGGCCCCGGCCACTGCCGGTGCGCGCCGTACTCACCGCTCTATTGCATCTGGCCCTCGACGACCGGCCGCTGTTCCTCACCGAAGCGACCCGGCTGCTGTTCCAGCAGCTGTCCCCGCGTTCCCGCCGCCTGCTGGGTGTCACCGGCACCGCCACCACCGAGCGCGCTTTCAAGGCCGCCTGCCGGCGGGTCCGCTACTGCTTCCACCAGATCCTGGACACGGCCGGCCCCTCGCCGCTGCCGAAGAACCGCCGTCTCACCCCAGACGAGTTCAAAACCCGGGCCAAACCACTGACCCCCAGCCAGGCCACCGCTGCCCGGGACCAGCTCGAAGGCCTAGTCAACGCGCTGCTGCACGCCAGCGTCTCGGTCCTCACCGAAGAAGAACGCGCCGCGTTCGACGGCTCGGCAGGCCTGGATGCCACCCCGGTCCCGCTGTTCAGCCGCGGCCCGTCCAAACGCACCGGGCTATCGGCCAGCGACCCCGACGGCGGCTGGTACGTCCGCGAAGGCGACCACCGCGAACGTGAAGACGACAACGGCAAGCCGCTGCGGAAACTCGCCTGGGCGCTGGAAGCCACCATCGCCGCCACGGCGCGCCCGCCCGGCCCGCCGCCCGCCCACCCGAACCTGGCCATCGGCATGGCACTGGCCCGGCCGGGCGAAGACCCCGGCGGCACCGGCGCCCGGGTACTGGCATCGGTAGCCGCCCGCGGGCACAAAACCGGCTGGCCCGGCTACGACCGCGCCTACACCCAAGCTCTCCCGGACAGGTTCCACCTGCCCGCCCGCGCCCTCGGCTACCGGCCCGTCATGGACTACCGGATAGACCAGCTCGGCATCCAGGCCAACAGCGGCGGCGCGCTGCTCGCCGAGGGCAGCTGGCACTGTCCCGCCCTGCCCGAACCACTCATCACCGCCACCGCTGACCTGCGCGCCAACGACATCGACCGCGACACCTACGCCGGCCGGATCGCCGCCCGCGCCCCCTACCAGCTCAAACACAAAGACGGCCCCGACGCCGACGGATATCAGCGGCTAGCCTGCCCAGCCCTCGGGGGCCGCCCCGGCCTGATGTGCCCGCTACGCGAAGCCTCGCTGTCACCGCGCGACGGGCGGGCCAAAGTGCTCCAGCCCCCCGAAGACCCACCCAAAATCTGCCGCCAGACCGCGATCACCATCGCCCCCGGCGTGGGCGCCCGCTACCGCCAGGATCTGCCCTACGCCTCCCCCGCCTGGCAGGCCCGCTACGCCACGTTGCGCAACACCATCGAAGGCCTCAACGGGTTCGTCAAAGACCCCGCTCACGAAGCCCTCGCCCAGCCCGCCAGACGCCGCGTCCGCGGCATCGCCGCCCAGTCGATCTTCACCGCGCTGCTGCTGATGGCCGCCAACATCCGCAAGATCCGCGCCTGGCGGGCCCTCGCCGCCCGCGACAAGGCCCGCATCACCTGGCGCGCACGGCGGCGGCGGGCCAGGCCTGCGCGACTACCTCCCCGACGGCTGACAGGCGCAAGCAGCCCTCGTCATCTCAATACCTTCAGCCCGGCAGGTCAGCCACGCCTCAGGCCAGCCCACAGCACCCGCAAACAAGCCCACCGGCACCCCGGCCAGGCAACACAGTGATCAGCACCCGTGTCAGAACCCCGCGTCATACTAAAAATCAGGTCACCGCCAGAGTTCTGTCGACATGAGACCGGCAGTTCTGTCGGTGACCCAACGTGGAGCTAAGGGGACTCGAACCCCTGGCCTTGCATGCCATACACACTCCGGCCGTCGCCGGGTGTGGCCTGACGTGGCCCTGTATGGCGTTCACCTGCGGCTTCCGTGGCTGTATGTGGCCTGGCGTCACCTGCGTCGCTCCACGTTGGCTCCCCACTTGGCTCCCAGATATCGTTAGCGCTGCTAATGTTCGAAATACCTGCGCCAGATCGTGGCGTCCATGGGCGGAGCCAGGGCTGATTGCCTGCTCTGCGGCACTATGCGCCTCGGTGCTCCTCACGGTCGCCCTGTACCGCGGATCTGGGCGTTCCTGGCCAGCGCTGGGGTCAGATCGGGAAGAGCGGTATCTTGACGCCGAGGGCGTCGGCGATGCGGGCAAGGTCGCCGGGATCGCTGGTGACGACTGGGGCCTGGTTCTGGACCGCGGTCACGATGACGATGGCATCGACCACGTCCGCCGTGCCGGACGCCGCGCAGGCAACGCCGGCCGCACGGCCGATCCGCTGATCATCGGGGAGGATATCGGAGCCCTTCAGCACCCGGGAGATCTGGTGCTGCGGGCCGCCGCGCCAGGCTTGGGCCAGCACGACAACCGGCACGACCGGGCGGATCCGCGCCCTGGTCACCTCATCATGCAGGGCCAGGAAATCCGGATTGCCGCGCTCGGCTGCCAGTAGCGCCCCGGTGTCGTAGACGATCGCGCGCACTATCCGGCGGCCAGCTCAGTCTCGTCATCCAGCAGCCCGGTCTCCGCCAGGAACTGGCGGGCGCGCTGCCGGGACGCCGCCGGCAGCGGCCCGTGCTCGGACTCGTACCCGGCGATCAGCTCCCGGGCAGCGGCGCGGCCCGCCGCATGCAGGGCAGCGGCGCGGGCCTTCTCCGTGGCGGCCTCAGCGAGCCAGGCCGACACCGGCTTGCCCTCGCCCGCGGCGGCGGCCTTGATCGTGGCCTCAACCTCCGCAGGTACGGAGATCGACAGTTTCCGGACGGTCATACGGCCATCATAACCTATTGGTAGGACGATGTTCCTACCAGCAGCCGAAGGCATGCCTGCATCCGCAGGTCTGCGCGCTGCCGACGAGGAAGCCCGCCCGCCTTACCCACGCTCGGTCATGCATGCCGCAGACCGTGCGATGGACCGGGTAGCTGTCGGGGTGCTGCGCCGCCAATTGCGCTTGCGGGCTGGACGGGGGGCGCGTAGCTGCCACTCAGCCCCGTCTGTCCGCGCGTCGTCGCGGTGACTTCCAGGGTGACGGGGCCCGCCCGAGCGCGTGCTCCGCAGCAGGTACCGCCGCGGCTTCGCCGACTTCACGTTTCCGGTGCTTTGACCGATGAGTTCCGCCGCCGTCGATCGTCGGTACTGACATGGCTGCTCCCGAACCCCGGGCGAAGAACCTCGCCGGCCTCTACGACCTCGCCTCACTCGACTGGACCGATGTGCGCCGGACGCTCGAGACCAACCTGACCCAGGAACCGGGCACCGGCGGACCCGGCCACCACACCTTCTGGTTGTCGACAATCGACGCCGATGGCCGGCCCCACATGACCACCGTCGGCGCCTTCTGGGTCAACGGCCGCTACTACTTCTGCGGCGGTCCGCGGTCGCGCAAGATCCGGAACGTCGAGCGCGACCCGCGCTGCGCCTTCGGCGTCGCCATCCACGGCTACGACGTGGCGCTCGAGGGCCGGGCCGTCCGTGTCACCGGCGACGCGCTGCTGCAGCGCCTCGCTGAGGTGTTCGCCGAGGGCGGCTGGGCACCGACCGTGGCCGACGGCGGCTTCACCCACGACTACAGCGCCCCCAGCGCCGGGCCGCCGCCGTGGTACGTCTACGAGTTCATGCCCGAAGATGCCTACGCCGTCGCCACCAAGGAGCCCGGCGGCGCCACCCGATGGACCTTCTGACCCCTCGGGCGGGGGAGTTCGGCCTCGACGCGAAACGTGTCGCCGTCGTCGATCGTGAGGTCGGCGAGTCCTAGTCCGGACCAGCGTTCATAGCTGCCGATCAGTAGCGCGGCCTCGCCGAGATTCGAAGTCGCCGGCCACACATGGTCGGCGACCTGTCGCTGGCGTCCCGTCGCTGCTCTCCTACCTGCGTACGAACACCTTCGAGCGGCGAGAGTCGGCGATCGTGATCAGCGCTTGTCTGGTTTTCTCGCCTTCACATGCGCTGGCCTGGCGACCTCGCTCTAGCCCGCTTTCGTCGGATCGGGCGCGGAGCCGACGGGAACCTCGAAGTTGAGGATCCGCGTGAACGGCTGCGGCTCGCCGCTCCCGTATGTCACCGTCCCCGACACCTGGAACGCCATCCGGTGGATGCCGGGCGCCTCACTCTTTACCGTCGCGGTGAGCGCCTTCTGCCTGCCCGCCGTGGCGAGCTGCAGCAGCTCGTCACGCATCGCGAACGCGCCGGGCTTCTTCCTCTCGTACTCGCCGAGGAATCGCGCCTCGTCGAAGAACGTCTCGCCCTCCGCCTTGACGACGAACCGCTTTTTCCGCGCGGGCGGCAGCGTCTCTTGGTCCTGGAGGGCGTGGCTCGTCGAGACGCGCGGCGCCACCAGGCGACCGATCGCCGACACTGCCGAGACGTTCGCGCCGGCCAGATCTCGCGCCGTGAGCGTAATTTTGAACTCGCGCCCGGCGAAGAGCTTCTCTTGCTCGACGACGAGGCCGACGTGCAGCGTACTCCGGGCGTAGACGTTCACCGCCACCGTGCCGGCGCCCTGCCGGTCTTCGTTCGCCCCGCTAACGAGGAAGGGGCTCTGGCCGCCCTGCGCCGCCAGCAGCCGCATCGGCACCCGCTTCGCCACCGGGAGCGCAGCCTGCGCGAACACCGACCCGCGCACGCGCGGCGCGCCGGCGGGGATCAGGCGGTCGAACGCCGACGGCATGAACATCCGCATGTTCTCCGCCGTCATCTGGTACATCACGCGCACATGCCAGCGGCCGGCCCACCGGTCGGGCTCCTCGCCGTTGCGGTTCATGAACACGGTGATGCGGCCGTGCTTCTTGCTGCTGGTGACAAGGACGTCGTCGTGCCGGTGCGACGAGACCGTACCGCCGCCCGCGGCGTGCGCGTGGTCGTGCCCGCCGCCCTCGCTCTCGTCGCACGCGCCGTCGCAGCTGCACGACGATCCGTCGGGGAGGATGAGGCAGCACTGCCAGCGGTCGTCGCTGAAGTCGAACCCCTGGACGGTGATCATGAACGACTGATCGGCCTCCGTGACCAGGAATGGCGTGTCGACGTGCTCGCCGACGAAGACCTCGTAGACCGGATCGATCATCGGTGTGTAGCCGAGTGCGTGGGCGACGCTATTGGTGAAGAACTTGTTGATCTCGCCGGCGTTCTCCCCGTGATAGACCTGATTCGTCACCAGCGCCGCCGGCTTCCCTTTGGCGACGACGTCCGTCATCGCCGAGTAGTTCACGTCGGTGCCGGTGCCGAAGCCCATCGCAAAGATCACGGTGTCGGCGAGCTGCCCCGGCAGGATTGACGAGAGCGGCGGCGCTGCAGTCTCCATCCCGTCGGTGAGCAGCAGCAGGAAGCGGGTGTCGTGCGGCGGCAGCCCTCTGAGCGGAGCGCGCACCAGCGTGGTCTCGGTGTCGAGCAGTGCGCCAGCGATCGGGGTGCCGCCGCCGGGCGCCTGGGTGGCGATCGCGGAAGTGAAGCCGGCCTCGCTGTAGCCCGCGCCATTCTTCACCACTCCATAGGGGACGCCCGCGAACACCGGGGTGAAAACGTTCGTGCCCTGCGAGCGGAAGGTCTCGACGCCGGCAATGACGTACGCCTCCCTCTGAGCGTAGGCCGTCTCGCAATCGTGCAAAAGCGCCGCCACGCCGCGCTTCGCCGCCTCCCACTTGGTGACGTCGGGTGCCGCGACCACCATCGGGTCGGGCGTCATCTGGCTCATGCTCCCCGTCTGGTCGAGCGCGATGCCAACGATCGCCTCAGTGTCGTAGCAGTAGCCGCGCGCGCGGTGGTCGAGCGCGTCGGCGGGGTGGATCACCGGCGATGCAGTGAAGTCGGTCAGCACGATGTCGGAGGCGAGGTTCGGCGCCGAATAGCCGGGCGCGCCGCCCACCCAGGGCCACATTGGGTCGTTCAGGTTGTGCCCCTGGGGCCGCCCGCTTGCCGGGTAGAACGCGGCACCCGGGTGCCCGTCGATCTGCCACATCGCCCATAGCCGATCGATGTTGCAGTGGTGCAGGAAGAAGATCAGGTCGTTCGGCGACGAGTTGGGATCGCCCATGTTGCCGCCGACCCAGCCGTGATGATAGTTGTGCGTCTTCGCTGCGGCCTCGATGTTCCTGCGGAAGCTATTCGCGGTCGAGCTGCCCTCGTAGTTCGCGAGCGACAGGAAGGTCTGGACATCGCTCAGGTTGGCCAGGTTCGCGAACGAACCGAGGGATCGCTGCAGGGTGTTCCCGGTGCTCGGATCGGCGGGGTCGATGTGTCCCTGCGCCAGCGACGGGCGCACGCGCCACCCGGGCAGCCCTGCCGGCCACCACGCTGGCAGCGCCGTCGGATTGCCGCCGCTCCCGGGCTTGTTGAACGCGAAGTATCCCGACTGTACGCTCTTCTCGTTAAAGCCGTGTACGGTGCCGGTGCCGTCGGGGCCGAGGAAGTTGTCCTGGAACAGGATGGTCTGGGTGCCAAAATGATCGGTCCAGTCCCAGTAGGGCAGCGTCACCGTCGAGTCGACGTCTTGCAGTGCCTTCTCGAACAGGTAGAGGTAATAGCGGTGCCATGGGCAGAACGCAGAGTTCTGGTGGCCCATGTTGAGGCCTATAGTGCCCCCGAACGTGATGTTGATCGCACCCAGGTGCATCGCGACGAACTGATCATAGATGCTGATCCGTTTCGCCACCGGGTCGCCGGGGTTCGCGGTCGTGTTCTTGAGGACGAGGACCGCCCGCAGGAAATTGTCGCGCTCGGTCGGGGTGAGTCGTGTCGCGCTTTTCCTGATACCCATGATTCGCTTTCCCTCGTAGCAAGGACAGAATATGTCGGGGACAAGAGACGGCCCGCCTTGGCTTCACCGGTTCCCATAGTGAACTGACTATGTCCACGGATATTCGATCGCTACAATTGTGGCGCCCAGCTGCTCTATGGCAAACCGGGCCGCGTGACAGACCAGCGCTCCCGCCAGGCTTGGCACCAGTGGATGCGCTGGTTCGCGCAGCGCTGAAGCCGTCAAGCCCCGTGCATACCGGCAGGGTCAGCGCTGCCGCAGGCCGCCGAGTTGCCGGACGTCGGCAGCGCATCAGTGGTCGTTACATGGATACCTGGATGGTCCCGTGCATGTCGGGGTGAACGTTGCAGTGGTAGTGGATGTCGCTCATCGCCGTGATAGTGAGCTGGAATTTCCCGGCGGGCCCTGGTGACGTGGGGTTGAGTATTCCGGAGTCGAAGCTTTGCGGGCTTCCGGTGTCGCTAGAGGCAGTATGCGGCTGGTTAGTCTCGTTGTTCGTCCAGCGCACGATATCGCCCATGTGGACGGGGAGCGGGGAGGGGTCAAACATCAGATTGTGTATGGAGACGTCGTGAACGGTGCCTGTTGGCACGGGCACTGGCGTGGCCGTTGTCGTTCCCCGGGGCAGCCGGCCCGCGACCTCACCGCCTTGGACGATGAGCAGCGAGCCCATCATCCCGCTCATCATGTGGCCGAGGACGTGGCAGTGCATGTGCCACTCGCCGAGCGATCCGGGTCCGGTTTCTGCGGTCGCCGGCTCGGGCGGCGCGCCCATGAAGCTGGTGCCCTCGTGAATGGTGAACGCGAACGAGTTCGCAGGACCGAACGTCCTGGTGTCCTCGAACTGAGAGACGGGGCGAACCTGCGGGCTGCGTTGAATGGAGCCGAGGTCTGTTCCATCTGGACCGTTCAATGTCCAGCGGTGCCCGTGCAGGTGGAAGGTGTGGAAGAAGTCACCCATGCCGACGACGCCGAAACGCATCGTCGTCTGCGGCCCGCCGACGACGGTCGGCGTGTTGCCCAAGAAGACCCGGCCGTTGATGCACATCCCGGGGACGCCGGTCAGCTCGTGGAACAAGAGCAGGTACTGGGCTCGGCTCGGCGGCGTGCGGTAGTGCGGTAGCAGTAGCCCGATAATCGAGTTCAGGTCGTGGCTCCCGGCGAACGCGACTGAGCCCGGCTGAATGGTAAGGTCCGCGGGAATCGTGATGACCTGATTTCCGGCTTGGATCTTGTCGCCTTCCTCATCCTCATGATCGTTGTCGGCGGCGGTGCCTGGCGGCTGGGTGGCGTCGTGATGCGGAAGGTGGATGAGCTGGCCGCCGAGGCCCTCGAAGTCCAGCCGGTTTACTGTGGCCGCCTCGGTGAAGATTATGAGTCCGGGGCGGATCGGAGAGCCGTTGACCGAGCCGTCGGGAAGCTCGCCCGTGTCGGTGTCTGTGATCGTGATGTCGTCTGGGTCAGCGGTGTTGTGCACGACAAGCAGGCCGATCGCTCCTTGGTTCACGTTGCTCATGTCACCCGGTGAGTGGTCATGGTAGAGCCAGACGCCTGCAGTGGTCGGCCAGGAGTGCGTATCCCAGTGATAGGTGAACGTTGCTCCGGACGGCACTCGGTCGCCCTTCTTGAAGCTCGTTACTCCGACCGTCGCCCACAAGGTGGCTTCTGTGTCGACCGCCTGGCTGAAGTCGGGCGGGGAGAGCGGATAGGCGCCGTCATGTACTGCATGGAATGTAATGCCATGGGGATGCAGGCTGTGGGTCCGGTCAAGGAGCGACGCGCTCGTTCTATTATCGGCATTGCGGAAATGGACTGTAATTTCTTCGCCGATGCTGCACTCTAGCGTCGGCCCTGGGATGGTGCCGCCTGTGACCCTGGCGTCAAGCTCGTTGATGTCCCATGGGTTGATTTTCCGATCGTCGGGCGCTGCCCAGCCGGCGGTGTAGCGCCGAAGTATCAGCGCCTCGCCGCCCGAGCCGCCCACCGGGGCGAACATGCCGGTGATCGCATCCCTGGTGAGCAGCTCGCCTGTCATCCGGTTGATGCCCCACGGGGCCGCGTCCCAGGGCTTGTTCTCGATCTGAATCCAGTATTCGGGCACTGCAGTCCCCCTAGCTAGAGCCGTTCCAAGTCGCAGCCGACAGCCCAGGCGTAAAACGTGATGTCATTGGGCCTGTGAGCAATTCCGCGCCATGTCTTCCGGCTGGAAAGTCATCTGCCGGCCAAATCCGTTCCGCCATTCGACGAGGGGCAGCCTCCGAAGCCAGCCAGCTGGCCGGAATGAGGCAGTCCACCGAACCCGACTATGGGACCTGGCGGCAGCGGCCCGCTCGATCGCGATGTGGCCGTCGATACAGGAACCCTTTGATGGCACCGAAATGGCCTGCGTTCAGCTACAGAGCCCCAGACGATCCCCTGCGGACTGCAGGCAGCCATCGGATCATGCACGTGCCGCGGGCTTAGTGAAGCTGGCGTGAGCAGCCAAGCGCGGGGCTTGGCCGAGATTGGTTGACTGATGCGAGCGTGCCCCGGAGTGGCCCGCCGGGCGGTGCCCGTGGTCTGCCCATGATTGCCCCTCCGCAGATCACCGGAATTCCGTCAATCTCCGCCCTCCACGGCAAGGAGTCAAGTCTCTAAGCGGCTAGACTTCCTATGCCATCCTTTGCTCGAGCGGAGCGCCGGGAGATCGCGAGACGCCACGCCAACGAAGTCGGACAACACTCGTCGTCCGTGGTGGGACCATAACTCGATGATGCGTCGGCTCGTCTAGGCCCGTCGCAACGATCCCTCGACCTGTGGGGTTCCAGAACTGGGCCATGGGCGTGACCTGGGCTTCTATGCGGCTCGCTCGTACTCGTGGATGAGGCCGCCGAGGACGCGCCGCCGGATTCGCTGCTGGGAGAGGTCGGCGACGGGCTGATCGGGCCGAGGCGGCTGCAGCTGGCAGCTGCGATGGGTCGTCGCCCGTTGTAATGCCGGGCGTACTGAGCCAGGATGCTGCGGAGGTGGCGTTCGCCGAAGATCAGCATCCGGTCGGTGACCTCGGTCCGGGCGGTGAGCACGAATCGTTCCGCGTAGGCGTTCGCCCGGGGAGTTCGCGGCGGGATCTTGAGCGCTTCGATACCAGCGTCGGCCAGGACTGCATCGAAGGATCCGGTGAACTGCCCGGCCCGGTCTCTGACCAGGAACCGGAAGCCCGCGGCTCGATCGCCGAGATCCATCAGGAGGTTCCGGATCTGCTGGGTGCTCCACGGCCCGTCCGGGTTCGCAGTGATCCCGAGGATGTGCACGTAGCAGCTACCGATCTCTATTGCGAAGAAGCAGTACAGTCGCTGGATGTCATTGTGCAGCCCGCGTGAAAGCAGTCGACGGCAAGCATCGTCGCAGCTTGCGTGCGCAGGAACTGCCGCCACGTTGTGTCGGTGTGTGCCGTCTCGGGGCTGGCGGGATCTTCAGCGCTCTGAGGACGCGGCGGATCGTGGACGCTCCGACTTGGGGGCCGAGCCTTGCGCAGCACGGCGACCTCGTGCCCCAGGACGAGCAGTTCCGTGTTCTTGGACGCCGTCGTTCGGCCGAGCAGGACAAACCAGCCGCAGAGCCGGACGAAGATCAGGTAGAGCAAGCGCAGAGACACGGCAGATCATCATGCCCACGGTCATGCCTCGCCTATCGCCCCAGGTCACAGGACTAGTACTCCAACCGGACTTCGTGACCTGGTGATGTAGCGGGGTGGACGTCGAACGGCCACCGCTTGATGATCATGGTTTGTGAGGACACATGATGACCGTGCGGTGGCCGCTGGGCTCAGCGTAGACCCTGGCCGGTGGCTGGGACAGTTCGAGGAGCTGATGGGGCGGATCGTGGGCCGGTTCGCCCGGGTGGAGCCGCGGCGGCGGGCGCGGGCGCTGGTGCTGGGGTTATTGTCTGGGCTGCGGCGCATGAACTGCTGGACCATCGCCGAGCAGGCCGGGGATGCGACGCCGGACGGGATGCAGCACCTGCTGGCCGGTGCGGTGTGGGATGCCGATGCGGTCCGCGATGACCTGCGCAGCTATGTGGCAGAGCATCTGTGCGATCCCGGCGCGGTGCTGGTGGTTGATGAGACCGGTGACCTGAAGAAGGGCACCGCCAGTGCCGGCGTGCAGCGTCAGTACACCGGCACCGCCGGGCGGGTGGAGAACTGCCAGGTTGCGGTGTTCCTGTCCTACGCCTCACCGGCTGGGCATGCGCTGATCGACCGGGAGCTGTACCTGCCCGCGTCGTGGACCGCTGATCCGGGCCGGTGCGCCGCGGCAGGCGTCCCCGGCGGCACCTCGTTCGCCACCAAGCCCAAGCTGGCCCGCCGCATGATCGCCCGCGCGCTGGACGCGGGAATCCCGGCGGCCTGGGCCGCCGGGGATGAGGTGTATGGCGCCGACCCTGGCCTGCGCGCTGACCTGGAGCGCCGCCACGTGGGGTATGTGCTGGCAGTGGCCACCAGCCACCGGGTGATCACCGGTGCTGGTGCCTGCCAGGCCGGCCCGCTCGCGCGCCGCCTGCCCCGCGCGGCGTGGCAGCGGTACCCGGCCGGCGCGGGCGCCAGGGGACACCGCTACTACGACTGGGCCTGGGTGGCCATCGATCCCGGCAAGACCGGCCACCGGTGGCTGCTGATCCGCCGCAGCCGGCGCACCCGCGAGCTGGCGTTCTACCGCTGCTACAGTCCCCGCCACGTTCCGCTGC
>WNGM01003279.1_pt1 | contig 12937 bp, 16 predicted proteins | sample 5400571 | NCBI WGS metagenome assembly WNGM01 (sample SAMN13153378, study PRJNA577476) | soil metagenome | isolation source: 100 cm soil or saprolite under Garry oak tree replicate 2 | place: USA:California | collected 2016-06-15
CCTGACGCTTATGTCGCCATTTGCTTTGATGGGGTCGCAGACGGCTGCGCGTCGGATTGTGACACCCGCTGCCTGAATTCCTGAAACCGCCGCTGATGGCCCGGGGAGATTATATTTGCGGCACCCCCGCCGCGTGCGAATACGATCGTCGCCGCGGCTACTGTTAAGAACAATTTCAGGGATTTCTTCATGACGAGACCACAACGGAGCTGAAGGCGGCGGTTCCCGACCTGAAACCCCGCGGACCGTTTCGCGCTAATGTTTTGTTTGGCCGAGGACGCCATGAATTCAAGTCATTGTTCCATTGCGGCTTTATGGCTTGTCGCTCTGAAGTTTGCCCGGCACATTGCGAGACGCGCGTTGATTTTTTTAGACATACTGGGTGAGATTGGTGAAGCGACTGACGTTATTCGTCAAAGGCAATGTAGACGTCCGGGATTCGCTGCATTTCTGTCGGATCGGGGGTGAATTGGTGTGGAACGGCATCAATGAGGTGCTGCGTGAGCATCGCGTCAAGAGCCTGGTGCGCATCAAGCATGAGACCTGGACCCGTTCGGACGCATTGCTCGAATCTGCCGGAACTGTGCCGGAAGCGTTCACCGGCCACGATCTGCCCCTCGGCCCCTACTCGCTCGCCAGTCAGTTCAGCAACGCCATTTTCACGGCGCCCTGCGACGCCGTCATCCTGTCAATTCAGCCCGACGTAACCATGAGCCTGATGCGGCACAGGCGCGACGGCTTTCTGTTTTACCCGATTGGTGCCGAAGCGTGGCCCGCAGGTGATCGGGCCTGGCTCCAATCGAACTACGAAGCCAGCGGGCTTCTTGGCGTCGACGCCGCCATGAAGAACCTGGCCGCGATCGTCGCGAAAATTCGCGAACACGGCGAGGTCCCGATTCTGATCTACAACCTCTCGCCGATTATCCCCGGCGACCAGATCCACTGCTATGCGGGTCTTGGCGAGACATTTGCGTCCCGCATCCGCAAGTTCAACCTGGCGCTCGAGGAGCTTTCCGAAAACAGCGGAATTTCGATCGTCGATGTCGACACGATCGTGGCGCGGCATGGCGCCGACGCGCTGAAGCTCGACGCCGTTCATTTGAAGCCGCAAGGCTACTCGCTGGTAGCCAGGGAAGTGGTGCGCGTGCTCGACGACCTCGGCGTTTTGGAAACGGCGATACAATGAGCGTGTGCGCCAGTGTGATCATTCGCTCGAAAGACGAAGCCGACCGGCTGCGACTGACCCTCACGTCGCTGGCCTGCCAAAGCGAACCGCCCGAAGTGGTGGTGGTCAATGATGGTTCGTCAGATCACACCAGGGACGTCATCGCCAAGGCAGAGGGTGTGAACATTGTCGCCCTCCATAACGCCATGCCCGCCGGGCGATCTGCCGCCTCCAATGCCGGAGCCGCGGCGGCCAGCGGCGACGTCGTGCTGTTCCTCGACGGTGACACGCTTGCCGCGCCAGATCTGGTTTCCGAACATCTGAGGCGCCATGGCGAACGGGCGAATAGCATCGTCCGCGGCTCGACCCACAATTTGCGATGCACGCGGCCTTTCCTCGATCCCGAGATGGGCACGCCGCAACCGGGCGAAGAGACGCGGGTCGAACGTATGTCGCCCACCGAACGCACGCGCGCGATGGTGACGCGTCAGCAGATCCGTAGCTGTTTCCATGAGATCGATCGCCGCAGCCAGCCAGGGGTCTATCCCGGGTTCGGGCCGCGCAAGCTGTTCGAACTCGAAATGGAGGCCCTGACGACCGCGACGGATTGTCCGGCATTGTGGGCCGCGGCGTCAGGCGCCAACATGTCGGTTAACCGAGCGGCCTTCCTGGACAACGGCGGATTCAAGCCTGAGCTCGACAATAATGAGCATCGCGAACTGGCCCTGCGGCTGTGTCAGCGCGGCATGTCGATGGCCGGAACCAAGGCGCGGACCTACCACATGACTCACCGAAGCGGCTGGCGCGACCCGCTCAAGGAAACCGATTGGGAAGACGTCTTCTTTGCCGCTCACCCCACCGCCGAGGTCGCGCTGCTGCCGATGCTTTGGGCGAGCCTCGCCGACGGGTCAGACTTGCCGGAGGCGGCGCGCCTCCACTCTTTGCCGGAGCTTGCCGCCGCCGCAGAGCGCTGCAAGGCGTTTGAGGGACGCGAAGCGGTGCGAGAGGCGCATCTGCGTTGGGCCAGGACCGGAGCGGTCGCATGAATGCGACGCCGCCCATTCCCATCGTAGCGATGGTGTCGATGGCCGAACGGGCGGCTGTCGACGGCGCGTGCGGAAATATCGTTCGCGCACTTGGCGAGGCCGGGGGAACGCCATGGAAGTGCGATTGCCGGTTCGTTCCAGGCCATGCGGATCTGCAAGACGCTCACGCCGGGTCGATCCTTGTCAGTTCCCTGGTTCTGGACGTTGATACGCCCGAGCCGTGGACAGATGTCGAGCAACGCTTGCGCGGGATCTACGCCGGGCTCTGCGCTCGCGGAGATCCCGTATTTATCTGCACCGTGTTGCGCCATACCGGTGCCGGTGAACCAGACGCCTCACGCCGCCGAATTCGCATCCGGCGGCTCAACTTGTTGGCGGCAGAAATTTCGCGCGAGCACGGCGCGTTTGTCATCGACATCGACCGCCAGCTTGCCGATGTCGGGGCGCGGCGGCTTGGGACCGACTACAGGCTGCAGGGTGCGGCGGCGGCCGATCTGGCGGGCAACGCCATCGCCATGGAAATTATCCTCAACGGATTAGATACCCTTGCCAGCGTCGACGTGCAGGATCGCGCCCGGGCCATGCTGGCGGAATACAAATCCGCCGTCGCCCTGCCAGAGATCAGGCCTAGCAACCTGATGTCGATGGGCCAAGGCCGGCGCAAGCAAATCGTGACCGCCATCATCGACACCGATCAGGAAGCGCATGTCGGCTGGCTGATCCAGCAGGTGCTAAGGCGCCAGATTACCCCCTTGGAGGCGTCCAACAAGCTCCTGCAGGCGGCGCGGCGGCGTGGCGCCAAGGAAAGCCTCGCCGTGCTGGCGTCAGGTGTCGTCCGGCTGATCGGCAAGCGAACATGAAGCAGCGATAAGATGAACGCAATCGAATCTCTGCGACGCATGATGCTGATCCGCGCGTTTGAAACGGCGCTGGCAAAACGTCCCGACCATGGTTTTCAGCTGCTGTCGTCCGGTGAGGAAGCGGTCGCGGTTGGCTTGAGCACAGCGTTGACCAGCAAGGACCAGTTGCTGACCGGCGGGCGCTCGATCGGCCCGGCGCTGGCGCGCGGCGCTGAGCCTGGCGCCGTGATGGCCGAACTGCTCGGCAGGGTTGCCGGACTCAATCGCGGACGTGGCGGGCGCGGCCACATGGCCGACCCGGAGGCGGGCTTTTTCGGCTCGCATGCCGTGGTCGGCGGCAATATCAGCATAGCGGCCGGGGTGGCGCTCGCAAAGCAGATGGCCGGCGATGGTGGCATTGTCGCTGTCCTGTTCGGCGACGGGGCCTGCGGCGCCGGCGTGCTGCACGAGACGCTGAATATTTCGGCATGTTGGCGACTTCCGCTCCTCTTCATTTGCAACAACAACCAGCTATCGGTTTCGACGGCGCGCACGGCAGCGCTGGCACCGGCCAAATTATCGGACATTGGTGCGGCCTTCGGGATGTGGGCGCGCACCATCGACGGGTTGGATGTGTCCTCCGTCGCGGCTGCCGCAACAGAGGCCGCCCAGCACGTACGTGAAGGCCGTGGCCCGGCCTTTCTCGAATGTGTTTCGCTGCGACTGCTGTCGCATTCGACGACGGCGCGCGAGACGCGCAGCCGCGCGAATTTGGCTGAGTTACGTATCCAGTGCCCGATCCGCCGTCAGGTCGCATACTTGCAGAATTCGGGCTCCCTCGAAACGGCGCAGGCGGAGGCCATGGAACGTGAAGCCGCCGATCGCGTCGCGGAGGCGATGGCATTTGCCGACGCCTCGCCCTATCCCGACGCGTCCGAGGTGCTCGACCATGTCGGCTGAGCCCGCGGCCACCAGCACCAAGATCTATTTTCGTGAAGCCAATATCCGCGCCTTGCGCGAAGAGATGCGCCAAAACCCACGCGTGCTGATCCTGGGTCAGGACGTCGGCGCGTTCGGCGGCTCCTATCGCGAATTCGACGGTCTTTATCAGGAATTCGGCGCTGAGCGTGTACGTGATACGCCTGTCGCCGAAGCGGCAAGCGTGGGCATCGGCGTCGGCGTGGCCGCGGCCGGCTTTCGCCCGCTGGTCAGCATCACCTATATGGATTTCCTGATGCTGGGCTTCGATCCCCTCATCAATTACGCCGCCAAACTGCGCTACAAAACCGGCGGGCTGCTGACGGCCCCTGTGGTGGTCAAGACGACAGCGGGCGCGTTGGGCCAAGGCGTTGCGCATTCGCAGTGCCTCGAGGCCTGGCTGATGAGCGTGCCGGGACTAAGCATTGTGGCGCCGTCGACACCCGCCGATGCCTATGGCCTGATGAAAACCGCTTTGCGTAGCGATGGGCCGGTCGTCTTTATCGATCACAAGCGGCTGTTTCCCATTCCGGGCGAAGTGCCCAATGCCGAAACCTTCATTCCGTTCGGTCAGGCGATGGTGCGGAAAACAGGGTCCGACGTGACGCTCGCGACGCACGGCTTCATGGTTCGGATTGCACTCGAAGCGGCTCAGATACTGGAGAGCGAAGGCGTTTCCACCGAGGTCATCGACCTGCGCAGCCTGGCGCCGCTCGATATGAATACGGTGGTGCAATCGGTCAGCAAGACCGGCGCCTTGGTGACCCTGGAAGAGGGCCAGACGACATGCGGCGTCGGCGCCGAGGTGGCGGCGCGCCTTTATGAACGCATCGGGATGCGGCCGTGGGCGCGCATCGGCGCCCTGCCCGCCCCGGTGTCGTCAAACCCGGTGTTCGAGGCGGCCTGCATTCCAAACGCGAGTCGTATAGTCAGTGCCATACATCTTCTTTTACGCCAGTAATGGCGTGCTTTTTTTTGTTTACCGATCCAGCTGGAGTGCTTTTCCGTGATTTACCAACTTTCCGTTCCCGCCGCCGTACCAGGAGTAGACGAAATCCGAATCCTCGAATGGCAGGGAGCACCGGGCACCGTTTTTGAAACTGGCGATCTGATCGTCGAACTGGAGACGCACAAGGCCGTCGTGGAAGTGCGTGCGGGTCAATCGGGAGTCTTGCGCCAGCTACTGGCCGAGCCAGGCGATTGGCGCGGCATCGGTCTGGCGCTGGCGGTGTTCAGCGATCTGGCGGATGAGCTTATCTCGGCGGGTGATGGTGCGCCCGATCTAAAAGTGGAATTCGAGATCACTTGATCTGCATCTGTGCCTCGGGTCGCAGATCCTCCAGGGCATGCAGAATCTCGACGCGCAATGCTGCTTGAATCGGCCCGCTCTGGTGAATGCCATCAGGCAGATGTTCGGCGCCACCCAGATCGGCCGCTATCGCATCGACATCAATGATCACCAGATCGCGATGCCCGGCGATGTCGTGAAGCATGAGATTGAGTTCTTTGGCGGCGACGCTCGACAGCGTGGCGCTCATCGGGGCGTCAAACGACGAGTAATTTGAAATGTCTTCATAGCCCGAACTCGACATGCGATTGATCACGAGCGCCCGCGCGCCCGTCGCCGTTTGCATGGCATCGAGCAGCCGCTCATAATCGCTGCGAATGTCATCGATCGAGCGCTTCACCGTCTCGAAGGCACTTCCCAGCCACGCGCGCAATACGGGGCCGGCGGCCGCCTGATGATGCCGCATGATCTGCACGTGGTAACCAAGCGACTTATGCCGCAAGATCGATTGCGGCTCGGAACTCAGCGAGAGCAACACAGCATCGGCGGGCTCCGTCCGCACCGTCCCCGAAGGGGTCAGCAGGCTATAAGCATCCTGAATCGGCGAGCGTTGCAGAACTGACAGCAGGGCGCCTGAGAACATCCAATCGTCGGCGGTTGGAGCCAGCGTCGAATCCGACAGGAATCGATGCATATCGGCCGCGATGGCCTGGAACTGAGCAGGCTTGCGCTCGAGTTGATCGAGCAGAACCGGTGCCGCCGGCGCCAACGGGTGATCGGGCACAAATACCATTTGCGTCGGCGCGGTCGCGGCTTCAAACATCTCCGCAAAGGCGCATTGCTCACCAATGACCACGCCGGTGGCGTCACAAATGCCGAGGCTGAGCAGCGACACCGGCATCTCACCTTCGTCGCACCACCAGCCGCGAGTGCGGCCATGCCACCCTGGCAGCAGGCCGGTGTGGACGTCGGCCAGGCCGGTCATGCGCCGCCCTGCCAGCATCAAGAGACGCAATCTTTCAACGTCAACATCCGGCTCCGCCTCGGCTTCAATATGCGCGATGACCGCGCCGGCGTCCCAGACATCGACGCCGCGAATACTGAGGTAGCCACCAGGTTCCGCACCGGCGCCGCCTGATATCCTGCCGGCGGCCCGCGGCGCAAAGGCGACCTGCAGCTCCATTTCTTCGGCGAACGGCGGCGCACCGCTCATGCGTATGCCGGTGGGCTCCAGGCTGATATTGCAATACGCGAAGATCTGGTTGGCGCGGCAATATTGCCCCGGCTGGATCAGCCAACGTATGCCGGAACGGGCGACGCTATAACCGTCCGCACATAACGGCCCGAGACGCAAAGGAAGCTCGATCAAGCTACGTTCCCCGTCCACAAGCCGTCATGGTGGAGGATGCCCGCCACCGCGAAGCGGATATCGCGAACCGGCGCAGCGCTAAGGGGCTCGTCGGCTTGGTTGCTGAACAGCGCAACCAGTTCGCCAAGTTCGCAAAGTTGACCGCGGTCCACGTCGAGCTTCCGCAAAAAAACCGGCTCGCGCAGCACAACGCGAAAAAACGAAACCGGCGGGCACTCCTGGGCGAAGGCACTGCTCAGATCGACACCGAGGTCGAAAAGCTTAGACCCGTTTTTCAGGGCGCTCCCTGGTTCGGCATACACGCATTCAATGCGAGCACCAGACATATGCGGATTGATCGTGGGTAGTCTGAAAGCGTAAATCATTCCAAATCCCGATTTTCATAGGCAATCTAGCAATAATTAAGCTGCTGCTGCTGCATCATTTTATTGCATTATGAACGAACGACGATTGTATTTTTTTTAGCGACGCAAGACCCTTTCTAACCGACGACCGCAACGAAATCGCGATACACAGGTTTTCCCTCGACATCGAACAAGCCGACGGCCACGCCAACTGGTTGTGCCGATTGCTGGATGTGCCACGCTGCCGGAATCTTCACTCCGACCGCACCGGTGAAATCGAGCGGCAGACACTGGTTGGTCAAGCGGCAGTCGATGCGCCCGAAGAAGTAATCGCGCCATGCCGGATCCTGGCCGCCGCGCGACAATTCCCAACAGGAAAAATCGAACGGCATCCAACCCTGACCGTCGATCCACGCTTCGGCCCAATAATGATTGGTGGAAAACTTCCGATAGAGATAAAAACCGCCCAGAATCCGGGCCGGAATGCCGCGCGCGCGACACATCGATGCGAATAGCGCGCTAACGAGCTGACAGTCGCCCCAACCGGAATCGAGCAGCCAATCGCCGGGCGCTTCCGTGTCGACTTGATCATAGTGCACGGCGCCCTGTGAAAAGTGGTCGAGACAATAATTCCAGAAAGCGCGCACGGCCATCAGTGGATCGGCATCGGCACCGACCAGAGAACTGGCGAGCGCGGCCACACGATCCGAAACGACGATCAGGCCTTCGCGCGGTCGCAGGTATCGCAAGTCGGGGGCGCCGAGATCCGGTTGAGACCGCTCTCTATTCAGTTCCCTTGGACAGGCCGTGAAGGTCGTTGTCGCGCCGATGGTTACCTCACCCGAATCGGACGCCTGGGTGCGGACTTCGAGGCGCCCGCGGCTCACGGCTACATGCGCCCCGGGGGCAACGGCATGCGGATGGACCGCGAGGTCGCCGAGATGGTCTGATGTCAGCGGCAAGGGCATGCGCAGCCGCAAAGCGGCACCGGTCGGCAGGGACTGCGTATTGAAAGTGCGCCGCAGTTCGACGGTGAATTTGCGCGGATCATCGTTGTGCATGTCGACCACGAGCCGCCGGGCGGTGCCGACCACCCGCTCGCTCCAAAACGCATCGCGGCCGTCCAATCCGGCTTGCTTGAGAAAATTGAGCACTTCGCACGGATCAAAGTACCGTTCGCCGGCGGCGCCTCGCCGGACCCCCAAGCCCAATGCGATCCAGTGCTCCAGCGCCTCGCGCGTCCGCGCTATTCCCGGCGATCCCTCGCCGCTCTCGCAGGCCCAGCCTGCGAGATGGCACATGTCGAGAATGCTGGCCTCCGAAACCGTCCGATAACGGTCGCCTGCATGCATGCCCAGTTTGAGGTCCTGCTTCACGCTCGCCGTTCGCTCATGGTCGCATTACACGCCCTGTCCGCCGGGAGCGCCTTGAAGACCCTGTGGACCTTGCGCACTGCCTGCCCTTGCGCACCTTCCATCGCGCGGACGATACGCAAGGCTTTGGGTTTACGAAAGGCCGGATTCAGCTCACAGCCACGGCGCGGAATACTTCTATTCGCCTCAAAATCATGTCTCCCGAATCTGGATTTGGCGAGGTTTCGAATGACCAATTCAAACCTGCGTGAAATGCCGACTTGAATCCGTGCGCATCATGTGTCGCGCATCAGCCATTTTCGCAATGGAGCAATATTGGTCGTCTACCTTTGTTTGAAACATATCAGGATTGCACATGCCCAGTAGCCGACTGAAACCCGCCGAACGAGCGATCCAGGCAATCCGAGATCAGGCCGAGTTGCCGCCGGAAGCAGCGGATGCCCTGCAGGAGCTTGTCTACGTCATCAGGACCATCGAGGGTCGGGTGTCCTGCTGGAAGGCAAAGGACATCCGCACCCGACCCAATAAATGGAACTGCCGAACCGGCAAGTGAGATCGGCACAGTGACGGCCCCAGCGCGGGGGCAAACTGAGGCCGTCGGGGCTTGGGTGTCGCGACGGGCGCGACATCCAGTGAACTATCAAGGCTGATGACCGTTCCGAGGCCAGCTCATTATTTTACACTTCGAGATCGTTACGTTAGCTTGGCGGGGCCCAGGCCCGGGCAAAAGGGGATGGCTATGATTTCACTTCTGATCGGTATTCTGATTATTTGCGTCGTCGGCGCGATTTGCTTCTGGGCCATCGACAAGTTTGTCCGCGACGGACGACTTGCAAATCTTCTCAAGCTGCTCGTGGTGCTGATCTGTCTCGCGTCTATCCTTCAGCGGGTTTTGCCACTGGCGGGAATTGGCGGACTGTAGCCGCCAAATCCATGGTCGATATCGCTTGGCCCGTCGTCAGCGATTGATCGGTGGATAGCGCACCGGGCAAACCTGAATCGTATTGCGCGGCCGCTGGCGTTCCGAAACAGTCCGTTTGGGGAATGCAAGTGCGGGGCGCGGCTATGGATTCGGGATTCGATTACCCGCGTTATCGAAAACTGCTCGCCGAAGCGGTCGACGAACCGAAGCGGCTGACGCTCATCAAATTGCTGATCGCCGAGCGTGCCAGGGAGAAGCTGGCGGCACAGGAGACGCAGCGCAGAAGCGACATCATCCACAGTCTCATCGCGCCGCGACCTCCGTCACGTTCAAGCGCAGCATGAGCATATCGCGCGTCCGGCTGCCATCTTCGTGGAGCGGCGTCGGCAGAATGCCAACATAGACAATTCGCTGTCGTCGAGTGTCCGGCGGACCGCTGCGGCTCCCATATTGCTCCCGTCATTCCGTCCGATGTTAGCCATAACCGAAGAAGCGTTCAGCGTGCCGATAATGCGCGCGCATCGCCTTCCTCCGCGTCGCGAAGCAGCGGCAGCAAATCGACGAGATCGCAAGATGGATGGGGCTGAATTGGGGGTATAAACCGCATTTTTCTTGTTTCGGATGGGGGGTCGTTAACCGATTAATTGTTGGCTTCCCGGCCCGGGCGGCTGTACACCGCTCCAGATCAAGGAGGCGCCTTGGTTCGGCGCTGATGCGACCATTCGTCCCACACCAAACGCCCCACACCAAACCATGAAAGCGACAAGGCCCGTTCAATGAGTGGATTCAAGGAACCCAGCTTCGCAGACCGGCAGAAGGCGGCGCAGGAAGCCAGGCAGAACATCCTGAACAAGTTTCGCGCCAAGCCGGGTCTCGACGATCCCGCGGTGAGGCAGCGGCAGGCTGAGCGCGAGGCGCAGGCCGCCGACCGGGCCAAGGCGAGGTTAGCCCGCGAGGCCGCCAAGGCCGAGAAGAAGGCCCGTGAGGCCGAGGCCGCGGCGGAAGCCACAGCACAACTCGCACGCGAAAAGGAAGAGGCCGCAGCCCGAGAACTGGCACTCGAAGCCGAGCGCAAGGCCGCCCGCGACGCGCGCTATGCCGCCCGCAAGAAGCGGAAATAGCCGACGATTTCGGGACGCATTGCTCCCGGGCCACGCAGGCCCGCCGCTGAGGCGAGCCTGCCGGAAAACGACGTAAGGAAGCTTACTTCTTCATTCCGTCGTCTTTCTTCATCATGCCGTCCTTCTTCATTCCGTCGTCCTTTTTCATGCTGTCCTTGGACATGGTGTCCTTCTTCATCGTGTCCTTGGACATGGAATCTTTCTTCATGCCGTCGTCCTTGCCCATCTTGTCCTGGGCGAAGGCGGCGGGGGCCATCGCCAGGCTGAGCGAAAGAGCGGCTGCCGAAATTCCGAGCGCGATGCGGGTGCTGATGGTCATTTGATGGTCATTCCTTTGAAAACCGGCTTTGAAGGCGGCTGATGCCGCTACTTCCAAGACGATCCCGCGATAGAGTTTGTTACCCATCGCTCGAAAAATTTCCCGGCTTGAAAATTCTCTCAGAAAAGGCTTTTGAAGCGTCCTCTACCTTCGGTATAATTCGGCCGCTAAATAGGTGGTCGGTCTTGTTTCTGCCGAATCTTCCCGCAAGTGTGCGCCGCACCAGGATCGGCGCCCCGCCGAATTCGGCCTCGACTATCAGACTAGAGAAAATTCGGGCGGAGACGGGCTAATATCCCCCTCAACGTCGGCTCGAGCATTTCATGCACAATACAACCCGGGAGATACCCATGCTGACACGCCGCTATGTCCTCGCATCCGCGCTCGCCGCGCCTGCCATCCTGCGTTTCGGAACCGGAACAGCCCATGCCGCAACGACCTTGAAAATATCGCACCAGTTTCCCGGCGGCACTGTCGACAAGGGCGACTTCCGCGACCGGTTGACGCGGATGTTCGCTGCTGAGGTGGCCAAACGAAGTGGCGGCGAGATCGCCGCCGAGATCTATCCGAACTCGTCGCTGATCAAGACCAATGCGCAATTCTCGGCGATGCGTAAAGGCGCGCTCGACATCAGCCTGTATCCCCTTCCCTATGCGGGCGGCGAATTGCCGGAAACCAATATCGGCCTGATGCCCGGACTGGTCTCCACCTATGACCAGGGCCTGCGCTGGAAGAAGGAGCCGGTCGGCAAGGCGCTGACGGATTTCCTTGCCGACAAGGGCATCATCATCCTGTCCTGGATCTGGCAGGCCGGCGGCGTCGCCAGTCGTTCGCGCCCGGTCGTCGCCCCGGAAGATGCCAAGGGCCTCAAGATTCGCGGCGGCTCACGCGAAATGGATATGGTGCTGCAGACGGCAGGCGCTGCGGTGCTGTCGTTGCCGTCCAACGAACTCTATGCGGCGATGCAGACCGGAGCCTGCGATGCCGGCCTCACCTCCTCCACCAGCCTGATTTCATTCCGGCTCGAGGAAGTCGCGAAAGCCCTGACCTCAGGCGCCGGCGCGTCCTACTGGTTCATGCTGGAGCCGCTTTTGATGTCGAAATCAATTTTCGACGGGTTGCCGAAAAAGCAGCAGGATATCATTGTGGCCGTCGGCTCCGAGCTGGAGGCCTTCGGAAAGAAGGGCGCGCAGGACGACGATATCGAAGTCGCCAAAGTCTATGAAAAGGCCGGCGCCAAGGTCAGCCCCCTTGATATCGCTACCGTCGGCAAATGGCGCGACATCGCGCGGGATACCGCGTGGAAGGACTACGGCGCGAAAACCGCGACCGCGGCCAGCCTGTTGAAGCTCGCGTCCGACGTATCCGCATGATGCATGGCCCGGTCAGGGACCAAAATGACCTCACGAACGCCGCCGCGGGCAATACGCTCGTGGCGGCGCTCGAACGTGGTCTCGGTTTTTGCAATAACGTCATCGTCGTCTTCGCGGCCGTCGCACTGATCGCGGCCTGCGTCGTCCTCAGCCACAGCGTCCTGACCCGCGCCCTGTTCCGCAGCCCGAACTATTGGCAGGACGAGGCGGCGGTGTTTCTGCTGGTCGGCGCCACCTTCATGACGGCGGCCTATGTGCAGGGACAACGTGGCCATATCGGCATCGAGGCGTTTGTCGGACTGCTGTCGCCGATGGTCAACCGTATCAGGCTGTGGCTGGTCGACGTCGCGAGCTTCCTGTTCTGCGCATTCTTTGCCTGGAAATCGTGGACGCTCGCGCATGAAGCCTGGATCGACGGCCAGGTTTCCAACTCGATGTGGTCGCCCCCGCTGGCGATCCCCTATGTCTTGATGGCGTCGGGCATGACACTGCTTTGCGTGCAGATCCTGCTCCAGATCACGATTCCCTTCTTCAGCAGGCCGACATCCCGATGACCGTAGTAGGAATTGGAATCAGTTACGGCCTCGCGACCCTGTTTGCGATGTTTTCGGGAATGCCGATCGCGTTCGCGCTGGGCGCGGTCGCGGTGGTGTTCATGGGCATCTACATGCCCGCGGCGTCGCTCGATACCGTGACGCAGAACGTCTACGAGGAAATGGCATCGATCACGCTGTTGTCGATCCCGCTTTTCATCCTCAAGGGCGCAGCTATCGGCAAATCCCGCGCTGGTCAGGATTTGT
>WNGM01003282.1_pt1 | contig 12930 bp, 12 predicted proteins | sample 5400571 | NCBI WGS metagenome assembly WNGM01 (sample SAMN13153378, study PRJNA577476) | soil metagenome | isolation source: 100 cm soil or saprolite under Garry oak tree replicate 2 | place: USA:California | collected 2016-06-15
ACGGCGACCTCCGCTTTGGCTTGCTCATCGCGCCGCACTCCCTGATAGCCGTTCCCGGTCGTCTTGACCACGGAAGAACCCGCGGGGATGGCCAGCGAAATGGTGAGGTCCTCCGCTGTGAGCCCTTTGCCCGCAAGCCCTCCGTTCTGGACAGTCAAAGTGTAGGTGACACCGTCGGCCCCCGGCGAGCCGGCACTGAGCTGCCCGGTAACGGGCACGCGCAGCCCGAGATCATTTGCGAATCGCCAAATTTCCTGGAGGACGGATTCCGGCAATCTCGACCTGGAATAATTGCCCATGCGGACGCGAACGGCAGGTGTCTCTTGAAGCAGATTCCAATGCTGCGGCATCGATGTGGTGTGCTCGTAGACCATCTTCTTGAGCCATTCGAAATCCGCGCCGACGCCCCCTGCATTCGCCCGCGGTCCGTTGAACGTCGGCCCGTGACACTGGCCGCAGCCAACTGTGGCAAGCAGAACCTGCTGTCCTTGGGGCGCTCCCGCCGGAACGTCGAACCTCCAGGAGCCGGGTTGCGCTGCGGCCGGCAGGCCGTTGAAGTACGACACCAGATTCGCGATCTCCTGATCGCTAAGCTGTTGTTCGGTAAAGGCCGGCATAATACCCCAAGGTTTCCGCACCGCCTGCCGGAATTGCGGCACGCTCAGCTGACGGCCGGCCAAATCCGGGCCGAAAGCACCTTCACCTTTGAGGCCGTGACAATTTTTGCACTGTGTGGCCGCACCGTCCCAGAGAGCTTTACCCGCCTGGGCATCGCCGGAATTCTGAGCGAGCGGAACCAAAAGTAGCGCGACGAGGATCGCATTCATAACTTTTCCCTCCTATTTTCAGGACCAAGAAGTGTGCTTAATTTACCGGGTGATTTCCGGTTCAGCAACCAAAATGTTCTCAGGTCAAACCGTACTTACGGGGCGTTCGCCTGCCTCAGGCGCAGTTCCTTCTTCGGAATATTGATATAAAATCGGCAGATGATCATCACTCCCGAACGATTCTCTCAAGGTTACTCGTGGGAACAATACCTCACCCGCATTCGGCGGAACCATGAACTGTTTCAGAAGTCCTACGATTCAGTGGAACTGACGGACGAGGAGACAGGATGGTTGCGGCAATTTCCGCACACGACCTACGTGGTCGGTATCGGCGAAGACTGGTGCCCGGATGTGCATGGAAATCTGCCTGTCGTTGCGCGGATTGCGTCCTGGAATCCTGAAAAAATTATACTGCGGATATTTCCTCGCGATGAACAACACAATGGCGAGTCAGCCCCCTATACCGATGTGCCACGCTCTCCAGATCCAGCGCGATTTAAGAACCACGATTTGATGAGCCATTACCTATACGGCGACGCTCGCAGCATGTCGATTCCGTCCTTCGGCTTCTTCGATGAAGGCTGGAACGAATTTGGCAAATTCGTTGGCGGGCGGCCAAAACTGTATTGGTACTGGATCAAGAAAATGGGGAAGCAAGAAGCCATTCAGAACCGAATGGGCGAATTTGCACGCCATAATTACGGCCGCGAGATGGTTTGGGAGATTCGGCAAATCCTCGAAAGTCATTCCAAAACGACAGGTCGAATGAACGCATGAGCGTGCTCGACTCCAAGCAGCGACCCGAGCCTTCAACGGTTATGGCGATGTCTACAGGAAGCCCAACGCTTAGCATGGCGGAATTCATCATTGCCGGTAAACCTCCCGTCGAGGCTCGGCGGCGAGCTGCGATTGCAGTATGCGATACCGTCGGCGTCATTCTGGCAGGCGCTCCCGAAGCCGCGGCGGACATTATTCGCCGAACGATCGTGGCGGAAGCGCGAGGCCACTGCCGGGTGCTTGGAACGGGCGTTTGCGCCAGTGTGAGCGATGCTGCCCTTGCAAACGGCGTCGCGGCGCATGCGCACGACTATGACGACATGTGTTTCGTGTCGATGGCGCATCCCAGTTGCGCGCTTGTTCCATCAATCCTGGCCACAGGGGAACTTGTGCGTGCTTCCGGCAATGCCGTGCTCGACGCGTACATTGTCGGATTTGAAATCGAATGCCGGCTTGGACTAGTCATGAATCCGCGTCATTATCACGAGCGCGGCTGGCATTCGACTTCATCCATCGGAACTCTAGGAGCTGCAGCAGCTGCGGCTCGCATGCTTGGACTGGATGCGCCCTCAACTGTTCATGCGCTTGGGATAGCAGCATCCCTGGCATGCGGGGTGAAAGAAAATCTCGGTAGCATGGTTAAACCGCTCCACGCCGGCATGGCCGCACGTAATGGAATCATGGCCGCCCAGCTCGCCAAGGCAGGTTTTGTCGCGAGCAAACGGAGTATCGATGGCCCGCAGGGTTACCTTGCGGCCATGGACAGCCAGAATCCGCCGGCAGCCCTCACGGATGCAATCGCCGACCTTGGGTCACGTTGGGAGATCTTAGAAACAGGTATCACTGTGAAGCTCTATCCATCTTGCGCCGCGACTCACCCTGCGCTCGATGCGTTGCTCGCCTTGAAGGATAAACATAAGTTCACCACAGAGGACATTGCCGGTATTGATGTTGAGGCCGACTCCATGACATCCCGGCTGCTGACTTACGGCCGCCCTTCCACCGCACTGGAAGCTAAGTTCAGCATGCCCTTCTGCGCTGCCGCCGCAATCGTGTTCGGCCATCCGACAATCGAAACATTCGATGCAGAAAGGATTCGCGATCCGCGCATTCAGAAGCTTCTTCCTGTGGTCACGCTACGCGCGAATTCCGCGTTCGATGCCTCAACACCGCTATCACAGGCGGCTGTTAGTGTGCGGCTCAACGACGGCCGCACCATCTCCGCTCGAGCCGATGGCGCGCGCGGTTACCCGGGGCGCTTGACCGACAATGAGCTGAACACAAAGTTTCTCGCCTGCGCTCAACGGTCGTTGAATGACAGAGCGGCCGTTGAAGCTCTGGAAGGTGTGCGAGCAATCGAAACCACGCTGGACATAACAGTCTTGACCCAGCTTTGTTCCGATGGTCTTGTGTAGTTTTGACGGAAGAGAATGCCGTAGCCGGTGTATTCCCCTCCTCGCAGAGCTGAGGGTGACCTACAAGTCCGTGCTGCACACAGAGTCTGCCAAATGTTAGCTGTCAGATGGGTTGTTGTACGATGTGTAATGTACTTGGTGCGATTATTGAACCACCAAATATCAATCGATCAGTGGGGTCATTCGGTAATTTGGTGGTCGAAACAAGCACATTACACATCGCACAACAACCCATTTGACAATCGCCATCTGGCGCTTGTCCGCGTGCCAGCCAACCCTTATGGGTAAAGATCAGCGCGCAGAGGAGGGGAATATAACGCTTCCGGCTCACTTCCCTTTCTTCTGGGCCGCTTCCGCTTCAGTAACCCGGGCGCCGCGAAGAATGGTGGAGAGCATCGTATTCCCTTCGTGGCAGGCCCACTCGTAGATTGGCCCTTTTGATTTCGTCCAGGGAATCTCGGCGGTCCAAGGTTTGGCCCACGTCGTAGGATCTTCAACCGTAAATTGGTAGATCATCGTGTCATTCGAGGCGCGCGTGAAGCGCTCCACCAGGTGCAACTTTTCGCTGGATCCCCGGAACGCGGTCAGGTTCGTGAAATTGGTGGTGTCGACGACCAGCGTGTTGCCCTCCCAATGCCCCACCGAGTCTCCTTGCCACAGATGAATGTTTTGCGGGACATGCGGGCGGCCGTCGGTCGGGATGACGCGCGTGCCGTGATTCTGCTCGCGTAGAAAGGCTACATATCCCGGTCCCTGCACAATCTGCAGCAGGTTGCCTTCGTTGGCCCCAGGGAGCATCGGGATTCTTTCCTGGCCCATCAGGCAACGCTCACTCAAGGGCCGGTTCGCATAACTGTCGAATTCATGTCCCTTGTTTTTCGCGGCCTGTTCGGCGTTTCTTTCTCTTGCTGCCGGCAACATGGGGGGTACGACGCCTTCGGGCCCGACGATGAGGGAGGTCCGTTTTGACGAGTACCTGAGTGTGCTTGCGTCAAAACCGTACAGTTCCAGGTCATAACGCACCGCTTGCGGACGGGTGAATCCAACGTCGCCTTCCTCACCCAGATCCCCTCTGTCGTGGGCGCGCTTGGTCAGTTCGGCGACTTCCTGGTCGGTATAGAATTCTTTCGCACCGAGGCCCTTCGGCCGCTCAAGAGGCGTCAACGTATAGTTGGTCCATATTCCTTGCAGGTCGGGCTTGCCATCGGGTGTGCGCGCCGGTGTCCAGGCCTTGGCGGCTGCCGGTCCCTTCGTGGTGGGTGGTTGAGTCTGCCCGGCGGCCGGCTTCTGCGCAAGCAGCGCGACTACGATCCCAGCCGCCAGCGCAACGGTTGAAACAAGCGAGCGATGGCTCATAGGAGCCTCCTTTCTTCTTGATGGCTGCGTTATTCCCTGAGGCCGCGCGCGCATTTCTTCAGCTTTCGCGCTGTCGCGCTCACGCTCGCGCGCTTTGCGCCGAGTTTGAATTCGCAGCCGCTCATGTCGTACCCATCTAATTGGGCTTCTTGCTACGGAGACCATACAACAATTCCTCACCGAACTCCACGCACTTGAGGTTAGGAAATTTGTAATGCCGGGACTACGGCTGCAGCCCTTGCGCTCTGAATTGGTCACCACAGCCCCAGCAGTTTCCACCAAGCCGCGCCAACCGAAAGCCAGATGGCGATGTTAACGACACTGGCCACCAGGCCGGTTTTCCACCAGGTACCCAGCGGCACGTGTCCGCTGCCGAATAGGATGGGAGCGGGCGCGGTGCCGTAGTGCGTCAAGCTGGCGAAGAGACTGCTGAAGAAGCCGAGTACCAGGGCGGCCAGCACAGGCGGCGCGCCAAGGGCGATTGCAACCGCGAGAAACGACGCGTACATTGCGCTGACGTGGGCCGTCATGCTGGCAAAGAAGTAATGAGCGTAGAAGTACGTCAGTCCGAGACCGAGCATGCCGGGAATCCAGCCGATGCCGCCGAACGCGGGCGCTACCTTATCGCTGAACCATTGGATCAGACCCAACTGACCAAGAAACGTCGCCATCATCACCAGGGTTCCAAACCAGATGAAAGTATCCCATGCCCGGTGTTCGCGGCAGAGATCGTCCCATGTGAGGACGCCGGTCAGCAGGAGGGCTGCCGCGGCGAGGAGCGCCGTCGCGGTCGGATCGAGTTTAAGGGGTGTTCCCAGAATCCAGAGAACAATCATGACGATCGATATTGCGCCCATCAATTTCTCGCCGCGAGTCATCGGCCCGAGGCTCTCCAAAGAAGCTTTGGCCATCACCGGCGCATCAGGCGTTCGGACGATGCCTGGAGGACATACCGCGTAAACCACGAGTGGAATGACAATCAGGCTCACCAGACCCGGAACAAGAGCAGCAACTGCCCAACTGGTCCAAGTAATGACGACGTTTTGCGCCGCGGCAAGCTGGACCACAAGCGGATTGGCTACCATCGACGTAATGAACATCGCGCTGGTGATTACCGTGCCCTGGTATACAGCCAGAACAAGGAACGCCATCGTCTGGCGGCCTTTCGCCGGATCCGTTCCGAACGCGGTCCTCGAAATGGATTGCAATATCGGGAACACCACGCCGGCCGCGCGGGCAGTATTGCTTGGTGTGGCTGGAGCCAGGACGAGATCGGTTGCGACCAAACTATAGCCCAAACCTAACGTACTTCGCCCGAACCATGAGACCAGCCTGTATGCGATTCGCTCGCCCAGACCAGTCTTGATAAAACCGTCGGCAAAGAAGAATGCGAATATCACCAGCCACAACGTCACATTGCTGAATGCGCTGAGTGCCTCCGTTATCGTGAGCGTTCGGGTCAGGAGCGTCGCTGCAATCCCCGTGAGAGCGATGGCGCCCATCGGCATCGGTTTTGCGATAATGCCGGTGAGAGTGGCGACAAAGATGGCAAGAAGCCGCCAGGCCCGAGGATCAATGGATTCCGGACGCGGCAGCGCCCAAACCAGGATGCCCGCAATGAAGACGAGAGCCAGCCGTGCCTTCATCAGATCACGCCACGCTGCCGCCATCCCGCCAGAGTCGCCGCGTCAAAACCAATCTCGTTGAGGATGACGTTGGTGTGCTCACCCAAGGATGGAATGGGTCCCATGATGGGTTCCACATCCGCAAGGTCTGCCGGCGGGACCAATGCGGAAAGCCTGCCAACGGGTGAATCGATCTCGCGCCAGCGCTTCCGGGAAGCGAGTTGAGGATGCTCGAGGAATTCCTGCACGGAATTCATTCGGGCGTTGGCAATCTGCGCTTGCTCGAGGCGCGCGATGATTTCGCTGGCGGTGAGCCGGCTGAAGACCTCTTCAATGGCCAGGTGCAGGTCGTGCCGATTCGCAACGCGTCGAGGTCCCGAATCGAATCGCGGATCCCTGACTAATTCACCGCGCTCGAGAACAACACGGCAGAATCGTTCCCATTCGCGCTCGTTTTGGATGCTCAAGAAAACAGGCTTTTGATCTCCGCTTTGAAAGGGCCCATAAGGAGCGATCGTTGCGTGAGCGGCCCCTGTCCGCGGCGGCGCCTTGCCGCCATATTTCGTGTAGTAGACCGGATATCCCATCCATTCACCCAGCGCTTCCAATAGTGAAACCTCGATCGTCGTTCCCTGGCCCGTACGTTGCCGCATCAGCAGAGCCGTGAGGATCGCGGAGTAGGCGTACATGCCGCCGGCAATATCCGCGATGGAAATCCCCGATTTGCAGGGTTGTTCTTCGGTTCCGGTGATCGACAACAAACCGGCTTCGCTCTGGATCAGCAGGTCATAGGCCTTCTTGTCGCGATATGGACCGGAGGCCCCATAGCCCAAAAGGTTGCAGACGATCAATTTGGGATATTTTTGCCGCAGTTCGCCGGCTCCGAGCGACAAGCGTTCAGCTGCACCGGGCGCGAGGTTTTGAACGAAGACATCGGCACAAGAAAACAAACGAGCAAGGACATCCGGGGCTTCCGGCGCCTTCACGTCCAGCGTCATCGATTGTTTGGAGCGATTGAGCCAGACGAAGTGGCTGGACAGGCCGCGCACCGTTGTATCGTAAGCGCGGGCGAAGTCGCCAACTCCAGGACGCTCGATTTTGATGACACGCGCACCGAGATCGGCGAGGTGGCGCGTCGCGAGCGGCGCAGCGACGGCCTGTTCCAGCGCGATGACGGTGATTCCTTCCAGCGGCTGCATAAATCGGCAGCCATTCTACTGAAATTCGCTGAAGTGAGTTATTCAAACCCGAGTACTGATGGAGATTCCATCAGCCATATATGCCGTGAGCCACCGGGCGGTATCGAGAATCCGCAGACGATATTCGGCCATTTTCTCGAGTCCGGGAATGTTGGGCTCGAACTGGCCTAGGAACAAATTGGCTGAAATGAGTAATCCGCCTTTTCGGAGCAGCCGTTCGGAATGATCCAGGGCGAGCAGCGACACCGCCGGATCGGTATCGAAATAGATGACATCGTAGCGGCCCTTCAGCGCCGGCAAAACCCGTCCGGCTTCGCCGACCAGCACTTGAATCCGTTTTTCAAGGCCTTCAGCTTGAAAATGATCGCGGGCTATTTTGGCGTGTTCTTTACTGGCCTCAATCGTTTCAACGTAGGCCCGCGGACCCGCCCCATACGCCAGCCACAGGCTGCTATAGCCCAGGCCGCATCCCAGTTCGAGCAGCCGTTTGGGCCTCGCGGCCGCCGCCAGCGCTCCGAGCAAGGGTCCATTCGAGGAAGGATACACGTCATAACATCCGTGCTCCCGCCGGTGGGGTTCATACTTATCCGCAACATACGCGAAGCGGTCTGATGACCGGGTGTGCTTCTCGATCCACCGCTTGACCGCCGCCGCCGATTTCGGTTCGTTGAGAGACATTTTTGTGCCTTTTTTGTGGCTATTCTTCTTCAGAAGTTCCCCAGCAGAATTGCTTCACATTGACGCGCTGCTTCTGCGGCCTTCGTCTGAAGCGTTCCCTCGTCGTTACTCGCGATGGGATGCGCGATCACGGCGAAAGGGAACTTCGAAATACCCGAAACTCTCGACATTGCCAGGGCAGTTTGGACGAACCCGTCGGTGATAATCGACGTGGCTGCGGTTCCGGCTTTCTCGACGGTAACTGCGTCGTGCAAACTGCACGACGAACAACTCCCTCAGTCGCCGACGCCCGAAATGACCGCATCGCACCGGCTCACCGCCGCGATCATGTCAGCCGGCGCCGGACGGCTGGAATCCGGTTTCTCGAAACGCAGCACGTTCGCCACAGCGTACTCGGAGCGCAGGATCTGCTCGATGTGGTCAAAGAATTCGCGGCCATTCGGTTTGCCGTTGTCCAACAACCCAATCGAAGATCCCGTAAGAGATTTCAGGCGCTTGGGCGTGACAACTGTCGAGATAGACTCTTCGAACGATGGATCAAGGACGCGTATTGTCATAGGTCAATAGGTTTTGTCACGGCGCGCGCCTTCGAGCCCAACCAAGGCGGAATGACGGCGCCAAATCCGCCGGCCGGACCGCCGGCCGCCACGATCAGCAGGTCACTCGGTTCCTTGAGAGCGGTGAACTCCTGCATCGGTCCACCGCTCCGATCAACGATGTTCGCCTTGCCGATTTTTGCCCAGTCGGAGCGAATAACGCGCGCCGAACGGAATATGTATTCCCGAATGTCGCGCTTCTGCCAGCCGGCTGCGACCAGCAAATCTCGAAGCTGTTTTGGTATGACTAGAACGTAGTTTCCAGCCCAAACCGAGTACGTCAGCATGTTGTGACGCATCTCCGCCGCGAACGTCTCGAGGATTTGTTCCGGATCAGCGGTCCACTCGTTCATTATCTGCCGCGGCGCACCGGCCGCCATGACGGTCACGGCCGATTGTCCCTCGGGAATTTCTCTTTCCTGCGCCAGCGGAGTCCATGGGCTGTCTTCTTCATCCTCGGCAATACAGAAGGTAAATTTTCCGGGATGCCCAAGCGTGGAGCGGTCCATTTCACCGGGGATCACACCGAGTACGTTGATCAAGACCAGGCGGATCGCACGGCCGATCGTCGCATTCGCACGGTTGCCGTTACCGAGGACGTTGTGCGTGGCGTTCATGCCGATGAGCGTACGCACCGGACCATTAACAACAATGAACGGCGCTGCCCCGCCGGTGCTTGCAGAGGTCCCATGGAGATTGTATTGGGCGTCGCACATGGCGCCGAGGACTGCAACAACAACCGGCATGTAGGCAGGCAAGCAGCCCGCAAGCACAGCGTTGATGGCTGCCTTTTCCGCAATAATCGGCCTCTGGCGGACTTGTTCGATGCCGATGATGTCGCCGGGCGCAAAACCGGCCGCATCCAAACATTCACTGACGCGCTCTTCGGTGGGCGGAACAATAGGAAGCCCGTCGGTCCATCCCTTTGCGTGATAAAACTCGTTTACCGCGAAAGCGTCGGTCAAATCGTACCTTTTCGACCGGAGCGATTGAGACATCAATTTTGTACAGCGCCCGTTAAGGCGCCTTCGCTCCTTTCACGGCCCGGTATGCCGCTTCGATATTGGTAGGCATCCGTTCCTGGTACGACCAGTCTTTATACTCCGGCATGCGCAGCTCTTGCTTGATCTGATCAAGAGATTTTCCCGCGCGCACCATTGCGCCGACGCGCTCGAGGAGCAATCCATAATAGCGCTCGCTGTCATCGAAGATTTTCGTTGTTCCAAACGAGCCGTGTCCCGGAACTACGACTTCGGGATTCAGTGACTTCAACATCTTAATGGTGGTGAGCATCTCCGGAATCGCGACGAAAGGCCGGAGGTTATTGATGGAGTCGGGTATGGCGACGGAAGAGGCAAAGAGAACGCGCTCGTTGGGAAGCCAGACGGCCGTGTCCGCCTCGCTGTGAACATTCTTCAAATGCAGCAGCTCGAAAGTCCGTTCTCCCACATGCAGGGTCGCTTTGTCGTGATATTCGAAATGCGGCGTAACCAAACGATAGCCCTCGAGGGCGTCGCGCATCTCGGTGGACTGGCTGCGAAGAGCGCCGATCCGATTCGGATCCGCGGCCTGTCGCATCGCCTCGGCGGCGCCTTCGTGATTAACGACGAGGGCCGGCGGAGAAAAGACAAAGTTGCCCGTCGTATGATCGGGATGGACTTCGGTATTAATTACCACGCGAACCGGAAGTGCGGTCAGCTTCCTGACCGCCGCCTCCACCTCGCGGGAATCGGTCGGAGTCTGGCCTGTGTCTATAATGACCACGCCCTCTTTGGTAAGAATGATGCCGGAATTCGAATTCACCTCCCGCGCCGATTGCACGTAGATCCCTTCCTTGATTTTCCGAAAATGCGGGCCAAGGTCCTGTGCCCACATCGACGAGCCGGCAAGCGTGACGTAGATCACCAGAACAAGGATTCGTGCTCTTCCGAACGACATAATTCCTCCTGGTTGAATTGTGCGGACAGAATCAAAATTTCACAACGCAGAATTGGGAGCCTGTCTCCAGAATTCGGGTTACCGGTATTCACCTCAAACATCCGTCCGCCATCTTCTGGAGTCAAGAAAAACAACGGAAAGAGAGCGCGGAGCGGCGCACACGCGGAAATTTGAGATGTGCTACGGTTCCTTTTCGTGACGCCGTCTCACGCCAGTGAGATTGCCAACGAAGCGGTAGCTTATGGTCTATTTTTGTGTTGCCGGTGGGTTGAAGTCAGTATTGAGGTTGCTCCTTTCTTGATATATCAGCCATACCGAGACTGCCGCCCCAGCGAAATTGATCAAGAGTAGAATCAAGAGAAAAATCCGAAAATAGGAAATGATTGACTTCAAGCGTTCAGGTCGTGCCAGCCATTTTTCAGTGTCATGGAGGATCTGCGTTACCGAGTGCATGCCTGATGTGGTTGCAACGATTAGGTTCGCGCCAGCATATGTATAACCCACAAGTTGCTTCGTTAACCCAAGTTCTTCTTCAATCAGAGTCTTTTTATAGATGGACCGCCTATAGTATTCGTGCCCTTTCGTGATCGCTGCACGGCCGAGCAAGCATGCTGGAATTCCGGCGATAAAGACGAGCATGGCGAGAATTTGCTTAACCGTACTTCCCTGGCTTAATAGGGTCGCAGCAAGTCCTGTTAGCGCACTATTGAACACGAGATAGTATTGCTGGCGATTCCAGCCTAACTGGACATTGAATCGGTATTCGTCAATGGCGATTTTGTAAAGCTGCAGCAGATCAGAGTTGAGGTTAGGGATGTTCTTGGGAAGGCCGCTTATGGCGTTGTCTCCTGTTTTTTAATTGCTTCGATCAGATGTAGAAAGGTGGGCGTGAATTGCCTCATCCCGGCTTGGGCAAGCCCTTCCACGTCGTCGACGTTAATCCAATTAATCGCGGCGACCTCCGCTGAGTTGGGCACTGGCGACAATGAAGTCTTTGTAGTAAAAAGAGCTATGAATTTGTCCGCCTCGCCCTCTTTCATCGTCGTCTTTAAGATCAAAGGCATCGGTGTATGGATGGTGCGCTGAGGAGTATCGATTCCCAATTCCTGTCTCAATCGCCGTAGCGCTGCCTGCTCGTAGCTTTCACCGGAATAAACGTACCCTGCAACGGAAGACCCCCACATGCCTGCATGACGCTTCCCTTGCGGTATCTGCTGGATCAGCAACTCTCCCTTATCATTGAAAACAAAAACATGCACGACTCTGAAGTTAACGCCAGCATCGAGGGCTGCGGCCTTCTCAATCGTGCCTGTAACTTGATCGACCTTGTTAACAGTATCAATGAGCATTTTTCGTCAGCGTTATGTCGAGTACGAGCGACAGTGTCTTAGATGTTTTTCTACTGACTGTAGCGAAAACATTCTCGCTGCTTAATTCTTGTGGTTTGTTGAAAAGGTCTAAAGCGAGTTGCACAGGCATTTTCCGGCTGACAAATGCCTTCCGTTTCCGCAATTGCTGCGACCGTAGTTTTATATTCCCAACAACAATTTCAATTCCCCATAACTCGCATGCCAAACCTAGGACGTCGGCGCTGGGAGTGAATTTTTCTTGAAGATATAACTTGAAACGTTGCCTGTGAAGTCCAAGTGCTCTCGCGGCCGCGGTTTCGTTTCCGTTAAATTGCGTATCCACTACTTCGCGAAACTTCGATGCGGCCTCCCTGCGGAATTCTTTGTCGATCTCCGTTAAGCGTTTCGACATATGCCTTAGATGCAGATTGTACTTAGTGACGCGTGAAAAGCAATTTATTTTGCGCGCAAAAAAGTTTGCTCCACACCGCAAAGAATTTTGCTTCGTCCTTTAGTTGAATCAATTCACTTAGTATGTAGTTAGTCCCCAGTCCATTTTGGGTGCAGCAACACCAACTTAAACCACGACCATTCTTCATCCGAACGAGCTTTCGAGATAGAATCTGGCCAAAGCCATGACGCTCAAGGTTTGGCCCATACGATGAATTGGTTTGAAGAACTGAAGCTCGCGTCCCGATACGCTAGTTTCGTTAGGAGGCAAAAAATGAAAACCCAACAGAATCGACGAGACTTTGTAAAGTTTGCAGCGGCCGCGATCGCCGCGCCTTTTGTTCAACCGAAGCCGTCATCAGGCCGAATCAGCACCTTGGCCGGAACAGGTGTTCAGGGATTGGCGGCTAACGGCGACCTCGCCGATCATGCGACGCTCAACAATCCATTTGGGATCGTCATCGGGCCCGACGGCGCATTGTACTGGGTGGAGTATGGCAGCCATCGTCTCCTGCGGCTGGACTTTCGAAGCAAGAAAATCTCAGTACTTGCGGGCACCGGAACAAAGGGGTACTCCGGCGATGGCGGCCCAGCCACAGCCGCTCAGCTCAACACACCGCATGAGTTGCGCTTCGACGGCAAGGGCAACATCTACATCGCCGAACGCGACAATCACACGATTCGCTTCATCGACATGAAGTCGAAAACAATTTCCACGGT
>WNGM01009299.1_pt1 | contig 12929 bp, 9 predicted proteins | sample 5400571 | NCBI WGS metagenome assembly WNGM01 (sample SAMN13153378, study PRJNA577476) | soil metagenome | isolation source: 100 cm soil or saprolite under Garry oak tree replicate 2 | place: USA:California | collected 2016-06-15
GAGTTCCGTGCCACCCTACGTGAATGTATCGCAGGCGGGATGCAGCGGCAACGCTTGCTATGGGGAAACCGAAGCGCAGGACCTGGACCTTGCGAAGCGCGCAAAAAACCTGGGGATGAGCTTGCATCTGACGCTGCTCTTCGACGGTGGCAACTCCTCCAGTGTGCCATCCCCCTGGGCAAACCTGACGCTAGCCCAGCTGCAGACCGCCGTCCACGGCTACGTCAAGGCAGAGATCATGTTGTACCGCCAGCAGGGGACGATGCCCGACATGGTGGCCATTGGCAACGAAGTGGATACGGGATTTCTTGGTTCCCTCGGAAGTCCCACGGGACCTAATTTCGCGCCATTCGCATCCTTGCAGATACAAGCCATCCAGGCGGTCAAGGATGCGGCCGCCGACACTTCGATCGGTCCTGCGATTCCGCCTCCGCTGACGTGCATCCACATCACACCAGCTTGGGATCTCACTCAATTCTTCACACTCGCGAATCAAAATAACATTCCGTATGACGCAATCTGCCAGAGCTACTATCCCTTCTCTCATGGTCCCCTGACCGCCGCGCAGGCCGCAATCTCCAATCCGGGCAACAAGCCCGTGGAACAGAGTGTGCTCATCGCCGCCGCCAATAATATCGGCAAGCCTATCTTGATCCTGGAGACCGGCGAACACTATGAGAACGGATTTCAGTCCAACGATCCCTGGTACACTCCGCCAAGCAAGCAGCTTCAGAATCAATTCCTGCTCGATTTGCGCGCCGTATTAGCGGGCCTGCCAAACAACCTGGACATGGGCATTACCTACTGGAATCCGGCGGGCGTAAACGTGCCCAATTCGAGTGCTGGATTCATCAATGGTGACAATCTGGCGGACGCGATCTACAGCTGGAATGGCTTGACGTTGTTTGATAATGCCGACAGCTTAGGGACCACCAATGTGAATGATCCAAACTACTCCACAACACTCCCCGCGCTTGATGCGCTAGGGATGCACTAGGGAGTAGGCCGGATTCTGCATGCCTGGGGGGTAGACATGAAAAAAGCTTGCTTCGTCACAATCCTGTCGATGTTGCTGCTCCTGCAGGGCGCGCCTCTGCGTGCCTCTGACTATGCTGTTGGCGCCGACCTGTCTTTCCTAAAGCAAGCAGAGGACCGCGGCAAGGTTTTCAAAGACAACGGCGCAGCCAAGCCGGGATTGGAAATATTCAAGGATCATGGCTACAACTGGATTCGCCTGCGGCTCTTTCACACATCAATGGAACTTCCCAATAATTTGGAATACACAATTGCGCTCGCCAAAGCCGCCAAGAAACTTGGTTTCCATTTCCTGCTCGACTATCACTATTCCGACACTTGGGCCGATCCGGGCAAGCAATTCCTTCCAAAAGCCTGGGAGGGCATGTCGCATGTCCAACTGGTCAAGGCGGTTTTCGAATACACCAAGCAAACGATATCGGCATTCCGCGAGGCGGGAGTGCTTCCGGACATGGTCCAAATCGGTAATGAAGTCATCAATGGCATGCTCTGGCCGGATGGCCGTTTGCCCCGCAATTGGGACAACTTCGCCGATCTGGTGAAGGCGGGCATTGCAGGTGTTGAAGCGGGAACCGGAGATGCACCGCATCCGCGGATCATGATCCACATCGACCGCGGCGGCGACAAGGTTCGGACCAAGGATTTTTTCGACAAACTCCATTCCTATCATGTGAATTATGACGTGATTGGGCAGTCGTACTATCCCTGGTGGCACGGCAGCCTGAATGATCTCCGCGAGAACATGTTTTTCATGGCGCGTGAGTACAAGAAAGATATCTTTGTCGTGGAGGCCGCTTACAACTGGATGCCCGCCGAATATAAGAAGCGGCCCGGACCGTTTCCAGAATCGCCTGAAGGACAAAAGCAGTTTCTAGAAGAAGTAAATCGTGTTGTGCAGGAAACTCCCGATGGCCTCGGCAAAGGGTTGTTTTGGTGGGAACCCGCGGTCACAGGGCCGCTTGGCTCTCGGGGCTTTTTTGACGACACCGGCAACGCCCTCCCGGTGATAACCACGTTTGACAAATACACGCGGCACTGAGAGAGCACGCGATGAAGAAGAACAGCCTGTCGCCGGTTTCCGTGAACAGGCGCGAACTATTGAAGCAGGTTGGCGCGGCCACGCTGGTCTCAGCGATTGGCGCCGCGCGTTCGAGTTTCTCGCTACCTGCATCCGATGACCCTGCTCCAAGAATCCGCGCAACTTTTGATTTCGGCTGGAAGTTTCGCAGCGGCGACTTCCCAGACGCGCAGAAGCCTGAATTCTCCGATTCGGGTTGGAAAAGCGTGGACCTCCCACACGACTGGAGCATCGAAGGTCCATTCAACGAGAGCGAGCCCGCGGGCTCTCCCGGAGGATATTTGCCCACAGGCATCGGCTGGTATCGAAAACACTTCCATTTGCCAGCGTCTTACAAAGACAAACTGGTCGTCACCATCGAGTTTGATGGCGTCTATCAAAACAGCGAGGTGTGGATCAACGGCGAATATCTTGGCAAACGTCCTTACGGATATGTGCCGTTTTTCTACGACCTCACACCACATGTCGCCTTCGGGCGCGAGAACGTCATGGCCGTGAAGGTGGACAACTCCCGTCAAACCAATTGCCGCTGGTATTCTGGGTCCGGCATCTATCGTCACACCTGGCTAGTCTCAACGAGACTAGTGCACGTCGCCCATTGGGGCACTTTCGTTACCTCGCCTCACGTGTCGAAGGATTCTGCAACACTCAAGATCAGCACAAGAGTCAAAAACGACGGGAACGGTCCTGCGCGCTGCACCCTAGACACCATCCTGTTCGATGACGACGGAAAGGCAGTCGCGCGTACAGCGGCGAGCCAGGAAATTGCATCCCACGCCGAATACGAATTCGTGCAGCAACTCACCGTAGAAAAACCACGGCTCTGGTCCATGCAAGACCCACATCTGTACAAGATCCACAGCGCGATCCATGATCACGCGCAACTTGCCGATGACTGCGACACGCCTATCGGCATCCGGGATGCCGTCTTCGACTCGGACAGGGGATTTCTGCTAAACGGAGAGCGCCTCAAGCTAAATGGCGTTTGCCTTCACCACGATGGAGGTTGTGTCGGCGCTGCCGTGCCCGAACGGGTTTGGGAGCGGCGGCTGCAAATTCTACGCGAGATGGGCTGCAATGCCATTCGCACGAGCCACAATCCGTACGCCGCGGAATTTCTGGACCTGTGTGACCGCATGGGATTCCTGGTGATGAACGAGGCCTTCGACGAATGGAAGGTGCCCAAGGACCAAATCGGCCCCCATGGTTACAGCAATTACTTTGACGAATGGTTCGAACGTGACGTGCGAAATTTTGTTCAGCGCGATCGCAACCATCCCTCAGTTGTGTTGTGGAGCGCCGGCAACGAAGTTGGCGACCAAGGCGCCCCGCACGGCGCGGAGACTCTCGCAAAACTCCTGAAAGTGTTTCACGCGGAAGATCCCACCCGTCCCGTCACGGTTGGCTGCGATCACATTTCTTCCGAACCCGTTTCCGACGCCGCGCGCCCGGAATTCCTCGCCCTCCTTGATGTTGTCGGCTACAACTATGTTGACCGCTGGCGCGACCGAAGGGAGAAATACTACAGCATCGACCGGAACGCGTTTCCGAAGCGCCGCTTCATCGGCACGGAAAGCGAGTCCATCGGTGGCATCCGAGGCGATTATCGCGATTTGTTTCCCGCTGACGTGCCTGCTGAATTTCTCCGGCTCCGGGCAGCAAGAAACATCGACGTCGAGCAGTTGTGGAGATTTGTGGGCATCCATGATTACGTTGCGGGCGATTTCATGTGGACCGGCATCGATCACTTGGGCGAGGCACGCTGGCCGATGAAAGGTTCTTCGACCGGCGTCATCGATATTTGTGGCTTCAAGAAAGATGGATTCTATTTCTATCAAAGTCAGTGGACCGGCAAGCCCGTCCTGCACATCTTTCCTCATTGGAACTGGAAGGGTAAAGAAGGCAGCATCGTTCCTGTATCCTGCTTTACGAATTGCGACACCGTCGAGTTGTTTCTGAATGGCCGTTCTTTCGGCGTGAAGGGTTTTGCTTTCCCGCGGTTGGGTATGGAAGGCCGTTACGGCAACTATCCTGCCCGAGCAAAAGTTACCAGGACGACGGCTGACTTGCACTTGACCTGGGACGTGCCCTATGAGCCGGGCGTTCTTAAAGCGGTCGGAATGCAGGATGGAAAAATCGTCTCCATTGTTGAGGTTTTCACAACAGGAGATCCAACCACGCTAAGCTTGTCGGCTGACCGAGAGCTCATCGTTGCGGACCAGCGCAATGTAGCGCACCTAACGGTCCAGATCTTGGACGACAAGGGCAGAATTGTGCCCATCGCGGACAATGAGGTCACCTTCGAACTGGTGGGCGAGGGTTCTCTCCTCGGAGTGGACAATGGAAACCCCGAGAGCCATGAAGACTATAGATCCAGCCGGCGAAAGGCCTTCAACGGACTGTGCCTGGCGATCGTACAATCGACCGGCAAACCGGGTCAGATTCGAGTCACGGCGGCTTCCCCCGCCCTCAAATCAGCGAGCGTAATCATCGCAACTAAAGCGTAACTGGCGTCTATGTGATCGTTGAGGGGAAAGGGGTTCAGAGCTCAAAACCATTGCCGTTATTTGCCACTAATTAGCCCTTCCCCCACTGGTGCGTTACAATCGGCCCGTCCTTCTCCTTCGCAAATGAAAAGGTTCACCATCGCGGTCGGCAGCAAGCGCGGACCAAAGCTCAACGCTGTCAAGGAAGCTCTTGAAGCAATTTCTGGCGTCCTCGCTCGCGAAACACAATTCGAAATCATCGGCGTTGAAGTTGAGAGCGGAGTCAGCCACACGCCCGCGTCGCGAGAGGAATTGATGTGCGGCGCCCGCCAGCGCGCAGAAGCGTTGATGCAGATGGCGCGCCAGAGCGGAGCCGCTTGGCAATACTTCGTGGGCCTTGAAGGCGGCCTCGATGTCCTTCGTGAAAGCGCGTCAACGAACGAGATGCTGCGTCATTCGACTTTGCAGCCACGCGCGCAGCGCCGCGTCTTTCTGGAAAGCTGGGCCTATGTCTCCGACGGTGCACAAGGCCATTATGGCCGCTCGGGGAGCATTGAGCTGCCCGAAGCTCTAGCTCACGAAGTTCTCGAGAATGGCGTGGAGCTTTCCGTTGCCATCGATCGGTTTGCAGGCGCCGTGGGCATCCGCGACGCGCAAGGCGCTTGGGGCGTGCTTTCCAACAATTTCATCACGCGTCAGGAAGCGTTTCGAGTTGCTGTGATTGCCGCGTTCGCCCCGATCTATAATGCCAAGATGTATGGCACGGCTGCTTCTGCGAATTCGCATACGTAGGGGTACGATAGATCGTGCCCCGCGGTTGCAGATAGTTCGCCGAATTCATTTCGAGAGAAGCGTGAAGAATAGAGACTGAAGCATTCAAGATTGATTTTCTTACTGAATACTGAGAACTGAGAACTGAGAACTGCTTTCCCCCATGTTTTCCGGCAAGAGCGAAGAGCTGATCCGCCGTCTGCGCCGCGCGGAAATTGCGCGCCAGCGCGTGCAAATCTTCAAGCCCGCCATCGACGCGCGCTATGCCGCCAACGAAATCGTGTCGCACTCCGGCCTCGGTATTCCTTCCGACAACGTCTTCAAAGCCGCTGAAATCATGGAAAAACTCTCCCCGCGCACGGAGGTTGTCGGTATCGACGAAGCACAATTCCTTGGCGACGAAGTTGTAGATGTTTGCACCAAGCTAGCCAATCTCGGCAAACGCGTTATCGTCGCCGGTCTGGACACCGATTACCGCGGCCGCCCGTTCGAACCCATGCCGCGCCTCCTGGCCATCGCCGAAGAGATCACCAAGCTGCTGGCGATCTGCGTGCGCTGCGGCAATCCCGCGGTTCACACTCAACGCCTCGTCGAAAGCGAAGAGCTGATCGTTGTCGGCGCGACGGGCGCCTACGAAGCCCGCTGCCGCCGTTGCTTCGAACCCAATCCTGCCCTCGCACAGGAGAAGAAGGAAGGCCCGCTGTCCATCGCCCGCAATCGCGTCACTTCCGCCGGCGGCAGCTGACGCCCTCCTCCAGTTCGGTACAAATGTTGTCGCACGCCGCCGCAGGTGGTAGTGCCTTTCCGTTGACATCGATCGCGTTCGTTGGTTGAGATGGCTTTCTTCTTACGTCAAACTGGCTCGACAAAAAATTCCGCCCGAACCGAGCTGGATCGCAAAAATGATCATCGAATCCAAAGCACCGACCCGCGTGGACTTCGCCGGAAGCACGCTCGATATTTGGCCGCTCTACCTCTTTCATCCAGGCGCGGTCACCCTGAACGCGGCCATCTCGCTCTATGCATCGTGCTCCATCGAAACACTCCCCGCTGGCGACAACCGCATCAAGCTGCTTTCTCTCGACATCAAGCGCGAAGAAAGTTTCGCTTCCTTCTCCGCTCTCGTGCAGGCCAAGCGTTACCGCCTCCCGCTCCTTGCGGAAATCACCAAGTTCTTCCACCCGCAGGGCGGTTTCACCCTCACCACGGATTCTGAGGCTCCCGCAGGCGCGGGAATAGGCGGCTCGAGCGCCATGGCTGTAGCGATTTGTGCCGCTCTTGACCGTTTCACCGGAGCAGGGAAGAGCAAAGTTGATTGGATCCACATCAGCCGCGACGCCGAAGCCATCGTCATCAATGTTCCCACCGGAACGCAGGATCACTACCCGCCGGCCTTCGGCGGCGCTGCTGCCATCGAGCTGCCGCCCGGCGGCGAGCATCGTGTCGAGCTTCGCGTCAATCTCGATGAACTCGAACGCCGCGTGATGGTCTGCTATACCGGCAAGCCGCTCAAACACGGCATCAACAATTGGGAAGTCTTCAAGGCCCATATCGGGGGCAAACGCGCGGTGCAAAATAGTCTCGAGCGCATTTCCGAAGTCGCCCAGGAAATGCGCGTGGCCATGGAAAAGCCCGATTGGCAAGAAGCTGGCCGCCTCATGCGCGAGGAATGGTCCTTCCGCAAGCGAAACCTGCCCACCATTTCGACCAAGACCATCGACCGGGTCATCGACAACGCCCGCCGCAACGGCGCGCTGGCGGGAAAAGTCTGCGGAGCGGGTGGCGGCGGCTGCGTCGTCCTTTTGATTGAGCCTGGCGCCCGCGAACGCGTGGAAAAGGCCATTCGTGAAGCCGGCGGCGAAGTCCTGCCCATGACCATTGACCGCCATGGCGTCCAAGTCGTCTCGCGCTGAGAGTAGGGTAATGTCTGGAATCCCCGGCCGGCAGTATAGTTCACCCCCATCAAGTACAGGTAAGAGAGAAGCGTCCGCCCAGGAAGGGGGGCACCTGTTCAGCGGCCTCATTGCATCATAGAATAGGAAAAGTGGACCCCGGCCGACTCGGGGCTACAAGACTTATGTCGAACTGGCTGGCCTTACCTCTGGCGTTTTTGCTCCTTGCTGACGCGGACGTCCCACGAGTCAACAGCCTTCGCACGCCCGCGAATCCAGTCACCAACTTTCCTTCAAATGGAGAGATTCCTCTTTTCCCAAACGCCGGTGAATCCTCGGACGACGGCCATCCCCAGAGCCAGCAGCCTTCGGGCACCCCTAAGAACACCACCCTCCAGGAGACTTCCAAACTCAGCCTCATTCGTTACGTATCGGGCGAATTTGCGAAGGCCGTCAAACCCATGCCTGCGGGCAAAGAAGGTTTCCGCTTGATCGTTGGGAAGCCCCTTGAGGCCGAAATGTTGGATCGCGCCGTTGCCACGCACGGCGCAGCGGTTAGTACCGGCGATAGAGTTCAGATCACCAAGTTGGAGTTCCGCGCTCATCAGATTGTCGTCGATCTGAATGGTGGCGGACGTGGCAAGAGGCACTGGCGCGATCACCTCCAAATCGGCCTCGGCGGCGCTCCCGTGCCCTCTGTTCAGAGCGCCTCAACGCAGGATCAAGGCCCTCCGGGGATGCAACCCGGAATGGGCAGCACTATTTTCCTCGATTTCGACAAGCCGCTGCCGGACCTCACTCCGGACGAACTCAAGCAGCTCCTTTCGCCATTTTTGAATTTTGCCAAAGAGCGTTCCGCCGCCGTGCAGTGGTTCGACACGCTGCCGCCGGAAATGAAGAAAGCCATTCAGGAGCGCAAGCCCGTTGTCGGCATGGACCGCGAAGAACTCGTCGCCGCCATCGGCAAGCCCGACCACAAAGTGCGCGAGCGCGACTCCGACGGCAACGATATCGAAGACTGGATTTACGGCCAGCCGCCCTCCAAGACCGTTTTCGTTCGCTTCATGGGCGACCGCGTCACCTCGATCAAACAGTTCCCGCAATAAAACTCGTCCTTTACTATTCATTCTCGCAGTTCTACCGCGGGCGGCCACTCCAAGACGACAACTCTTCCATCAGATTCGCGTTCCAGCGTGGGGGCGTAGAGCCCGAGTTGCTGCCTTCTCCACCACATGCCTTGTGTGCGCTCTTCGTCTGGCGTCGTGAACCAGTATTGCCAGACCACCGCGCGTACCTGCCGCGGTGGACCATGCGGAAAGGGATTCCCAGCAAAAAGCAACAGCACGTCCGTGTCCCCACGAAGCAAATTCTGTTCCGTGCGCACGACGATCGGCTCCTGCCGCCACGCGCTCAGCGATGCAAACCACAAATTCCAATCGAATCGCGGCTGGTACGGCGCGTAGATTCCCGGTGGTTTGCTGGGGTCTTGCGGTTTGTAGCGGAAGGGATACACCACCCAGTTTTGCCCATCCTCCGAACCCTGGAACTCGATCTCGTAGCGGCCGCGTGTCATCACCGCGAAAAGGCCATAGCGGTTCGCGATACGAAACGGCTCCAGCACCGACACTGGCGTGGCCGGCAGCGGCAACGGTTTAACCATCCACACCAGTTGCGCGAGCGTCGCGTAAAATATCCACGTGAGCATCACTGCCGTCACGGCCAGCTTCAGCGCGGAGAGTTGTACGCCAAGTTTCTTCCACCATTTCTCTTCGGGCGTGGGAGCCGCAATAGGTTTGGCCTCCTTCGTGACCAGGTAACTCCTTTTCATGAATCCCGGCAAGCACGGCAGCACAAACTGGTCATCCAGCAGCAAAATCCCCAGAGCCAGCACCAGGTAATTCAGGAACGTGTAGTTTGCCGAAAGGATGATACCAATCTGCCACGGCGTGATAACCAGGAAACACAAGATGCGCATGCGCCTCGGCAGGAACATCATCCACGCGATCCCCAGCTCCAGCACCAGCGTTCCAACTGCCGTCGCGGCGTGAAACCAGTGCGGCAGATGCTCCATGTGCCAGCCGATCCACGTCGGTAGCGGGCCGTTCTGGTAATACTCGTCCAGCGCCGTGAAGTTCCGCCATTGCGGATCGCCGCCCATGATTTTCGCCACACCCGATTCAAAGTAAATCCGGAAGCCTTCCCACACCAGCAGGAACAAGCTCGCGCGCGATGGCCTGCTTTCTTCGCCCCAGCCTGGCCGAATTCCCGCCGGGGCGAAAAATAGCGCGATAAAACCAGCCTCCAGTAGCATTCCATCCGACTGATAAGCCGAAAAATCCTGCGCCGCGCTCACGAACGAGAGGAAGCACACGAAACATATCGCCAGCATGCCCCGCGGCCACAAGTTCAATACCAGCAGCACCGACGCGATCATCCCCGCCCAGCAGATTCCGCTGAGCATGTGCGAGCTGCTCGAAAACCACAGCAGCGTTGGCGCGTACCAATAACCCGCGTGGCCAAATCGTTCCGCCAACGCTTTCAAATATTCGCCTGCCGGCAGGATTCCATGCGCACCGATCAATCCGCGAATTTGAAAGGTTAATGAGAAAAAGGCGGAATAATAAATGAGCCCCAGCGTCCGCAAGAAAATCCAGCGCGGAAGTAGGCGGCCCGAAGCGCCATGCTCCGGATCAAAAAGCCATCGCAAGACAGACGCAGGTGACCAGCGGTTCATCACCGGCCATTATAGCGACCCAATTTTGGCCGCGGCTCAGTTTCCGATTATCCAACTTCCGAGGCACTAACCGATGGTGCCACTCACGGCACTAGACCCTCCGAGGAGTGTGCGACCGCCTAGCCGTTCCCGTAACATAGAGCGCAGATGTCGCGACAGATACCAATCGGTTTTACAACTCTTCAACCAATATTCGTGGGTGTAGGGCCTTCTAGTGCGACGCTCCGACGAGAATCAGTGGGGGTTCGAAATCCGAACCGAAACGTCGGAAGAAACAAGAGCCCGCTACGGAGCAGCGTGGCGGAAATACCGGAGACTACGTCTTGAGTTTCCTCTCCTCATTCCGGGGTGGTTTATTCTTTCGATGTTGCTAGGTGGCCTTTTCCGGCTCTTCGGGTGGAATCAAAAAATCGCTATGGTCTTCATTCTAGCGTACATACCGTACATGTGCGCTGTGGCTGGCCAATGGAACTACTGGCAATGCCCCCGCTGCGGCAAGGCGTTCAAGTGGGGCGGTGACCTCTTTTTCCCCAAGCATTGCCACTACTGCAATCTGCCAATGTGGGCGTAGTCGCCGGATGAATAAACTCCGCTGCCAAAGGATAGATGCCTACCGCGGGCGGGCCAGCCATTTCAGATCAGGCTTCTGATGAGTCCTGGTTAACAGCGGTAATCGGAGACTGATCGACTACCCTAATTTTGGTAGTGACTCATTTTGGAAATGAGTCACCACCCTAATTTTCCCCGCGTTGACTTTTGTCCACGCAGCCCATAGCATTTCTTGTTCACTCGTGGCCCTCATACGCTCCAGTAAGGCCGCAATCTAGGACACTTCATCGGAGGAAGAATGCCCATCAAGGTTGGCATCAACGGCTTCGGCCGCATCGGGCGCAACATCATGCGCACCGCGCTGGACGACAAGGACATTCAATTCGTCGCTGTCAACGACATCACGGACGCGAAGACTCTCGCGCACCTTTTGAAGTACGACTCCGTCCTCGGCAATCTCCCGCACAACGTCACGCATACCGATGACACCATCGCCGTCGAAGGGAGGAGCTTCAAAGTTTTCAAGACTAAGGATCCCGCCGAAATCGATTGGGCTTCCGTAGGCGCGGACATCGTTGTCGAGTCCACCGGGCTTTTCACCAAGGGTGTCGACGCCAAGAAGCATCTTCGCGCTCCGGTCAAAAAAGTCATCATCTCCGCTCCCGCCGATGGGCCGGACGCTACCTTCGTCCTCGGCGTGAACGACAAGACCTACAATCCCGCGGCGCACCACGTCATTTCCAACGCTTCCTGCACCACCAACTGCCTCGCTCCCGTAGCCAAAGTTCTCCAGGAAACTTTCGGCATCCACAGCGGTACTATGACCACCATCCATTCCTACACGAACGATCAAAAACTCCTCGACCTGCCTCACAAGGATCTCCGCCGCGCGCGCGCCGCCGCCATCAACATGATTCCCAGCTCCACCGGCGCCGCCAAAGGCCTGCACCTCGTCATTCCCGAATTGAAGGGCAAGCTCGACGGCTACGCCATGCGCGTACCCACGCCAAACGTCAGCGTCGTGGACCTGACTGTCTTCGTGGACAAGCCCGCCACCAAGGAATCCGTCAACGCCGCGCTAAAAGCCGCTGCCAATGGCCCCATGAAGGGCATTCTCGCCTATACCGAAGAGGAACTCGTCTCCGCCGACTTCAAGGGCAACTCAAACTCTTCGATCGTCGATGCCGAATACACCAAGGTCGTCGGAGACCGCTGTGTCAAAGTTCTGGCTTGGTACGACAACGAGTGGGGCTACTCCTGCCGTTGCCGCGATCTCATCAGGCTCCTGGCCTCCAAATTTTAGTTGTGGGGGCGGACTTCAGTTCCCCCTTTCTTTGCCACTAATCACGAGTCATCAGTCACGAATCACGGAATCATGACCAAGCTCTCCATCAACGACCTCGACCTCCGCGGAAAGCGCGTTTTCATCCGCGTGGATTTCAACGTTCCTCTCAAGGATGGCGTGGTCACAGAGGACACTCGCATCCGCGAGACACTACCCACCCTCCGCCTCGCCATTCAAAAAGGCGCCCGCCTCATCCTCGCTTCCCATCTGGGCCGCCCCAAAGGCGGTCCCGATCTGAAATACTCCGTGAGGCCCGCCGCAAAAAAGCTTGAAGAGCTCCTCGGCAATCCGGTAGCGTTCGCGCTCGATTGTGTCGGCCCCGGTGCCGAAGGCCAAAGCAAAGCCTTGCGGGACGGGGAAGTTCTCGTTCTGGAAAACGTTCGCTTCCATCCCGAGGAAGAAAAAAACGACGAGGCGTTTTCGAAACAGCTCGCCGCCCTCTGCGATGGCATTTTCGTATGCGATGCCTTCGGCTCCGCGCATCGCGCGCATGCTTCCGTTGTCGGAATCACGCGTTTCGTCAAGCAATCTGCGGCCGGCCTGCTCATGGAGAAAGAACTCGCCTATCTGGGCAAAGCGGTCACCAATCCCACGCGCCCCTTCGTCGCGATTCTCGGCGGCGCCAAGGTCGGCGACAAAATTGAAGTTGTCGAAAACCTGATGAAAATCTCCGACGCCATGCTCATCGGTGGCGGCATGGCCTACACGTTTCTCAAAGCCGAGGGTCAGCCCATCGGTAAGTCGCTCGTCGAGGACGACAAGCTGGATCTTGCCAAACGCCTTCGCGCCGAAGCCCAACAAGAAAAATTCGCCCTGCTCCTTCCCGTCGATCACATCGTCGGTGCCGAATTCAAGCCGGACACCGCGACGCAAACCGTTTCTATCTCCGCCACCCCGGATGGCTGGATGGGCCTCGATATCGGCCCCAAGACCATCGACACCTATCGCCAGAAAATTGCCTCCGCAAAGACCATCGTTTGGAACGGCCCCATGGGCGTTTTTGAAATGCCCGCTTTCGCCAGAGGCACTCTTGAAGTAG
>WNGM01010465.1_pt1 | contig 12928 bp, 10 predicted proteins | sample 5400571 | NCBI WGS metagenome assembly WNGM01 (sample SAMN13153378, study PRJNA577476) | soil metagenome | isolation source: 100 cm soil or saprolite under Garry oak tree replicate 2 | place: USA:California | collected 2016-06-15
TATCCCGGAGTTCGTTGGGAAACAGTACGGCAAAGGCGCCTTTGATTGGGGCCGCTTTGAGCTTCATCCACTCTGTCAGTTTCTTGATGTCTTCGAAGTAGTCGGCCTCGCCTCCGAGTTTTGTTTCGAGCACGTAATCGCCACCGTCGGCGAGGATCGCATCAGGTGCCATTCGTCCTACAGGCAGGGCGAAGGACAGTTCGTGTCCAACCCTGACTTGCCGCGACCTTAGTTCCGATAGTAGGGTATCCCTTGCTGTGATCTCGGTAGCGCGAAAGGCCAACCTGTTCGGGCAGTCTAGCTGCTATGGTTTAACATTGCTGGAGAATGAAATAATGGAGTCAGTGGCGTTTAGTTTTCTTCGAGTTAGCGTTTTATGCGGCTAGTACGGGCCTCTTCATGCTCTCGGACCGCACGACAATGCTTCAGGTACTTCAGCTATGTTTTCAGCTCTGGGCAGTCGGAGATGTTCCTACGACAATATCAGGGAAAGATTTCAGCTCGTAAATTGTTACAACATCGTCTGCCAACGTATATTTGTACTTGTAGCGTTTCTTCGTTGTATCGACCTTCCCAAATTGGACGTGTCCCTTGTCAACATCCCAGCAAAATACATAGGACATTTGGCTGGGATCATGCTTGTGCCGAATAAGATTGCTGAACCGCCGTTCTACTTCTGCATAGGCGAACACCTTCTTCTCGGACTCGGCGTCTTCCTGCAGGTCTACTAGCAGGTCGATTCCCTTGGACGAGCCCGCGTACTGAATTGTCTGAAAATGGGCAAAGGGTAACCCGCCTGCGCCTTCGAGCATCCAAAGTAGTGCCGCCGTGTCATACTCGCTTTCAGGCTCGGCGAGAAGTTTCTTGCCTTTCCACCATACGAAACGCTTCTTACCGGAAGCAAACTCTTCTTTCTTTTGGGTCATGAACTGTTGCAGTTCTATCCTGAATTCCTTCTTTCTGTTCTTATAGAAGGTCTCGAACTTCTTGTTTCCTCTTATTTCTTCAAAGGTCTCGTCTAGCGCGTTTTCAAAGGTGTCGAATATCTCATCTGCGGCAAAGTCGCTCCTTGTGAGATTCAATCTTAGGTCGTCACATTCAGCAACAAATCGAATGAAATCGTCCGTTAGGCCAAGTCTCCTAGCATATTTGTTTGCTGGGGAAATCTGGAAGTACGGGATACCATTTAATGATACGAATACGCCTCCGTTCCACTCTCTCAACGCGAACTTTCCAGTATCTACCGTGACACCTCCTTTGATGATCACCTTGACTAGCTTGCCGTCAGCTGTTTTCTTCGTCTTCTCAATCGGACCGAATGTGATAGTTCGAGGGTTGTCTCCGGTTTCTGAAGATGTGAGGTATGGAAACCCTGATTTGAGATCGACTTGCTTGCCGCTAATTCTCAGAGTGATGTGAGGTAACGGGGTTTCTCTCTCGCGTGTGTATCCGCAGACAGTGTAGTAATTCAGATAATCTCTCATATCCTCCAGTTTCCATTCTCTTGGAATAGTGTCTCTATTGTTCCAGCCCTTGACGGTCATCTTGGTACCCTTGGCGAGTCCAGAAGAGGGTCCCGGAAGTTTCTGTATTCTTGGTTCTACGAGCTTCTTCTCATCCAAGACCGTTTTGCGTGGCTCTTCAAGAATGACTCTGTAGGCATGTGAACCCCCATCCCACGTTTCAACGACTACTTCGCGTGAGTTGTAGAGCAGCTTCGTGCCAAAGCCCTTAGCTCCAAACTCGTCAGACTGGAAGCCTGCCTGGCGACCCTGGGCGACATTTAGGAATTTGTCCAAGCGTCCGGGATTGGTTTCGCTTCCCGTGTAGTCCATTCCGACCCCATCATCTTCGACGGTGAACGCTAGCCCTCTGTCCGAATCATATATTCTAATGCTGACGTTCCTTGCCTTCACTTCCCTCGCTGCTGCGTTCGACAGTAGCTCTCGAAGAACGTCTCGCTCATCAGTGACGTTGCTTACGATCTCAGAGATTACGCCAACCGGATCGACGTACAGCTTGTGCTTCTCTACCGCCACTGGGACGGGTTCAGACAAAGTAAACCTCAGTGGCGGCTCTGGTCAAGTGACTTAAAAACGAATCTCCAAAATCTCGGAGAATGTCCGTTTTCAGCTCGTTCGATTTAGTTTCTAAACTGAGCAAACTGAGCTAACTCATCAGGTTTCCACTTGCCCGTCTCCCAACCGAATGCCTTGTTTCCGCATCCGTTCTAGAAATTTAAGCAAGGATTTCTCGGCATGATCCGCTATGGCAGAAGACCGGACGTCTAATGTGATTGAAGACGTTGAGCACTTCGTGGGGTCCTTCTCCGCTTTTCATCAGGCCATGCCCGACGAAAACCAGCACATCCTTAGACAGGTCATCAATCAGGTTTCGGAAGCGGGCAGGCTACGAACCGGGTTTCTTCGAGGAGGAGCGGGACTGGAGCCAATCTGGACGTTCGAGAAGAATGGCGTCGAAGTCAGTAAGAGAGTGTTCCACCCCGGAAAGGGAGAGCATGCGATCGGAGCAGACTTCATGATTTCCAAGAAGGTAACTCCAGGCTTGACCGGGATCACACTAGTTCAAGTCAAGAGGAACAGGGGAAACCAGTATTACGAGTTCAGGCAAAGGGATCTCGACCAGTTTCACTGGTTCTCCCGGTGGTGGGGAAGTGCATACTACATGATGGTCGACGAAACGATTGTGCCACCGGCAGATTGTTTTCTCACGGTGTGGGAGATAGAGAACTTGCTGGGCAATCCGCCGCGACCTTCCCAGGTAAGTAATGTCGATGTGAGACGGAGCTGCCGAGGCCCGAACGTGTTCTACGGTGCCTTCTACTCATGTTGGCGTGGTTCAAGATTGGGCGAGAGGCTTGTGATCAACAGGGCATTGAGTTACACTTCGGAGACGAAGCGTATCCTTCTAGAACTCTTCGCAACCCGAGGAAAGAAGCGAACGACTTCCAAGGCTTGAATGGAAGTTCAGTTAGACTTCAGACATCGGTCGGGTAAGATCGTGAGATTAAGAACCGCCCTCGTTCTTGTCGCAACGCTCGAAATTAGCGGCTTTCTACTAGGATTGGAAAAGCACAGGCTTTACCTGTAATTTTCTAGGCCCGCCCGGAGAGATAGTTACAACAAGTTCAAGGTGAACTGACCTCCAGTCACAGCCATCCTGTGCGGATCTCATGTTGGATGATGTCTCAGTTCTCATTATAGTCAGTCTGCTCGTAGTCGGAATGGTTGCTGTTGACAGTGACAGCTCCCGCGCTTTCCTCTATGGTCGAGACCGTGAACCACACAAATACTGAGGTTAGTACGTTTCGCCCATCAGTCCAGACCCTTGGAACGGTCGCAACTAACCTTCAGCAAATAGTCACTACTTTCCAAAAGGATCTAGCGAACATGACGGAGTATGGCCGCAGGTACGAAGAAGTGGAGAAGGAGGTCAGGAGCATCCATTCAGTGCTCATCGGATCCTACAGAAAGGGCAGAGCTGGAGAGGAGACCCTAGCACTGACCATGGAGCCGCTGATCAAGATGGGACGTGTAAGGACGAAGGTTCCGCTGGGAAGAGGCGTGGTGGAATATGCGGTAACGCTTGACGATGGGAAGGTCCTCCCCATCGACTCCAAAATAGTCGCGACTGAAGAAGTCGCCAGCTTCCACGACGAGAAGACAAGTCCCCAAGACCGCGCTCAACGTGAAAAGGAAATCAAAAAGAGAGTCAAAGACAAGATTTCGGAAGTTCAGAAATACATTGACACTGACAAGACGAGCCCCCTCGCAGTCCTGGCCCTACCAGACTCCGTCATGGACATCGTAACGGACCTGATGCCAGAGGCGGTAGGCAAGAACATCATTTTACTCGGATACTCCGGGATCCCCCAGCTCATCCCCTACTTCGTCAGGATATACGGAATGTATGGAGTCGCGAAGGATGCGGAGAAAATGCAGCAGTGCGTTCTGAAGGTTCACCAGGACCTGTCCGACCTCAACGAGGACTTCTTCTTCAACCGTTTCAAAAAGCCTCTCGGCACCATAGGACAAGCTGTCGAAACTGCCGAGAGAGTCGTCTCAGGGATAAGCACTCTCACTTCGGAGGCGGTCTCTAAGCGGCCTCAACTAGTCGAGTCGACGGGCCCCAACCGAGTCGATGGACCAGCAGCACCGGTCCAGAAGCCACTTTCCTCCTCCCAAACCTGACACCATCGACCTAATGGCTAACCTAAAGCCACTGTAGCACCCGTTCCAAGTCGCGGCCTATGACCTCGATCGTCGAGATCTACTTTGACGGGCTTTGCGAGCCGAAGAACCCTAGAGGAATACCCGTCTACGCCTTTACCATTTCAGACCTGAACACAGGACAGTTCCTCACCCAACAAGCCGGACTTGCAGGCGAACCTTGGACAGAAAACGCGACCCACAACCTGGCCGAGTACACCGGTGCAATCAACGCCATAGACTGGCTGAAAGAACACACCCCATTACGAATTTGGTAATCTACGGCGACTCACAACTAGTAATTCGGCAGTTGAACAAAGAGTACCAGGTCAAGTCACTAAACATACTCCCTCTGTATGACCGACTTACAAAGGTACTAGAGGGATTCGGGTGGAAAGCTGTCGTGGATCCCACGAGAGAGGAACACGTTAGCCGACAAGCTCGCCAACGACTTCTACAAGGATTACTGCATCAAACACCATGGAAAGGTTCTGCCCACCATGAGGGAAAGGGGTTCCATTTCGTAACTTGGCAGTCTGGGACGTTCGTTACTTGAAGGAAACTTCTCCGGTCATGCCCCCACATTCTCGACAATAGTGACGCAACCTAGCGAAGACTCCTGGACCTTTTACCTGTTCATGTACACTCCGATGGAACGTGGTCTTTTTGCAGTTGGGACACCACTCCTCCATGTCCAAGTTAGACATGATTCGCCACAGAATGGTCCTGAAAGGTTTGAACAACAACGGACCGTGTAAATGAGAACTGAAGGTAATAGATATGAACCGAACGACTGCCCGCGACGGGCTGGGTCCTGTGAAGACCTTGGGTGACTGTCGGAATTGTTTTACCGAGATCAAACCAGGAAACAGTCATGTCTCCATATCCTTGGGGGCATGCCGAATAGTCGACTCAGTTACGGGACGCGAGCTGGGCAATTCGAGAAGGCACGAACACTCGCTTAAGCGGTGACCGTGAATCCGTAGTGGACCCGTTGCGTGTCCACCGTTAACCCGTAGGTTGATCCGTGCTGGAAGGTGAAGGTGTTTCCGTCTGGAGTGACCGGATAAGACCCGCAGTTCAAGACGTTGAAACTCATGTTTGTCGGCGAATTGAGAAGCGTATAACCTGGGCATAGTTGTTCATGGGGTCCTCCCGGATGAACCAAGAGGGAGGAGGAGCTTTGGCCAAGAATGACTATGCCTGCCGCTCCAGCAACTATCCCGCAGATGATTGCGGCGGCCAGAGTTCTGGGTATGGTTCGCTTCATCCAGTCTTCTCTAGCTCAATACCCGACTCGAACTAATGGGTCGAGTTCAACCCAGTAATGGGGAAGCTAGTTACGAATCCTGATTCATTTTCGCCTGCTCTCAGCCGTTTCTCCTTTGTTTTTGCTAGTTTCCACCCACTGAGCGGCTTCGATCAGGCCGGCTAGCTAGAGACGTACGCCTCTCTGCTAGGACCGTCCGCTTCTTCCTGCTCCTCTCTAGGAATCCAGAGGAACCTGAGTTTGGCGAACCAAGTGCACAGACGAACGGCTTCAAGATATCTTTCTCGGTATAGACCTCTTCGGGTCTTTCACTTGCTAAGAGGCTCTCCAACTTGTCGATTCGAAGCTCCAAGTGTCTGTGAACATAGCTAGCTACAGTGACCTATCGTGCGACTCAAGCCCGCACCGACCACACTTGTAAATCGTCGCCACAGAGTCTGTCTAAATATGGAATTATTCAAATAGAAAGGATAATCAAAGTTTCATGTTTCGGAGCAAAACCCGTAGGCTTCGTGACGCATCTAGAACTTGATTTCCCCTCTTTCGAGAAGTTCTTTGACCTTCATTAGTGAAAACTGGACGGCGTGGCTACGGTCTGCGAACCGTCCCTTCTTGACCTGCTCGTCAATCCATTTGATTGTCTCAGGGGTAATCGTGACTGTAAGTTTGAGCTTCGCCATGGGGTTTCTCGGGGTATCCACATAATCCTCATGGCTTCCTTAGCAGTTATCTGGCATTATATGGGGAAATAAGGATAATACTCTCGTCTCCTCAATACCAACAGTCTAGTTTGGTTCTGAGGAGAAGAATTCTGGTAGGGTCAGCGGAGAGACCGAAGTGAAGCTGGCTTGGCCAGTACATACCCTCTTCTCAAGTGCCCGAAGTGCGGAGGGAAGATCCTACATTATCCGGGGGCGAAATTTACAAATTGTCAAACCTGTGGCTTTCGAACATACTTCGACGCCCAGCCGATGCCTATTACCCCGACCTCTTCGATCACAAGTTATCCCACTGAAACAGCCAATCCCAGCCCAAAAGAATGGGCCCTCAAGGGAACCGTCAAATGCCCATATTGCCTCAATCGGGTAAAGCCCAAGTCAAGGTTCAACTGGGGAATCTTCCTCCTTCTGTTCATTAGTACCTGGATAGTAGTGGAGGTGCCTGCAATTGCCTATTGGGGGCTCAGACATGGCAAGTACAAGTGTCCAAACTGCGGCCTGTCCCCATTATTGGATAGACAGGGCCAGGTCGTTTGGATGCCAGAGAACTGGGGACAAGAAATACTGGCTAGGCTCTCTCTTGAGGGCTTGACGATGCTAAGGCATCAACTGGAATCTGTCCACGCTGACCTCAGAGGGATCTCTAGGGTTAACACAGAAATCGAGGAAAGGAGAAGGGAGGAAAGGCGAGCCAAGATACAGGCTCAGATACAGGCGATGATAGACGGAGGACTTACGTGCAGAGAGTGTGGTTCTAAGATACTATCTAGCATTACAAAACCTAACCGGTCTTGGGTCTGGGTCTGTGTACAAGGACATGAGACGACCACGCCTAATGACATGAGTAAAGGGGCAGTGTTAGTAAATTGCCCATATTGCCACAAGTTTGTGACACCAGACAAGGCTTCTTCCTCCCGCCCGTTTCATGGCTCAGGCTTGTCCTGGGGGAGAGGAGGAGCAAGTATAGGAACTCTAAGGGGAAGCTCGGACTATGAGTTCTACAGGTGCCCGAATTGTGACCTGTCGCTTGGAGAAGCCTAAGAATGGCTACTTCTAAGAAGATCATATCAGGCGTTTACGTTGATGATAGATAGCATTGCTGGGCCCGGGGCTCTCCTCATACCCTATCGGTCATGCCGTTTTTCGAACAGAAATCGAAACAATTCCGGTAATACTCAAGATATCTACGTTCCAGTCTGGCTTATGGCCGTGGAATCATTTGGTAATTTATTGCCCAAACGTCTCAAATTGGACGACTATTGTTTTGTATAGGACTCGATCTTGTAAGCGTATACGAATTTTGAATCGTCGCTCCCACGACCGGAATTGACCTTTGCCCCGAGTTTCTTGAAATCCTCTTCAATTCTCTGAGCAATATCTCGTGAACTTACCTCCCTAATGACCCACTTGCCGTCCTCACGGACTTTGTGCTCTTTGAATAGACTGTCGCGGGGGTTCTGAGCGATACCAACGTACCATCCTGCGTAGCCCCCTCCATTTGTCTTAATGTGATCCAGAATTGCAGCCGTCACAACACCTCTGTCGTTGCTCAAGCCTTCCCCAACCTTGGTAACGCCTTTGTCTTTTCTCAATCCTTTCATGACTTGTCAAGAGATGGTGTGATAAAAGAACCTTAAGGTCTAAAGACGTCCGCGGACGGATCAGAGTGTAGCGGATTTGATGCCAAAACTGACCAAGAGGGTTTTGATCGCAATCGTCATTGCCATGCTTGTAGCAAGCTATGTCTGGATACAGCTCTATCAGGCTCTCATAGCATTGCCTCTAGACTCCGCCAGAGAAATCTCGAAGGCATTGATTCAGTTTGTCAGCTTCTTGACAGCCGGCTGGACTGCAGGCTTCTTCTACCTCTACAGAGGATTTAGGGAGGAATTGCAAAGGGCCAGAAATCTTTTCGAGAAACACCACGACACCCTTGAGAAGGGCTTTAAGCGAACCAATACTTTTCGACAACGCGTTAAATCACTGGCAGATGCGAAGGGAATACCTTTTGATCCCTATGACAATTTCCCTTCAACCGAGATCAAGGAAGAAGCAAAGAATACGAAAACGATGATGGATTCAAAGCTGGAGGAAATGAACACTCAGCTTGGTGGTAGTTTCAAAGTCGCTTTGGCAACTTTTGTCTCTCTGGGCCTTGCCGTTACTTTGTCGATCATTGGAATACTATCAGGGGGAGGCTACGTTTTTTTGGCCGTATCGGCTCTAGTCCTGGCCATTTTACTGGCACTCTATTCCTTGTCCAGCTTGAAGACATTCATGGAATCTCACTCACAATATCTGAACGAGGTGGGCGCTGCCCTCGTTCCCCTATGGAGATCTATAGAAGCCGGGATAGATGAAGTGGAATCCATCATCGAGTTGGTTAAAGCGATGCCATCAGTACCCTCCCCCTCTACGTTAGCACGTCTAAAAACGAGGGGCCCACCCCCGACACCTTGAAAGAGTTTTTAGTCTAAGGACGATTCGAGACGCTAGTAGGCCAAGCAATCAGATGGGGCCGAGTGTCTAAACATAGAAGTGCCTATTCGTCTAGCTTGGTCAAGAGGATCGAATCCCTCACCCCAGATCTGGAAACAGGGCAATCTACCGGCTACGAGCTACAGAAACCAGACTCAAATATATGGATGGCCTAGATGTATCATGTAATGCCTGTTGGCACCTGCCGATCTATTCATTCATATGACTCATACTTGAAAAGTGATACGGTCTGCCGAGCCCGTCGAATTGGCGGGTTTGAACCTAACCCGGTGCAATACCCTCCGACCCGCCATAAGACGGATGGGGAACCAGTTTGGGTTTGCGCTATTTGGTCCTTATTTTGGAGGAGTAGACGTCCTGCCAGCTTTGCGTCGCGCAACAATCAAAACGCTAGCTACAACAGTTCCGATGCCTATTGCCAGTGCCACGGGCACCAACAGCGACAAAGGCGATGGAATGGTCGAGTAGCTCGCAGTAGCAGTCTGTGCATTTTCCAAGGAAATGGTGATGGTTCTTTGTTCGTCAGGATAACGGGTCGACCCTACCATCCAGTAGTCAAAGGTCATTCCTTGAACTTCCGGAGCCGAAAGAGTGACTCGCTCTCCCTCGTCCACCCACCAAGGCTGGGGCGATACCCCAAGAATCTGTACTCTTGACGGATTCGCTGTCACAGTCAAGAGGAACTGGGGCTTCCATATCCAGGTCAACGTAGAGGGTTGGGATATGGTGAAACTTACAGAACATTCCGTTCCCTGAGCTGGAACTGAACCGGTTCCCGACCAACCTACACACTTGTACCGGGTACCTTGTCCATTGTCATCAGTAACTGACGGTGCTGAAGCAGTAATGGATTCGCCTTCATTGTATGATGATTCTTGAGGGGGTGAGTGTTGAGAGATGACTTCGAAATTGAAATGGCGTTGGGAGAAAATAGCAGTGATCGAACCTGGACCGGTCACCCTTACACTCGCAGGACTAATAGCTGTGCTTGACTGCAGCGATATTCCTCCAGTGGCAGACCAGTGTGAGAAAGTGTAGCCAGTTGGGGCACTTGCACATGCCGTAAACGTACTTTGATAGGTGGGCGGGAGTCTGTATTCGTAAATTACATCCTCATTATGATAAGCTGGGCCGGAACATTCAGAGGTATCTGGACTCCAGCTAATCGAGCCACCTGGATTCGAATTGCTTGTCGTATCACTCATGTAGAAGGTCACCTTCGCGGCGAATTCTGCGATTAACGTACCGGAGCCTGAAACATCAATGGCGGTTACCGGGTTCGTAGGAGAGACCGGTATTATAGCTCCACTGGACAACCATCTGTGAAAGATATACGAGTCGGGTATAGTAGCCGCGGCCGTATGGATGCCGCTCCGATAGTTTCCTGTTTCCCCGTCTCGATACGTAGTGCTGTCAAATCTGATAGATCCTATTGTCGGATTAGTTCGGAAAGTGACTGGGAACTGTCGCGGTGTCACCTCGAAAGAGTACGAGTAGATGCATTCATGCTGATCGTCGCGAAATGTTTGGCTACAACTCACGGGGTCCCATTTACCTGCAAGTTCTCCCAGTCTTTCAAACCCTGCTACGCTTTTCACATAGAAAGTGAAAGTGCCTGATACTTCAGGTCGAACTAGAATTTTGACATAGGCACCCTCGGATGAAAGCCAGGGGGTCCATTCCGCTTCAAAATGCGGATATTGCAGTGTGACACGGCAGCTACTATAACAACCCGTAGCGGGTGTTCCAGCAGGATACACGTGGACGTGATCCTGTGGAATATTCGAATTTTCCAGCTCAATATTTCTAGGGTCCAAGATGCTTGGGAACCCAACTGCAATTGTCTGCCATGGAGCGCTGTTGCCATGGTTTGTAGCATCAATACGTAGGGTAGCTTGGTCTCCAAGCACTATTGACCCCGGAAAAATGGGGGTTGTAGTATGTATGTCCGGATCGGGGTCCGGTCCATACCATATTCCCGAGGAAAATGTGTTCGGGATCTCGTTACATATCTTGCTTCCCTGTATCTCGCAAGGCCAGGGAAGGCCGGGTGGCGGAGGAAGTCCCGACTGTTTTGTGAAGGCCCCTAGGACTATGGCATGTATACGGGGGACTTGGCCCTCTGGAACGATGACGCCAAAAGCGACACCCCAAGAATAGGTTCTGCGTGCTGGTGCGTTACCAACGAGATCACCGTTTTGCTGTATCTCCCATGACACTTCGTTCGGATGAGGGCTAACATTATTGACCTGCCAGCCTCCAAAATGGATTGTGTAGTCGAGCCCGAAGCTGATGTGCTCAAGATCGATGCCCAGATGTATGGGGACTTCGTCTCCGTTTTGAATGCCATCTGCTAATGGCTCCAGTTTATTCACCATGACCGTTCCTGGGCCAGTAGAAACCGTAATATTGGTGGTCCAGTGCGAATGAAGCAGAGAACCACCATAATCGACGTACCATTCTGCGGCAGGGGTTAGTGTGGACCAAACGTTGAACAGATAATAATCGTAGTTTTGGTCTCCGTCTTGGTATCTGAGCGGACCCGACTGGTTCCTTGCTTCGTAGGCGTAGATCTGGGTTTGAACATAGTTCCCTTCTGTGCTTGTCGTACTATTCGTGCGTTGAGAATCTGAGCCAGGCTGTGCGTTAACTATCTCACCGAATGGGCAACGAGTTGCACAAGATGATACTGCATTCACAGGTCCCAACCGTGAAAAGACAACGGAAAGGAACATGAGCGTTAGAATAGTCACGAGGATGTGACGCATGGTTGTAAGCTCGGAGAAGTGATTCATTTATAGTCATCCACGAATTGGTGTGGGTGTGAACCTATCCGGGTTTGGGGTATCCACCCGCCCTACCTCAAATTACGCTCGGAAGCGTATTCCTACCTGCTAAGGGATACAGTGTGGGAAGCTCACTTGTGTCCACGTATACAGCGGGCACTACAGCATTCACAACGCTTTTTCGATTCAGTTCTTGATCTACAATACCCCATTCCGCCACTCAGTATAATGTTAAGAGGAAGGTAGCGAAATCGATGCCGGTTTGGCTTTACTCTCCGTTGATCCTAGCCCTTCAGTATCAGATGCTGAGAGGATGGAGAGCGAGCATGACTGGCCCTCTGCTGCTCGCCTATATTCTCAGATCCTCAAGCTTGTCCCTCAGAACAATCTATCTGAGCTGTCCGTTCTCCAAGAGAGGTCAGCCTACGCGTTATTCAAAGCGGCTATGCAAGCTCAAAGTGAGGTCCAGTTTGAGGCTCGGATTCGCCAAGGAATCGAGAATTACGCCAGATCAGCGGAGACTCGCAGAAGCTCCGACCGGCTTGGCCAGGCACTGGCAGTGCGCAACCTTGCAATGATTCGATACTTGGATTTCTGGCTGACTCGAGGCGTCACCAAGAAGCTAGAACTGCTCGAGGACTGTTGGCGATTGACAAAGGATGCCCTGAATTCTACTTAACGAAAAAGAAGAGTACGTAGCGACCTACAACAATCTCTCATGGGCACCGATGTTTGCAGCAAGCTTAGATTGGAAGTTACCCACCAGACGGATGAAGATCATGGAAGCCATTGAACTTGGGGAAAAGTCGGTGGCGTTTCTCGACCCAAAGGGACACGAGATTGAGATGGCAGGGGCCGCCTCAAAAGTATCGGCCTTTCTAGAAGCATACTCGTACTATTTGGCAGAAGAAAGTGTGGAGAGAGCTGCATACCATCGAAAGGCTCTCTCATACTGGGATAAAGCCCGAAAGCTCGAAGAAAGGACTGCCATAATCGAAAACGTGACATTCGCAATATTCCCCTGCACTACTGCAGGCATGAAGCTAGGATCTCAGGAGACACTGCAGTTACTGGAAGACATTTTGGGCTCCGCAAGCCTGACTAGAGACCAACTCATTATCGGGTCCCTTCAGGACTTGCTCTCCTTCAACTACTCGTGGGCCTCATATGAGGCCGAGGACCCCGGCGAACGGCTTAGGCTTGGCGAGATTGCAATTAGACACTACCGAGAAGCTCGTTCACGGTTCGAACCCATCGACTACCCGATAACTCTACAAGATCCCGAGCCCCGCCATTACATGAACCTGGCTGACCTTGAATCGGACCCTATGAATAAGCGGGGGTTGCTGGACAAGGCCGTCGAGGCCTCGCGAAAAGAGTTGATCTACAACAATCGACACGAGCATCCTGCCGCTATGTACTTCG
>WNGM01010808.1_pt1 | contig 12925 bp, 12 predicted proteins | sample 5400571 | NCBI WGS metagenome assembly WNGM01 (sample SAMN13153378, study PRJNA577476) | soil metagenome | isolation source: 100 cm soil or saprolite under Garry oak tree replicate 2 | place: USA:California | collected 2016-06-15
CCGTCACGACGATTCCCACACTCAGCAGCAGAGCCTGGATTCGTACCGATCGATAGAGCTCGTTGACGAGGTTGGGGGAGGCGCACGCGACTCACGCCGCCGTGCACCCCCCCGCTCCCTTCCTTATTAAGTACCGCGGCCGACACCCCCCCGCTGGTGATAGCGGTTAGTTCCCGGACGATGAGCCGTGCTACCGGATTAGGGAGTTCAGGGTTTACCGGTTGCTATGGTAAGGTCATCCACCCACATGTACTGATCCACCGGCGAGCCGTCGCCGATGTAGGCGGCGATCAAGAACTGGTGGAACTGAATCGTCGGCCGCGCGCCGGTGCGAAACAGAATGTCGTGCCGATCGATCACGAGCGTCCCGTTGAACCAGTACTGCATCACGCCGTCCGCCACGCCGATGCCGCCCACGACCGAATTCATCTGGAAGTAGGCCTCGACGTGGTTCCAGTCGCCCTTGTAGCCAGGGCCCGGCGTTGGCTGGAACCAGACCTGCGCCGCCGAGAGCTGCTTATCGTTGTACCAGGGCGGCATGTTGAAGCATTCCGACAAGATGTTGAGCTCGACGATGCCGTTGCATCCGCCCGTCGACCGGTTCTCCGTGACGCCGACCAGGTTTACGGGCGGTGTGCCGAAACTGGTGTTGATCGCCTTGTTGTCCTGCATTGCCAGGCGCGGGATCCCACCGTTTTGATAGTTGTGCTCGATATACACGGTGAGCCAGTTGTTCGACGGCCCGTCCCAGTCACCATCCTGATCGCTCAGCACGAGGAACTCGTGCGGGTGATACGGCCTCGCCGAGCCAACCCAGTTGCTGCTGTACTTGACCCAGTAGCTCACGTACACCGTCGGAGTGGCCGGGAACAGGTGGCGCATCGACCCCCCGGCCACCGGCAGGGTCGCACCAGTCTGGAAGTGCAGCTCCAGTGCGCTTGTGCCGCTCGAGTGCTGAGCGGTCGTGAGGACCGGACTCGTGTTGTCGTACCAACCCCGTGCCGCAAACGCTGCGTCCTCGAACCCCTCTTGAACCAGCAGTCCAGGCGGTGGCGGAGGTGGCGGCGGCGGCGGTGGTGGCGGTGGCGGTGGCGGTGGCGAAACCGACGTCGTCGTTCCGCTCGCAACGTTGGAGAAGCCACCGAACACCGCATCGACGTTCAGCGTGCCGCGGTACGCCACGAGCTGGAACTGATACGCGGTGGCTGCTTGCAGACCCAAGACGGTGCAGCTTCGCCTCGCTCCGATCGACGTCCCAGCCAATGGGACAGCGCAGCTGCCGCGGGCGACATCGGTCGCCGCGGACCACGTGAGTGCGCCGGCCGCCCAACGAACGTCGTACTTCGCCGGTTGACCCGTGCCGTCGTTCACTTCCGTGAACGCGAGGGTCACCGAACTGTCGGTCACGCTTGCAACCGATAGGTCGTTCACCGTCCCAGGAGCCGGCGGCGGGGGCGGCGGCGGCGGGGGCGGTGGCGGCACCGGATTACTCGTTTCGGTAATCACGGCCGTATCCGCCAGTGTCGCGCCGCTCTGAGTCGCAATCAGGCGATACGTTCCCGGCGTCGGGCCTGCCGTGTACAAGCCACCTGCCGTGACCGTTCCACCGGTCGCGCCATAAGTCACGCTCACGGCGACGCTGTCACCGTTCTTGCGCTTTGCGTACGCCGAGAACTGCAGGCTGCTTCCCACATCCAGCGAGGCCGCTCCCGGAGTCACAATGACCTGCATGAGCGGACCCCGGTTTTTCACCTGCGACGTCCCCGAGAGAAGGGATGCAGTCGCTGTGGCGGTCACCTGATAGTCGCCGAAGACCGAGTCGGCGGAATAGGAACCGCCCGCCGTTATTGTTCCACCAGTCGCACTCCAGTGTACGTCGATGGCAACGCTGTCCCCGGCTTGTGTGCGTCCGAAAGCCAGGAACTGTTGTGATTGATAGGGATCAAGAGTGACGACAACAGGTGAAGTGACGACCTGCACCACGTTCGGTGGGTTGGGATCCGTGACACGCCTGCCTGGCAGCTCGCACCCCGTGCAAACGAGTGCGAGAGCCAGGGCAGACGATGCTTTCATGAGCGCCAACCGCACGGAGATCTTGAACGTGAACGGCACAGCTCTTTGCTCCTGTCTCTTAGTGCACGCTGATGTGGATGCGGTCGAAGCGCATGTAGTCGAACTGCAGCTTCACGTCACCGACGCCACCCCAGATACCGCTGATCGCGACGGCGTCGAGCGAGGCAGCATTCGTATACACATCGGACCGATCGACCGCCAACACATCGTCCACCCACACGCGCACGATCCCGGGACTCCCCTGGTGCTGGTAGATCTCCACCTTGTGCCACACCCCCCGCGTAAACTCGATCTGATTCACGTTCTCATGAAACCCCCCCGGCCCACTGCCGCTCTGATTCACCACGTACAGATCCAGCGGACTGCTCCCCGAGCCGAACATCTCATACCACATCGCCGAGAACGTCCCCGCTGCCGCGCCATCGTCCAGGAAGATCATCTTGTTGATCCCCGAGTTGTGCCCCTGCCACTGCGGGTTCACTTGCACCCAGTAGCCCACGAAGATCTCGTTGCGCTGGTAGGCCGCGGGAATCTCGAAGCGCGCTTCCGTCCCGCCGCCCCCCACGAGGCCCGCCAGGTAGCCAATCTGGAAGGCCTTCGCTTCCCCTATCGGCGAATCGGTAATCGGTTCGACCGTGATCGGCTTGTCGGCCGTCTGGTAGTACAACGTCCAGTTCCCGAGCAACCCTGACTCCCAGCCGTTGTCCTCGATGACCGTGAAGCCGCTTGGCTCGTGCGTCCACCCCGGCGGCGGGGGCGGGGGCGGGGGCGGGGGAGGCGGCAGCGCGGTCACCGTAATCGTCGCGGGACCGTTCTGCCCTTCGCTCGTCGCCGTGATCGTCACCGAACCGGCCAGAAGACCGCTCACCAACCCGCTGCCGCTCACGGTGGCAACGAGAGTGTTGGTGCTCGCCCACGTGACCGTCCGTTGCGACGGGTGCCGTGCTTGCCGACGTGGTCGCGTTCCCGACGTTCGACACGCCACCGAACACCGCATCGACGTTCAGCGTCCCCCGGAACGCGACGAGCTGGAACTGATAGGCGGTCGCGGCGGCGAGCCCCAGCACCGTGCAGGTACGCCGGGCGCCGATTACGGTGCCGGCCATCGGCAGCTGGCACGTGCCCTGCGACACATCCTGTCCGGAACTCCACGTCAACGGTGCGATCGCGAACCGCACATCATACGTCGCTGGTTGCCCCGTTCCGTCGTTCACCTCTGTAAAGGACAGGGTCACGGAGTTGGCCGTCGGTGAAGCAACCGCCAGGTCATTGACCGTTCCCGGCGGCGATGGCGGCGGCGGCGGTGGCGGCGGCGGTGGCACAGCGGACACCGTAACGGCAGACGTGTCGGCCAGCGACCCGCCGTTCTGCTTGGCGATCACGCGGTAATTACCGGGCGTCTGACCGGCGGTGTATGCACCGGCACCGGAGATCGCCCCGCCCGTCCCCGAATACGTGACGGCGACACTGACGCTGTCCCCCGCGCTCTTGCGTCCAAACACGGAGAACTGCTGGAGCCCACCGACCGTGAGCGTCGTGCTCTTGGGGTCGATGACCAACTGGACGAGCCGGTTCTTCTTGACGTTCGAGCTGCCGTTGACAGTCGAGTTGGCCAGCGTCGCTGTCACGGTTGCGTCGGCGGCCGATGTATCCGCCGTGTAGACTCCGGCCGCGGAAATCGAACCCGCGGAAGCCGACCAGCGAACCGACACGGGCACGCTGTCGCCGGCCTGCGTGCGACCGAAGACGCGAAATTGGAAGCTCTGTTGAGGATCGAGTGTCAGGCTGTCGGGATAGACGACGACCCCGGTCACGGGGTTGTCCACGCCGATGCTATTCCGCGGCCGTAGATCGCAGGCCGCGAGCAGCACCACCGCCATCAGAACCCAGGACTGCGCGCTGCGAACGTACATAACCCCTCCCCTGGAGGTTCGGCAGCTCGACTGGCGTGGCACGCGATCGCGTGCGGTAGCCTCGTGGCTTTGCGTCGCCGGCTTTCGCCGGGTTTGCCTTTTCGCGCTCCCCCGGGCGAGGGGGGTGCGATCCTGCCGACCTACGCCGTTCTAACTACTCCCCAAAAAAGAGCCGCCAGCATCGACCCTGCGGGTCAGCGCTGGCGGCTCGGCGGACTTGGCAACGTCGTTGCGGTAGTCCCGTAGCTCTGCGTCACCGCCTTTCAGCGGTTTTGCTCTGAGCAGCGTCCCAAATTTGCTACAGCATCCCAGTTTACCTGCGGGGCACTGCGCAGGATGCGACGACGATCACGACGTTTTCGGTCCGTTGTGGCGCCATCGAACTGTGGCACGATAGCAACAACCACCAAAGACGCGCAAGCGGGGCGATCTGCTGGACTAGCAACGAGAATCCGAACGTCGTGAGGAAGGACGCGTGGCTCGCGTCACATATCCGGCGGCAACGCGTTGGGTCTGGTCCTCACAACGAGGTGATCAACGTCGAGCGTTTCCGTCGTGGGTCCGCCGGAAATCCCGCGGTTGAACGTGAGTTGCACAGCATTGAGCCGCAACCGAGAGCTGCGCCGGAAACTGAACCCCGACCATGTGCCACGCGGTACGCCGTCGAGCCAGAAACTCTGTGTGGCGTTCTCATGTCCCGGCGTGTTGAGCTTCACCCAGAACTCCAGGTGGTGCCAGATGCCCCGACCCATTGTGAGTGGTTCGACGTAGCGCTCGGTCCGGTCGCCGAAGCGGCCCCAGCAAGTGACGCCGTCGGGTTCTCGTGCCATCGCCGGGTAATAGGAATAGAAACGCAGCGGGCCAGGGTCACCCGTTACCTCGGCGATGAGCATCGCCGCAAAGAAATCGTCGCCACCAGGACACATGCCGGCTTTTCCGAAGGCCGACCATTGATCGTCAGTTCGAGAACCGTAGAGGGCAACGAGCTTTGTCCCGCCCTGCCATCCCGCCGGGAAGCGGACGTAGTAGCTCACATACAAAGAGTCGTAGCCGCGCGGGAGGAAATGCGTCAGCCACCCGCCGTCGCCACCGGCGCGGTATGTCACCTGGAGGTACCGACTGCCCGATTGCGCCTGGCTCGGATCCGTGACGACGTGATGGCGCGCCGGATCGACGCCGTCGGACCATGCCCCGAGCGTTCCCGACTCGAAATCCTCCACGAAGACGGTGTCGGCTCCGGCGTCCGATGACGCGCGGAGCCCGGAGCCGCATCCGAGCATACCGATGAGAAGCAGCCGGGCTCCCGCGGCAGCCGCGGCCAGACTGACGTGATGACCGTCGCGATGTCTGCCGCTCAAGGTCCGCTCAGGTGTACGTGGTCGATCCGGTAATAATCCTTGCGCCGCTTGGCCACGCCGCTGTTGCCGCCCCACGTGGGCGCGAAACTAAACTGGATGAAATTCGGCGTGTCGAAGTTCACGTTCGTGTAGTCCCCAACCTGCGTCGGGGACCAGTCGCCACGCTTGGTGGCCCACCAGCGCAACACGCCGTCCTGCGAGGTCGGCGTTGTGCTGCCCTTGAAGTAGAGCTCGATCCGGTACCAGTTGCCCGGGACGATCACGTAATTTCCATGGACGTTCCCGAACACATGCCACACGGTTCCGCCCCCGGCCGAGTTCACAAGCTGCGCGTTGCTCGCCTGATTGAATTCGAGCGTCACCGTGAGGACGTAGTCGGGCTGGCGCTGGTTGTTCATCATGACGATGAGATTGGCACTGGCCGGTGCGCTGTCCTGCCAGAAGATGATCTTGTTGATCCCGCTGGGATCGCCCTGCCAACCTGCATTGGCTTTCCACCAGAACGCCGTATAGAACTCACGCCCAGCTGGCCTGGGATTGAAATACAGCGTCCACGGCTCCGACCCACTCGGCAAGCCGACGGGATAGGTGATCTCGAGGACATTCGGAGGTGACAAGGGAGCACTGGAATCAGGAACCACCGCGGCCAGCCCAGTCCCGGGGGACTGATTCCAAACGTTGGCACCGGTGCTCACTGCGCCGTCACTCCGCGTCACGAGGAGATTGTACGGCCAGTCCGTGATGGGTTTGAATCCTGCCGGCTCGCCGGGCCACGGACTGCGGCGTTCTCCCGCAACGACGGCGAATGTGACGGCATCGGTCGTGCCGGCCAGGGTGGCGCGCACGCTATCGGTCCCCGGAGTGTCACCGACCGTGTACCCGACCGCGGACGTACCGGAGTCCGAAACCGTAGTCGTGTCCGCGCTCACCACGCCGTTACCGTGGGTGACCGTCCACGTAACCCGCGCGTGTTTCACTGCCCTGCCATTGCCAGTAAAGACGCCGACAGTCAGCGGTTCGGGCAGCGTCTGCCCAAACGGAGCGCCTTGTTGATTGCCCGTCACGATGGCGATCCTCGTGCTGTCGCCTGGCGATCCATCGGCTGGTGTCAAACAGCCAGCGAGCAGGACCAGGAGGGTGACCGAGTCGAGGGGGTGCAGCGGGCACGCCACAGTATCCGGCCTCCATGAAGTGTGTCGTGACCGAGCGGCATGATGCATGCCAACTTCCTGAGGGCACAGAAGTTGCGCGATCACCTCAGGGTCATGTCCCGCTCCACCGCGTACTCCAGCACGATCCTCTTCGTCGCCAATTTCCCCGCCAACACGGGCTACGCCTGGGACTTCATCGAAGGGCTATACGCGGGAGTGGGGACGCGGCTAGCGCCAAAAGGCGTCCGGACTTTCGTGGCCTATCCCGACATCCCGTCGCCGCCGCGGACGCTTCGCGGCACGCCGGCTGAGCCGATCGTCCTGGATGCGCGGCTGGAGACGGTAGCATCGCTGCGCCAGACTCTCGACTTCGTACGCCGCGAGCGTGTGCGGCTGGTCTATCTCACCGACCGGCCTGCGTGCTCGTCGTTCTACCCCGTGCTACGTGCGGCCGGAGTTCGCGCGATCATCGTCCACGACCACACGTCCGGAGCACGGACCGTTCCGCGCGGCGCCAAGCGGCTTGCGAAGTGGGCCCTCGCGCGCGTCCCCGGATTGACGGCCGACCGCGTGATCGCCGTCAGCGATTTCGTCGCCCGCCGGCAGCGAGAGGTCGCGATGATCCCTGCGGGGCGCGTAACCCGCGTCTGGAACAGCGTCGCCGTGCCACCGCTGACCGACGACGGCAAACGCGTTGCCCGCCACGCACTGAAGCTTGATGAAAACGCGCCGATCATCGCCTGCACTTGCCGAGCAACGCAAGAGAAGGGTGTCGATCACCTACTCCGGGCGTTTGATCGTCTCCAACCCGGACCGATCCTCCTTTACGCCGGCGACGGCCCTGCCTTCGCCAGCTTGCAAGCCCTACGCGATTCGCTGCCGTCACGAGACCGCATCCATTTGCTCGGCTATCGCACTGATCGGGAAGCGCTCCTCGAGGCCGCCGATGTCTGTGTCGTGCCCTCCGTGTGGGAGGAGGCGTTCGGGTTGGCCGCCCTCGAGGCGATGGCGAGGGGCAAGCCCGTGGTGGCTACTCAAGTCGGTGGGATTCCCGAGATCATCCAGCCCGGCGTGACCGGCCTCTTGGTGCCCCCCGGCAACGACGCGACCCTGGCCCAGGCAATCGCCTCGCTCCTGGCGAACCCGACAACCGCAGCGGAGATGGGCCGCAACGCCCGACGCGACGTGAATGAGCGCTTCAATCCGGAGAAGCTCTTGACTCGCCTCAGCGACCTGGTCGAGGTATACCTGCCCGGCACTGGCCGTGCGGCAGAGAAGCTAGTCCCCAGCAATCTGACGGTGGGCGTGCCTTGAGATTAGCGTCGATGTGCTACCGGGCGCTGCAGTTGTCGGGAGTGACTGCCCTCGCGCGACGACTGTCGACCGGGGGCGTCGTCTTGTGCTACCACAACATCGTCGCAGACACCGACGCTGGTTGGCGTGACAATCTCGGCCTCCATATGCCGCTGCGCACCTTCGAACGACAAGTGCGATGGCTCGCGGGCAACCACGAGGTCGTCTCGCTCCACGAGTTCGTGGAACGCTGGTCGCATCGGGAATCGCTCCGTGGCGTAGCGGCGGTGACGTTCGACGACGGCTACGCCGGCGTCTTCGATCACGCGTGGCCACTGCTGCGAGACTTGAGTATTCCGGCGACGGTCTTCATCGTCGCCGAGGCGCCTGGGAGCGACGCCCGTTTCTGGTGGGACGATCCCGAGGTGGTGCGTACCTACTCGGAAACTCGCCGCCGGCACTGGCTCACTGCGTTTCGCGGTGACGGCGCGACTATTGTGGCATCGCTCGCGCCCGCACATTGCCTCTCTCTCTCGCACCCTCCACGCTGGTGCCAGCCCGCTCGATGGGACACGATCGCAGCTGCTGCCAGGTCAGGCTTGGGGCTCGGAGTGCACTCGGCGACGCATCGTTCGCTCCCGGCGCTGGACGAGCGCGACCTGCGCGGTGAGGTCGTGGGCAGCCGCGCAGTCATCAAGGATCGCACCGGCGTGACCGCGGAGTTCTTCGCCTACCCCTACGGCCTGTGGAATGACCGGGTGCGCCGCGCGGTCTACTCAGCGGGCTATCGCGCCGCATTCACCCTCGCCGCGGATCGCCGAATCGCGACGCCTGATGCCTGGACGCTCCCTCGGGTCAACGTGCCTTCGGGCATCGGAGACGCTGCCTTTCATGCATGGACCGCCGGGCTGAGTTTCCGGCGCTACAGATGACGCCGGTCCAAACTGCGCGTTGGCGCGGCGTGCGCTTCGCGCACCTGATCGAGTCGGACGGCCCGGGTGGCGCCGAGCGCATGGTGGCCAGCGTCGCCGCCGGATTGCAAGCTGCCGGCAGCGAGAACATCATCGTCGTCCCAGCCGCAGGCGAGGGTTGGCTCGCGCGCGAGCTGAGCGGGACCGGCGTCCTGGTTGAGCCGTTTCGTCTCGAGCGCCCGTTTTCGCCGACGTTCGCACGTTGGCTCACCGATACGCTGCGGCGGCACCGCGTCGCATTGGCTCACAGTCACGAATTCACTATGGCGGTGTACGGCGCCTGGGCGGCCCGGCGGGCCGGGGTCCCACACCTGTTCACAATGCATGGCGGCCGCTACTACGCCGGTCGGCTGCAGCGGCGCATCGCGCTGCGCCTCGCGGCCCTCGCCAGCGATTCAGTCGTTACCGTGTCCAAGAGCCTCGCTCACCATCTGGCCCAGGACCTGTGGATCCGCCCATCGCGAATCGTGACCATCCCGAACGGCGTGCGCGCGCCGCAGCCCGTCGTCCATTCCTCGCTGCGAGACGAACTCCGGTTGGGAAGCACCGATCAACTCGTCGTGGCAGTCGGCAACCTGTATCCGGTCAAAGGGCACGGGTACTTACTCGAGGCGTTGGCCCTGCTCGCCCCGCGTTATCCGAGTCTGCACGTCGCCATCGCGGGTCGGGGGGACCTGGAGGAAAGGCTACGCGACCGCGCCTGCGCCCTTCAGGTGAGCGACCGCTTCCACTTACTGGGTCTACGGTCGGACATCGGGAATGTGCTGGCCGGCGCGAACGTGTTCGTGCTGCCCTCGCTCTCCGAGGGAGTCCCGCTGGCACTTCTCGAGGCGATGCTGGCTGGGCGGCCCGTCGTCGCCAGCGCGGTGGGTGAAGTGCCGAGCGACCCAGCAGCACTCGCCAAGGCGTTGGATACGCTACTCGCAGATCCCGCAGAGGCGCGCCGGCTGGGTGCCGCGGCGCAGGCGCGAGCAACGGAATCGTATACGTTCGACGTGATGATGGACCGCTATCTGCAGCTTTACACGAAGATGCTACGGAATCATCCGGACGATCGCCGGTCCCAGGGCGTTCGCGACGGCGAGCGGCAGCCGCTTCCAGACGACCGGCCCCCAGGCAAAGGTGCGCTCGTGGGGTGAGGGCGTAGCGGCTCGGCGGCCCGCGACGGGTTGATACCACAGCAGAGGCACATCGCGCGAGCCCCACTGTTGCTTGAACCGATGTGTACCGCCACCGGGCGTACAGCGGCCAAAATTGAAGACGCGGAGACCCTGATTCGCCGCCCGCTCGATGAATGCCCAATACAACAGCATGTTTGCGTAGCCGCGGTGATATTCCTGGAGGGCCGATACCCAGGTCAGCTCGAGCTCGCCAGCCCACTGAAATCCGCAGCCGGCGGCTACTGGTATCCCCTCATGGTACGCACAACCGACCCACATGTCCTGCGGAAACTGCTCGGCGAGAGCCTCGAAGAACCGTCGTGGCAGCGTGGGTGTGCCGAGGTCGCGCATGTGCCGAGAGAACACCTCGTAGAATCCGTCCAGTTGTTCGAGCCCGAACCTGACGTTGACGCCATCCTTCTGCGCGTGGCGCACCTTCCGGCGCACGTTTGAACTCAGCCGCTCCCATACTGCTTCCCCGTTGCCGGCCCCGGCCGTCAGATCGAGGACGCAAGTGATCTTGCGACGGGAAACGGGGAAATCCAAGGCGAGGCGTTCCCGGTTGCGCAGCTCCAGCAGATCGACTCGACGTTCCCGCGCAACGCGCACCGCATGTCGCACCAGCATCCGCATTGCCAAGTCGTCGCCGAGCGGACCTCCGTAGTTCACGAACGGCATGGAGACCAAGTAGTCTCCAAAGAGGAAGCTCCTGACCTGGACAAGCGGCAACACGGCGGCCACGTGCCCTCCCGCATCGCGCGCCGCGAGATACAGGCATTCGTGCCCGAAAACCCGTTCGATGACGGCCTTCCAACCCCAGCGATGGAAATGTGTCCACCCCGACGCTGTCTGTACGCACGCGTCCCAGTCGGCTCCCGGTCCGGCAAACACCTCCACCTGAGGCACGGTAGCGATCATGGCCGCGTGGCTGCGAGCTGATGGCCGGGCGCGGCTGCAAGCGCGGCGACGGTGTCGCGGACCGCCGTGAACCGGAAGTCACCCAGCAACCAGTCAAGCCGCTCCGCCGTCCGCCGCAGGCCGGTGTAGTGGCGCACGCGCGTCAACCAGGAAACCGGGAGACGGGGCTGCGCAGGATCAAGCTCCCACGGATGGATATAGAAGGTGCCAGACACGCCGCGACCCTCGCACTGGCGGAAGGCAGCTCGAACGAGACCGTAAGGGAGCAGGCGGAAGTAGGCCCCGCCCGCGGCGGGCAAGCGTAGACCGCACCAGTGCAGCGTCGTTGGGGGGATCTCGGCGAGCCGGCCGCTGGGGCGCTCGAGCCAATGCGGGTCCGGCGACCCGGCTGGATAGCCGTAACCCGGGCGCCGGACCGGGAACAGGCTGGAGTCGTAGCGATAGCCTTCCTCTACAAGGATGTCGAGCGCCCACTCCCGACCCGGCACGATGGAGAAGCTGGGCGCCCGGAAGCCCAGGACAGGCGCCCCGCTTATCTGTTCGAGCGTGTCCTTGGTTCGCCGGATCGAGGACCGAAACTGAGCCGGGCTCTGGTGGGTCACGCGCGCATGATTCCAGCCGTGCGACGCGACTTCATGCCCCGCGCGCGCGATTGCGCGGATCAAGTCGCCCTGCCGGTACGCCAGCCAGCCGAGCACGAAGAACGTCGCGCGCGCTTCGTGCCGGTCCAAGAGATCGAGCAGCTGGGCGACCTGCCCCACCACCCGGGACTCGAACCGCCCCCATTGGGACCGCGCCACGCGGGACTCGAACGCCGAGACCTGGAAGTACTCCTCGAGGTCGACCGTGAAGTGGTGAGCGATCATGGCTCGCAGAGGTGCAACGTGTGTGCCTGTTAATCCCCGCGCCGCCCCTGGGTGATGCGTTGGGCCCGTGCGGCAGCGCGTGGCGGCGACGCTACAGTCAGCGGTCACAGCACGAGCGTGATCACTTTCGTGTCCGAGCCGGACGCGCCGAGACTATCCGTCACCGTGACGCGAATCGTGCGCTGGGTCAGGATGCCGAGATAGGTGTGCGTCGCCGAGAACGAGCCCGCGCTCGACCGGCTCCCCGATGACGTCGACCCGTCGCCCCAATCGATCGTGTAATTCCAGGGCCCGTTGTCTGGGTCGCTGAATGATGCGGTCAGCGTGTAGAGGACCCCGAGCACCACGGTCTCGTCCGCTCCGGCGTTCACGACCGGCGGGCTGTTCGGGGCCGTCACCGTCACCGTCTTCGACGTCGTCGTGCTTTGCGCGCCCTGGTTGTCGGTGACGCGCAAACCGACTGTGTAGCTGCCACCCGCCGCATATGTATGCGAGGGATTCTGGGCGGTCGATGTCGCGCCGTCCCCGAACGTCCAGCTGTAACTCGCGATCGAGCCATCCGGATCGCTGCTCGTGCTGGTAAAGGAGCAGGTCAGTCCGCTGCAGCTCGACGTGAAGTTCGCCGTCGGCGGCTGGTTGGGGGGCGTGACGGTCACGCTCTGCGAGGCCGTGGTGCTCTGCGCGCCCTGGTTGTCGGTGACCCGCAGCGTGACGCTGTACGTCCCGCCGGTCGCATACGTGTGCGACGGATTCTGAGCGGTCGAGGTCGCGCCGTCGCCGAAGTTCCAGCTGTAGCTCGCGATCGAGCCGTCGGGGTCGCTGCTCGTGCTGGTAAAGGAGCAGGTCAGCCCGTTGCAGCTCGACGTAAAGTTCGCCGTCGGCGGCTGGTTCGGGGCCGTCACCGTGACCGTCTTCGAGGTCGTGGTGCTCTGGGCGCCCTGATTGTCGGTCACCCGCAGCGACACGGTGTAGCTGCCCGCCGCCGTGTAGCTGTGCGACGGATTCTGCGCCGTCGACGTGCCGCCATCGCCGAACGTCCAGCTGTAGCTCGCAATCGAGCCATCGGGATCACTGCTCGTGCTCGTGAAGTTGCAGCTCAGCGCCGAGCAGCTGGGCGACCTGCCCCACCACCCGGGACTCGAACCGCCCCCATTGGGACCGCGCCACGCGGGACTCGAACGCCGAGACCTGGAAGTACTCCTCGAGGTCGACCGTGAAGTGG
>WNGM01004255.1_pt1 | contig 12919 bp, 11 predicted proteins | sample 5400571 | NCBI WGS metagenome assembly WNGM01 (sample SAMN13153378, study PRJNA577476) | soil metagenome | isolation source: 100 cm soil or saprolite under Garry oak tree replicate 2 | place: USA:California | collected 2016-06-15
CCTGATCCAGCGCCACGCTCATGTACGAGCCGACCCCGGGGAGGCGGTAGTCACGGTCGCCCAAGCGGAACGCCTCGTTCACCATCAGAAAGAACCAGCCGCCCGCCATCGACAGCATGCCGTTCCACACCAGTCCCTGCGCGGCCGCCGGCACCTCCAGCTGCCGGAACGTGCGGGACGGCGGCCACCCGGCCACTTTGCAGGTGTCGCGCAGCGGCTCGGGGATGCTCTTGAGGGAGCTGTAGAAGGAGAGCGCCAGGTTCCACGCCTGCGCCGTGAAGATCATGAGGATCGCCGCGAGCTCCAGACCGACGTTCCGGGTGGGAAACAGCGACACCAGGCCCAGCACTAACCCCGGCAGGAAGCCGAGCACCGGGATGCTCTGCAGGATGTCGAGCAGCGGCAGCAGCAGCCGCTCGGCGGCGCGCGACCGCGCCGCAGCCCATCCGAAGCCCAGGGCGAACAGGTAGGAGATCAGCAGGGCGATCACGCCGCGCATCAGCGAGTACAGCGTGTAGCGCGGCAGCGCGCCGGGGCGGAGGTCGATCCGCACCGCCTGCAGGAACGGTGCTTCGAACTCCCGGGCGAACGCGATCACCGTCGCGATCACTCCACCGAGCAGGCAGAGGATCACGATGTCGGCGAGCCCGAGCCGTCGGAACACCGGCGGCGTGAGGGCGGGTGGAAAGCGAAGCGGCTTCACCAGTTTAACTTGTGATGCGATGAACGAAACGATGGTCGAGGTCAACGGCGTCCGTCTCTACACCCGGCGCGTGGGCGATGGTCCGCCGGTAGTCGTGCTGCACGGCGGCCCGGGCGCCCACCACGACTATCTCCTCCCGCAATACGACCAGCTCGCCCGGGGTCGCGCGTTGCTCTACTACGACCAGCGCGGCGGGGGCCGGTCGCCCGTCCCGCGGGAAACGCCGCTCGGCTGGCGCGAGCACGTGGCCGACCTCGAGGCGCTGCGCCACCGCTGGGGGCTCGACCACCTCACCCTGCTCGGCTACTCATGGGGCGGCTTACTCGCGGTGCTCTACGCCCTCGAGCACCCCGACCGGCTCGCGCGGCTGGCGCTCGTCTCCGCCGCGCCGCTCACGGCGACGTGGCGCGAGGAGTTCGAGCGCCGCTTCGCCGCCCGCATGGCGGCGCCGTGGGTCACTCGGGCGCGGGCCGAGCTCGCGGCGTCCGGGCTCGCTCGCAACGATCCCGAAAGGTATCGCCGCATCGCATTCGCGCTATCTGTCGCCGGCTACTTTCGCGACCCCGCCCGAGCGCGGGAGATGACCCCGTTCCGCGTCACCGAGCGAACCCGGCAGGCCGTGTGGGAGAGCCTGGGGCAGTACGACCTCCGCAACCGCATCCGCGAGACCTTCCCAAACAGCACCGCTCCCCGCTCCCTGCTCCTTCACGGCATCTCCGACCCGATGCCGCTCGAATCGGCCCGCGAGACCGCGGCCCTGCTCCATACCGGTGTGATCGAGCTCGCCTCGGGGCACGCGCCGCACGTCGAGGCGACGGAACAGTTCGTGAGGGCGCTGGACGGGTTTCTGCCGAAGGGCTAAAGGCGACGAGCCGCCTCCCGACATTCCGTCCTTCCGTCTTTCCGTCGCCTTTCTTACGTTCCGCCTCATGGACAAGCAGGCCGTCCGCCACACGCGGCGGGCGCGGACCCGACCGGCGAACCGCCGGTTGCGCGAGACCCCCGGCGAGCTGAAGGCGCGGACCCCCCGGCGAGCTGAAGGCGCGGACCCGGAAGATCATCGCGCGCCTCGAGCGGGCCTATCCCGACGCCACCTGCGCCCTCTATCACACGAACGCCCTGGAGCTGCTCGTCGCGACGATCCTCTCCGCCCAATCCACCGACGCCCGGGTCAACATCGTGACCCCCGCGCTGTTCGCGAAGTACCGGACGGCGCAGGATTACGCCGCCGCGGACCCGAGCGTGCTCGAGGGTGAGATCCACAGCACCGGGTTCTTCCGCAACAAGACCAAGTCGATCATCGGGATGGCGCAGGCCCTGGTGGAACGCCACGGGGGCAAAGTGCCCGACACGATGGAAGAGCTGGTCCAGCTCCCCGGCGTGGGACGCAAGACCGCGAACGTCGTGCTCGGCACGTGGTTCGGCAAGAACGAAGGGATCGTGGTCGACACTCACGTCCAGCGGGTTGCGACCCTGCTCGGCCTGACGAAGGAGAAGGACCCCGTGAAGATCGAGCGGGACCTGATGGCCCTCGTGCCGCGCGACAAGTGGACGTGGTTCTCCCACACCCTGATCCTGCACGGGCGCCGCGTCTGCATCGCCCGCCGGCCGAAGTGCGAGATCTGCGTGGTGAACCGGTGGTGTCCGAGCTCGCGCGTATGATACGGCGTTACACGTTACACGTTACACGTTACACGTTGCACCTTGCACGTTGCACGTTGCGAGGTCGCATGTGGGCGCGGCGTGCACCGTGTGACGTGTAACGTGCAACGTGCACCGTGGAACGCATCATGACCACACTCCCCCCGATTGACCGGGCCTCCCTCGTCGCGACGAGGCGCGACCTCCACCAGCACCCCGAGCTGGGATTCGAGGAGCGCCGCACCAGCACTCTCGTCGCCGAGCGGCTGCAGCGGCTCGGCTACGCGGTGAGGACCGCCGTGGGCAAGACCGGCGTCGTCGCCGTCCGGGATGGGGCCCGGCGGGAGAACGTACGCTGCGTGATGCTGCGCGCCGACATGGACGCGCTGCCGATCGACGAGGCGAACGACGTCCCCTACCGCTCCCGGCATCCGGGCAAGATGCACGCCTGCGGCCACGATGGGCACGTCGCGATCGGGCTCGAGGTGGCGCGGCGGCTCCACGCGGCGTACCTCCCCGGCACCGTCAAGCTCGCGTTCCAGCCGGCCGAGGAGATCTCGAACGGCGCGGCGGCGATGATCCAGGACGGGGTGCTCGACGGTCCCACCGTCGACGCCGTCTTCGGGATTCACCTGTGGAACGACCTCCCCGCGGGCACCATCGCGCTGATGCCGGGCCCCGTCATGGCCTCCGTGGACGAGTTCGAGATCGCGATCCTGGGCAAGGGCGGCCACGCGGCGTCGCCGCACCAGACCGTCGATCCGGTGCTGATCGCGGCGCACGCCGTGACGGCCCTGCAGACCCTCGTCTCGCGCCGGCGCAACCCGTTCGAGGAGGGCGTCGTGTCGGTCACGCAGCTGAACGCGGGCCACGCGTTCAACGTGATTCCGGATCGGGCCGACCTGCGTGGCACGGTACGCACCTTCGGGGGCAAGTTCTACGAGGACGCGCCGTCGCTCGTCCAAGATACGGCGCAGGGGATCGCGGCCGCGTTCGGGGCGACGGCGGAGGTGCGATACCGGCGGCTGTCCCAGCCGTTGGTGAACGACGCAGCGATGACTGCCGTGATGCAAGGCGTAGCACGCGAAGTCGTCGGGCGAGAGCGGATGATCGACGGCATCCGCACCATGGGTGGCGAAGACATGTCCTGCTTCCTCGCGCGAGTCCCCGGCGCGTTCGCGTTCGTCGGCTCGGCGGCGCCCGGAACACGAGGCTCGCCGCATCACAGCCCCCGGTTCGACATCGACGAAGAGAGCCTGGTGATCGGGACGGAACTGTTGACGCGGACGGTGGTGCGGTACCTGGAAGAGGGGAAGTGATCCGATGCCGAACCTCCTCGCGGCCGAACCCTCCGCCTACCTCAAGTCCGCCGCCCATCAGCCGGTGCACTGGCACCCCTGGGGCGATGCGGCGTTCGCGCGGGCCAAGGCGGCTGACAAGCCCATCCTGCTCGACATCGGCGCCGTGTGGTGCCACTGGTGCCACGTGATGGATGGCGAGTCGTACGAAGACCCTGCGGTCGCTGACCTCCTGAACCGCGACTTCGTCTGCGTCAAGGTCGACCGCGACGAGCGGCCCGACGTGGACGCGCGCTACCAGCGCGCCGTGCAGGCGCTCACCGGGCAGGGCGGCTGGCCGCTCACCGCCTTCCTCACGCCCGAGGGCGAGGTGTTCTTCGGCGGCACCTACTTCCCCCCAGAGGACAATCATTACGGCCGTCCGGGGTTCCTCTCGGTGCTGAAACAGGTGGCGGGGATCTACCGCGAGCAGCGCGACCAGGTGGCGGAGAATGCCCGCGCGGTCCGCCGGCACGTCGCGGAGTCGCTGAACGAGGCGAAGGCCGGCACGGTCACGCCCGGGATCCTGGACGAGGCGGCGAGTCAGATGGCCCGCCTCTTCGACATCCGTCACGGCGGCTTCGGCACGGCGCCCAAGTTCCCTCACCCCGCCGCGTGCGACTTCCTGCTCGCCCGCTGGCACGACACGCGCGAGGACTGGATGCGCGAGGTGGTGGAGAAGACCCTCACCGCGATGGCGCGGGGCGGGATCCGCGACCAGGTGGGGGGCGGGTTCCACCGCTACTCGGTGGACGAGCGCTGGATCGTTCCGCATTTCGAGAAGATGGCGTACGACAACTCCGAGCTGCTGCACGCCTATCTGAACGGCTACGCCGCCCTCGGGACGCCGTTCCTCAAGCGGGTCGCCCAGGGGATCGTGAGCTGGGTGATCGAAGTGTTGTCGGACACCCACACCGGCGCGTTCTACACGTCGCAGGACGCGGACGTGGCGTTCGGCGATGACGGCGACTATTGGACGTGGACGCCCGACGAAATGCGAGAGGCGTTGCCGGAACAGGCGTTCCACGTTGCCCGGCGCGTGTTCGACGTGGACGAAGCCGGGGAGATGCACCACAACCCCCGCAAGAACGTGCTCTGGTGGAAGCGCGACCCGGCGGGTGATGACGAGTGGCCCATTCTCGAGGATGCGCTCGCCAGGCTCAAGGCCGCGCGCGACAGGCGCACAGCGCCCTATGTCGACACGACGCCCTACGTGAACTGGAACGCCATGATGGCCTCCGCCTTCCTGCACGCCGGCGCGGTGCTCGACCGGCCGGACTGCAATCAGCTCGCGCTGCGGGTCCTCGAGCGAATCTGGAGTGAGGCATGGGACGGGGGACGGGGGATGGGTCACGTGATCGGGCGAGGGGAGCCGCGCGGCCTGCTCGAGGACAACGTCCACGCCGCGGCCGCGTTCCTCGACGCCTACGAGGCGACGGGTGAGGCGGCGTGGCTCGAACGCGCCGTCACGGTCGCGCACTACTGCGGCCGAGCTCATTGGGACGACCAGGGAGGCGGCTTCTTCGACGTGGCGCAGGGCGGAGGTGGGGGGGGTGGGAGGGAGGCGTATCTCGCGACCCCGGCAAAGCCGGTTCAAGACTCGCCGACGCCGTCCGCCAACGGCGTCGCCGCGCTCGTGCTCGCGCGCCTCTGGGCGATCACCGACGACAGGGAATGGCGGCAGCGGCTCGACCGCCAGCTCCAGACCTTCGCGGGCGCCGCGTCGCAGCTCTCGCTCTACGGCGCCACGCTGCTGCGCGCGATCGATTGGGCGGTGCATCCCGTCACGCGCATCGAAATCGCCGGGCCCAGGGGCGACGGGCCTGCGTGCGCCATGCACCTGCTCGCGCTCCAGACGTTCCGCCCCCGCAAGGTCGTGGTCCGGAAGACCGCCGACCACCCGGCTGCCACCGTGTGCCTCGGCACCACCTGCTCCCTCCCGGTGTCCACCCCGGACGCGCTTGCGGATCTGCTGCGGTGAGCACGCGGGTGCTCGGCCGCACGGGCCTCTCCGTTCATCCCATCGGCTTCGGCGGCTGGGCGATCGGCGGCAACCGGTTTGGGAACTCCTATGGCCGCACCGACGACGCCGAGTCCCAGCGCGCCGTGCGGCGCGCGTACGAGCTGGGGTGCAACTTCTTCGACACCGCCGACGTCTACGGCCACGGGCACTCCGAGGAGCTGTTGGGCGAGGCGCTCGCGGGCACCCGCCCGCACGTGATCGTCGCCACCAAGGTGGGGGGCAACTTCTACAACCGGGACGTGAACCCGCTGCTGCTGGGCCGCATCTCCGAAGCGCTGGGCGCTCCGCTCGCGGGCATCCCGGCCGACGCACCCCTCCCCGTCACGCACGACGCCAACTTCTCTCCCTCCTACGTGCGGTTCGCGGTGGAGCAGTCGCTCCGCCGGCTGCGCACGGACTACGTGGACCTGCTGCAGCTCCACAATCCCGCCCTCGCCCTGATCGCCGACCCGGAGATCTACCAGGTGCTCGAGGACCTGAAGCGCGAGGGGAAGATCCGCTGGTACGGGGTGTCGGTGCACGCGCCCGCAGAGGGCCTGGCCGCGATCGCGGTGGCGCGACCCGACACGGTCCAGATCGTGTACAACATCGTGCGGCGCGACGTGGAGGACGCGTTTCTTCCGGCCGCCCGCGCGGCGAACGTGGGCGTCATCGCCCGCGAGCCGCTCGCCAACGGCTTCCTCGCGGGGAACTACCGGCCCGACAGCGTGTGGGAGAAGGGGGACATCCGCGCCCGGATGCCGCGGCCGTACGTGGCCCAGGTGGTGGCGCTGGGGCAGCGCGTGCAGACGCTGGCCAACCAGGCAGGCCTCAGCGGCGCGCAGCTGGCCCTCAAGTTCGTGCTGGACAACGACGCCGTGTCCGTCGTGATTGTAGGGATGAAGACCGTCGCGCAGGTGGAAGAGAACCTTTCCGTGGAGACCTGATGCCCAACAAGCAGGCCGTGGTCGAGACTGTGAAGGGCGCCATCGAGCTGGAGCTGTTCGCCGACGAGGTGCCGAACACCGTGGCCAACTTCGAGAAGCTGGCGAACTCGGGCTTCTACGACGGAACCAAGTTCCACCGGGTGATCCCGAACTTCATGATCCAGGGAGGCGACCCCTACTCGAAGACCGGGCAGGGACGCGTCGGCACGGGCGGCCCCGGCTACACGATCAAGTGCGAGACCGCGAAGAACGTCCACAAGCACGTGGCGGGCGCGCTCTCGATGGCGCACGCCGGCAAGGACACCGGCGGCAGCCAGTTCTTCATCTGCCACGCGCCGCAACCGCACCTTGACGGGGTCCACACGGTTTTCGGACAGGTGCGCAAGGGGATGGACGTCGTGAACAAGATTGCGCAGAACGACGAAGTGAAATCGATTCGAGTGAAGTGACCCCCCAACCGGAGACCTGGATGCACACGGTGCTGCACCTCCTCGTCGCGCTCCAGACGCAGGCGCCCGACTCCGGGGCGTTCGTCGTCACGCTCGGCAAGGACACAATCGGGATCGAGCGCTACGCGCGCTCCGCCGACCGGCTGGTGGACGATATGGTCGTGCGGGACCGCGCGCCGGCCATCGCGCGCCATTTCGTCGCGAGCCTCGGTCCCGACGGATTGATCACCCGGCTCGAGCTCGACAACAAGCCGGCGAGCGGCGCCGGCACCCCGACCCTGCATGGCGTCGCGACCTTCAAGACCGAAGAAGCGTTCTTCCAGCTGACCCGCGACGGCACCGCGCAGACCGGGCACGTCATCACGCCGCAGGGCGCCCTTCCCTTTTTCAATTTCTGCTACGCGCTGTACGAGCAATTCGGCAGGCGGGCCCGCGCGCTCGGCGGCAACCCGGTGAAGCTGCCGGTGATCAACTTCGGTGGGAGTACACCGTTCGACTTGACGGTCACGTTCCCGACGCCGGACTCGATGGGCGTGGCATTCGGCGACGAGGCGCCGACGCTCTTCAAGATCGACGCCGGCGGCCGCATCTGGCGCGCCGACGGGCGGCTCACCACGCAGCAGGTGATCGTGACCCGCGTGCCGACGCTCGACGTCGCCGCCTTCACCGCGGCGTTCGCGGCGCGGCCGCTGGGGCAGCTCTCGCCCGCGGACTCGGTGCGCGCGACCATCGCCGGGACGCAGATCGCGATCGACTACAGCCGCCCGTCCATGCGCGGCCGCAAGATCTTCGGCGGCCTGGTCCCCTGGAACCAGGTGTGGCGCACCGGCGCGAACGCCGCGACGCGGTTCACCACGTCGGCGGACCTCGTCATGGGGGGCAAGACGATCCCCAAGGGCAGCTACACGCTCTGGACGCTGCCCTCCCCGACGGGGTGGAAGCTTGTCGTCAACACGCAGACCAGGGCGCCGTGCGAAGGCAGTGCCTGCACCCTGCCTACGCGAGCGCCGCTCTGGGGCACCGCCTACTCGGCGGACTCCGATCTCGTGCGACTAGACCTCGACGTGGAGCCGCTGGCGCACCCCGTCGAACGCTTCGTCATCACCGTCGAGCCCCAGGGCAAGGGCGGCGTGCTCGCGATGGAATGGGAGACCACTCGCGTTTCCATCCCCTTCACCAGGAAATAGGCCATGATCCGGACGCTCTCCGGCGCTCTCGCGGCGCTGCTCGCCGCTCCGGCGACGCTGCTGGCCCAGGACGGGCAGTTCATCGTGCGGCTGGGCAAGGACACCCTCGCGATCGAGCAGTACACCCGCACCGCCGACCGGCTCCAAGGCGAGCAGGTGGTGCGGAGCCCCAGCACCGTGCACCGCATCTACACCGCGAGCTTCGCCCCTCGCGGCGCGCTCGAGCACTTCGAGCTCGTGACACACAACGTGGCGGGGGCTCCAGGCCCGATGGCGACGAACATCACCGCTGATTTCCGCGGCGACAGCGCGATCGTGCGGCTCACGCGCGGCGACAGCACGGTGACGCAGCGCGTGAAGGTCGGTGCGGGTGCGCTGCCCTACATCAACCAGGGCTACGGACTGCTGGAGGAAGCCGCGCGCCGCGCACGCGCGGCGGGCGGCGGTCGCTACACCACCGCGATGCTGCCGCTCGGGAACGACGAGCCGTGGACAGTCGAACTGAACCCGGTCGGGAGCGACTCGATGACGCTCCTGCTCGGGCCGATCGGCCTGCTGCGGATGCGCGTAGACGACAGGGGCACGCTGCTCGGGCTCACGGGCATCGGCAGCACGATGCAGGTGACGGTCGAGCGCGTGCAGGGCCTCGATTTTGCGACCCTCGGCAAGTGGTTCGCGCCCCGCTCGCTCGGCGCCCTGTCGCCTTCCGATTCCGTGCGGGCGACGGTCGCCGGCGCCGCGCTGGCGGTGCGCTGCAGCCGGCCCTCGATGCGCGGCCGCGTGATCTTCGGCGGCGTAGTGCCATGGAGTCGGGTGTGGCGCACCGGCGCCAACGCGGCGACCGTGCTCGAGACGAGCGCCGATTTGATCATGGCGGGGACCACCGTTCCCGCAGGCAAGTACAGCCTGTGGACCATCCCTTCGCCTGCGGGCTGGAAGTTGATCGTCAACAAGAACACCGGGCAGTGGGGCACCGACTACGCCGCCCAGTACGACCTGGCACGGCTCGACATGAGGGTCGAGAGGCTCGAGCAACCTGTGGAGCAGTTCACGATCGCGATCGAGCCGCGGGGGAAAGGCGGCGTTTTGCAGCTCGAGTGGGAGCGGACGCGCGCGTGGGTTCCGCTGGTGCGGAAGTGATGACGGTTGACGCCTCATGCACCTCGACTTCGCCGTCATCGCCGATTACGCCCTGGTGGACCAGGCCGGAAAGCTCTCCGTGCTGGGGATCTTCCAGCACATCTGGGTCCAGCAGTTCCCCGCGATGCACCCCCGGCTGCACCTCGTGCTGCGTCTCAAGGGGAAGCGCACCGAGGTCGGGGAGCACCAGGTGCAGATCCGGCTCCTCGACGAGCAGGATGTCGAGATCCTGGGAGGCAACGGCAACGTCAACTTCGCCGAGCCGCCGGCGGGCGTAACCGAAATCGAGGCCGGGGCGATCCTTGTGTTCGACGTTCCGTTTCCGCACCCGGGGCTATATCGTTTTGACGTCACGTTGGACGGTGAGCGGGAGGCATCCGTTCCGGTCACCGTGAGTCAGCTTCCCAGCCCGGCGGGAGGTGCCGATGCGCAAACACTCCATTGAGCTGCTCGCACTGACGGTGCCGCGGCAGGATCGTGAAGCACGCGTACAGATTGTATCGCACGCGCGCCTTGAACGGTGAAGTGATGCGCACGTGCGAGAGCGGCAGGTAGTGCACGTCCCTAATTCACCTTCCCCTGCAGCCGCCGCAGCCCGAGCAACGCCGGCTCGTAGCCCGGCAGCTTTTCCAGTGCCCGGCCGTACTCGGCGAGCGCGTCCAGCGCCTCCCCCTTCCTTTCATAGATCCGCGCCAGGTTCACGTGCGGGAAGTGCGGCGCCTCGTAACGCGGCGCGGCCATGGCGCGCTTGAGCCACGGGATCGCTTCGTCCTCACGCCCCAGCTCCATCAGGTAGCAGCCGATGTCGTTGTACGGGTTGCCGAAGGTCGGGTCCACCGCGATCGCGCGCTTGCATTCGGCGATCGCCTCCGCGTAACGCCGCTCGAACGAGTACACCCAACCCAGAAACGTGTGGGCCTCCGCCGTCGGCTCCTCGGCGAGCGACGCCTGGTACAGTCGGATCGCGCCCGCGAGATCCCCCGCCAACTGGCACTCGTACGCACGCTGGAATAGCTTTAGCGCCCGAGGTCGGTCACCCACACCCAAGCTTATTCACACCACTCCGCTGGTGCCATCGCCCCCCCAGCCTGCCCCGCTCTCTGCGGCTCCCTCGGCCCCGCCGGCTCTATCCGTCACCCGGCGGTACGCCGGCGTGCCGGTGCTGGTGCTGCTCGCCGTGGTCGCCCTCGGCTGGAACCTGAGCGGGTACCGCCTGCTCGATCCCGACGAAGGCCGCAACGCGGAGGTGGCGCGCGAGATGGCGCACTCGCACGACTACCTCGTCCCGCACCTCGACGGACTTCCCTACCTCGACAAGCCGATCGTCTATTTCGCCGCGGCTGCGGGGCTCATGGAACTGCTGGGGCCGACGGAGCTGGCCGCCCGCCTCCCGGCGTACCTCGCGACGCTCGCCACCATCGCGCTGCTGGCGTGGTTCGCGCGTCGGCGCTGGGGGGAGGGGGAAGGGGGGGAAGGGGGGCAAGACGACGCGGCCTGGCTGGCCGCGCTCAGCTACGCGACGATGGTGCTGCCGCTCGTGTACGCCCGCACGGCGATCTTCGACTCGACGCTCACCCTCTTCACCACCGCGGCGATTCTCTGCTTCTTCGAGGAGCGCACCATCTGGGCCTGGGCGGCGATCGGCGTCGGCGCCCTCACCAAAGGGCCGATCGCCGTCGCCATCCCGCTGCTCGTGGCGGTCCCGCACGCCGTCGCTACGGGCGCGCCCGTGCGGGCGCTGTTCCCGTGGCGCGGGCTCGCCGCGTTCGCCGCGGTCACGCTCCCCTGGTTCCTCGCGGTCACGATCCGCCACCCGGAGTTGCCCTCGTACGTGTTTGTGCGCGAGACCTTCGAGCGGCTCACGACGCGGAGCTTCCACCGCACCGCGCCGTTCTGGTACTTCCTCCCGATCGTCCCGCTCGCGGCGTTCCCGTGGTTCGTGCCCGCGCTCGCCGGCGTCGCACGCGGGCGCGAGACGTGGCGCGCCCGGCGCGAGCCCGCCGCCCGCGAGCCCCTGCTCCTCGCCTGCTGGGTGCTCGTGCCGCTCGTGTTCTTTACGCTCAGCCGCTCGAAGCTGCCGCAGTACGTGCTGCCGCTGATGCCCGCATTCGCGCTCGCAGCGACGCGCAGTCTCGTTACCCGAGGGATCGGCGCCGCGGCGCGCGCCTATGGCGCGGTCGCCCTCGTCGCAGGCGTGGGGCTCGTCGCCCTCACCCGCTGGCTCCCCGCGCCGCTCAGCCTGACCCCCGCCGAGAAGGCCGCGATTCCACCCACCGCCGTCGCGCTCGGCATCACGGTCCTCGTCTCGGGCCTCCTCGTGACCGCCGGTGCGCTGCGGCAGCGGCCCCGAGTCGCGCTCCTGGGGTACGCCATGGTCGTGATCGCGATCCCGTTCGCCTCCGGCAAGCTGCTCCAGGCGGTGGGCGAGGACCGCTCCTCCGCCCCGATCGCCGTCGCCACCGCGGCCGCGCTCGAGCGGGCGGGCGCCACGGGCGCGGTGCTCGGCATCGCGGCCTACCCACCCTCGCTCCCCTTCTACCTGGGCCGGCCCGTGGCCGTCGCGACCGCGACGGCCCACGAGCTGACGAGCAACTACATCGCCGACTACGAGGCGCGGTACCGCGACATCTCGAGCTCCCCGCTCCTCCCCGCGGGTTACTGGCGCGAGGTGCTGGCGCGCTGCCCCGTGCCCACGGTGTTCCTCACGACCGCGGGAGACCGCGACGCGCGCGCCGTGCTGGGCGCCGCGCTCCCCCTGCTCGCCGCAGACGGGCACTACGCCGCATATGGGCCGTGCCGACCTCACCCCCTGACCCCCTCTCCGCAACGCGGAGAGCGGGAACGGCAGGACGCGAAGCACTCCCCCTCTCCACAACGTGGAGAGGGGGCCGGGGGGTGAGGCCATGTGCGGCATCTTCGGCGCCGTCTCACTGCAGGGCGCTCCGCTCAAGCACCCCGGCTGCCTCGCCGCGATGGCGGCGGCGCTCGCCCACCGCGGGCCGGACGGCGAGCGCATCGTGGGGCATGAGCGCGCGGCGCTGGGCGCGCGCCGCCTCGCCATCATGGACCTGACGACGGGCGACCAGCCGTTCCAGAACCCCGCCCGCTCGATCTGGATGGTCTGCAACGGCGAGATCTACAACGCGCCCGAGCTGCGCCGCGAGGAGACGCTCGCCGGCTACCCGTTCCGCTCTACGGGCGACATCGAGACGATCGTCCCTCTGTATGAGCGCTTCGGCGCAGATGCCGTGAGCCATCTCGACGGGATGTTCGGTCTCGGCGTGTGGGACGACCGGCGCGAGCGTCTCGTGCTGGCGCGCGACCGCGCCGGCGAGAAGCCGCTGTTCTGGACCCGGATCGACGGGGAGCTGCGATTCGCCTCCGAGATCCAGGCGCTGCTCATCTATCCCGACCAGCCCCGGCGCCTCGACCCGATCGCGCAATCGCTCTACGCGGCGCTCGGCTACGTGCCCGCGCCGCACACGATGTTCGCCGGGATCTCGAAGCTCCCTC
>WNGM01003292.1_pt1 | contig 12918 bp, 12 predicted proteins | sample 5400571 | NCBI WGS metagenome assembly WNGM01 (sample SAMN13153378, study PRJNA577476) | soil metagenome | isolation source: 100 cm soil or saprolite under Garry oak tree replicate 2 | place: USA:California | collected 2016-06-15
ATTTTCACCTGCCAGGAAGAGACGCCCGTGTACAACTTCGAATTCTTGCTGTCCATAGAGCCAGAAGTTGGTCAGGAGAATGCGACGCAGACGATAGCCTTTCGACCCACCTGCCAGGGTCTGGAGTAAGTCAATCTGGTGAGCCAGGTTCTCCGCGGCTAAATCATTTTCTGTTTTGGACCACGTTGTAAGATTATCGAATGTCTGCTGCATATTGTTTTTTCTTCTCCGGTATTATCATTAATTATGCTTCACCCATCTCGTACCAATCAAGGGCTTTAGTATTTTGGGTACTTTTTGTTGTGCGTTTGGTACTTTTACGACCCGTAGGTTTTTCCTCACCGGGGTCATCGTAGCTAACGGCGTAACGGGCAGCCGTAGGCAGGACAAGAACGTTGCCCGCCTCGTCGGGACCGCGTAGGAGACCAACCTGGCGCATCTTTTTGTAGACATCGTTAAGCAGGCTGCGGGAGCTTTTGCCACGGGCTTCGGTGCCCCAGTTTTCTCCGTAGCGCTCGCGAACGGAATAGAATAGCTCTTCGAGATCTCCTGTCGTCACGTATAAGCAGCCGTAGCGGTCGGGTGCAGGCCACGCGCCTGTTTCAACTTTCCTTCTGATAGCTCCGCAGAGCAACATGGCGATCTGGTCGCTAGCTCCTACCATGCTCAAGCTGGTTACCGGCCCTGTTGCCGTCCCGCTGGCGCGCACGATGCAGGCATAATCCCGGTGTATATCGAGTAGCCAGCCAAAGGTTTCGAGCAGTTCGTTGGCTACTTCATCGGCATGTTCCTTAAGCGCAGCGAAGGCCGTGGGGTCATCATGGCGAAATAGCGCCGGGCCAATGAGAATAGCGCGCCAGGCACGAACAAGGTCGGGTGTGATATGCGTCGCGCCTGGAAGGAGTATAGGCTCCAGGCTCGCTGCTGTGTCATTGAGCCTGGCAGAAACTGTCGCCAGGGTTTCCGGGTTAAGCGCAGTAACCAGTGAATGGGTGACATCGGTGAATTCATAAAGGACATCGGCATCGGGTGTCTGCTCAACCCATTCCCTCGTCTGACCATCGACCAGTTGTATGCCTCCCATGTCCTCCAGGTATTGGAGTGCGCGTTGGATGCTGTAGCGGTCGGCTTGCTTGCGGAAATCGAACTGCTTTTCACTATCGGTACTCTGGGTGGATTGTTCCTGGATCTGCTCGGCCAGCTGCGAAAGCAGGAACTGCTGGTCATTGCCGCGGCCTGCAAGTTGGCGATTCTCGGCGAACCAGAGTACCCACGTTAAGCAGGCAAAATCTTTAGGGTCTTTCAAGCGCTCGTAGAGGTAGCCAGGAGTGGCAGTGCTGAGATGCCGCACCAGGCGAATAACAGTGCTGCCGCGTTGGATACGCCAACCGGTATACTGGTCATGCCACGCCTGTAAGGTGCGGTAGTGACGATTCACTAACCGGAACAGTTCAAGTTGCTTCTGTGGCAGAACCACTTCGCGTTCCATCAATGCCACGTGTGCTCTGGTCAGATCACTATTATAGGCCCGGCTGCGCACAGCAGCCATCAGACTGGAACGGCGACCTTTGGGCTGCTCTTGTTCTTCGACGGCCGTTTCTACAATTACTTCTGGTATATTATCGGTTGCCTGTATTTCCATTTCGTTTTCGTTCATGTAAGTCTTGCCATGCTCGTTTCACTTATCTCGGCCGTATTCGTTCCATTCGTACCATTTTCCATTTCTTCTTCGACTCGCTGCAAACGGTAGCGCGGTATGAGTAAAATGCCATCGATTGAGCGAAGCAGCGTGTAGGAAGTCTCTTCCGGGTTAAGGAGAACAACCATGGAACCATCTGGCACACGGTACTGGTGGTATGTATCGCCAAGGCAACCGTCGATTACCTCGGTTAATATAGCGCGATCTTCTGGCGTAATGATCTCGAAAGTGCCGATATCGAGCAGAGTATTACGGAAGAGGTGCGCGAAACGCTGGAGGCGCTCCTGAAGTTTCGCCTCGTGCTGTGCGACCAGATTGCGCAGGAGCGTCCGGTTATCGATTATCGGGTCTTCTAAGGGCGGCTCACCGCGATTAAAACGACTGACGGGACGTAAGCGGAGTCTCACGGTGGCCGGCTCCTGCCAGGTTGTGCGTTCATCCGGCTTATGGGTAGCGCTGGGTGGTCCTGCGAGACTTTCGGGCAGGTGGACAGGTAAAGTATTGGCAAAAGCAACAGAGAAAAGCTGTTGTGCTGCCTCACCATCTTTAGCTAAAAGAAGCTGGTGAGCCAGTGAATTCAAGTTGGCGGCGTAATTGGCGCTGGGTCGTGCCGCGCTGGCAAAAGCTGTTGCGCGCCGCACGACCTTGTCTACCTCGGCAAGCGCGTTGCGACGGAAGGAATCGGCATTTTTCCCCACGGCAAACCAGTGTGTCAGAGCCTCCAACTGGTTGCTGGCCTCCTCTGTACGTTCCTCCTGTGTACGCCTGTTCTCCATATTTGGGGTAGGAGGGTCAAGATGCTCGGCAGCAATCTCTATTAATCTGGCTGTTTTGCCTGTGACTGACCACTCGGCAAGCAATTCGCGAACGTGACGGCTATATTGAGTCAAGGCCTGGGCGAAACCGTGGACATACGCCACTACCGCAGCCTTATAGACCTGGTATGACTCGAGGTCGGGTCGGCCATGCTGGGCGGCGTTGATCATATTGGCGAGGTATTGAGCGGCCTCGCGGGCCATAGTGTTCCATACCTCGAAGGCCCGCTGCCACTCCTCGGCTATTTCGCGTCCGCGCACGGATGCCAACTCGACAGGTGGCTGCCGTAACCATTCATCAAGTTGCTGCAGAGAACTCCACAGGCGGGGCAGGTCTCCCTGGCGCAGCGCTCCCTTACCCATACTTGTGCGAGCCTGTTCATCGAGAAAGGTTTCAATGGCTATACCTTCCGGTGTAGCCTGGTAAAGCAGCGCCGGTGAAAGAAAGCTGGCAATTGAGGTAGCGCGGCTTGAGTCGTAAATGTTGGTTATATTTCCCCAGTCTTTGAGCGCCTTGAGATCGTTCTGGCATTGTTCAAGGGTATATTCCGGGTCGAACGTGGTACGCACGCTATCGCGCACCTCTTGCGCAGTGAGTTGGTAGCGATAGAGATCACGGTGGCACTGGAGAAAGAAGCGCATAATAACCCGGTACCAGCGCACGCGATTGGAGGTGACGAGATAGCTGAATATCTGTAAGCGGTCGGTCAGATTAAAGATCGAGGAGGATGTGATATCTTCAGGCACAGTAGATGTGTCTGGATTCTGTCCATTGGACGAACTGACCAGATTACTCTGATCTATTGGGCTTGTAATGCTGATGCTGTTATTGCTTGCGTCACTCATCGATGCGATTGTTAACTTTATCTCCTCTTATTATTTCCTGGTCCTCAAGAATTTCTTGTAGCCATATTATATCAGATTTAGGAAATTTGTCCAAGTCCCAAACCAAAGTACAAACCATTACAAGGGACAAGCTTGCTGACAAAGTTTCCTGGTGAAGAGCAGAAAGGGAAGTTGACGAGATGCTACATCAACTTCCCTTGATTATGTGCTCTCTCTCACTGCTCTCGAAGAGCACAACCTTTCGGTTTCTCGGGTGGTAAGAGAGAGACCCGACCTAAAGACGCGCGCGACCTCCCACGAAGAGGTTGTACAACAAGACAATCACAGCTATAACTAGCACGATGTGAATAAAGGGCCCGATATTGCCGATGAGCCACCCGAGCAGCCAGAGGATGACGAGAATAACAACAACGGCCCAGAGAATATTGGCTAACGACATAGCCTGTGCTCCTTTCACGAACTGGTGACACCATCCATGATGGTGTTCTAGCATTCTAGAGGAGAGAAGAAAAGTTCCCCCCTCTACACTTATTCACGCATCAGGAGCCAAACTCGTTTTATGTAACCCACACGAGAACGGAGCCAGTTCGCGCCGCAAACAAAATCAGAGTTATGCATTGCATTTTCTCGTTTATGCTTCCTATAGTCATATCGCTACACAAAAATATCAGTACTGACAACTCCAGAAACAAGCACCACGAGTAACGAACATCACTCGGAAAAATCGTCGTTGTCCCCGGCAGCCAGTGTGGTTACAAGTCAAGTACGGCAACCACAGTATGAAAATGCTCGTATGTATCGTCCCGAGCTTGACAACTGTTTGTCGTTCTGGTTATAATCGTAGCGGGAGACCAAGTAGTCATAATTTATACTTATGACTACTTGGTGGACAAGATGAAAGTGAGAGCAGATATATGGAAGTACCGGATAACCAGGAGCGTGCGCTCACCTCCCGCGAGCAAGATCCTCGTGATATTATCCTTTATGACGATACGCTTGCTCGCCTCGGCGAGGCTGCGGAGGCCTACGTTCGCGGAAATGTCTTCGACGACTACCATCGTAAAAAGTCCGAGGGGACAAAGCAGGCGCAGTACGATGATCTGGCGACGTTCTCACGCTTCCTGGCCACCGCCGGGATTGGCCGCTCGCCAGATGAGTTTTTTGGCGACCCTCGCGCCTGGGAGGGCATGAAGGCCTCGACGGTGGTTCTCTTTCGCCACTGGCTCTACTATAGCCAGCCTCCTAGCACAGGAGGGAGACGCACGGGATACGCCGTGAGTTCCGTCAGGCGATATCTGTCCACGATACGGCAGTACTGCAAACTGGCCTATCAGAGCGGCATAATTCCCTCGGACGAGTGGACGCGCATCGCAGCGGTCAAGGCTGACTCGCGCGCAGAGGGAGCGAATATTGATAGCGAACGCGAGAAAAAAGGCATTCGCCCGCGCATCACCACGAAGAAGGAGTACGCCACCCCTCTCGACGTAGACGAGGTGTTCACACTCCGCCACACAACGACGAACGCCCCCAGGTACAGGAAACACGACCATGTGCTCACAGAGCGCGATGAATTACTCATGTGCCTGCTCGGTGAACACGGACTGCGAGTCGGTGAGGTTGCGGCGTTAGATGCCAGGAGTATCAATGTGCGGAGAAAAAAGATCTCCGTCAAACGTCCAAAATCGCACCGTCAGGATGTGCTCGGCATAATGCCAGCCACCTTGCAGGCAGCAGAAAAATACCTGCCACTTATTGATCCAGCAGGACCCCTCTTTTATGGCTATGAGGGCAAGCGCATTACCCGCCAGGGCATTTACAAGCGCGTACATGAGTTGGGTGAACTTGCCGGTATTGAACGTCTTTCGCCACATGACCTGCGGCACTACTGGACGAAAGACGCCTTCCTGAAAGGGAATCCCCTGAGCGTGATCCAACAATACGGGGGTTGGGACAGCGGACATATGCCGCTCAGGTACGCTCAGGAGTACGGTGTGGAGATCGCAGGTCTGCACGTGAGCACAGAGCCGGAACACGAGGAGTAAACCTCGCACAATGCCAGAGGCACGCCCGACAAGAAGTAGATCAGGCTCACCGATGCTCCTGAACTCACCTACAGGATAAACTGTCACCTACCGTTCTGCTTCAGCTGAAATAGCTATTTGGTTGAAGGCATACAGATTATGGTCATTGGAGCCAACATAGACAATCCCATTGGCCACCGTGGGTGAGGAGTTAATGCTGCCTCCTGTGGTGTAGCTCCACAGCTTCTCGCCTGTTTGAGCGCTCAGAGCATAGAGCGTGTGATCATGCGAGCCGACATAGACCACTCCCCCGACCACCGCTGGAGACGAATCGAGCCGCCCGCCGGTGGCATAGCTCCAATACTCATCACCTGTCTGAGCATCCAGGGCATGCAGCCGGTGGTCATGCGAGCCGACATAGACGACGCCGTTGTCTATGGTAGGTGAGGAGTCAATAACATCTGCAGCTCTGGCACTCCAGCGTAGCTCACCTGTGCTGGCATCCAGAGCATAGAGTGAGTGATCTCGCGAACCAACATAGACGATCCCCCCGGCCACCGCTGGTGAGGAATCGACAGGCCCACCGGTGATGTAGCTCCACCGGAGAGCCCCGGTAAAGGTATCCAGGGCATAGATCGTCTGATCCTGTGAGCCGGCATAAACCATTCCCTCCGCCACCGCCGGCGAGGAATCGACAGGCCCGCCGGTGATGTAGCTCCAGAACCGCTCACCCGTGTTTACGTCAAACGCGGAGAGCGAGTGATCTCGTGAGCCAACGAAAACCATCCCGCTGTCCACCGCTGGCGAAGACAGGATGCCTCCCCCAGTGGTATAGCTCCACAATTTAGCTCCTGTGCTGGCCGCCAGGGCATAGAGCGAGTGGTCCATGGAGCCGATGTAGACGATCTCATCGACTATAGTCGGCGAGGAAGAGACGCTGTTCCCGGTGAGGTAGTTCCACAGTTCCTCGCCAGTCGTGACATCCAGGGCATACACACGGTGGTCGTCCGAGCCGACATAGACGACTCCATCAGCCACCGCGGGTGAAGACTCGATCCTCCCGCCAGTCGTATAGCTCCACAGCCGATCACTGGTGAAGGAGTACACGTTACCATCTAGTGAGCCGACATAGACGACCTCGTTGGCAACAGCCGGAGAGGAGACAATCGCGCCACCGGTCGTATAGCTCCAAAGTTTTTCACCCGTAATGGCGGCAAAGGCGTACAAGGTGCGGTCCTGCGAGCCGACATAGACGACTTCATCAGCGACCAATGGTGAAGAGTCAATAGCGCCCCCGGTTCTGTAGCTCCACCGTTCACTACCCGTTTGGGCATCAATGGCATGGAGAGCCCCATGATGCGAACCAATGTAGACGATGCCATTGGCGACCGCAGGCGAAGAGCGTATGATCTTCCCGGTCTCATAGCTCCACAGCTTTTCGCCCGTGCTGGCATCAAGAGCATAAAGCCGGTGATCCTGTGAACCAATATAGACCACTCCACTGGCTACGGCAGGCGAGGAGCTGATTCTGTCTCCAGTGGTGTAGCTCCACACTATGGCTCCTGTGCTGGCATCAAGGGCATACAAGGTGTGGTCCCATGAGCCGACGTAAACGATCCCAGCGGCAACGGCCGGTGAGGATTGGATACCTCCTCCCGTCGTGTAGCTCCAGAGTCTATCCCCGGTGTCGGCATCACAAGCATACAACGTGTGGTCACTCGAGCCGACATAGACAACCCCATCAGCGACAGTGGGTGAAGAGTCAATAGCATTGCCAGTAGTGAAGCCCCACAACAGAGTGCCTGTCCGGGCTTCAAGAGCAGAGAGGGTTGCATCAAATGAGCCAACATAGATGACATCGTCAGCGAAGGCAGGTGTAGAGTAAATAGCGCCTCCCGCTGTATAACCCCACAAGAGGGTACCGGTCCTGGCCTCGAGAGCATAGAGAGTATGGTCCTTTGAGCCGATATAGACGATCCCGCTAGCAACCACTGGCGAGGACTCAATAGCATCTCTGGTCGTATAGATCCAGGCCTTTTTCAAGCGAGATACATTGGCTGGATAGATTACTTGACTGGAAGGAGTATTCTGCGTCATTCTGACCTCCTTTGGATTTTACGTTGCTGCTAACGCCTTTTGCTAAGATTCGCAAGTGTCATATAGTCTATTTTAACATGAAGCTCACTCCACGTGCCGCTGCCCGTGATGATAAACAGTGCAGCGGTGAGTGCCCAGAAAGTTTAATGTAACTACTATTTGGTGGGACTCGGTATAGTGGAAGTGGATGGACACACCATTCCAACGCGCAATGCACATAAGAGGTCTGTCTAAATGTTTAAGACGATCTTCGCCTGATGGAATATGCGCGTTGCAGTCAAATAGGAAGGCTACATGGGTGGTCTTCCATAAACAACCTACTTATGAAGGAGTAACAAACTCGTATGACAACCGCTTTACCTGAAAAGCATTCTACCATTGTTGGTAAAGATGAATTGGTCCACCAGATCGCCGCTAAAGCCGGCCTCAATCTGAAGGAGACCACCAAGGTTATTGATGCCTTCACCGAAGTTGTGTGCGAAGACGTAGCGCAAGGCCATGAAGTACGCCTGATGGGCTTTGGTACCTGGAACCTACGTCAGGTAGCAGCTCGCAATGTAAAGTCAATTCGCGGTGGTAAGCAGATCACTATTCCTGCCCGCAAACGTGTTGGCTTCTCCGTCGGTGCCGTACTCTCACAGGCAGCCCAGCCAGGAAAGCTCACATCCAGGACCAGGACAACCAGGCCTTCGCACCCTTTAAACAAAACTGGTAAGAACGGCCTAAAGAAGTAGCGATCCCTTCGTTCCTTGAAGTATTACCTCCTGTCGTGTTATGGTAAACATACTACAGTTTTAACACGACAGGAGGTAATATGCAGCGATACCTGCAATATCAAAATTCTCCCTTTTTTATTGGCCCCAAGGATACGGATACTGCCTGCTTACTCATCCATGGTTTCGTTGGAACTCCTGCCGAATTACGCGAAATGGGTGAAGCAATGGCAAATCAAGGTATACGAGCACACGGCATAGTCCTGCCCGGACACGAGGGCAATCCCGAGGGGCTGGTTAACATTGGCTGGCAACAATGGCAAGCCCTCACTGAGCAAGGCCTGGCAGAACTTGCCTCCTATCCTCATGTCTTTCTAGCAGGCCTCTCGATGGGAGGTGTACTCTCCCTGCTGCTGGCCAGCCGGCATCCTGATCGCATCGCCGGTACAATAGTTATGTCAACTCCCACCCGCATTTCAGGAGGCTGGCGACTTAAACTACTGCCGGTGGCCCGGCACTTTGTGAAGTGGTACTACCCCCTTTCAGCGATCGATTTTAGCGATCCCAAAATGCAAGCAGAGGCATTGAAGCAGGCACAGTTGCGTGATCCTGAGATAACAATCGACTTTTCAGACCCGCAAGTTATTGCCTATATGAAACAAATGATACGCATACCCGTCTCTGCAGTTGACGAACTGGTGCGCCTCACAAATACGGCGCGTAAACGTCTCGGGCTTGTGCGTTCGCCACTTTTGATCATTCAAAGCAAAGGTGACCAGACCGTCAACCCGGCTTGCGCCGAGGAACTATTTCGCCTGGCAACAGCGGCAGAACCAAAGTCGCTGCACTGGCTTGAACAGTCTGATCACGTTATTACTATAGGACCTGAAAAAGAAGAGGTGTTCCGCTTAGCGCTATCCTTTATCAATGCTACTGTCCCAGGCGCTGCAAAAATTGCTCTACCTGGTGACGCTCCTCAGGGCGGAGCGGGCGAAACGTTCCCTGATCATTGATGAAAACGACCTGTGAACCTTGAAAGCTGACAATCATATCTGGTTTATGATCGTCATTGACGTCAATGAACTTGAGTGTCACCACGACCAGGTCGTTGCCAGATGTATACAACTCCGGGCCAACAAAGATGCGTGCGTGCGCTGCGTCACCACCAGGAAACTCAATCACCTCGATATGCCCATGCAAGTTAATGGCAATAAAATGACTGGGTATGCCTGTAGATTCATTGTGCCCTACAAATGCATCCACCTGGAAGGTGCGTGGACGACCATAATGGATATCATCCATGGTTGTGTTATACCAGGCAATTGCACTTATCAGCAGCGTCCACAGTGCTAGCATTGCCAGCATCCCTATTCCCAGGTAAAGCAGTGGATGTGCATGCCGTTTTAAGATACCCCTTGTTTTTAAGGCGCCCCTGATCGCCGTCGCCTTTGGTAATGGTGTCTTTGGCAGGGTTTTGGATGCACCAGTCGTACTTGCCCGGCGGGATGGAGCCTGTGCCGGAGCAGGTGCTGGAGCATCAGGATGATCGGCCGCCCGCTGCCATTCGTCAACTTCGACCTGGGTATCCTCTGTACGTGTACGCTGTCGTGATGCTCGCTGTACTGCAGGCACTGTTCCAGGAGTTATAGCGGGGTTTTTTCCTGGCTCAGCGCCACCTTCAGCAATGGGACGGTGCCGTAATACACTACGTGGTGCAATCTTATCAGTTGATTCCAGGACTGGCATGATTTCTGTTCTCCTTTCCTCGCAGGTAAAAGCCATCATTTCCTCATCAAAAGAAATACCGGCCGCCGACCGGAGGAAACCACACTCCCCTCCTCTACCACACTCACCCATCTACAAGAGATAAATAGAATAAATGTTCTAGTCGCATATGCCAATTTACATAAGATAAAGTACGTTAGGCTTTCTGGAATTACAAACTATCTGGCCGAATATAGCCCAAATTGGTAGCGGTTAAAGGTAATGAGGGATTAACAGGTTACACTACAAAGAATGCTTACGGAGGATGCCTATCTTGTCATCGGTTTACTCACTCACTGGTGATATTATAGACCAGCGGGTGGCGTTTGACAAGGTACTATAATGAAGATTCCTGGCTAAGCACAAAATCCAGATCAGCAGGAAGTGGTGCCTCTAGCTCCAACTTCGCTCCCGTACTGGGATGGGTAAATATAAGCTGGGAGGCGTGAAGAAATTGACGCTGCAACCCGTGATGCCCATGCGCATTACCCGATCCATAGACGGGGTCCTCCACCACAGGATGGCCTATTGCCTTTAAATGCACCCGAATCTGGTGCGTACGTCCTGTCTCCAACTGTAGAAGCAGGAGCGTATGACGGTTAAAACGGCGTAGTACACGAAAGTGCGTTCGCGCCTCTCTGCTTCCGGCACTTGTAATAGCCATTTGCTGGCGATGGTGCGGATCGCGCCCAATAGGCGCATCGATGCTGCCCTGATCGAGCGATACAACCCCCTCAACAAGAGCCACGTAGCGCTTAATAATCTGGCGCCTCTTCATCTCTTCTATCAATGCAGCCTGGGTACGCGCATTTTTGGCAACGATGATCAACCCTGACGTATCCTTGTCCAGGCGATGAACAATACCCGGGCGCAGACCTTCAACCCCCTGTAAATCAGGATAATAGGCTAACAAGGCATTCACCAGGGTATCATCGGCATGACCAGGCGCTGGATGGACGACCATCCCCGCCGCTTTATTCACAACCAGCAGATCGCGGTCTTCATAGACAATATCGAGAGGGAGAGATGATTGGGGCTTAGCACTGCTAGTGGAAGGTTTGGAAGTAACCTTCGGCACGCGCACTTCATCACCAATCCTGAGCGCGTAGCCGGGCTTACTGGTACGTCCATTGACGAAGACAAGCCCCTCCATAATTAGCTGCTGCGCCGTGGTACGAGAGATATCACCCAGTTTGGCTGCCAGGTAACGATCAAGCCGCTGACCTCCCTCGTCTTCTCCAATATTCCAGGTATGCATTTCTTTGTCATGGTGAATTGGATTAAGGTTGTGCATCTTGCTCCGTAGAGCGGAGAGTTCCGCTTTGCTGGTTTGCAGCACTGGGCTCCTTTACCGCCTCTTCCCCGAGCTCGCTCTTATCGCCAGCTCCCCCTGTTTTGCGCAGATTTCCAAGCAGGATGAACAGGAAGAGTAAGAAGACACCCACCGAGATGGATGCATCGGCAAGATTGAAGATAGCAAAATGATAGTTAATTTCGGGAATCCGGAAAAAGATGAAATCGACGACATAGCCGCCGCGTATAGCCCGGTCTAGCAGATTCCCTACCGCTCCTCCAATAATCATGCCAAAAATGAGCTTGTATACTAATGGGCCTGAATTGAGCGTACGCACATAAAGGTACGTAATAACGCAGATAGCGCCTACAATAAGCGCAGCAAGTGCAACATTATTCGCGAACAGGCCAAAGGCGGCTCCACTATTCTGGATGTAGAAGATGGTAAGGTAATTCCCAACCACTGGAATGGGTGGTTTACTCATAGGTGGGCTCAAGTACTGCACAACCAGAGATTTTGTCCACTGATCCAATACAATCACGACAATAGCGACAAGCAATGCCAGAGCATCGTAGATACGTGCGCGTCTAGCTATCACAATCTTTTATTCTTCCTTTCGACGGCGGTAGACAGGTACGGCTATTGTACCTGATGTTCCGCCTTTTGAAAAGGTTATCACAATCGCAGCGTTATTAGTCGAGCTCTGCATTGTACGTCTCAGTGACGCTGAGATTCCTCTGCTCCAATTTTTCCTCACATTTAACATCGCGGGCCGCCCAGGGAATAGCCTCCAACCGCCTCTCTGGAATAGGCTGCCCACAGTCGACGCATTTCCCATACGTTCCCTGCTCAATGCGCTCAAGAGCCTGCTCTACTTCGGTCAACAGGGCCTGCTGGTTGACCAGCAAGGACTGCTCTTGCTGTGTCTCTAAAAAGTCAACGGCGATCTCTTCAAAATCTTGCGAGCCCTCGCTGGCCTCGATAGCACCTATCGGCTCAGGATGTGCCTCAGTCAAACCCTTGATGCTTTCCTGTAACTCTGCCCGTTTTGCCTCAAGTCGCTGTTTGATTTGCTCGAGGTTAATAGTCATGTTTATTGGTCTCCCTTTCTATGTGTTTGTCACGCTACTTATTCTAGCGTATTTTGACATCAAAGGGTAGTACTTGATAGATATCACTCCCTCAGACCTGATACAACATCAATAATGGGAGGGTGCCCGGCTGGCAACTCTTTAAGAAGAGCATCCATCAAACGTTGTGGTGTACATTGGTAATCAGGAGTATAGGGGTTAATGGTCAGAGCCAGAATACGAATAGGGTCTGCAACTCTTATAGGGGTATGACAACGATTCGTGAGATTTTGGGCCATTTACTCCGCTAACCTCCTTTTTTGCTCTTCTAACATCTTCTATCTGTTATGCTCTTAGTGCAAAGTGTCATAGTGAGGCGCTTCCTTCTTTCGTCTCAATGTGCTACCTCACATTGCATGCTTTTCCTCCTGCTCACGGCCCAAGGAACGTTCCTCACTTCCAGGCCTTCAGCAAAGAACGCTTCCACAGAACGGTTCAAGAACGGTGTCTCTTCTATACTCTCCACAAGATGAGTCATAACACCTTCGCTAGCCCTGCAGAACACAGAGTAGGTCTGCGGGAAAGTTACCAGGAGGGAG
>WNGM01010446.1_pt1 | contig 12908 bp, 10 predicted proteins | sample 5400571 | NCBI WGS metagenome assembly WNGM01 (sample SAMN13153378, study PRJNA577476) | soil metagenome | isolation source: 100 cm soil or saprolite under Garry oak tree replicate 2 | place: USA:California | collected 2016-06-15
GGCGCAATACCCCCTCCTTCACGGCGTTGGCGCGGTTCAGCGACAACTCCTTCACCGCCGCGGGATCTACCTGGCCCTTCATCGAAGCATCCGTGTGCCCCTCGATCACGATGCGGGCGGCGCCGTACTGACCGGCCAGTCGCCCGATCTCGTCGACCACGAAGTCCACGTTGGGATCGTACGGCTCGGCCCGGTCCTGCCCGTTCACCTGGGTCACGATCTTCTTGTGGAGATCTGCCGAATTGGGATAGAAATGGATCACGACCGTCTTCGTCAAAATCTCGTTGTTCTCGGCTTGGACGGTGCTGGCCGTGGTCGGCACGAACTGCACTTGATATTCGTTCTTTTGGCTCGCGTAGCGCGGCTCGCTGCCGAGCGCCTGGATGACCGAGAAATCCATTACCTGATCGAACCGCACCGGCTCCGACACCATGCCGATCCGCCGGTAGAGGAAATACGCGGTGTTCCAGGTGCGCTCGAAGTTCGCGGGGTTGTTCTGGTTGAGGAAGAACTCGCGGTTTTCCGCGTAGTTGGTGGAATGGGCGTCGCCCAGCATGGAGAGCGCGTCGGTCGCCGGGATCGAATACCCTGCCGCCATCAGGGTCGCCACTTGTTGCTTGGCCTCCTGTGTCTTGAGCGCCTCCATCGCGTCAAAGATGCCGCGGACCAGCCCCTCGATGACGTCGGCGTGGTCCTTGGCGAAATCCGCGCGTGCGAACCAGACGTCGGCGATCAGCTTGTTCGCGGTCTGGGTGGTGACCAGCAGCCGATTGCCTCGGACCTTGGCCAGGTTGTAGATGTCCGGCGACCAGCTGACGGCGGCGGCAATGGAGCGATCGGCGTTGAAGGCGGCGGCTGCCTGGAACGCGTCCTGGGTGAACTTGAACTCGACATCCGCCGGCTGGAGGCCGCCATCGATCAGCGTATTGAGCACGAAGTAGTGAGACGGCGAATTCTGCGCCAAGACCACCGTCTTGCCGCGCAGGTCGGCGATCGATCGGATGTTCTCCCGCACCACGATGCCGTCACCGCCGTTGGAGTAGTCGATCTGCTGGAACACGCGCGGCATCGTGCGCGAGTCTTTGCGCAGCTGCTCCACGAACAGCGGGATCATGTCGAGGGTCGCCCATCCGATCTGCACGTTTCCCGCTGCGTAGGCGTCGCGCATGGCGACCGGGTCATCGATCAGGACGAGGTCCACCTTGAAGTCCTGGCCGCCGGCTGTGTGCCACACCTTGCCGGCGTGGAAGCCGTTGTTCGCGTAGATCACAGGCGCCCACCCAGCCCACACGTTCAAGGCGACCCGGACCGTCCGATTCACCATCGGCTTGTAGCTGGAAGTCCCCCGGACGGGCGGCAGCCGGCTGGCAGCGACGTACGTGTATTCCTTTTTCGTCGTCACGGTCGCCGTATCCGTCGCTTCGATGTGCCCCGGACTCACGTCCGAGGGGTTGGCGGCGCCCGTTCCTCCGGTCTGCCCGGTGAAGCGGTGCAGGCCCAGCCAGACGAGGCCCGCCACCACCAGCACCAGGACGATGTAGAAGGGAGCCTTCGGTTTGCCGTTCGACATGAGGGTGCTCTCCGGTACGGGTCGTCCGCGTCAGCTGCGGTTCGAGTCGGTGGCCGGGCCGAGGTTCTTGTTCGTCTCCACGACCGGCGTCGTCTCGGGCGACTTGAGTCCGAGCTCGACTTCGTATTGCTGGAGCGTGTCCTCTGCGAGCTGCGCCTCCATACGCTCCTGCGCCTTGATCTCGGCGACGCCACGGGACGAGAGATCGGCTGCCACGCGCACCTTACCGCGGTTGGTGTCGATCTGCTGCTGAATGATCTGCTCGATTTGTCCGAAGTCGGTGGTGACGTCGAAGTTCAGGTCGCCGGCGATCTTGGCGATCTCCGCTTCGGCCGCGGTCATCTTGAGGTCGGCGTTGTAGCGCTGGATCTTGTCGCGCACCTCGGCGAGCTGCTTGTTGGCGTACTGGATCTTCTTGAGATTGTTCTCGTACGCCTCCTCGTGCATCTTGAGCTGCTCCTGGTTGGCCGCCAGGTCGGTTTCGGCCTTCTTCAACTGCACGGCGAACTTCGCCGCCGTGACACGGTCGCCGGCCTTCAGGTAGGCCTTGACCTCGGCTTGCATCCGTTCGACCTGCGCCTTCCCCATCGTCACCTGACGGGCGACGCGTTCCACGAGCCCCCGGTACAGCTCGAGACCCTTGCGCCCCTCCTGCAGCTGCTCCACCGATTTGTCGTATTCGAGCTGCATGATGGCGATGGGATTTCGCTCCCACATGGCGTTCGCGATGCCGTTGAAGAACGCCCTGATGGCCGTGAACATCTTTCCGAGAATCATGATGCCGTCCTCATCTAGGTGGACGTGTGGTGTCCTGCGCGACCGGCCGCTCGATGTTCGTAGCCGACTCGGCCAGAATCCGTTGTTGGTAGATCTCGTCCAGCCCGGCTCGGAGGGCCGGGCCGCTTCCTGCTCCGACGAGATCGCCCTGCACCTCGTGGAGGAACGCAAACTTGCCGGGATCTGTATCGAAGGCGACGACATGCAGGTGGACGCCGCCCTGGCTGCGCCGCCAGATCTCGCGCGCTACCACGTCGGGCGCGGGGCCGTCGGTGTTCACCCCGTCGGTCACGACGAGAATGTGCTTGCGAAACACGCCGGCGCGATACAATTGCTCGCGCGCGACCTCCAGCGCCACGCCGATTGCCGTGCCGCCCGAGGGGCGGGGGATGCTGTGCAGGGCGGCGCGCACCGCGTCGGGGCTGTAGGCTTGCACCGGAAGCACCGTCGTCACGTGCCGGCTGCTCGCGAACCATAGCATCGCGACCTTCACGGGCACGTCGGGGTGCGCCCGAATGAAGCCTTCGGTCGCGTCGAGCATCGTGGCGATCGCCGCGCGGGCGACGTCGGTCTTGGGACGCGTGTCCCCGGGGGCGGCATTCCCCATAGAGCCCGAGTTGTCGAGCACGACGGCGACAGCGATGCCGCTGCCTTCCTCGCCGGCCGCATGGTAGGGGGTGGCTGCGCCTCGGTCGGACGTTCCCTTCTGGCTTGCGGATTCACCCACGCAGGACACGCCGAGCAGCACCGCCGCCACTCGGCGCATGGCCCGGACACCAGGCATCGAGCAGTCGCCTGCGACGCGGCCGTTGGTCATCAGGGGTACAAAGATTCGAGCCGGCCACCCAAACCGCAATCCCCGCAGCGCTATTTCCGCTTCCACCGTTCCCGGTCCCGGGTCTCCACCTTCTGCATCATCGCCGCGAAGGCCTGATCGAGGTCGATCCGCTGTGAGTTGGCGATGCAGACGACGACGAAGAGGATGTCGGCGAGCTCCATCGCCACCGAGCCCTCCGCCTCGTCCTGCTTCTTGGTCTTCTCGCCAAACCGGTGGTTGATTTCGCGCGCGAGCTCGCCCACCTCTTCCGTCAGCCGAACGACGTTGGTCAGCGGCGAGAAGTATCCTTCTTTATATTGCCCGATCCAGCGATCGACTGTCTGTTGGGTTTCGCGCAGGGACAAGGGAGGCTCCGTGCAAGCGTGAGTGTCGATCTGCCACCGCTCGTGGTCCCGTTCCGCGGCGAGCGGTATGCGGCCCAGCACCGGCTGAGTGCGCTGATCGCGCCGCCCTACGACGTCATCGCGCCCGCACAACGGGCGGACTACGCGGCGCGGGACTCTCACAATATCGTCCACCTCATCCTGCCGGAAGCGCCGGCAGACGCGGATCGATACGCCGGCGCCGCCGAGCGCCTGGCGGCATGGCGGAGCGCGGGTGTGCTCCAGGCGGACCCGGGGGACGCGGTCTACGTCGTCGCGCAGGATTATGGGCTCCCGTCGGGCGAGCGCCGTGCGCGCGTCGGGATGTTCGCCGCCGTGCGGGCGGAGCCGTTCGCGACGCGACGCGTGCGACCGCACGAGCAGACCCACGCGGCCCCCAAGGCGGACCGGCTCGCGCTGCTCCGGGCGACGCGGACCAGCCTCGAGTCGATCTTCTTGCTTGCCCCCGACCCCGACCGAGCGCTCGCCCAGGCCCTCGCGCAGACGGCGGCGCGTGGTGCGCCGGCGGCCCGCGCCGAGCTGGACGACGTGGGCATCCGCATGTGGAGCGTGGCCGGAGACAAGGCACGCGACCTCGCGGCGCTGGCGGGCCGGGCGCAGCTCTACATCGCGGACGGTCATCACCGCTACGAGACTGCGATCGCTTTCGCGCAGGAAGACCCCCGGGGCGACCGGGTGCTGTCGTTCGTCGCGTCGGCCGCGGATCCCGGGTTGACGCTCCTCCCCACACACCGGATCGTGTTCGGTGCCGAGCGCGATGCCGCGAAGCTGATCGACGGGTGGCGCGAGTGGTTCGAGGTGGGCCGCGTGGCGCCCTGTATGGATCGAATCGAACGCCTCGCCGAGCTGGGTCGCGATCGCACGGCGTGCATCGTTGCGTTCCCCGGCGCCTACGACGTCACCCTGGTGTTGAAGCAAGGGGCGCGGCTCGACCACATCCCGGGGCTGGGCAGAACGCCCGCGGTCCGGGCGCTCGACGTGGCGCGCATCGAGGCGCTCGTCGTGCAGTACATCCTCGGCGCGGGGACAACCACGCCCACGCTCGCCTACACCCCGGACCCGAGGGCCGCCTTCGACGCAGTGCGCCACGGGAAGGCGGCGGCCGCGGTGCTGCTCAACCCCACCAAGGTGGAGCAGGTGTTCGCGGTGGCGGATGCGGGGGACGTGATGCCGCCCAAGTCCACCTACTTCGTGCCGAAGGTGCCGAGCGGGCTAGTCCTGCGGTCCCTGGCGTAGCGCTGCGATCAGGGCGCGGCAGAAGTGCGGCAGGTCGGCGGGCGTGCGCGATGAGATCAGGTTGCCGTCCACCACTACGGGGGCATCTTCCCAGATCACGCCGGCGTTCTCCATGTCGTCCTTGATCGCCCGCACGCTCGTCGCGCGTTTGCCGTCCAGGATCTTCGCCGAAATCGGCACCCACCCAGCGTGACAGATGAACGCGAGCGGTTTCCCAGCCCGGAAAATCTCTCGGGTGATCGCGAGAACCTTCTCGGAACGGCGCAGCTGGTCGGGCGCGAACCCGCCGGGGATGACCAGACCGTTGAAGTCTCCCGCGTCGACTTGATCAACGCTGGTGTCCACCGTGACGGGATAGCCGCGTTTCCCCTGGTAGGTGCGTTCGCCCAATCCCGCCACCACCGTCGCCGCGCCTTCTTCCTCGAGGCGGATCTTCGGATACCACAGCTCGAGGTCCTCGTAGAGAGGACCCGCGAAGAAGAGCACGTTCTTGCCTTTGAGGCTCATGTCGCCAAGCTATATCTTTCCCCGCCATGAGTCCACGGCCCCGTGAGCGGATCCTCGGCAATCTCGAATCGATCTACCGCGAAGCCTACGACCGTGCGAAGGCCGCCGGCGACCAGACGCGGATGGCCGATGTCGACGCCGCCTACCAGCGCGAGCAGCTCCTGCTCGAGGTGCTGCTCGACATCCGCGACGCCCTCGCCGTCCCGCCCGCCGTGGCTGATGGAAGCGCCGGGAAGAGCGCCGGGGCCGACCCCGTCGCCGCGTTGGAGACGATCCGCCGCATCACCAAACTCCGCTGAGGGAACCGCATGCGCCGACACTCTTGGGTGGGACTGTTGTGCCTTCCGCTCGCCGCTTGCGGCCGGGCGGCGGACATCGTCATCCGCGGCGGCATGGTGTGGACCGGCCTCTCCTCCGGCGCGGCGCAGCCGGGCGCCGTGGCGATCGCCGCGGGCAAGATCCTCGCCGTCGGTGACTCGGCCGCGATCGCCCGCTACCTCGGCTCCCACACCCAGGTGATCCGCGCGGACGGCGGCCTGGTGATCCCCGGTCTCGCCGACGGCCACACGCACTTCATCGGCGGCGGGTTCCAGCTTGCGTCGGTCGATTTGCGGAACGCCGCGACCCCCCAGGAATTCGTCCGGCGTCTCCGGGAGTACGCGCGAACCCTCAAGCCCGGGGAATGGATCACCGGCGGCGATTGGGACCACACCCTCTGGCCGGGCCAGCCGCTGCCGCGGCACGAATGGATCGATTCGGTGACGCCCAGCAATCCCGTCTTCGTCAGCCGGCTGGACGGGCACGAGGCGCTCGCGAACGCCGCTGCCATGAAAGCCGCCGGCATTACCAAGGACACTCCCACGCCGGCGGGCGGCGAGATCCTGCGCGACCCAAAGAGCGGCGAGCCCATCGGGATCTTCAAGGACCAGGCGCTCGATCTCATCGGTCGGGCCGAGCCTGACCCGTCTCCCGAGCAGCGCGACTCGGCGCTGGCGCGCGCGCTCGCTCACGCCGCGTCACTCGGCGTCACCGCGACCGCGCACATGGCGGCGTCCTGGGCGGACCTGGCGACCTACCGTCGCCTGGAAAAAGCGGGCCGCCTCACCCTGCGCGTGGCGTTGTACTTGCCCCTCGAGGAGTGGCGCGCCGTCGCGGACACGATCCGGCGCACGGGCGCGGGGGACGCCTGGGTCCGGATCGGCGGGCTGAAGGGCTTCGCGGACGGCTCCGCAGGCTCGCGCACCGCCGCCTTCTTCGAGCCGTACGCCGACTCGACGGGCTATGCCGGCCTGCTGCAGCACCCGCCTCAGGACCTCGCCACGTGGATCGGCAACGCCGACTCGGCGGGGTTGCAGGTGGCGGTGCACGCCATCGGCGACCGCGCCAATGCGCTCATCCTGTCGATCTACGACAGCGTGACCAAGGCGCACGGGCCGCGGGACCGCCGGTTCCGAGTGGAGCACGCCCAGCACCTGCGGCCGCAGGAAATCCCCGTATTCGGCGTGCTCGGCGTGATTCCGTCGATGCAGCCCTATCATGCCATCGACGACGGCCGTTGGGTCGAGAAGCGCATCGGCCCGGTCCGCATCAGGACGACCTATGCGTTCCGCACGTTGCTGGACACCGGGGCGAAGCTCGCGTTCGGGTCCGATTGGACCATCGCGCCGCTCGACCCGATCGCGGGTGTTTATGCCGCGGTCAGGGTGGGTGCCCGAGCAGAGGGTCACCGTGGGCGAGGCGCTGCGCGCTTATACCGCGGGGAATGCCTATGCGACCTTCGACGACAAGACGCGGGGCGCGCTCGCTCCCGGCTACGACGCGGACGTGGTGGTGATCGACCGCAATCTGTTCACGATGCCGCCGGAGTCGATCAGCACGGCCCGAGTGGCGGTCACGATCGTGGGTGGGAAAGTGGTGTACGAAAGGCCCTAGCCCGAGTACTTGAAGCCCGCCTCCTGTAGGGTCAGCGCCTGGCCGCCGTCGTGCTCCACGCCTGCCTCGAGTACTTCGCCGAGCACCAGCGTGTGATCGCCAGCCGGGAGCGTTGCGACGACGCGACACTCGATCCAGCCCAGCGCCTCGGCGAGGATCGGCGCACCGGAGACAGGCCCCGGCTTCGTCTTGATCCCCTTGAGCTTCTGCGGCGTGTTGGCGGAGGAGCGACCCAGTTTCCCAGCAAGCTCGCGCTGCCCTTGCAGGAAAACATTGACTGCGAAGTGGTGGGCGTCGCGAATCATGCCGATCGTCTTCGACGTGTTCTCCACGGCCACGACCACCATCGGGGGCTCAAAGGACGCCTGCGTGATCCAGTTGGCGGTCATGCCGTGCTCCTCGCCGCCGTGCTTGACCGTGAGGGCGTAGAGCCCGTAGGGGAAGTGCCGGAGGACCGTTTTCTTCGCCGCTTCATCCATGGGTGAAATATTGACCCGGGCCAACGGCGCGCCAAGTTTTGGCGTCATGACCCGTCTTTCCCTTGTGGCGCTCGTGCTCGTTCCCGCTCGCCTCCTCGGCCAGAACTCGGCGTCCGATGGGCATTCCCCGGCCGCGACCTACCTGGAGCGGTACCAACAGGTCAGCAACCTCGCGCCGCTGCCCGGGCGCGTGGCTGAGGTCAGTCACCTCGTCCTCCGCCGTGACGTCGGCCGGCTCACCCTGGAGCGCGGCACGCTGTATCTGCTCACGCCCGTCGGCGGCCGGACGGTGGGCGCGCTGTTTCGGGGCGAGGGCCGGTTCAGCTTCGCGCCGGACACTCCCGCCGAGCGCGCCGAGCTCCAGCGCTTCGCTGGATCTCCCGCTCTTGACGATATCCTCACCGAAGCGATCCTGATCTTCTCGGACTCAACGGTCGATCAACTCGGCGCGCTCGCGTTCCGGCAGGCCGAGATTCCCGGGGAGGTCGGCGACCACGTGCGCGACCTGGTCGGCACCCTCAAGGGAAGCAACGATGGGTCGTTCAGCAGCGATGTGATCGGCCCGCTGCTCAGCGGCGAGCCGACCGGGTTCTTCCTGGCGCGCGTGGAGCGCGCTCAGGGTGGGCCGGTTCTCTTCCAGATCAACCCGGAGGTGAGTGAGGCGGTGCAGCTGTACCGTCCGGTGAGCCGCCTCCGCTGGGGGAGCAGTTGGGCCGTCGTCACGCAGTCTCCACTGCAGCGCCCCTTAAGGGGCACGGGCGGGTCCTGGATGTATCGCGAGCGGCTCGGCGTGCCGAGTTACCGCATGGAGGTTCAGCTCACGCCGACGGCGGGTGCGAACCTCGATTTCGCCGCGAACGTCACCCTGTCCCTGACGGCCGTCGAGCCCGTGGGACCGTGGCTCTTGTTCGGGCTTCACCCGAAGCTGCTGGTGGACTCGGCGCGTTGGAGTACCGGGGAGCCCGCCCCCGTGTTCAAGGCCAAGGAGAGCGACGACCTGTGGGTGCGGGCAGGTCGTCGGCTGCAGGCGGGCGACTCCGCGGCGCTGAGGCTGTTCTATCACAGCGCTGCCGGGGGCTTGATCGATCGGCATGGCGACTGGTTTTTCATCGATCCGGGTGCGTCGTGGTATCCCGTGAACCGGCAGGGCAAGAACCTCGCAACGTTCGACCTCACGTATCACAGCCCCACCTGGTATCCGCTCGTCAGCGTGGGCGAGCGCACCGACTCCACGGTGGCAGACAAGGTGCTGACGACGCACTGGGTCACGCGCCTCCCGACGCCCTTCGCCACGTTCAACCTCGGCGTGTTCGAGAACTACCACGTGGCGCAACCGGACGCGCCCGCGCTGGATGTGCTCCTCTCCGAGGACGCGCATCGCCAACTCGCGCGGGAGCTCATGGCGCGGGGCTACATGATCCCGCAGCAGAAGCGCATGCGAGAGAACGTCGCGGCGGATGTCTCGAACAGCCTGAAGCTGTTCACGAATCTGTTTGGCGAGTGCTCCTACAGTCATTTCTACGTCACGGAGATCCCGTACGATGAGGGCGTATCTTTTCCCGGAATGATCGATCTGTCCTGGTCGACCTTCCAGAACACCTCGCTCGACGGCTTCGACGAATTCTTCCGAGCGCACGAGGTCGCCCATCAGTGGTGGGGCAACGGCGTCCAACCCGGCTCGTATCGCGACGCTTGGTTGAGCGAGGGGCTGGCCTCGTTTTCCGCCCTCTGGTATCTCCAGAGCGAGCGCAAGCGCAACGACGAGTACTTCAAGTTTCTCGACCAGTACAAGGCCGACATCAAGGACGAAAAGGACGATGCGGGCCCGATCTGGATCGGCTACCGCAACGCTACGCCGACTGGGTCTTTCACATGCTGCGCATCTTGATGCTCGACCTCAGCACGATGAAGCAGGATCGCTTTCTCGAGACCATGCGCGACTTCTATCAGTCGTACCGGGGGAAGCCAGCGACCACCGACGACTTTCGAAGTGTCGTCGAGCGTCACGCCGGCGTTCCGATGGACTGGTTCTTCGACGAGTGGGTGAAGGGCACGGCCATTCCCACCTACCACGTGGCGTGGACCAGCCAACCCGCCGCGGGCGGGAAGTACACGATCCGCCTCCGGGTGACGCAGGAGCACGTACCGGGCGACTTCCAGATGTTCGTTCTCGTTTCGGCGGACCTGGGGAACAACCGGTTTGCACACTTCCGCATCGGGGTCCGGGGGGATCAGACGGAGTACCAAAGTCCGCTCCTTCCCGCGGAGCCGAAAGAGGTCCTGTTCAATGACCTGCACGGGGTTCTGGCGGACGTGAAGACGGAGCGGTGGTGAGTCGTGCGGATGCCGTGGGGGCGCTATCTTTCACCCCATGGCGACCCGGACCCACCCCAGAGCCAAGGCCGCTAAGGTCCTCTCGAAAGCGGATCTCCTCGATATCTGCCGGCTGATGCTGCTCTCTCGCCGGCTCGACGACAAGGAGATCCAGCTCAAGCGGCAGAACAAGATCTTCTTCCAGATCTCGGGCGCCGGCCACGAAGCTGTGCTCGCCGCGGCAGGGAGAGTGCTCCGCCCCGCCTACGACTGGTTCTATCCGTACTATCGCGATCGCGCGCTCTGCCTCACGCTCGGCATGACCCCGACGGAGATGCTGCTCTCGGCGGTGGGGGCGGCGGAGGATCCCAACTCGGGTGGCCGACAGATGCCGTCCCATTGGGGCCACAAGGCGCTCAACATCGTCAGCCAGTCGAGCCCGACGGGCACGCAGCTCCTGCAGGCGGTGGGCTGCGCCGAGGCGTGGCTGCGCTACGCCCGCATCGCTGACATCGCCGACAAGCCGATCCAGGGCGACGAGCTGGTCTACGTCTCGATCGGCGACGGTACGACGAGCGAGGGCGAATTCTGGGAGGCGCTCAACACCGCGTCCAACCTCAAGCTGCCGGTGCTGTTCCTCGTCGAGGACAACAAGTACGCGATCTCGGTGCCGGTCGAGGTGCAAACCGCGGGCGGCTCGGTGTCGAAGCTGGTCCGCAATTTCCCCGACCTGCTGGTCGACGAGGTGGACGGCTGCGACCCGGTCGCCTCCTATGAGGTGCTCGTGCGCGCGGCCGAATACTGCCGCCAGCGCAAGGGCCCCGCGCTCGTCCATGCACACGTCATCCGGCCCTACTCGCACTCGCTCTCGGACGACGAGGTCCTGTATAAGCCGCCGAAGGAGCGCGAGGACGAAGCGAAACGCGATTGCACGCTCACCTTCCCCAAGCGGCTGATCGCCGAAGGCGTCGCCACCGAGGCGGAGATCGAGCAGATGCGGCGGCAGGTGGAGGAGGAAGTCGGCGTTGCGGCCGACATGGCGCTCGCCTCCCCCCAGCCGCAACCGGAATCGGCGCTGCGCTACGTGTACTCTCCGGACGTCGACCCGACCTCCGAGCAGTTCGACACCGAGGATGACCCCCAGTTCGCGGGCGATCCCACCACGATGGTGGATCTGCTCAATGCATGCCTCAAGGACGAGATGGCGCGGGACCCGCGCATCGTCGTGTTCGGCGAGGACGTGGCCGACGCCAGCCGCGAGCAAAACCTTAAGGAAGTGAAGGGGAAGGGCGGGGTCTTCAAGGTCACCTGGGGCCTGCAGCGCCAGTTCGGGAGCGAGCGCGTGTACAACTCGCCACTCGCCGAGGCGAACATCGTGGGCCGGGCGATCGGGCTCGCGACCCGCGGGCTCAAGCCGGTCGTCGAGATCCAGTTCTTCGACTACATCTGGCCCGCCTACCACCAGCTCCGCAACGAGCTCGCCACGATGCGGTGGCGCTCGAGCAACGCGTTCAGCGCCCCGGCCGTCGTGCGTGTGACCTACGGTGGCTACCTGAAGGGCGGCGCCCTGTACCATTCGCAGACGGGGGCCGTCGTCTTCACCGCCATCCCGGGGCTGCGGGTCGTGTGTCCCAGCACGGCGCTGGACGCGAACGGCCTGCTCCGCACCGCCGTCCGCTGCGACGACCCGGTCCTCTTCCTCGAGCACAAGCACCTCTACCGCCAGACCTACAACAAGGCGCCGAACCCCGGCCCGAACTTCATGATCCCGTTCGGCAAGGCGAAGGTCGTCAAGGAGGGAAAGGACCTGACCGTGGTGACGTACGGCGCCGTGGTGCAGCGCGCGCTCGTCGCGGCCAAGGAGCTCGAGGAGAAGGACGGCGTGAGCAGCGAGGTGATCGATCTGCGCAGCCTCTCGCCGTTGGACTTCGCCACGATCGCCGCGTCGCTGCAGAAGACGAGCCGGGTGCTCGTGGCCTACGAGGATGCGCTGTCCTGGGGCTACGGCGCCGAGATCGCCGCGAAGATCGCGGACGAGTGCTTCGCCTGGCTCGACGCCCCGGTGAAGCGCGTGGCGTCGACGGACACCTTCGTCGGCTACGCTCCCGCACTCGAGGATTTCATCCTGCCGCAGGTGGAGGATCTCGCGCAGGCGATGCGCGAGCTGCATGCGTTCTAGCGCGGCCCGCGCTTACAGTCTCCTGTTCCTTCTGTCAGGCGCCACCGGGCTCGTGTACGAGCTCCTCTGGGTGCGCCTCCTGTACCAGGCGTTCGGCTCCACAGTGCAGTCGGTGACGACCGTCGTCGCCGCCTACATGGGCGGGCTCGGCCTGGGCGCGTGGCTGTTGGGCCGCCGCGCCGACCGCCACGCGCACCCCGCGGCGCTGTACGGCGGACTCGAGATCGCCATCGGGGTCTTCGGCCTCGTCTCGCCCCTCGTCCTGGCGCTCGCGCACCGGCTGTACGTCGCCGCGGCGGGCGCCTGGCAGCTGAGCGGCACCGCCAGCGTCGCGCTGCGCTTCGGGCTCGCGGCGCTCGTGCTGCTCGTCCCCACGACCCTGATGGGCGGCACGCTCCCCGTGCTCACGCGGGCGTTCATGGGGGCGGACCGCGCCGCGTTGCAACCGTCGTTGGGCCGCCTGTACGGCCTCAACACGCTCGGTGCCGTGGCGGGCACGGCGCTCGCCGGGTTCTTCCTCATCGAGTACGTCGGCATCCGGGCGAGCCTCTGGGGCACCGCGCTGGTGAACCTGCTCATCGGTGTGAGCGCGCTCCGCCTGCCCGATCCCCGGGCGTCCGCGCCACCCCCTGACCCCGGGCGCCCCGAGGAGCACCACATCGCCTCGCTCCGCGCCGTCGCCCTGCTCCTCCTT
>WNGM01006173.1_pt1 | contig 12906 bp, 8 predicted proteins | sample 5400571 | NCBI WGS metagenome assembly WNGM01 (sample SAMN13153378, study PRJNA577476) | soil metagenome | isolation source: 100 cm soil or saprolite under Garry oak tree replicate 2 | place: USA:California | collected 2016-06-15
CAGAATGACGTTCTGATGGCGCAAAGTCCCGCGTTGCAACTATTGGCGAAACTGGGACATAACCATTATTCCAAGTGGAAGAGGCGCGGGATACTTGAAATAAGCTCCCACCGCGGACCAGCGATTCGCTTAACACTGAGGAGCCTCTAGTTATGGCAAGGCAATCAGTGAGGCGTCCCGGGTCCGCATCAGACGCAGGAGTGAAAGATAGAATGTCAAGGTTGATGTGTGACAAGAATCTCCACCCCCTGATAGGGATCACTCTCCTCATTCTCGTCTCGCTCGCCGCCTCAACGATTCATGCGGCGAAAGCTGCACCCCTACTACCCCATTCACAAATATCCATTGTTGGAAATGCCGGCTTCAACAACACCATCTACATGGACAATGGGGTGACAAGTGGAAACGGGTCCGCGACAAACCCCTACATTATCGAGGGGTGGAACATAGTCGCACCCGTCAACAAAGACGGCATCGACATCGAACAGACCAACGCGTCCCTCGTCATAAAGAACGTTAACATCCAAGGGGGCAACGTCGGGTCAAATGGAATATTTCTCTCTCTCATGCAACTAACGTAGTGGTGAGAGATACCGCGATCTCAAGTCTCAACGATGGTATATCGATATTCCTCTCCAACGCCACTGTAGAAAACAGCCTGATCTCCTCCAACGGAAAGTACGGGATAAGCATCCTTGACGGTGAGAACGTTAACCTGTTCAACAACACGATCAAACTCGGTCTAGGAGACGGGATACACAGCACCAACTACTGCCTCAATTGCCTCCTGAACGTGACAGCAAATAGGATCACTTCAAACCTCTCAGGTATCATTCTCCAATCCATGAACAACAGCTTCATCTTCGAAAACACTGTTTCCGCAAACCAAAACGACGGCATAGGTGTCTATAGATCAACGTACGTTGTCCTCGTCCTGAACAACGTCACCGATAATGGCGTCGGCGCGAACCTAGTATCTTCTACCAACAACCTAGTTCATCACAACAACTTCGTCACCAACCATTTGCAAGCGTTCGATAACGAAACGGGAATGAACATGTGGGACGTTGGATACGCGAGCGGAGGAAACTATTGGTCTGACTATACCGGGATGGACAAATGTAGCGGTCCCCACCAAGACCTTTGCTCGAGACCCGACGGAATAGGAGATGTTCCCTATGCTTTCGCAAATGCACGAGACAATTATCCACTGAAAAAACTATTCGTCCAATCTGTAATACATGACGTGGCAGTTTCGGGCGTCGTTCCCTCAGCGACATCCGTGAACCAGACCGGGTCGATCTCCATAACGGTCACCGTCACCAACGAGGGAGCTATCGCAGAGAACTTTACACTAACACTCTACTATGACCGGACGGTAATAGAATCACAAGGGATCAACCCGCTTGCTCCGGCCGCGTCCCAAATGATAGTAATCGATTGGAACACAACAGGTGTTGCCCTTGGATCCCATTACCTGAAAGCAGTCGAGTCGACCGTTTGGGGAGAAATAGACGTGGCCGATAACACGCTAGTCGTAGGACCGATCGTCGTCAACGCACTCGCTCCTGCAACATCAACACCGCCACCCTCCGGACCTCTACCCCACACCTATCCTCCACAGGATATTTACGCGGAAGCGGGATTTGCAGGCCTGTTCCTACTTATTCTTCTGACAATTGTAGCCTACAGAAGACGGGGAAGAGCCCGCTAGTCCCTTTTCAAAACTGCTAGCCGCGGCGAGTCTCGACCTTGTCGGCCAAGGTATCACGGAGCAATTTCGACACAGTAGCAAAGTCTTGTGAGGTGAATAACTCGAACTTGTCATCTTTCGTGAGGATCATCAAGCCCACTAGATGAGGATCGTCTTCGAGCTCCACCCGGACAACATCACCGTGAGCGATGTCGAAATTATCCTTGTCCGCTTTCAAAATCTCGTCCGGGGTCATCTCGTTAATGCCCTGTTTGACTCGCCTCTGCTTGCGAATTTCTCCTGGACTCTTGAACAAGCCTTCCAGAGCAGCCCCCCATTTTCCCAGTAGCGACATCCCAGGCAACTCTCCTGCGCCCCTCTTTCCGATGTGGGCGAGAATCAACCGTCGGGGAGTAAAGAAAAGCTGAAGCAGTTCAGCCCCCGACCTGAGCTGCGCGGAAACTTTGAACGACCCGATGATGGCTTCAGGAGGCTCGCTCAATCTATAACGCCACTGAGAAACAGGTACCGAGGCTCAAGAAATAAGCACTGCCTCGAACGAGAACTTCCGTAAGGTCCGGGAGTACGTAACGGCTCCGCGACCAACGCGATATGGGATTCACGATTTTCTAGTCAAAGCCATGAGGAAACCAGAGCAGTCCTCCGGAGGCCCAGTAGCAACTCTTATTTTCTCGTCTCCTATTGGAACTTACCAGGAGTAAGTTAGCTCTTGACCCGTGTATCCCTGTCTATCCTGATACTCTTCCTTCTCATCCTCGGAACCTTCTCAACCCTCGGAGGCCGCTCCGGCGCTACAAACCCGGTCAAAACGCTTCAGGCCGGTGTATCTCGATTACCCACCCTAGGAATAGATTGTGGTCTAGGCGCCAGAGAGGCCGTTTTGAACGGCACAAGCTTTCCCGTCGCGCCCAGCGAGAATGGAGCATACGAGACTCGGAACTCGTGCACTTGGATCGGTGATATCGGAAACTACACAGGTCTCGCTGACAAAACGGCCGAGCCTCTAGTCTCGGACCAGGACGAAACGTTCAGTACAATTTCTCCAAGAATCGGTGGAGGCTTTACTGCTGACATCGTATATTTGCAGAACGGTACTTCCACGTTGAATGGGTTCGACGTTTATTTGGCCTGGAATCCAACCGTTCTTCACGCAGTAACGATTGACCAGGGCGGTACAAATTGGGAGGCCCTGACTCCATTCACCGCGGCCAACATCATCGATAGCACGGTTGGTCGGGCTCACTTAGTTCAAGTGGTCTTCGCCAGCTACGCCGCGAACTTCACCTTCTTCCGGATGAGATTCGACGTTGTCGGAATCGGGAGTACAGGGCTGACTCTCATTAACACTGTGATTACGAATCCTGGCGCTGTAGTTCATCAAACCGCTTCGGGTAGCTTCAATAGCGAATCTTTCTTCGACCCAACCAATGCGCTCAACTGGAGTGGAGGTTTCACCGTCGCTCCAAACCCGCCGGTACCTGGCTCAGCGACCACTTTCACATCGACCATTGTGTGCCCAGGTTGCACCGGCTCGCTTCATTACCAATGGGACTTTAACAACGACGGAGTGACCGACAGCACTACCAACCCGGCTACGATTACGATCCCAACACCCACTCTCTTTGCAAGCCGAGTGACCCTGAACGTAGCGGACAGCGCCACGCCCTTAACTCACAATGCCACGATCATTGAACGCCTTCCGTTCACTGCGATCATTCAAGGAGCGTCAAACCTACCGGTCAACACGGCTGCAGCATGGAACGGGATCTGGCTTGGAGGCATTGCGCCCTATTCCATAAGCTGGAGATTCTGCCCTGGCGGGATTCTGAATACTGTTGTTTGTTCGAAGCCCTCCCCGACGGTTCCCTCCCAATCAAGCCAGAACAATACCCAGACCCTCAGCGGTTCATCGCCTGGCTATCACTTCTCTGGAGGTCTCGCCTAGCACAGTGCTCGGATTTGTTCCGGTAAATGTAACTGGAGGCACGCCGGCTTTCAGCGTTCAAGTTACCGCGCAAAGCGCCACTGTCGGCTCGCCAGTCACGCTTTCAACAGGCGTCACATATTCGGCTAGCTATCCCGCGACCTCGGGGTTCCGATCGACACTGTTCAAGTACACTGTCTACTGGGGCGACGGCGCGGCATCTATCATTACCAACGCCGGTCTAACCGCATCGGCAAGCCACGTGTACGTGTCGGCCGCAACCTATCCAGTCACAGTGGTCGCCCAGGACCAACAAACAGTGTCGCAAATACGGGAAGCGGGTTTCGCGACAGTCAACGTGTCCCCGGGAACCGGCTTCGACTATTCGCTCTCGCTCATTCCAAACCAGGGATCCGTCGGAACAGGCGGAACAACGAAATCCCTAATCATAGTCAATACGTTTTCAGGAACCCCGCAGACCGTTTCGCTGGAAGCCATCTCGCCTTCATCAGGGATTACGGTCTCCTTCAACGCCACCTTAGGCCTACCTCCCTATTCTTCTGACATGACCGTTTCCGTTTCTCCCTCAGTCCTCGCCGGAACCTACACTATCACGGTGATAGGAAACACGACATCTAGCCTTGTGCACCAAGCACTATTCCATCTTACTGTGGGACCAGCATCGCTCCCCATAGTCAGCGTCTTCAGCAGCCAGTACGGGTCCGCGAACATCACCGATACCTCTTTGCAAGCTGGATCAACCTTCCAGGTCCAAGTCAACGTCACGAACGCGCCAATCTTCAACGGATACGAGTTCGCCCTCTATTATGACCAGAATTACCTTAGCGTATCCTCATTCGACTTGGCAACGGGCACCGTTTTCAATAATCCCTACGAGTCGTCCAGTTCCTTCAACGGTCCGGGGGCGTTGCGACTAACCGTTGTGAACTTGAACGATGGCAACAACAACGCCGGCTTCTTTGGTGGTGGGTCAGGGGTACTTGCGAGAGTCACTTTCTCAGTCGTTAAATCCGGGGGGGTAAGTCCTCTTGTTCTGGCCGCGAGCATAGCCGATCCGAGCCGTCAGGCAGCGGCTCCATCGGGACTGTGTCCTTCATGTCCCGTGGGATCCCCAGACTGGACAAGGCTTGTCGCAGACGGGAATCTGCCGAACGGTACCGTCGTGAGCTCCAGAATTCAAGTTGCTACATCGGACGGCTACTTTAAGAACGTCTCAGGAAAATCCGGACCGATCGCATCTTTCACTTTCTCCCCGACGACCCCTAGCCAGGGAGTGACCGTGACCTTCAACGCCACGAACAGTTTCGATCCGGACAATATCAGTGCCCACAATAATGGTATCATGGAATATTTGTGGGACTTTGGAGACCTTTCACCTCAGGCCAATCTCACCTCTGTATTCCCGGTGGTTACTCACACTTTCGGGACGGGCGGTGTGTATCCGACCTTTTTCACTGGAAACTTCTCGATCCGACTAACTGTAATCGATCTGGACAACGGATTTCAGGGCATGACAACGATCCGCCTGCTAATCACACCCTCCATCTCTGTCGTCCATGACATCGGAGTCTCTCTCCAACTCTCAAGCAACACCGTCTTCCAAGGCACAGGCGTTACCCTGTTCGTCCAAGTCAGGAATTTCGGAACGACTACAGAGACGTATGGACTAACGATCATCCACGGACTAACAAGCGGGCTGCAAAACGTCACGTTTGTCAATTTGACAGGGCAGACCGTGTCGGCTGGAAACACTATGGCCTACACATTCTTCCTAGACACCACTGGCCTCGCCACAGGCACCTACAACATTATTGCGACAGTTTCCGACCCACTTGACACTAATCCGCTGAACGACGTTGCAGTCGCACAACTTCAAGTCGTTACACCGGACGAGCCTCCGACGGCCAGCTTTACCTTCACCCCGACGCTTCCGGTTGTGGGCCAGGATGTGACGTTCAACGGGACCAAGAGCGCTGACCCAGACGGAGTAGTGCAGATTTGGTTCTGGAACTTTGGCGATGGTTTCACCGTGCAACAAATCGGCTACGGGGTCATTGATCACAGTTACAGCTCGCCGGGGACCTACACTGTAAGTCTCACGGTGAGAGATAGCGCAGGACTTTCAGCAAGCGAGAACATGACCATCACGGTAACCCCGCGGCCCTCGCGTGACGTAGGCCTTGTCTTTGTCCAAGCCTTTCCTTCGCTCGCTGTATCCGGACAACAGATCGTTCTGGAAGCCGGCATTGTGAACACGGGATCAAACTCGTCTACGGTAGATCTCACGTTCTACTATAACGGCAAAGTCGCAGTGACGCAGAAGGGAGTAACAATCCCGACTGTTCCCTACACCTACTATGTTCAGGTTCCATGGGACACCACAGGTATCGCGGCAGGCAACTATACTCTCTCGGCAACAGTTTTCCTCCAGGGCGATCCAACCCCCGCTGACAACTCGCTGACGGATGGACAGGTGACAATTCTCCCGCCACCAGTACTCACTCTGACTCCGAACTCTGGACCCGTAGGAACACTCGTACAGGTTCACGGATCAGGCTTCCCCGTCTTTCTGTCTCAACAATTTTATCCTGTTGAGGTCGAGGTGACTTTTGATAACCAGCTCGTAGGCTTCTTCTTCATCCAGAACAGCTCGTTCAACTTCAGCTTCGACGTCCCCGACGCCCAGATAGGACCCCACACCGTTCACACTACCATACTATTCGGCTTCACACTGGACGTCCAGGCCGGTTTCACGGTCACGCCCAGCCCAACTCCGATCACTGTAACCGCCAGCGTGGGAACAGTCTACTTCCCGGGAGACACCGCGACAATCTATGTGCTGACCAGCATCAATGGACAAGCAAGCACGATAACCAATCTTCAGGTAGTCCTGATCAGGCCCAATGGAACCAGCCTCACACTCCCCACTATCCTCACCTCCAACGGCGTCTACAAGGCAACCTATACGATACCCGCAACCGGCGTGATAGGAACCTACGCTGTCACGGTAAAAGCACACCAGACCGGATCAATCGATGGATCAGCCCTGACTAGCTTCGAAGTCAAGCCCTCATGGCTAGCATCCAACACCCGAAACATAACAACCGCAGTCGCCATAACCGGGCTCGTAGGAGTCGCCGCACTCGCCTGGCAACGGGGATACTTCAGAAAGAACGACGAAGAAGAAACTCCCTAACAACTACAGATTCAAAGAAAAAAAATCGTCCATAATCAGCCCTGATCCACGAATCCAAGCCCACGATTTCTAAAACACGATCTTCCACGCTGATCCCTAGGGAAATACGCAGGGATCGGAAAACGCGAGACAAGCCCATAACAAACCCGTCTCGAAGAAACAAGCACGTAATCACGCCCAGACAGAAACGGGTTCTGAAAAAAAAGGACCCAGACTTTGACTAGGACCCCGCCACCAGAGTATCCGCCCACGGATCATTTCGAAAAAAAATAAGCATTCTTTTCTCGACCCCCAGGGGTGGTCGATTTTCCCGTGCCGCGCCCTTCGTGAAACGCGCGAGATCCCACGTTCACGGGATAATGCCTGGCCCTTCTTCCTTCGTGAAAATACGCAGAACAAACTCTGGGTTCTAGTAACTCATATAACATGTCAAGGGCCCGCGCCATCGACAGCGTGCCCCGGTGGCTCAGCCTGGTAGAAAACCCGGCCAAGAGCGTTGCCTTGGTACACCCTTTCAAAAAGGCAAAGGCCACGGGTTCAAATCCCGTCCGGGGCTCCACCCAACACCCGCTAGGCCGCGCTAGCGCCCTTGCTTCATCTGGGCGACACGGTCCCGCCACGCAGGCAGCTCAGCCATCTGCTTTAGAGCGTTCTTCTCAGCTTGCTCACGATTCATCCACCGCGTATCCATCGCCGTATTCACCAAGTCCTCAAACTTTTTCTCAAACGGCAAAAGCTTCCCGTTCATATCCGTACAATGGATGCAGTACGGGTTATTCGGGTTCTGAGCCCCGTGCTGCTCGTTCGTTTCCATCGGCATCCCGCAGCTCTCACAACGCGAAGCGAGAGACATATTTCAGACACGAACGAGAGACTAAACAAGAACTAATAACCTAACTGGACATTACGCGAGAAGGCGCGAGTAACAAACAATCATCAGGTTCTGCTAAACATATAATAGTCTATAACCCAGCCCATCGAAGAATATCACTAGAGGAATGCTTCTATTGCGGGGAAAGGGCTCCAGAGCCCCGTTCCAACTTCTCATACAACTAATCCTATTCGGAAGAAAAAAACCCACCGAGGAACCAGCACCCGCCTCGGCTCCAACAACCATGACAAAACTAGAACCCTTCCCAATACCCGACATAATCCGGAAGACAGTAACCGAATCAGACATCGCGAAAGCGCGAAACAAACTCCGAGTCGCCAATCTCGAGAGAGACATCATAGGAGACGCCCTCACCAAAATCTACGAGGCCGAAGCCAAGGGTACCATCAACGAGCCTGAAAAAAACCAGATGATACAGCCCTACAAGAACGATCTCAAACGAGTTGACTCCGAGATCGACACCTACAAGAAGACAGTGGACCTCTACGAGCTAGAAGCGGCTAAAGAGGACCTGTTCAAGAGATTCCAGGAAACATTCCTCGACATACAAGCCCGGATCGAAAAGATCCAGCCGTCCCTCAACCTACCAGCCTCAACCGAAACCCAACCCGCCGAGCCAAAACCCGCCCCAGCTAGGCCCGAACCAACAGAACCGACAGAGGAAAACGCTCCTCCAAAAGAAAAACCTCCAAGGGAAAAGGCGAGAAACAAAGCTGAAGAAAAGATCGAGACCATCCGAGAAGAAGTCCTCAAAGCCATGGAACGACTTGAACAAATAGAGACAGAAGGCTAGGCGGACATTGGAATGAGCTGGGTAGAGAAAGCAAGGCTCAGCGCAGCAGCCCAAGCCGTACGCGAACTAAGGGATCGAACCACGGTCGGCCTCGGCAGCGGGACCACTGTCCTCAAAGCATTAGACCTTGCCGCTGAGCGAATCAAGAAAGAACATCTCAACATTCACTGGGTCCCGACAAGCTACCAGATGGAGATCGCCACAAGAAGACTCGGCTTGAAGGTAGCCACACTGACCGAAGACGTTGAGCTTGACTTGGCCCTAGATGGCGCTGACCAGGTCCAGTGGAGATCGCTCGACATGGTGAAGGGCGGAGGCGCGGCCCTTCTGAGAGAGAAGATCGTAGATTCTACAACCAAGAAGCTCGTCATCATCATCGATGAGAGAAAACTTGCCAAGACTCTCGGCGGAGATCAGCCCATCCCGGTCGAGATTACCCCATTCGCCTACCACGCTACACTCGCAAAGATCAGCAAGATTTCCGAGCAGGCGGTTTTGAGGGAAGCCTCGAGCGGCAAGGTAGGACCAGTAATCACCGACAACGGCAACTTGATCATAGACGCGTACTTCAGGAACCTTCGACGTCCCGATATCATCAGTGAAAAACTTGGAAAGATCCCTGGGGTAATCGAGACCGGACTCTTTCTGGAGATGTGCGACGTCGCATACGTCGGCCGGAAGGATGGTAAAGTGGACATTCTAAGGCGAAGCTAGAAGGCCTGCCCCTCAAGATTGACAGTCAAATGTGTGAACCCGATCATCCTTCGCTAGAATACTGCTCCTCTCTCGCATCTTCCTCCTCCCTCCCAGCGTCATAATCAGTCTTCTCCTCTTCGTCCTCAACATACTCCTAGGAGCCCCGACCTCTCGGACGCTGAACTTGTTCCATTCCTTTCCGCAATCTCCGCACTTGTACGCGAATCTATACGTGACAAAACCCTCGGGATGGTCAGCGACTCTTTCTCCGGTTTCGATGGTTATTCCCATTTTGAAAAATGCGTCTTTCTCCTTCAGGGCCTCGGCAGTGTCTACCTCCTCTTTCGACATCAGCTCCCCTGCCAAGAACTTGTGGCAGAACGGACATTCTTCAGAGACCAAGGAGTGGACCTCGAGAATCCATGTCAACCGGGCAGATTAGTCTTCCCCTGCAAAGAGAGGACACACCCAGATCAGTGGGGAACCCGGCAACCCTTACTCCTGGGCCTCGCGACGAGGCGCGATACTATTACCATCGCGAAGAGCGAAACATTCAGAAATGCCGGGGGCGGGAGTCTCGAACGGTCGTCGCTGTTTTCGAACCCGCGACTTCCGGATCTCCCACCATTGAAGTTATGAGTCCGGCGCTGTGGTTCCCCTTTCGGGGTCTGACCAGGCTGAGCCACCCCGGCAGAACAGCCGCCGAGTGAGTGCGGCTAAAAGCATTCCTGACAAATCATTAAACAAGACCCCAAAACCGGCCTTTGACGTCGACGAGAGGATCCTCATCTGAAAAAATACGATTTTCTAACCCTTGACGATATTGAAACGAGAGACAAGAGGGTCTTTCTCAGAGTCGACATCAACGTCCCACTGGACCCTTCGACACACCAGATACTCGATGATACCCGCATCAAAGCCATATCCAAAACCCTTTCAGAGCTAGACGAGGCACGTGTAACCCTCGGCTCCCACCAGAGCAGACCCGGAAAAGACGACTTCACCTCACTCGAACCCCATGCAAACCTCCTCGCTCAATACTGCTCCCAACAAATCAAATTCGTAGAAGATGTCATAGGCCCACACGCCATCCAGAAAATCACCAAGGTCCAGCCCGGCGAGATTCTAGTTCTCGACAACTTGAGATTCTGCGCCGAAGAAAATATCGATGACAAACGCGAAAAACTGGTCAAGACACACTTCGTCAAACGACTAGCCCCACTCTTCGACTTCTATGTTGACGATGCTTTCGCAACAGCGCACCGGTCACAGCCCTCGATCGCAGGTCTACCAGAATTATTGCCGAGCGCAGCAGGCCGGCTGATGGAGAAAGAACTAGACGCGGTCTCAACTCTCCTCGAAGAACCAAAAAGACCATGCGTCTACTCTCTCGGAGGATCAAAAGTAGAGGACAAGATCCCAGTCATAGAAAACATACTCTCACGAGGAAAAGCAGACAAGGTCCTCCTGGGCGGAGTGCCGGCGAAGCTGTTCCTCCAGGCCCGAGAAGTAACCACAAAGATCAACGTTGAGGAAATACGCGACTTCAAGCAATTCCTAGACCGAGCAAAGACTTTGACGCAGAAGTACAGAGAACACATCGAAGTCCCGTTGGATTTAGCGTACGAGGACAAAGAGGGCAAGAGAGTTGACCAGCCCGTAACATCGACTCGCATCGAAGAAGAGGCCCTTGATATCGGCTCTAAGACGCTCGAGAAATATTCTAGGATCGTACGAGGAGCAGCCACAACAGTTGCTAATGGCCCTCTAGGAGTGTTTGAGAGAAACGGATTTGACAAAGGAACAAAGGAATTGCTCGAGTCAATGGCGGAGAGCAACGGCTACACGGTCATTGGAGGAGGACATCTGGTCGGCCTGGCATCAATCCAGGGGATAGAAGAAAGGTTCAGCCACGTTAGCACTGCAGGCGGAGCAATGCTCTCGCTCCTGTCAGGTCAGAGCCTGCCAGGAGTAGACGCCCTAGTCCGGGCAGCCATGAGATTGCGAACCGCGAACCCGGCGGCCTAGACCGTGGGTATGCCGAGAGATTTTATCTTGGACGGGTTCCGAGACGGCACGATGTTCGCCCCGGTAGCTCAGTGGTAGAGCGACGGCTTTGTAAACGTTCAAGAAAGCCGTAGGTCATGGGTTCAACCCCCATCCGGGGCTCCACTATGCCTGACGAGGAGGGGATTCTTCGGATTCTGTTCGTGGTCCGCGGAAGAAAGAAAAGATTGCCGATCCCAGGATTATGAAGGATAGAACAATTAGAGAGTGCTTGAGTCCTTCGAGGAAGGTTCCCAGATCACCACTAGCTAGCTGAGTGACTCCTCCCAGCGTCACATTTCCCAAATTCACAAGCTTGCTGTACGGAACGTCTGCAGTCATGAGTGCCAAGACAAGTGGAATACTGGCGACGATGCTAGTATTGATTATTGTCGCTCGAACTCCTGACGAGATTCCTCTCTTAGAACTAGGGACCGACCCCATCACCGAGCTCGCGTTAGGGCTGCGAAATAGTCCGATGCCAAATCCGACGAGAGCTAGCCAGAGTGCTATCTGAGGATAAGGCGTATTCAGATCGAATCCGGAGAGAAGGAAGAATCCTGCAGAGGCTATGAGCAAGCCCATGGTGCTCAGTCCTCTGGCGCCCCACTTGTCGGAGAGGGATCCACTTATCGGCCCGACGAGAATCAGAGTTACATCCAGCGGAATGAGAAATATACCTGCATGTAGAGGGTCGTACCCTCTTACAAGTTGGAAGTACAGCGTCATCACAAACGCCAACGCTGCGAATGCAAGTCCGCTCAGGAGGTTGGCTATGTTGCCCGCCGTGAACAACCGGATCTTGAACAGGGAGGGGTCAAGCGCTGGGTACCGGGCCTTTCGCTCTATCATAATGAAAATCGCGAAGCACAGAATGCTCGTGGCGACCACGGCTTGGTTCGTGAAGGCTGTTAGGCTACCGAGTGTTAGGCCCAGGAGTAAGAGCGTGATGGCGACGGAGAATGTGATGGCCCCGGGTGCGTCGAACTTCTCTCCCGTTGCAGGGCGGGAGATCTCCTTCAGCCGCTTCCGCGACCAATAGGTTCCAAAGATTCCTACTGGAACGTTCACTAGAAAGATGGAGCGCCATGTGAACAGCTGTATGAGAACACCGCTCAGCGTGTATCCTGTTATCGTCCCGGCGTTGATCGCGACCTGGTTTATCCCGATTCCTTTGCCAAGATCCTTGCCGGAAAAAGCGTCCGTGACGATGGCTACACTATTGACAAATAATAGCGCGGCTCCGATGCCTTGGACTAGTCTGAAAGCTAAGAGCGCCTCAGCGGTGGGGGAGAGACCGGAGAGCAGGGAGCCGAGGGTAAAAATTCCAAAGCCCATGTTGTAGAGACGGACTCTCCCATGTAGATCGGCCCAGCGTCCAATGCCTACAAGGAGCACCGTGATCATGAGACGGTAGATCGTGATAATCCAGACGCCAACGACCAAGTTCGTCTTCAGATCGGACACGACCTGCGGAAGCCCAACTACCACAATGCTCGAGTCGAGGGTCGCCATGAAAATTCCGACGGTGGTAACCGTCAGGACAACCCACTTGTACTCCAAAAACACGACACACAACAACAAGTATTTTTCTGGAAGACCCGAAAAACCATGATATAAACTC
>WNGM01010587.1_pt1 | contig 12888 bp, 10 predicted proteins | sample 5400571 | NCBI WGS metagenome assembly WNGM01 (sample SAMN13153378, study PRJNA577476) | soil metagenome | isolation source: 100 cm soil or saprolite under Garry oak tree replicate 2 | place: USA:California | collected 2016-06-15
CTTCGGGCAACTCAAATTTCCAGAAAGCGTCAAGCGCCCAGCGTGGGTGCCAGATGGGTGCCTCACCGCCGTAGAGGATTTTGTCTTCGCCGCACCAGAACATCAGTTTACCCATGTTTTCCGCAAAGGCACGCGGGGCACGCACGACGAAGTTGAGCGTGGCAGCAATCGAGGCGTACAGGTTAGGGTAGCGTACCAGTTGCCAGCAAATCTCGTCGATGAAGGGCAGGCCGACGTGGAAGATGATGAAGTTGATGTCGGGGAAGTTGGCGGCAGCCCCATCCATGTCCCAGGCCTGCGTATGCTCGATGGGCTGCGGGCCAAGCGGCACGCCCTTATGCACGCCGATGGTAGTCACGCCCAGTTCGAGGGCTTTCTCAAATACGGGGTAAGCGACGCGCGGATCATCCATGCGCCAGGGGAACGGCTCGCCGTAGTCGTAGCGCACATTATAGAACTTGAAGGCCTTCGCGCCATATTCTTTCACCTGGCGTTCCATCAGGTCGAGCGCCTTCTTACCCTCTAATGGATTGACAGACCCCCAGAAAACGGCGCGATCAGGATATTTCTGCGCCATCGCCGCGCACTTCTCCCATTGCGACAGGCCATCATAGAAGAGGTCGGTCAGCGGCAGGGGCTGCGCTACGATCATATCGGTGCCGGATTCCTCGAAGACCATCTGCGCGATTTCGTCGATGCTCCATTCGCGCAAGAACTCTTCAGGGCTGAGGACGCGCTCGCCCGGGGGAGTCAGCACCTGGTGGAAGGCATAGAGGTGATTGATAAACATTTGACCCGGTTTGCCAAAGGCGTTCTTCATGTCAAAATTGAAGACATGACAGACACAGTCAAAGACAAAGGCGTCATTGTCCAGCATGATGTACTCCTCTCATGAAATAGATGCCTGGGAGGCTTGCGCTTCCTGCGCCTCCCGCTCAAGACGACGTTGCCGCAACGGCAACAACTGCACCATTGGCAAAGATAGTTTCGCTTTTGCACTGGCAGACATGCGTTCGGGCGTCCAGACGGTGTTCCAGACAATCTCTGTATCCACTTCGCCAACGCCTTCAATCGCTCGCACGTTCTGATCGATCATCTGCAAGAGATGCGTTGAGAAAGGACACCATCCAGAGGTGAGCAGGAGTTCGACTCGTACGTCATGCCCGTTCTCAGCCACCTGCACACCGTGAATAAGCCCCAGTTCAACAATACTCACTGCGCGCTCCTTGCAGCACGGGTCATAGCAGGTCTGCAGCACCTCAAGCACCTGCTCAGACGTGACACACCTCTCTTCGCTATCGGGCAAGGGATACTCCTTTTCCGTGTAATTGTCACTACGTGGAGAAATACCACTACAAAAGCGGGTACCCATTCGATACCCATTCGAGGGCCTGCATCAAAACGAAATAAAAGGCGATATGAGCGGTATCCAGGCGATAGCCGCAATTAGCGCGGCATGATTGGCGGTGCGAACCACCTGGGTGATCAGCGATTCTGCACGCCTGGCAAATGCTCCCAGCATCAAAGAAATAGCTAGCACCTGCCACTCCCTCTCCTCGCGGGGCAAAGATGGGAGTGGCCATACAAAAGGCCCTTTTCTCTTTAGGTATCAGGGAACGAGAATCCCTCGCCCACGCAGCTTGCCACTGTCCAGATCATGGATAGCGTCGGTGGCGGCATCGAGAGGATAGACCGCTGTGTGCAGTTTCACTTTGCCCTGGGCTGTCAGCGTCATTAACTCGGCCAGGTCATTGTACGTCCCTACCAGGTTGCCGATAAAGTTGATCTCGGTTGAAATAATGTCGATGGTAGGCACATTGAGCGCGCCCCCGTAGCCGATGATATAGTGTGAGCCCGCACGGCGCAACATCTTGACCGCCTCATGTTCAGCCCCTTGCTCCCCCACAAAATCAATCACCGCCTCGGCACCCCGCCCATCGGTGATTTCTTTGACCTTGTCCACGTGCTTCCCATCGGCCAGGACGGTATGATCAGCCCCCCAGCTCCGGGTCAAAGCGAGCGCCTGGGGAGAGCGATCCACAACGATGATCTCCGCAGGGGTCAGCGCTTTGAGGCATTGGACACCAATGTGACCCAGGCCACCCGCCCCGATGACCACGACCTTGGTGCCGGGATAGAGAGTAGCTGCTGCTTTCTTGACGGCATGATAGGCGGTCAGACCAGCATCGGCCAGGGCCGCAATATCCTTAGGGGCCAGGCTTGGATCCAGCTTGAGGACAGCACGCGCGCTCGTCTTCAGAAAGTTGGCCATACCTCCATCAATAGAGATGCCAGGAAAGGCCGAGTTGGAACAGTGCATGTCATTCCCTGCGCGGCAGGCGCGGCAGAGTCCGCAGGTGATGAGCGGGTGGACGATAACGGTATCCCCCGCAGCAACATTGCTGACCGCCGAGCCGACTTCTTGCACCCACCCGGCGTTCTCGTGGCCTAACGTGTAGGGTAGGGTAACGCCGCTCTTCTCTGCCCATTGTCCTTCAATGATGTGCAGATCGGTGCGGCACAGCCCGGCACCACCAATGCGTACGATGACATCGTGCGGACCGGTAATGTTCGGTTCAGACACGTCTGTGACTTGGGGAAGCTGATGGTACTCAAAGAGGCGTACAGCCTTCATACGTTATCTCCTTCTGGATCTCGATGCGCTTCGCTCGATCCGGCTCCTTCATAACGGGTGCGGAACAAGCTCTTACACATGGAGGTGTTAAACATAATGCTCAAGCGCACGGAGCGTGAACGACGGAGGAATTCCGTCAAGCTTCCAGGTTGAAGGGGCTGGCCCCGGTCATCAATGATCAATGGATCGTCCTGCCCGTGAGGCAAACCAAGGGATGTACGCCTGCGCAGGTACACCGCAGCATGGTGACCCACCCCCGCCAACGGGATCGTTCTGCCTTGCATGGTGACAAAGGCGACATCGGCGGGCTCGTCCACGAGCAAGTCTGCTAGACGCAGGGTCGCGATGGTGGCCTCATCCAGTCCCACCTTGAGCATCTGGCGTAGTAGTGCATCCTGGCGCATGAGGAAGCCTTTGCGCAGGAAGGTGCGGCGTAGCTCTTCGAGGTCCTCATCTTCGGTGACGTCGCCCACAAAGGCTTCAGCAAAGGACTGCCCGCTATTGATGCCTGTGGTGATCTCATCCTCGACACAGTGATCGAGCAACACGATGCGAGCAGAGCGTACTCCTGGTAGCGCACGGATCTTATTCCGCAGGTCCGTAGCCATCAGGTACGCGAAGTTCGGCGCACACCAGTATGTCGGCAGTTTGAAGATGACCGTGACATCTGGCCCATCCACCTGCACCCGATCAATGAAGCCCAGCTGCACCAACGGCTCGTCCAGTTCGGGATCGAGCACATCGGCAATCGCCTCGTAGACCCTGGCTTCGGTGATCTTGGTCTGGAAGGCATCGGTCAACGGCATAGAAGTGCTCCTCTGCGATCTAGATACAATGCCCTATCGGCGGACCTCTCCCCTGTCGGCTGCCCATCTCTCGCAGGTGTGGACCTGCCTGCTGCCTGCAAGGGTCAGCAGGCAGGTCCACACCTGCTTCCGGGTTGTCCGCCACTCAGAGATGGGCAACCACCGACAAGGGCGGTCCCGCGCGGGCAATGCCTCCTCAGTGCGTCGGCAATCAGCCCAGACTGCCAACCGTGCCAGGATGACTACTCGCCTGCGACTGCAGTTGCTCGGCCTGCTGCGTAAAGGTATCTGACTTGATCTTCGCCATATGCTCCTCGGGGTTGATATCGTAGAGCCGTGCCGCGTTCAAGCCGAGGATCTTACGCTTGGCTTCCAATGTCAGGTCGACGCCATACTCCGCCTTGAGGTCCTCAGGCAGTTCAAAGGCTACGAACTTCTCGATGAGCCACTTGGGCTCCCAGAGGGCGTAGTCGCTGCCGAAGAGGATCTTGTCGGGGCCAATCCAGAAGAGCAGATTCGCCATGACCTCAGCAAAGTAACGTGGGCGGGGGTGCATGAACGGCAGGACGACTGCCAAGCCCGCATAGACGTTGGACTCCTGGGTAGCGATCCAGCAGAAGTCCTCCAGGCGTGGCAGACCCGCATGCTCTACGATGAAGGTCAACTCGGTGAAGTGGGAGGCGGCGTCGTCGACGTCGGCGACGTCAAAGGCATCACGGTTGAGGGGATAGATGGTGGGCCCCTTGTGGACGTGGATGTTGGTAATGCCCAGTTTGACGCATTCCTCCAGGTAGCGATAGGCTTCGGGATCGGAGAGCTTATAGCCCTTGGAGTCACCGCGCCATTCGGCCGTATAGAGTTTGACACCCTTGATGTCCCATTCGCCTTTCATGCGACGCAGGTACTCCAACCCTTCGTCCCCGTCGCGGGCATCCCAGGCCCCATTGAGGATGAAGCGGTCGGGATAAGCCTTCTTCAGCACGCTATCTTGCTCAATCGTGTTGAAGCCGTTGATGTAGAAATCCTTCAAATAGGTGGGTTGGAGGATCGCAAGGTCGACATAGCCTTTGACAAACTCATCGTGGACTATGTCCTCTGGGGTGTACTTCTCGTACTTCTCTAGTGGCCATACATACTCGGCTGGTGAGAGGTTCTTGTGATAGGCGTAGAAGCAATCGATCCATCCCCGACCATATTTGTTTTTTTGGTTCGCGGGACTGGCATCCCAAAGATGCGTATGACCGTCAATCACAAAAACCTCTTGGCCGTCTGCTGTGCGATACATAGCGTGCTTTGCCTCCTGTTTGTAAATGGTAGCACCAGCTCAAGGAAATTAAGAACAGCGGTGCACTGACAACAAGATAGAACAACCTGCTTCAGAGTTGAGTAAATAACAGCCTAAAGAGGATGCACTTCGAGAATGCGCTATGCGAAGAAGCTGATATCGATACGGGTCTCTACGCTCATACCCTAGAGGTCGGTACAGAGCATAGCACGATGCTGCCATAAGAAGGTATACCACAAAATAAAGAGGTTGTACAGTTGCCAAGCGTGACAGACAGACACGACTGGCCAATCTTATTAACCTCAAACAGATGAAGTACTGGGAATCGTCGGCTGTTGCAAGACCTGCAACATGCGAGCCCAGCGACTTTCGCCGTACTCTGCTGTTCGACGCGCCGCGCGGCTAGACCCGCGACCATGAGCAGTTTGCAAAGGCCAGGGCTGCTGCACGCATCCCACTGTCATGTTCAAGCCGATCCTCGGTTATCGAAGATTGAAACAAAGCACACTTTAACAAACCTTCGTACATCTTGCAACAGAGCTAAAGAGTTAGTGGATGCGCTTCTCGCTGTGTTGGCTACCTGAGCCATCCGTCAAGAACATGGAAGGTTTAATCTCTTCAATGACTTCCTACTTTGCTACCTCTCATCTGAATGGAGCGCAACCCGAGGAAGGCTATATGCTTCGAAGTGTGTAGCATACTCACCATGAAGAACAGGTCCCTCGTGTTTGTTTCATTCGACTGAGCAAAATGGCAGCAAGATACCTTCTGCTCGTTCCTCCCTGACGATATATGCTGGAAGGAAGAGGGGCTCTTCACCCATTTCAGTTACCCATTTTTTCGTACAGATGAAAAAACTCAAGCGCTCCTGCGATAGTCGTGATGTAATCCACCCAAGACGGGGAAGGCGATGACCTTGCCAGCTGCGTGATCTGCTGGCACTGGCCCAGTGTGTGGCTCTGGTATCTGCTGCCTGCTGCCTTGATGCGGCCTGGCTCGGTTGAAGTAGCTGACATACGCGCCCAGTACCCGTTGAAGCTGCTTCTCATGCAGGATGAGCAGGTGATCAAGACACTCTCGACGCACACTCCCGAGCAAGCGTTCACAGATGGCATTGGGATGAAGGCGCTACGGTGCAGGAAACTCACCGGCGTGAGTTCGGTTCGATAGAGGTTCTCTTCCATGTTAGACTCCCTGCACAAACAAATAATTGACTGTAGACTGTATGCACCCTGGAGTCATAGGATCAATCCGAAATCTCCTATGAGCCAGCAGGGCTCGCCTCTGGTAATCAGAGGCGAGCTGAACTTCCCTTTACGTCGCTCTTGGAGGTGCGACAGGATATGCCTGTTGGCCTATGTGATCCCCTCTGGATAGAGTTTGTAGACTTCGGCGTCGTGTGTAGGCAGCACGTGCTTGCCATCCCTGGCAATTCGACGCAGACCCGCCATCACGTCCTCCAGGTTGATGTAGTAGCCGAAGGGTACCTGCTGCTTGACATTGATGGCGGCGATGTAGGCAGCGTCGCCGGTGATGATGGCGGTTCCCGAAGGAACCTCAACGTAGACCATCTGGTGCGCCGGTGTATGCCCTCGGGTTATGACGGTACGGATGCCGGGGAACAACTCACTCTCTCCATCAAGCAACTCGACCCGATTCCAGAGCTCACCGACCAGCTTGGCGATGTCCTGGCGATCGTAGAAGGGAACTGGAAACAGAGGTGCTGCTGCGTACTGCAATTCGGCCCGTTGGACAAGAATCCGTGCGTTTGGCAACTGATCATCGAGGCCACAATGGTCCAGGTGAAGGTGGGTATGGACCACGTAGCCAATGTCCGTCGGCTTCAGGTTGTATCTGGAGAGCTGAGCTTCGAGGGTCTGCTCTGGGGATTGACGGGCATTAAGCCCGGAGTAGGCCTTGAAGTCTGCGGCACTTCGAAAGCCTGCATCAATCAGGATTGGCTTGTCGGCTCCAGTGATGAGCCAGGCAGTGGCCGGGACATACGTGGGAGTCCCGCAATTGGTCTGCCAGACCAGGAAGCTGAAGTCAACCTCCACCTCCCCCAGGTTCAGTGGATAAATAGTCAGAGACATGGTACTTTCCTCCTCTTTGGCAGGTATGTGTGCTCGCACATCGTTATGCGGCACTTGCCGTTAGATGTTTCTCTATAACCAGGCTGAATGGCTGGCGGAGCTGGCGAGACTCCGCCATGCTCGGGATTTCACTTCGAAGCGATGAAGCGAGGCGCGCACACGCTCAGCCTGGAGTGCTCCGAAGTCTACCAGGATCATGAGGTGATTCATGCCAGTAGCTTCAAGCTCCCGGATTCGGCTGCTCACCTGCTCGGCGTCACCAAACAGGATGAGTCCTGCTGTCTCCAGTTCGTCATAGCTGCGCCGCTTCGCGTAGAGTCGGCTACGCACATACCGGTTGAGCGCTTCCTCAGCCTCTGCCCGGGCCCTGCCGGGGCTTTGTGACACGTAGGTGTGGAGAGCTACGGCTATGTCAGGCCGTTCCGTGCAGGCCGCTTCGGTATAGCCTTGATAGTACTCGTCGATGATGCCCTTAAGATCATCTCTCGTCTCGCATGTTGCATAGGGGATGAGCATGATGTTCTGGCCTTGCTTACCCACGCGGTAGGCGGCCTCCTGACGAAGGATTGCGATCCAAAGCGGTGGGTGCGGCTTCTGGAGAGGGGTCACCCCAATCCTGGTGTTCTCGACGTGGTGGTAGAGGCCGTGGTAAGAAAAAGATTTGCCCTCCCAGGCCTGCACCAGGATCTTCAGCGCTTCATCAAAGCGGGCCCGCTTCTCCCAGGGTGCAAGGTAGAACCCCTCGAATTCGTGCTTCAGGTAGCCGGAACCAACCCCAAGGACGAGTCGGCCACCGGTCATCTGATCGAGCATAGCATACTCTTCGGCAACCACAAGAGGGTGGTGGAACGGTAGTACGGAGACCGCGACGCCCAGTCCGATCCGCTCCGTTCGCTCGGCTGCAGCTCCTAGAAGCGTAGGAGGTGAGGGCACAAGCCCATACTCATGGAAGTGGTGTTCGGCCAGAAAGAACGCCGAAAAGCCGAGCTCATCAGCCAGTTCGATCTCGTCCAGAATTTGGGCATACAACTCGCGGATTGTCCGCGGCTCCTCTGGATAGTGATCCGCGACGGAAAAGATACTGAACCGCATTGGCTCCTCCTCAATCGTTGAGAGATCCGGGACAGCGACGCAAAATAATTGTTGCAATCCATCGGCCAGTACCTCAAGCACACGATGCTCAATGTCGATCCAATGGCCTTACCGAATCTATAGGGCGGTGTCTTGGAGTGAACGCTCTGCCAGATGGTGTGTAAATTTACAGATTCTCAGCTGGGTCTGATACCTCCTAAGCGGATCGTCTTGGCTTACCAGCCGTTCCAATGCAACTTGGACTGAAGCGGCTCTCGGGGCGCAGGAGTGAAGTCGATGCCCTTCGTGTAGGCGACCGGGATGAGCGCTGCCTGGGTGACTTCGGTGTAGGGAATATCGAGTAATTCGGCTGCTTCCTGCTCGAAGAAGAGATGTATCGTCGTCCACGAGGTGCCCAGGCCGCGAGCGCGAGCCGCAAGTATGAAGCTCCACGTGGCCGGGAGGATCGAGCCCCATAGCCCTGCCTGCTGCATGATAGGTAGCCCCTCGAAGCGACCGTTGATGCAGGGGATCACAAGCGCAGGAACTTCATGCATATGAGCGGCGAGATACTCTGCCGAGTCCATCACCCTCTGCTGGATCGGTTCCCTCTGCGGATCGTCGGCGAAGAGCTTGCCAGCAGCCGAGGGGAGGTTGCGGTAGATGGCGAACCCCCGCCGATAGATATCGCCAAGGGCCTGGCGCTTTTCAGCGTCGGTCACCACCACGAAGTGCCAGCCCTGCCTGTTTCCCCCTGTCGGTGCCTGAAGAGCGATCTCCAGGCACTGCCTGATTACCTCCAGCTCCACAGGACGTGAAAAGTCGAGCCGCCTACGCACAGAGCGCGTCGTCGTGAGCAACTCATCGGGTGAAAGATCGAGTACTGGCATGGTTCTCCCCCTTGGAAACGTCAGGATGGTAGAAGGCGTATCCCTCTGGGATCCACGACGGTCTCTCTAAAGGTGACCTGGCGCGTAGGCATGCCTTTTGCTTAGGCGGTATCACGGGATGCACGGAGTTCTACCATCACCGAATTATGTGATCTTACGCTCTCCAGGTACCATTCTGGCATAGTATGGTTGATTCCTACTTTGACAGAACAGACGTACTTACCCACTGTTAAGGCAAGTATAGCACTCGCCCATCAGGCAAGCAAGTCCTGCGCTGACTACTTGGCAAGTCCGTGTGCGCCGCTTCGGCGCTTGTGAGATAGCCCTTGAAGGGTAGAAGGTTGAGAGCAAGAAAGCCTTTTAGGACACCCGCCCGACCTTACACCGAAAGGCAAGGGGGAAATGAGCATGGCGGGAAGTGCGCCCAAAGAGGCATCTGATTTTCTGCCACGCGAGAGCATGGCCTCACTCAGGCGACGTGAGTAAAGCAGCACCTGACTTCCAGCCGAAAGGTGTGGGGGGACTGTAGCATGGTGTGACAAAGTCTGTTGAAGCTCTAGTACCAAGAGCCAGAAGGCAGGCAGCTAGGTCGTCCATGGTTAAAGCTGATTGCTTGAACCCTATTCATGGCGGAACACATGCGTCCCTTGGGAACGGTACAATCGCCCAAGCCTGATGGTATCACTGGAACTTTTCTGACAGGGATACAGCCTGCATCAGGGCCAGTCCTCAAGGAGAGGGGAAAAGACGTACGGGGAACCTAACGACGAAGCGAAGGTCAGAGGTAACTTGGGGATCGCCTACGTCTCGTAAGAGATAGGGCGACGGAGAAGCCGTAGTACCCAAACGCTCATCGTAATGGGTGAGACAGGGGGAAGGGCGACAGAGAGTCCATTCCAATCACAGGAGGTTGACTCGGATGAGTCAGAAGACCTTAGAGCGACTGGAACATCTACGAAAGTTGAATAGCAGCAGACAGTGGGTCAACAACCAACTGTATCGGCTCATGTACAACGAGGACTTGTACATTGTGGCCTACGAACGGATCAAGTCGAAACCTGGAAACATGACCGCTGGAACGGACGAGGAAACCCTCGATGGATTTTCTCTGGAAACCATTCGAGAGATCATGGACGAGATGAGAACCGAGCGCTTTCAATTCAAACCTGTGCGAACGACCTTCATCCCGAAGGCCAACGGTAAGATGCGAAAACTGGGCATCCCGATAAGGGCTGTACACTACCTCTCTTTCCAGGCGATGTTCGGGATTCCATGTGTTCTCCTCCTGGTGGACCAGAATCTCCGGTCCACCTTCATAGATCTACTCTACCACGTTTTTTCTCTGCAAGCCAGTTCGGCGACGCTTCCAATGTCGTTGAGTCGGCTTGCGCAGCTTCTCGATGATGTCTGGAGTGAGGGTAATCCAGCGTGGGCCATGCGGATGAGCACGGACGCTCTCCAGAATCCCCGCGTTACACCAATCGGCAATGGTCGAGACATTGACATTGAGCAGTTCGGCTGCGGCAAGGGCCGAGTAGCGTCCATCGCCTCGTTGTCCGCTCGGACAGAATCCCGGCCCCTCTGGGCAGGCGAGGGGAATGGAGTAGGCAACACGAATCCAATCGACTTTGCTGGCAGTAAAGCTGCCTCCCAGCCCTGGACGCAACCCCTCTTCATTGAGCAGGGTCGCGATCTGGGTCGCCGTATGGGTTGGAGACCACTCCCGCACACGCTCGACGACGTGTGGGCTCGTCTGGCGTTCTTCCCACGACATCTTGTATCGTGGAATGGAAAGAGCCGTGAGGGCCTCAGTTTGCCAGCGAATAGCCACATCGATGACATTGCCGCGCTTGGAGAGCGTCACATCTTTGATCAACCAGCGTATGAGTTGCTTGCGCTCGACAAAGGGTGTCGTCGAGGCATGCCAGATGGCTGGCAGATCATGAGCCAGGCGGCGGATCTGCTCGCGTTGCGCTGCCGTGAGCAACAACGCGGCTGGTTTGGGCACGAGTTGGTGCTCACGCTCCAGTTTGTCCACCTCAGCCAACTTCTCATTCCACTCTTTTTCCAGACTGCGGGCCACCAGCCGGTTGTCTGGATCGACCGCTTTGTAGCGACGCCGGGCCAGATCTGCTTCGTACTGGGCCCGCTCAATCTGCCGGTGCCATTGGTTCTCGACGTGTTTGGCACGAGCTTCCACCTGATCGAGCGCCGCAAGAGCCACCGAAAGCTCGGCAGGCTCAATGGCCTCCAGAAAACAGGCGACGACCGCCTGGTCAACCCGGTCCCCCCGCATGGTTTGGCAGGTGCGCGCGGCCAGTTGCGAATGGAGTTGGTGGCATTCATACATCAACACCGAGCCATTGCGTTGATAGCGAATGCCCATGCGTCGGCCACAGGAGCCACACAAGATGATCCCTTGCAAGAGCGAAGGCCCCTCCCGCACGGCTCCTCGGTGCTCTTCTGCCCGCCAGGTCCGGTTGTCATCCAGTTGCCGCTGGTTGTGCAGAAATTGTTCCCAGGTAATGTAGCCAGGATGGGCATCCAGCAGGACAATCGGCCAGTCTTCTTGCGGGAGGCGACGCGTTCGCCCTTTGACCCGTGGCTCTTCTCCAGGCAGGAGTCGGCTTCGGAACTTGGTCCGTCCATAGACATAGGCCCCAGCATACAAGGGGCTGTGCAAGATGTTCAACACCCGCTCATGGCTGAGGCGACTCCAGATCAGTTCATCGGCTCGCTTGCCGCCCCACCACCGCGTCGGGAAACGCAAGTGTTGCCGGGCGAAGGCACTGACCACGGCGAGGGCCGAGGTCGATTGCTCAAACAGCGAAAAGACCAGACGAACAGCTTCCTGCACGGCCTCATCCGGGTCCAGCACAATCCTGCCCACTGGATCGTAGACCAGCCCGATAGGCAAGCGGAAGCGCAATTGTCCTTGCTCAGCCTTGGTCATCTTCCCGCCCTGCAAGCGGCTCTTCAGCCAATGAAGCTCAGCCTCCGACATGCTGCCCTTGAATCCGAGCAAAAGCCGGTCGTTATGGGCTCCGGGATCATAGACCCCTTCGTCATCAATGACCAGAGTATCGGTCAGCGCGCAAATTTCCAGCAACCGATACCAATCGCTGCAGGATCTCGCCAGGCGAGAAACCTCCAGGCTGAGCACGGCCCCAACGTGCCCCAGACCGACCTCGGCCACCAGCCATTGGAAGCCATCACGGCCAACGGTCGAGGAACCCGATTGCCCTTGATCCTGGTCCACCACCTGGATAGAAGCCTGTGTCCATCCCAGGTCGGCCGCGCGCTTGACCAGATCATACTGTCTGGTCGTACTACCAGTGTTTTCTCGAACCTGGAAAAGCGTGGATTGCCGCACATAGATAACAGCGAGCCGATCAAGATGATCAGGACGGATTTTTTGAGACGCTGCTCGGTTCAGCATCGGCTTCCTCCTTTCTGGCACACGAGCCCTGGTGGGTCACCATATTCAACGCTAATTGAGCTAGTAAACCAATCACACGAGTACGCAGATCGAGGGAGAGAGCAGGCCACACCTGGATGGGAGTCACCTGCCTATCAGGAGAAGACGGTCGCAAGACCATGCGCAAACCTCCTTGCAGGGCACAAACCGCACAAAACACGACTATCTGTATCATATCTCATCTCCCTCTGGAAGCGGGTGGAGGTGTCGTTGCTGCTCGATGAATTGAGCCATTTGCCACAATCCTTCAAGCGAGAGCAAGGGTGGTTCTGTGGAGTTGGGATCGGCCTCAGGCGTCCCTGCATAGTCAGTCAAGCTGGCGGCAATGGCTCCGTGATAGCCATCAGGCATGCGGATGATCAGGTCGGGATCTGGCCCACGTCGAACGCGAATGAGCTGCACGCGTTGACCATGCAGCGGATGATGAGGATGGATCACCGTCACCCATTCCAAAGGTGGCTTGTCAAAGGAGGTAGTGTGCTGTGAATATGCCCGTGATGATTGACCGCTGTCTGCAAGCAATGGTCAAAAATGCGCTCGAACCGAGCTGGGAGGCTCGATTTGAGGGATGCAGTTACGGGTTCCGACCGGGAAGAGGATGCCACGATGCCATTGAGAAAATCTACCGGT
>WNGM01003312.1_pt1 | contig 12886 bp, 11 predicted proteins | sample 5400571 | NCBI WGS metagenome assembly WNGM01 (sample SAMN13153378, study PRJNA577476) | soil metagenome | isolation source: 100 cm soil or saprolite under Garry oak tree replicate 2 | place: USA:California | collected 2016-06-15
GGCGCGAGAAAAAAGACGACCCGCCGGGGATCGAGGGTGTTATTGTTGATCGTGTTGAGAAACGTATGGATATGTCGTTGTCGGACGTTTAACGTCTTCATGATGCCTGTCGGTTCTGGGGTCGGACGTTTTTCTACCCCTGAGCCAAAACCGGTAGATGAAAGTGTGCTCCTTAAAACGGCTTAACTGTTACGTTCGCCCCGTATCCGTCTAGCCGCCTGGGCAGATCAGGTGGCCATTTCTCCTGCCGTGAAGAGCGCGGACCGGAAAAATCGCCCCTGGCGAAGTCGCATGATGGTTAGCAGAAAAAAAATATTTCAGGAAAAAGAATACTTTTCAGTGGGGTTGGGCCGAAGACTTGGATCTTCACGGCACCCACCTCGAAATCAAGGGCGAAGCACCTCTTTCCCTAACGAGGTCTAGTTTCATACTTTTCCTCGTAGGAAAGTTCCCTACTGGATTGCGGAGAGATGGTAAAGTCTTATATGCTTAGCCTTTGCCGAAGGGGAGACTATGAAACTACCAAATCTACGGAATCCGGTAACAAGGACCAATAGCCTCTCGAAAAGGTCGAAAAAAGTAGCTCCCGTTACTTGGATTATCGGAAAAAGGTAGCTTCGACCGAAGGATACCAAGATGGCAGCGCGAAAACTCAGTTTCACACGCCTCGACCAGGGAAAACCACTCCTGAACAGAGGAACCCTGGACCAGTACCGCGTAGTGGTGGTTTGTGTAAGAGGCAACGTCAGCGTCAAAGAAACAATGAGCCTAATCCTGAAAGAAGCCATAGGCCCCGAAGGCTCCGCCCCGACCCTTGTACTGGGACCGACAGCCCCCGAAGACCTCTCCACTGACTGGACCGGTAAAGTTGGATGGATTACCTTCGTAGACGGAACGTCAATCGCCCATCCCTCCACCGATGTGGAGATAATCTCCCCGGACAACTTGCTGGAGATCAACTTATTCATCGAAAAAGCCGCCCAGGGAGAGGGATCTCAAATAATTCTGGGCGATTTTCTGGACAACATCATCAAGAGCATCGGATCACCCGAGAGCTTCTACTCATTCTTCTGCCAACTCGCCTCAAGGATCCGACTCAGAAAGAGAACCGCGATCCTCGTGATAAAAGAGGACATACACGAGAAGCCGATGGTCGAAATGGTCAAACGGTTCGCCGACATCGTCCTCGAATTCCGCGACCAAGACAACGAGGGCGCGCTAACGGTCGAGATGAGAACGCTAAATTTTGCAGATAACATCTACACTAGATGGCTACCCTTCCCACAAGCCCTGAGACCCCTTTGCACGAATTACACCTAAAACCGAGACGCCGGCCCCATCGTACGGGGTTGCGGCCTGAAGATCATCAGATACAAGCGAATCTCGTCAACCAACACTAAGGCAAAGACCCTCCCCCAAAAAGGGGCTGCTGAATGGACAGTTGTTGTATCCGAGGTTCAAACACAAGGAAGAGGCCGATCAGGACGAAGCTGGGAATCACCTAAAGGCGGCCTTTGGTTTTCGCTAATTATCAGGCCGAAGATACCGATCGATCGGATTCCGCTTCTCCAGTTATGGGTTGCCAACGCTCTTCGAAAAGGAATCGAAGAGGTATATGGGGTCCAATCAGAGGTAAAGTGGCCGAACGACCTCGTGGTCAACTGGAAAAAACTGGCCGGCATACTCATCGAGACGAAAATCAGCGGTCAAGAGCTTGTATACGCAATCGTCGGCATCGGGCTCAACGTGAACCTAACTGCCGAAGAATTACCCACGGGAGCGACTTCGATTTTTCTGGCCAGAAAAAAAAGATCCAACTTAGAGAAGACGCTTAGCTCGATTCTGACTGTCATGGAAGGCCATTCCAAGACCCTGAGTAACAAAAAGGCTGTTGTGGCCGATTGGTGGGAGCATTGTGCTCACCGAGAGAAACCGGTGATAATAGAGACCGGAAACAGCAGGGTCCGAGGAAAATGCGTTGGAGTGACCCCGGACGGAAACATCATCATACAGACTGCCCAAGGAAACTTGACAATTCCTGATGGAACCCTTCGACTGGACGCATGAGTCTCTCTTCCGTGCTTTAATACGAGAGGCCTCTCCAGCGAGTTCCAATCGACCATGACGATGAAGGAACTGTCGAAAGAGCTCGGCGAACTCAGGGAAAAATCTCAGGAAGGAGGCGGCAAGGACAAGATCGAGGACCAGCACTCCAAGGGAAAAATGACCGCGAGAGAGAGAATTATCGCGCTCGTGGACCCTGGCAGTTTTGTGGAAATGGACAGGTTCGTAGTTCACCAGACCGCCGACTTCGGCATGGCGGAGAAAAAGATTCTCGGCGACGGGGTCGTGACCGGTTACGGTAAGATTGACGGAAGAACGGTCTATTTGTTCTCTCACGACTTCACCGTCTTCGGAGGCTCCCTCGGAGAAATGTTCGCCAGAAAGGTCACGAAGATCATGGACCTAGCGCTCAAGACCGGCGTCCCGGTTATCGGGATTAACGATTCAGGCGGGGCCAGAATCCAAGAAGGGGTTGTCAGTCTGGGCGGTTATGCTGAGATATTCTTTCGCAACGTCCTGGCTTCGGGAGTGATCCCACAGATTTCGGCTGTGATGGGTCCGTGCGCGGGAGGAGCGGTGTATTCCCCTGCTATGACAGATTTCACCATTATGGTCGATAAGACCAGTTACATGTTCATAACAGGACCCGATGTCATTAAGGCCGTTCTCAATCAGGACGTTGATTTCGAAGAACTTGGAGGTGCAAGACTCCACAACACCAAGAGCGGAGTCGCGCACTTTTTCGCACAGAACGAGCAGGAAGGATTACAGCAAATCCGGAAGCTATTGAGCTTCATCCCATCAAACAACACCGAGGACCCGCCTAGAGCCAAGCCAAAACCACCCGTCGGGGACAAGAGTGAGCTCAACGATGTCCTGCCTGACAACCCGGACAAGGCGTACGATATCCGGGATGTTACAACCCGGATCGTTGATGGAAGCGAACTGTTCGAGATACAGCCTCTCTGGGCTCAGAATATCGTCATTGGATTTGCCAGACTCAACGGCTACTCGATTGGGATTGTCGCGAACCAACCCAAGGTTAACGCTGGAACCCTGGACATTGATTCCTCCGTCAAGGCTGCACGCTTCGTCAGGTTCTGTGATGCTTTCAACATCCCGATCCTGACTCTGGTGGATGTTCCTGGGTTCTTGCCGGGGATAGATCAGGAGCACGATGGGATAATTCGGCATGGGTCAAAGCTCCTCTATGCCTACTGCGAAGCCTCTGTTCCCAAACTTACTGTAATCGTAAGAAAGGCGTATGGAGGCGCCTACGACGTGCTCGGAAGCAAACACATTAGGGCCGACGTGAACCTTGCCTGGCCCTCTGCCGAGATAGCAGTAATGGGTCCCGATGCAGCGATCAACATAATCTTCCGCAACGAAATCGCCAAGGCAAAAGACGCATCCATAGAAAAACGGAAGCTTGTGAAGGAATATCGTGAAAAATTCAGCAACCCATACATCGCCGCGGGAAGAGGATACGTCGATGATGTGATCGAGCCCTCAGAAACAAGGGAAATATTGATCAAATATCTCGAATCTGTGAAGAGCAAAAGAGAGGCACGCCCTCCCCGGAAACACGGCAACATTCCACTCTAGACCGGACCACCGTCGATGTTCAGAAAGATCCTCATCGCGAACCGCGGAGAAATCGCCGTCAGAATCATACGAACCTGCAGGAAACTCGGAATCAAGACCGCTGCAGTTTACTCAGAGCCTGATATGGAATCCCAGCACGTCGTCTATGCTGACGAAGCCCACAACATCGGGCCTGGACAGCCTTCTGAAAGCTATCTGAACATTCGAAAAATAGTCAAGGTTGCGAAGGCCTGCAAAGCGGAAGCAGTGCATCCTGGGTATGGGTTCCTAGCGGAAAATCCCCAGTTTGCCCGAGAGTGTGAAGAAGCAGGACTCGTTTTCATCGGACCGAGAAGCAAGATTCTGGCCTCGGCCGCAAACAAGTTCGCATCAAGGGAAACAGCAGATCGAGCCGGCGTCCCTACGATCCCCGGTTCGAAACGTCAACTAGAGACCGCGGACGAGGCTGAAGATGAAGCTCGCCGAGTGGGCTTCCCCGTATTGATCAAGGCCTCCTTTGGAGGAGGCGGAAGAGGCATGCGTATCGTGAAGACCACGAGTGAATTGCGAAGGTCCTTCGATCTTGCAGCTTCCGAGGCAAAGGGAGCCTTCGGCCGTTCAGAATTGTATCTGGAAAAGCATCTGATCAACCCTCGACACATTGAGGTCCAAATAATCGCCGGTCGAAAGGGACAGCTTGTTCATCTTGGTGAGAGAGAATGCTCGCTCCAGAGACGACACCAGAAAATTCTCGAAGAGACCCCCGCGCCGCAGCTCGATTCTACATCAAGGAAAAAGCTAGTTTCGCTTGCTTTGAAGATCGCCAAAGCAACGAGATACGAAAATGCGGGAACGGTAGAGTTTGTGCGATCAGCGCGAAGCGAGTTCTACTATCTTGAGATAAACAAGCGGATCCAAGTAGAACATCTCATCACGGAAATGGTTACGGGGGTAGATATTGTGGAGCAGCAGATCCGAATCGCTGATGGAGAGGGTCTCGGGCTCTCTCAAAAAGAGGTCGGGTTCAACGGCGCCGCGATGAACTGCAGAATCAATGCGGAAGATCCGTCGAGAAACTTTGCCCCCTCGCCCGGTCGCATCGAAGAGTTTGTCCCGCCAGGCGGTCCTGGTATCAGGGTTGATACGGCTATGATCGATGGAGCTGCCATCCCAGAATACTACGATTCACTCATCGCGAAGATTGCCTCACACGGCCGAACTAGAGAGGAGGCGATTCAAAGACTCAAAGGCGCCTTGAGCGAGACTATCGTCACGGGAGTCGAGACCACGATTCCTCTCCATCAAACCATTCTTGAAGACAAAGGCTTTGTCCGCGGCGACTACCATACTCAGCTCCTCGATAACAAGATCTCAACGTGGAACTTCAAGCCACAAATGTCAAAGGAGGAAGTCGCGATGCTGCATTTGACAGCAAACTATCCACTCTCAGGAATCAGCAACTCGCAACTAGAGAGAACTCAGACAAGATGGCGAAACACTCTCAAGACGGAACCATCACCGAGGCAACCCTTGTTTGTCGAAGGACTCTAAACAGATTCGCCGGCTCACTGTCAACGGAAAGACCTGGGCCGTTACAGAGGTGGAGAGGCAGGGCTTAGCTCAAAAGATCATTATCAACGATGAAGAGTTGAGTGTTCGCATTCTCCGAGAGCCAACAGATGACCAACCAGATCTGGTTGCAAATATCAATGGGAAGGTTCTCATCGCGAGAAGAGAAGAAGAGCGCGATGGAAGCGACTATGTTATTCGACTAAACGGAAGACTGCTCAAAGTGAGTTTAGAGGGAAGTTTAGAGGGAAGAGAGCAATTATCCCAAGATGCGGGAATATCTGAAACTGTTATTGGGCCTGTTGTAATAGTGGCGCCCATGAGCGGGAGAATCGTATCCCTGAATGCGTCTCCTAACTCATCGGTAACAAAGGGCCAACCGCTAGCTGTCCTTGAGGCGATGAAAATGGAGAATGAGATAGCCTCACCTAAGACGGGGATCATCAAGGAAGTCTACGTCAAACCCGGGGCTTTGGTGAAAGCGGGGGAACAGTTATGCCTAGTCGCATGACAATTGTACAGTCAATTCTTCTGGATTAAAGGAAGAAGCCCAGTGTAGAAATCGAGAGACTCGGGATTTGCAAGAGCATCACGATTCGTAACGGGCCTATTGTTAACAATATTCGCGACAGCCACCTCAACCTTCTTCATGTTTAGAGTATAGGGAATATCAGGCACTTCCAGAATCAGAGCTGGAACATGCTTGGGCGAAGCCTCAGCCCGAATCACTCTCTTGATCTTCTCTTTCAGTTCCTCCGTAAGCTTGTGGTTCGGGGACAGCTTGACGAAGAGGATTATTCTTTGATCCCCCGCCCAGTTCTGACCTACAGCGAGACTGTCTGCGACTTCAGGTAGCTTCTCAACAACATTGTAGATTTCCGACGTGCCGACGCGGACCCCGGAGGCCTTTATCACCGCGTCAGAACGTCCATAGAACGTGTAGCCACCGGTGTCTCCGTGGAGGAGTACATAGTCGCCGTGCCTCCAGACATTCTTCCCTTTGGCGCGATAATGTTCGAAGTAGGCCTCACGGTACCTCTCATTAGTGGGGTCTTCCCAGAAGTAAAGTGGCATAGATGGAGTTGGAGCCTCGCAGACCAGCTCGCCCATCCTGTCAACAACTGGCTGCCCGTTCTCATCGTACACGTTGATCTTCATCCCGAGCCCCGGTGATTGCAGCTCGCCTCCAAAAACGGGAAGAATTGGCACCCCACCCGCGAAACAACCATTGATGTCTGTGCCTCCGCTGATCGAGTTGAGATGCAAATCTGCCTTAACCTCCTTGTAGACCCACTCGAACGCTTCCGTGGAGAGAGGTGATCCGGTTTGGGAAATCTCTCTGAGGGATGATAGATCGTAATCTTTGCCTGGTTTCGCGCCTATTCCTCTGAGATGATTGATGTAGCTGGCACTGCATCCCAGGATTGTTATCTTCTCTTCCTGAACCAGCCTCCACATTGTGCCCCAGTCAGGATGCAGAGGATTTCCATCGAACAAAATGAGGGTCGCGCCTGCTGCTAAGCAGCTCATCAGCCAGTTCCACATCATCCAACTCGGCGAGGTAATGTACGTGATCCGGTCGGTCTTCTTCAAATCAGCATGAAGCTGCGTCTCCTTCAACTGGTTTACCAAGACTCCCGCCGCTCCTTGAACCATACACTTCGGCTTCCCCGTTGTCCCTGACGTGAACATGACGAAAACCGGATGGTCTGAGGGCAATTGCTCAAATCGAATCTCGCCTGGCTTATTCGCCGATCCGAATTCATCAAACCCAACAGAGTTGACAAGTTGGCCCACGCCGGGTACGGAGTCCAGAAGGGGAACCGTCACTACTTTCTCGAGCGAAGGGAGCCCGTCTGCAACTTCTTTGACGTTAGCTGAAATGTCGAATTTCTTTCCTTTGTAGACGTACCCATCAACCGCAAACAATACCTTCGGTTTGATTTGGCCAAGTCTGTCCAAGATGGCACCTGTGCCGAGTTCCGCTCCGCAACATGCCCAGACCGCTCCGATGCTGGTAGCAGCCAACATTGCGATCGCTGCTCCCTCTATGTTCGGCAGGTAGCCTCCGACTCGGTCACCAGCTCGTACTCCTGTCTCACGTAGACCATTCGCCACACGCGCGACTTTCCTGTAGAGATCGGAATAGGTCAGGCTCGAACGTTCTCGTCCCTCGGACCGTGAGATGAGGGCCACCCTTTCATCTCTGAATCTCAGAAGGTTCTCGGCGAAATTGAGTCTCGCCCCGGAAAACCACTTGGCCCCGGGGAACTTGCTAAGATCATCCACAACTGCCTCAAATTTTTTCGAGGATATGATTCCTGCGTACTCCCACATGGAGGACCAAAAGTCAGTAGGTTTCTCGATGGACCACCTGTAAAGCTCAGGATAAGATCCGAGACTCAGACGATCCTTCTTGTTGACAAATGCTAGAAATCGGGTGAGATTAGCCTGTTTTATTCGCTCGCTAGAAGGAATCCAGAGAGGCTTTCGCCTGGGACCCGTTCCAACCAAGTCGGCCAACCGCTCCAAAAATCTCTTGATAACTTGTCCGGACTCTCTTTGAAGGATTTCGACCTGGATAATTTATAGCCTTTCAATCAGACCCCAGACCCGAGTCCAGTTGACAGTCGTCGACGTAAGACTGCTTACGGATGGTTATTTCACGCTTGACAAGAGCTTTCTCGTATTTGGCAAGTATCAGGGAACCAAGTACAAAGCAGCGCTCAAACCGCTACTGATACGAACAGACAAAGAGAATATTCTAGTCGATACCGGAATCGGGACCCTACCACCGAAATACGAGAAATTCCACGAGGTCATCAGGACCAAGGAAGAGCAACTGCGGTTATCGTTGAAGAAAGCTGGACTGGAACCCAGTGACATTACTTTGGTGGTAAATACTCACTTGCATTTTGACCATTGTGGAAACAATCTTCTCTTTCCCAACGCAAAATTTCTAGAACAAACCGACGAAGTCCGCTACGCGTTCTTTCCCGACCGGTTCATGAGAGTAAGCTACCTGCGCGAATTCTTCGACCTGGAAGCAGAATTCCTGCCCCTGCACGGAAGATATACAATCGAACATGGAGTAGACGTCATCCCAACTCCCGGACATACGATCGGGCACCAATCCGTCGTGGTGAGGTGGAAGAACCGCAACCTAGTTTACGCCGGCGACGCCGCACCTCTACCGGAAAACATCGACAAGAGAAACATCACAGGCATGATCTTCAACTCTTCCCAAGGCCTGGAGTCAATCGATGTCCTGCGGAAAATTGAGAACCCTGTTTACATCTACTCCCACGACAACGAGCAGCTGAAAATGCCGGACTAGTTTTCGCGTCAAAGTGTATGAGGTTATTTCCACTTTCTTTCAATTCCACGCGAGTAGGCTTTCCAGTAAGGGTCAGCACTTGGATACCTGAGGAGGCGCGTTCCCCTGCTGGTAACCCCTTTGCAGCCTTTGAACTTGGAGCTTAGCTTTCCAATTGCTTGTGAGGGAATGCCATTCGATGCGAGTTTCGAAATGATCTTGTCCGTTGCGAACGTCTTGGTGGCGAGGATCAGGCTACCCTCGCTCAGAGAGACCAATGGGTCTATCCTGAAGAAGTTGCAAAGCTCCCGAGTCTCTTCGCTCACTTGGATATCGTCGAGGTCTACAGTTGCGCCTAGTCCAGACGCGGTTGCCAGTTCGATCAGGCCTGCGATGACTCCTCCCTCTGTTGCGTCATGCATCGCTGTCACTCCTCGATTTCGGACCCCTGCGGAAGTCGCGATTATCGCTTCTTCAACTGTGGTTACTTTTGCGAGGTAGTCGTGAGCTTTGTCGAAGAGTCTCTGGCCGATTGCCCTCCGTGTCTTTCTTGGAAATGCTCGAGAGAGAATCGCGGTTGTTTCGACTGCTGCTCCCTTGGTCAGAACCAGATCGTCTCCGCTTTTGGCCGTTGCCGAAGTCAGATAGCGATCGCGAGGCCCAGTGGTCATCACGAAACCTCCTCCGATTATCGAATAATCCAAGCCTGGGTAGGTTCCAGTGTGACCGCCGATGATCGAGAGGCCCAGTTTTTTCCATTCACGTTCGAAACGTCTCCAATACCTTGAAAATTGTTCGTCCTTCATTGTTGGAGGGAGGTTGAAGTCAAACAGGCCATATTCGGGAGAAAATCCGCTTGTAGTGATGTCTGATGCCAATAGGTGGACAGAGAGCCACGCGGAAGTTTCCGGTCCTAATGCGGGGACGTAGGACAATGGGTCAGTAGTTGCAACAAGTACTCGTTCATCATCCAATCTGATTATTGAGCAGTCGACGCCGAATGCGGGGCCGACGATAACTTGGGATCTTAAGGTGCCTAAGGATCTGAAAACGACTTTGCGAAGAAAATCATGTCTAGGCTTGCCGAGTTGCATTTTCTTCGGTGCCAGCCGTTCGATGAGGATTGATCGTCTAAGATATGAGTTAGAGGTACAGCTGCAGAGCCTTCGCTCTCACCAAGCCAAACATGATTATCGTCGTGATGACGAGTTCCGGGAGGAGAAAGCTGCCATTGTAGATAGCGGAGTATTCATAGGCGCTCATTCCGGCTGGAGCGTAGCTGGCGAAGAAGAGAATCCCTGAAACGAAATGCGAACAGAAACGTGCGGCCACGCCTATGACCACGCCGAGGAGTGGGCTGTTTCGGAAGAAACCGGCAAGTCCTAGAACTCCAAATGCCAGGGGATAGTCAAGAATTACCTGAGTTGGAAAAACGATGACTTCAAACCCTGACGATACGTCTTCTACTAGTGCGACTAGGCCAAAGATGACACCGGCAGCTATTCCGATCTTTGGTCCTCTTCGCAAGGCTAGTAGAAATACTGGGACCATTGATGCCAGTGTAATGGACCCTCCTTGAGGTAGGGTGAAGACCTTGACGAGATACAATGCTCCCGATAGTGCGACCATCACGGCAACTTCTGCCAATAGTCTGATCCGGAGGCTTTCTCTCCGGGGCCCCAATCCGATTGATCTTTGGGCTAACGTGTCAGGGTTCGATTCTTTCTTCATCCTTTTTTTTCCTAGCGAGGAACGTCGGAATCACCTCGTGAGAAGAAGCTTCGTCTCTTCGTCCCTTCGCCGGCATTACCCGGATCAGGTTCAAAGGGTCGATGGCAAGCGAAGCCATCCTCTCAGCCGGGTTTATCCCAGCTCCCCGTTGACGGAAGGGACTAGGAACCGCGTATTTAAGCGCTGGCTATGCGGTTTCTTTGAAGAAATAGCGTGGCCAATGGGGCCAGCTCGTCTCTTGTGATTTCGGACTGAAATCAACCTCCAGCTCCATCCCAATCTTCAAGGATTCCAATCGCGATGTTCTGATAATGCTAGGCAACTTGACCCCCTCCTCCATGTCCACGATCCCGACAGCGTATGGAGTCATGTGTTTGAACTGCGGTGGCGCAACATGGACTACCGTGTATGTTACAAGCTTGCCTTTTGTTCCGAGCTGAACCCACTCGACCCTTGAGGATCGACATTTTGGACAGATGACTCTTGGTGGAACCATGATGTGTTTGCAGCGAACGCACCTGACTGCCATTAGTTTGCGCTCAGCGCATTGCCGATAGAACTCTTCAATTGTGGGAGGCGGGAGTTCACTCAATTTCTCAAGCACTCCTCAAAATGTGAACAACTCCCGTGGCGCCGGATCCGCCTAGATTATGAGCAAGAGCAATTTCCGCGTCGGCGACTTGTCTCCGATCGGCCTGTCCTGTCAGTTGCAAGTACAGCTCGTGGACCTGGGCAGTTCCCGTAGCGCCCACTGGGTGTCCTTTCGATTTGAGCCCACCACTCGTGTTTATTGGAATGGTGCCGCCAATGTTTGACGCACCACTTTCGACAAACTTGCCTCCCTGACCGGTCTTGCAGAAACCCAAGTCTTCGCATGCAATTATCTCTGCGATTGTGAAGCAGTCGTGAACTTCAGCAACATCGATGTCCTTCGCCTTGACGTCGGCCATTTTGTAGGCTTCTTGAGCTGCGAGTTTTGCCGCGTTTATGGTGGTGAGGCTGTCACGCTCGTGAAGGCAGAAGGTGTCCTGGGACTGGCCAGAACCGATAATGTGAACGTAATTGTCACTCAGCTTCTTCGCAAGTTTTGGGGACGTCAGGATGAGGCAACTGGCTCCGTCAGTTATGAGGGAACAATCGTATAGCTTGAGAGGCCACGCGACCATGCGGGATTTCATGACCTCGTCGAGGCTGACTTCTTTCTGCATGTGAGCCTTAGGATTCAGAGCACCGTTCTTGTGATTCTTTACCGCCACAGCAGCCATCTGTTCCTCCGTCGTTCCGTACTCGTGCATGTGAACGGTTGCCATGAGAGCGAACAACCCGGGGAAGGTCATCCCGTTCCACTGTTCGAAGGGATAGTCCGAGGCTGTGGCAAGAATTCCTGTTACCTCTGGCGTTGGTTGATTGGTCATCTTCTCAACGCCTCCGACCAACACGATGTCGTACATGCCGGATTTGATCGCCATTATTCCGGCGCGGAGGGCTGATCCCGAGGAGGCGCAGGCGTTTTCTATCCTCGTTGCAGGGGCGGGAAGTAATCCGGCCCAGCTTGCGTTTATCGGGGCGTCATGCGCTTGGTGCTCGTAGGCTTCGCTCATTTGGCCGATGAATGCAGCCTTGATGTCCTTGCCAGGGTCCAGCTCCTCGACTCTGTGAAAGGCTTCGAGAGCTGCTTCGGCGAATAGTTCGCGCGCGTAGACACCCTCCCTGCGGCCGAACTTGGAGAGACCCGCAGAGATTATCGTGGCGAGCGGCTTGACCCTACGCGGCCTACGCAACTAAATCTGCAATCAAAGAGCGACCCTTCACTAAAATAGCCTTCCTTGAACAAAGACGAGTCTTAGCTCTGCCTCGGATGCGGTCTTCTAAAGGCGGTCAGAACAGCTTGTAGAAAGTAGATGCCACCGAGAAACAGCGCGGTCCTTCCGGTCCACGAGATCGGATCTCCCGGTGCTCTGCCGAAGAAGATCGCGAGGGTTCCTATGGAGGTCATTCCCAGGGCTAGAAAGTACCAATAGAGAGTGTCTGACTTGGACGAGAAACAGAGCCGAGCAAAGAGCACAGAGGAAACCGCGAATAAGGCTGCAGATGATCCCAAAACAGCCATCCTCAACGGAGTCTGCCCGACACCGAGAACAAAAAACAGTGGGATAATTCCGTCCAGACTTGCTATAGTCAATAGGGTCGTGAAAGATAGAACGCCGACATAGGCAGCAATCGAAAGAGGTTTCCGGACTCTAGGGGCATTCTCTATGGATGTACCGGTCGAGGTAGTGCTGCCACCTGCTACGTGAAATATTGATGCGCACAGACCTCCGGTATTCACGATGGTAATCCCCGCATTTAGCTGGCCTGGGAGATTTGCTAGCCACGTGCCCAGAATAGATGTAGAGCCCAATGCGAGAGAGGCACTGCCTAACAAGAGGAGGACAGTAAAACCAGTTTGAAGATAGCTCTTCAGGGATATGTAAGCTACGAGGAAAGATGTGATGGAGACAAAGACAGTGTACAGAATAGCGTTAAGGTACGCTGGCTCAAACCTCAACCCTGAGCCCAGCTGGCCGGGAGGGGGAAGGATGATGTCAAAGATTGTGATGAGCCCTATGAATATGGGCAGTG
>WNGM01009861.1_pt1 | contig 12878 bp, 13 predicted proteins | sample 5400571 | NCBI WGS metagenome assembly WNGM01 (sample SAMN13153378, study PRJNA577476) | soil metagenome | isolation source: 100 cm soil or saprolite under Garry oak tree replicate 2 | place: USA:California | collected 2016-06-15
TGGCATGGCGTCACGCGCATTGACCGCCAGATTCATGATTACCTGTTCGATCTGCCCGTGATCAGCCTTCACTCGCCCAAGGTCCGCAGCCAACGAAGTGCTCACCGCAATGTCCTCACCAATGAGCCTGGGAAGCATTTTCAACATTTCGGCAACCAAGTCGTTCAGATTCAAAACGGCAGGCGTAAGTACCTGCTGGCGGCTGAAAGCAAGCAGTTGCCGAGTAAGCGCCGCGGCGCGCTGTCCCGCTTTTTCAATTTCCTCGGCATGTTCCCGCAGAGGACTCTGCGGATCCAATTTCCGCTTGAATAACTGGCTATACCCGATGATCACGCCGAGCAAGTTATTGAAATCGTGAGCGACTCCGCCCGAAAGCCGCCCGACCGCTTCCATTTTGGCGGCCATTTGCAGCTGGCGCTCCAGAATTCGCTTCTCGGTCACGTCCTCTGCAAATACGTCAAAGCTGGGCAAGCCCTCAGGGTCGGTGACACTTCGACCTCTGCAACGGACTGTGATTTTGTTTCCGTCTTTTCGCCTCAGTTCAACCGCGACATCCTTGAATTCCTTTCCATCGTCCACCAGATTCTTTAACTTCTGAAACTCCGAAGGACTGTCGAAAACATCTTCGACAAGGTTCGTTTGCAGCAGTTCGTCCGGATGGTCGTACCGCAGCATTCGCTGAAATGCCGGATTCGCGCTGAGAAGTTTGCCGTTCGAATGGCAACGGAAGATGCCGTACGGTGCGTCCTCGACCATGGACCGAAATCCAGATTCCGATTGACGGAGCGATTCTGCCGCTTCCTTTCTTTCCGTTATATCGCGGTTTACGATCACTAACTTTTGAGGTTCGCCGCGCGGCGTCCGAATTACACTGGCCGTGGATTCTAGAACGCGCCAGCTTCCGTCCTTGTGCCGGATACGATATTCAAGCGTTCTGCCAATGCCAGTCCGCCGCGCATCTTCCGCGGCCTTCCGGACCATTTCGCGATCGTCGGGATGAACCTGTTCGAACGACGACGAATGCTTCAGCTCGTCTTCGTCGTATCCAAGCACTCTGCTGTAGGATTGGCTGTTATAAATTCGGTTTCCGTCCATGTCGACAACGGCGATCATGTCGGCCGCATTGTCGCTAATGAGGCGGAATAGTTCCTCTCGCTCGAATAAGCGCCTGCGCATACGGTGGATCTGAAGTTGCTGATAGACCGTGTACACATCGAAAAGCAACACCATCCCCAGCAGGCCCCACATCGCACGCCGCAACGTGAAGAAATAATCGGAGCGCTCGTTTGACTGCAACAACATTGGGAGGAAAGAAAGAATGCCTGCCGTCAGCAAAAGCGTGATCATAACGGCCGTCACCCAGAGCCACCACTCGCGGCGTTCGATGTGGCGGAGCCGGGAGCGAGTCTGCTCCTGCCCTCGCTGAGAGTAGTGGTCGCTGCCGGGTTCGGCTCTTATCGTCGAAATCGCCACTTTGGCCTCTCCACGGTGTTCACCCTATCGCGGCAAGAATCTTCCGCCCATGCTCAATTCTTCCAAAGTGTCGTGAACTGTGGCCACGGTTCTCCTCGCGGTGTACGATCTCATTTAGATAACAGGCAGTCGAACTTGAACGCATTTTGCTTCGAATACGAAGCTGAGCTGCGCGGTACGCTTGTATTCCTCGGGCCTAAGAGGCTGTCCTTGGACGACCGGACCGGGAAGCACCGCGAGCGGTTCTGATCTTGTGCTATGGGTTTCGATTGTGGTCAGCCCGAACAGCGTGCATCCACCTGAGCGCTAGACGCACCTGGGGATAGCCGGCGATCAAACCGAGGGCAAGAAGCGCAGCTCCGCCAATGACTTCGGTACCCTGGCTAGGAGTCGAATTCGAGATCGAGTCGTAAAGAAGGAGTGCACCGCCCCCAAAAAGTATCAACGTAACCGGAAGCGAGAGAGTTAAAAAATGGCCCGACATTTGGTCCTCGCACGACAATCGAAAGATTACCTAATTCCTTGAAAGAGGCTTACGAGACCTTCGAGTAAGACTTTTCATGCAAATCCTTGCCCTCGAGGAGTCTTAGTTTCGGCGCTGTATAACGCTTCCTCATGGTAAAGCCACAAGAACACCTGGGGTTTGTGCCATCGCCATCACCGGCTGAAAGCACCACTAGAACCTCGCATCCACACGTTGGATTCGAACAAATCCAGCGTTCTCCTTCTCGCATGGTCATATGCATATTCCCCTTCTGACCTACCGGGCCGACTATTTTGTCTCTGGCGGTCGGCGGAGACGCATCGGTTGGCGACCGCCTGACTCGACGGCTAATTCTGCCAAGGCTCGCTATTAGCGGGTCGAAATAGAGGATGTTGCTTCCGATAGGAAGCAAGGTCATGGCAGGCTGTTATGACAAGCGCGACTTTATGATTCTCTGTTGTCTCGGTCTACAAGCGTACCGATTGGTTCTAGACTGTTCTAGCGCACTTCCGCGCGCTATGATTCGGCCTGACATCGTATATATGAGCCCAGGCAAAAAATTAAAGGAACTGCGTGCACGCTTGGGCATTACGGTGCGCGAAGTCGAAGAACAGAGTCAGAAGATTGCAGAGGCACAGGGAAATTCTGAGTTCTTCGTGTCAAACAATTGGCTCACAAGGCTTGAGAACACAAACTCCGTACCGAGCATTCATAAACTATTCAGCCTGAGTGCCGTTTATCGCGTGAGAGTTTCCGATCTGCTTCCGATGTTTGGTATTGATCAGAGTTTGCTTGAAAAATACCAAATTGAAACTCCACCACAACACACGCATCTGATTAATCTGGAGGAGACCGACGGGGCGAGAACGGTCAACTTTCCGGTGCGTTTTGATCCCGGCTTTCGGGTCGAAGAAACGAATTTGTTATCACGAATGGTACAGGTTTGGGGAGAAGTTCCTATTTCTCTGATCCGACAGCTGGATATTAGGCGCGGCCAGTACGGCTATATCGGGTTAGAGGATTTCACCATGTACCCGCTGCTTCGCCCTGGAAGCTTCGTCCTTATCGACGAGAATTTGCGAGACATTCAGGCAAGCCGCTGGCGAACCGAGTTCGACCGGCCCATCTATTTCATCGAGCTTCGCACTGGATACGCGTGTTGCTGGTGCGAGACAAGAGGCGATGAACTTCTCTTAATCCCTCATCCTCTTTCGTCCCGCGCACACCGCCACTTCCCGCAACAAGAGGCGGAAATCATCGGCCAGGTGACGGCAGTTGCGATGCGGATCGTGGATCCTGAAGCGCCTGCGGTTCCTGCCAGGCTGCCTCCACAATTGCCAAAGCGATCTTAACGTTCGAGATAAACAGTCTTACAGTCAAGGGATCGTCTGCTGCAGGTGGCAGGATTCGATACGCTTCCGAGCTATTCCATGCCCCGACAAGTTCATCCGGATGCGCCCAGCCGGATCGAATGTAGTGTTCCAGGTGAGACACAAGAACTCTGAGCGGACTCAGAGCCACGCCTGCAAACGCCTCGCGGTGTGCCGCAGCTAGAACCGTTTCTGCCACCGATTCGGAGAACCGGAACGACAGGCCATCGTGCGCGTAACGTCCCGTGTTGTAGTCGCGGGTCGAGGCAAGGTACACAAGTCTGGCGAGATCGCCATCGAGCTTTGCTAACGTCCGATCCCGCAAATCCCGGAGGGCGTCCTCGACGAGGCTCGGACTAAGCCCTGCAGACGGTTCCATCATCGCGGGACTCTCGTCTCACCTGGCAGTGCATCCCCTTTCGAGGCAAGCTCAAGCATGCCACGAAGCTCATCAGAAAGGCCACCAACCTGTTTGATCATCCTGCGCAGTGCAACCGGACCTCCCAGCCATAGAATAGCTGCGACGATCGCACACTTTATCCGAATCATGAAGTAGTCAATCGCTAACCTTAACTCCAACACCGGTCGGAGTTCGTCTGACTTTCTTGCGTGGGCTATGTGGATCCGGATAGCAATTTTGGCCAGACTTCTTATTTGGGAGAGCCAGTAGAAGGCGATCTCTTTACGCTCCTGCAGGAACAACCTTTGAACACGCTTTGGAGCATGGTTCAAAACAAATTCCCAATCATCAGGACCGAAGATGCGATCCAGCAGTTCCCCGCGGCGTTCTTCGAATGCCTGGTACGCACTTGGCGCTGCAGCGTCAGATACCAAAGGAGAAGCGTCTGGCGATGATGCGAAGTCCGATCGGCGGAGAAGAAGGCCCAGCAGTCCAATCAGCAACAACCCGATCGCGAGTAGAATCAGCGTTCCGCTCATGGGCGCATGGCCTTACAGAGAAACGCGCGCGCCTGATGAAGACCCTTTCTAGTCACGCGGGCGACGGACTGGTAGTCCTCCTCAATCTTTGGTTGTCCTTCCAGCAGCGGACCACGTTCATATTTCCAGAGTGCTGCAGACCATAGGCTTAGTACCGCCGCATAGCAAAAAGGCTGGAGGAAAATCCAAGCGCCTTGGAATGTCTCGCCGAGCGAAGCACGCAACGTGAGTGTCATCACGCTCGTCGCAACAAACAGACCATATCCGATGAAAATTCCTTTAACGTTGCGCCCAATCGGAATCTCGTAATACGCGCTAAGCGAGGCCAGCACGATCAACGACAAAGCTTGGATTGCCCGCAGATTCCGTTCAAGCTCGATTGCCGTGCCCGGCCAAGGCACACTACCGTTCCAAGCATCGCCGAGGCTCTTGGTGAGAACCATGATTAAGGCAACAACCAGCATGTTACGGGCCATCCGGCCTGCGCCGGGATAGCGCCCGAGTACCAAGCGAAAGATCTCCCAGGCGACGCAGCAGCCGATCACGAGGCTGAAGAATTCTCCGTACCAATAGATGGGCGCGTAGTACTTGAAATGGAAGAGGTAAATCATCAGGAAAAATATGTCTTGGATGAAAACGCACGCCAAATAGGCAAAGAAGAAGGGATACTTTCTAAACCACTCAGATACCCAGCCACGCACCAACAGCAGGCTCTCAAGTGCCACACATGCAAGCCACAAAAATAGTTCGTACGGCTTCATCTTTCGTGAATTGACGGAAATCGTAGCATGGAAGGAGGAAGGCTTCAAAGGCCTTCCCCCTTTTGACGGTTAGCTGATTTGCGAAACGCTTGAGAGCCAGGGTGGCGGTGGTGGATGCCCGCCGTCAACGACAAGCGCTGCTGCCTCGTTGTACTGCGGCGGACGTGGCGGAGGTGGATGTCCGCCATCTGCACGCAGCACTGCTGAGTTGTTTTTGTACCCCAACGCAAGTGGTGGCGGTGGTGGGTGCCCGCCATCGGCAACGGTGACAACACTGCCTTGGACGGCTACTTGAGTAGTTCCTTGCTTCGAATTGAGATGCCACGAAATGGTCAGTGCCAGGATGACCGTGAAACAGACTTCCGCTTTCGAATACATTTGTATCCTCCATTAGAATGAATTCAATTGCGTGGTAACCAAACTGCGAATTTAGGGTAAGAAAAAGGTGGGGCTGCTCATTGAAGAGACTCTTCGTGCTTCGCATACGAAGCACGAGAGTGCTTTCGCGACAAAGTAGAGGTCCTGTTTCGTTGCCTGCTTCGCACACGAAGCAGAACGTTTCATATACTAGTTGGTGTCATGCCTCTGAAGATAAGACTGCAAGCTTAGTCGACGCCTCCAGAATGGGATAGAGCTTGATCGTGACAGCTTGAGCGGTTTGACGCCTTCCGCCCACGCGTGCTGGATGTCCAACAAATACAGCCTGCTTGCAGCCTCACGTGAAATGTCACTGACTCCACCGGTCGCACAACTGCTTCTGCAGCCTGGAACCGCGAACCCCGATGATTCGCAATTTTCACTGCGTTGCACGCAAGACTACTTCTGAAGGAAATACACTCAGCTGTTGTCCAAACAACGAGAAATGTCCGGTATTTGAAACCGCCAGGTTTAGCATTTCGCGCTTCGGCCATTCAGCGCATCATCGCGGCCAGTACACTTGCTCTTTGTCTCTCTGTTGCGGCGCCGTTCGAAAACTCTGAAGCGCAGGTTCCTGGGAACACACAAGCCACCGCTGGAAACCTGAAGCAGCTAAGCCTTGAGCAGCTTGGCGATCTCCGGGTGACCACAACGTCAAAAGAGCCAGAAGAAGTTTGGCGAACGGCAGCGGCTATCTATGTCCTCACACAGGAAGATATCAGGCGATCTGGAGCAACCAGCGTGCCGGTCTGGTGCCGGGAGTTGAAGTGGCGCGCATCGATTCCAGCAGCTGGGCTGTCCGAATACGTGGATTCGGAAGTGGCTTTTCAAAATCCGTACTTGTCCTGATCGATGGCAGAAACGTCTATACGCCGCTTTTTGCCGGCGTCAATTGGAAACTCCAGAATGTGCTGCTTGAAGACGTAGATCGGATCGAAGTCATTCGCGGCCCCGGCGGCACAATCTGGGGAACGAATGCTGTAAATGGTGTAATCAACATCATCACCAAGAACTCGAAAGACAGTCATGGAACACTTGCTTCCGTCGGTGGCGGAAACATTGACCAGGGTACTGGCGGATTCCGCTACGGAGGAGGCGTCGGCAGGTACCTCAACTACCGTGTGTACGGAATGGCATTTGGACGTGGTCCCGAGTTCCATACTGACGGCGACCGATTTGATGATTGGCAGCTTGGACAGGGCGGCTTCCGCATGGATTGGGACGGTCAAGATAAGGACGCGTTTACCCTGCAGGGCGACCTATATAAGGGTGTGCTTGGGCAAAGGCAGAGCATTGCTTTCTACTCGCCGCCTTCCTCGATCAATGTCGACCAGGCTCAGGACGTGTCGGGCGGAAACATCCTCGCCAGATGGCGGCACGAACTCGGTAGCGGATCCGACTTCCAATTCCAAGCATACTATGACCGAACGTATCGCCTGGGCTCGCAAGTCGGAGAAACTCGCAATACCTTTGACATCGATTTCATCCACCATTTCAACGCCCTACCTCGCCAGAACATTATCTGGGGCTTGGGCGCCCGGTGGAGCCCGAGCGATGTGGTGCAGACCGTCGCCACGCTCGATTTCCTTCCACATCACCAGTTGGACAACAGCTACAGCGTCTTTGCCCAGGACCAAGTCGAAATTGTGCGCAATAAACTCTCCGCGACGATCGGGTCGAAATTCGAGCACAACATCTATGCCGGTTGGGAGATCCAACCCAGCGCTCGCTTGCTGTGGACGCCAAGCGCCCATCAGTCAGTTTGGGCGGCAGTTACTCGCGCCGTGCGAAGTCCCTCGCGTCTTGATGAAGACCTTCACGAGTTTTGGCACATTGACGTTCTCGGTCGAGACGTCGCCTCCGCCCCTTCGCGTGATTGCCACCGTTCCATGGGCCAACGGCATCAAGGGCAACACGGACGGCGTCGAAATCGCGCCGGACTGGAAGGTAAACTCCTGGTTGGAATTTAAGCTGTCGTATTCCTACCTGAATATGGATCTGAAGAACAGACCCGGTAATTTGGATACCGACACCATCCGAACGGACGAGGGTTCTAGTCCCCGCCACGAAGTAAATGTGCGATCTCGAATCAATCTACCGAAGGGGTTTGAGTTTGACCCCACCTATCGCTACGTGGGTGCATTGCCCGGCCAGCTTGTCAAAAGCTATTCCACCATGGATGCACGACTTAGTTGGCGTTTCGCCGAACACTTCGAATTGTCCTTTGTCGGGCAGAATCTGTTTCAGCCGTCTCATTTCGAATTCAGGGGTGATCCAGGGGGACTCCTTGGAATGAAGAGAAGCGCCTACGCCAAGATCGTGTGGACCAACAACAAGGACAGTCATTGAAGAACGGGGTTCTCGCGGCGCGGAGTAACTGAAATTCACTATCTCTACTTCGATTTCGTCAGTACTCCATCGTTCCAACTTTTTTCGGACTACGATATTCGATTGTTATAGATTATATTTGCGATTTAGGGGCAAAACGATGGCCGACAAGTACCGTATAGAGCAAGACGGCTCTGATTTCGTAGTCAATTATGAAACTGGCGGGACGGTCGGCGTGTACGAGACAGAGCTGGATGCCCAACGGGAAATCGAATCTTGCGAGCGGGATGATTTCATGTTGAATACAGCGAGAAGTCTGGTGAAAGCGGCTATCGACGCATACATGCAATTGCATAATATCGACCGCCAAGCGGCGCACGATTGGATTAGAGAAGCAACGGATTAGCTGCCCCGCAAGTCAAGGGAAGAGCCGATCGCCGGTGGTCCGAAACAGATAAGCAATCGTTGAGTGGCGTTCACACCCCATCAGGGCGATCTCTTTTATCGGGCCGCAAACTTCCCTGCCTTCTTGCGGTCGTTATAATCACGCCAAAAACTTTCGTTGTCAGTGTACGCGATGGCTCTAAAGGCTTGTTTCGAGAAACGCCTCGATGATTGGAATTCGAATCAGATTATCCATTCCCGAACAATTTCGACTGGGATGCGTAAGATTCTGATGAAGGGATGCTTCATTCAGGAGAAGGCAGAAATGGCCGAACGCTTGCGAGGCGCGTATGAGGAAATTCATGTTTAACGATCTCGGTATTACCGGTAGAGGCAAGCAGATGACCCGCGTTATTGAAACACTTAATGGCGAAGGCAAACTTGTTAGTTCGATTGCAGAGAACATCGTTAGCTACCATTTGGAAGTTGTCGAAGAAGCTGGTATTGCGCCGAAAAGTCCCGGCTTGAGGACCATCGCTGGTCGTGTGGCTCTTCTTTATTCGGACCTCGAACTCCAACCGTCGTTACAGAAATTCACGTTATACCTGCAAGATGGAGGGAAGTTGCAGGTGTTCTGCAAAAGACCGGGATGGATTGTCGCGACGGGCGGAATTCGAAACGACTGACCTTTTCAATATGCGTTCGATCCATGAAATGTGGGAAGGTTTTGCCTGGATTCCGTTATGCAGCCTTCGTCTTTTTGTTTTTCTCGGCCCGGAATTTCGCCCACCGCAACTTTGTAGCCTTTGAAATCTTCGCTCGCGCAGCGGCTGACAATACGCGCTTCTTGACCTGAGCGACTTCTCGGACAGTCGAATCGCCTAACGCCTTTGCTGCAGCCCGCACTCCGTTCAACTTGCCCTGCAACTTACCCAATTCAGTTTCGAGCTTTCTTTCTTCGCGTTTGATAGCAGCTAATAGGTCCATGAATCCTCCGCATGGAATCTATCCTAGACCGGAGGTCAGCCGCCAGACGTACTCTAAAAGGAAAGTAACTTCAGCTGGACGCGGTTCGTTGTAAGACTCTCTATCGGCAGATGATTGCATAACAATGTCGGCTCCTTGACCCAAGTAAACTTTGGTTGTTTGACGACTGGAGGCTTGGGAGAGGAGCCGAACATGATGGTTATAGGCTTAGAGACTACCATTGCATTTTTTGTGGAAGAGACCGGTGACTGCCGTGCGCGGCAGTTGAACCACAGTGATGCTGAAGCGGAACGATTCTATCGAGTCTAAAGCGGACCTCGCTCTTTCGGCAGTTTGTTCAGAACGGTCTTCACTTGCACCGTTCACCTGGTCGCTAGAGAGCAATCGGGGGCGTCGACGGTGACGCTCGCCTCTCGCGGGGCCTGATGGTTTTAACCGAAGGACGCCTCAATCCGGTGCGCTCTCCTCAGATCCGTTTCTCAACGTGCAGCAAACTCGAACGGAACGCAGCTTATCGTCCGTTTTGGCACCCACACGAAGGTACCTATCTCGCAGGACTGTGCCGGATTGGTTAATGTATCGCATTGGAACAAGTCCGGAAGTTTCAAATTGGCTCATTCCTCGCAACGCCTCACACTTCCTAACAGCGCAAAACCGCTGTGCCGCCCGTCCCGGCTAGCTTCGTAAGACGTCGGGATCGTGTCGGCCCCAAACAAATTTGCCTTGATCTAGGCGCGATTCAATTCCGCGGAGGAAATACTTGCGACACAAGATTTGGATTCTCTCATTCTGTTTGCTGCTTACTGCCTGTAGCGGCGTCAAGAATCAGCAAGGTTCGGGCGGCTCGGCCTCTCTTACCGCTCTCTCGGTCACTCCTTCCGCCGTGTCCATCGCCGTCGCGGCCACTGTCTCCCTGCATGTCGCCGGAACCTATTCTGACGGTTCAACAAAGGACCTGACCCCGTCCGTTACTTGGAGTTCCTCGGATCCGAACGCAGCGTCCGTCAGCGCCTCGGGAGTCGCGACCGGTGTCGCAACCGGCGTCGTCACGGTCACTGCTCGCTCCGGATCTCTTGCCGGATCGGCCACCGTTACCGTAAACAGCGCCGGCACGAACCTCACCTCCATCGTCCTGTCGCCCACCAACCCTTCCATTCCGATCAATACCACTCAGCAGCTCACCGCGACTGGAACCTATGGCGACGGCAGCAGCCGAGACCTGACAGCTGTCGTTACCTGGTCCTCCTCCACAATCGCCAACGCGACGGTGGACGTGACGGGTTTGGTCAAAGGCATCGCAGCCGGTTCCGCAACCATCACTGCAACCTTGGGCAGCGTTTCCCAATCCAGTTCGGTCACAATCACTGCCCCCAGCATCACCTCCATTTCTGTGACCCCGGAGGATGTGACACTCGCCATCGGCATCGGCCAGCAATTCACTGCTTCGGCGATTTACAGCGATGGATCGATTCAGGACCTCGTTAGCGGAGTAACCTGGGCTTCTTCCACCACCAGCGTCGCCACCATCGACAACAATGGTCTCGCCTCTATTCTTGCCGCAGGCACGACCACGATTACTGCCACCGTCGGTTCGTTCACCGATTCCACCACCATCACCGTCGTCCCCGCGCATCTCACTTCCATCACTCTTTCGCCTGCTACCGTGTCAATGGCTGCGGGCACGCAGCAGCAATTCACAGCAACAGGTAATTTTGATGATGGCAGCACTCAGGTGCTCACCTCTGGGCAATGGTCTTCGAGCGCACTCAGCGTTCTTTCGGTGGATGCCAATGGGCTAGGGGTTGCCGTGGGACCGGGCACTACAACGGTTACCGTAACTTCCGGCACCATCTCCGGTACCGCTTCGGTCACCGTAACCAATGCCATGCTTGTTTCGCTTGCGATAGCACCGCTTAATTCCTCCATGCCTGCCGGTGCCATCAAACAGTTCGCCGCCACCGGTACATTTAGCGACAATTCAACTCAGGATATGACTAAGTCCGTGCTTTGGAGCTCATCGAACCCTGTCGTTGCTTCCATCAACGACGTCGGCACTGTCACCAGTTTCACTGCCGGAAGCACTACCATCGTGGCTGCCTGGGGCGCCATCACCCAGTCCACGACGCTCACGGTTTCGAACGTCACATTGGTTTCGATTACGATTTCGCCCGCAAACCCGCGGGTTGAGGCCCATACATCCCTGAAATTCACGGCCACGGGTGTCTACAGCGACGGCAGCACTGCCGCTTTGGCGAACGTTTCCTGGAGATCCACGAAACCTCAATTCGCCAATATGCGTAGCAGCGGCATCTTGCACGCAAAGCGGGCCGGCACGCTGACCGTTTCGGCAGTCGCATCCGGCGTCACTGGTACCACCACCGTCGTCGTGGGGACAGGCACTCTTGTATCTGTCGCGATTACCCCCGCGGACTCTTCCGTCACGGTCGGCGCAACCCAGCAGTTCACTGCCACGGGCACCTTCAGTGACGGCACGACTCAGGACGTCACGATCAACGCGCACTGGAGCTCCACGGTTCCGACCGTCGCCACCATCGCCAATGCTCCGGTCCGCGCAGGTCTCGCAACCACCTTCGCCTCCGGTACAACGACAATCGGTGTAAATCACAGCGGCATCACCGCCACTACGAATATCTCGGCGAACTGAATCAGTACCCAGTTCCCCAAGCACAAATCGGCTTCGGTGGCTTTCCTGTCCGGCAGAGCGCGCTGCCTCCGCGCTCTGCAACGACTCGATCATGTTTCAATTCCCGGTAATTTCCGAGCGCATTGGGAAGCAAACACGCTTTCGCATCCTGAACGCGATCTGCAAGAAACTTGCGGCGACGCTGTCGTGTCCTGACCTCGAATGGCAGCGCCCGATTATTTTGAGCGGCTTGGCCATGACAATCATCGCCGCCTCTGCCGCGTGCATGGTTGGGAGGCTCAGGAATTTTGCGCGGCCCGCCGTGTGACCGATGATTTCATTGAATATTGCGCTTCTTAAATTCTGACAGCAGCTTCATCGTTCGCAGTTCCTTAACCGTCTGCCGAAAGAACGCGATGCACCCCTGGCACTTTCGTTCATTCAGGCGTTTCGCGAAAGCATGGATGTTGCCAAGTAAATGGGAACCTTAGCCACTCCGTACATCCTGTTTATGGTGATCGATACAAATGTTTTGGTTTCTGCTGCAATAAAGCCCGCTGGGCTGCAACGCACTGTTTTCCTGATTGCCATTTCTAAGCCGGCCCGCCTGTCTGTCTCGCATCCCATCCTTGAGGAATACAGCGAGGTGCTTGCCCGTCCCGAGCTCCGGATCCGAAAGAGTCTTGGGCTGCAATTGCTGCAGCTCATCAAGAACCACGGTCATGCCGTGGTCCCGACCCGGCGGCTTGAAGCAACAACTGATCCCTCGGACAATATATTCCTGGAATGCGCGGACGCTGCGCGCGCAGACTATTGGGTAACCGGCAATCAAAAACATTTTCCGAGATTCTGGAAGAAAACAAAGGTCGTAACCCCACGGGAGTTTGTCAGTCTTGCGGCGCTTCGTTTAGTAAGGTAGCTGTACGACTAGTAAGGTAGCTGTACGACCTATTTTCAGTTTTTGGAGTTTGGAGTTCTTTCCCAAGCTTTTTTCAGGATTTTACTGCCTTCCGTTGGCGCGTTAATCGGGACCTATCTGTCCTTTTGCTAGGTTTGAGCTCGTTTTCTAATGGGCCATGGGACTGCTGTCC
>WNGM01013834.1_pt1 | contig 12858 bp, 14 predicted proteins | sample 5400571 | NCBI WGS metagenome assembly WNGM01 (sample SAMN13153378, study PRJNA577476) | soil metagenome | isolation source: 100 cm soil or saprolite under Garry oak tree replicate 2 | place: USA:California | collected 2016-06-15
GGGGCGAATACTTCATGGAGCGTTACATGCCTACCCTCAAAGACCTGGCCCCACGCGATATCGTTTCTCGCAGTATGATACAAGAGGTCAAAGAGGGACGGGGCGTAGACGGCAAAGATTATGTCTTCCTCGATTTACGACACCTGGGAGCAAAGATCATAAATGAGAAGTTGCCGGATATCACCGACTTTGCACGTAACTACCTTGGCGTCGAGCCAATTACTGAACCGGTGCCCATCCAGCCCACCGCGCACTATGCTATGGGAGGCATTCCAACTGACAACGATGCCCGTGTCGTCATTGACCCACAATGGACACCCAAGCCAGGCTTCTACGCCGCCGGTGAGGTTGCCTGCGTCTCGGTGCATGGCGCCAACCGCCTGGGCACAAACTCGCTGGTGGACCTGATCGTCTTTGGGCGACGCGCGGGCAAACACATGGCACAGTTTATTACTGAGAACGACCACGCTCCACTGCCTCCAGAACCAGAGGCCTTTGCCCGTGAGCTGGTGGATCGCCTCTATACCTCGACCGGTGGAGCATCGGCGGCGAGCATACGCAGTACGCTGCAAAACGAAATGGATGACAAAGTCTTTGTTGAGCGCAGCGATCAAAGCCTGCGTCATGCCCTCGATAGCCTCGACGGCTTGCAAGAAATCTATAAGCGAGTACAAATGCAAGACAAAGGCAAAACATTTAACACAGAGCTGGTCGAGGCCATTGAACTGGGCTTCCTCCTCGACTGTGCTGAGGCAACCATACACGGCGCTCTGGCCCGTACAGAGAGTCGCGGCGCGCACTACCGGCTCGACTACCCCAAGCGCGATGATGTTAACTGGCTCAAACATACGCTTGCTTATAAGGGCGCGAAGGCTCATGATGTGCGGCTGGACTACAAGGACGTTATACTGCTTGATGACCCGATATTCAAGCCCAAGGAACGGAAATATTAAGGAGGAATACAATGCGTGTTTTGGTGCAAATCAAACGGTTTGACCCGGATAGGGACCGGAAACCGTACTGGGCAGAATATCCTGTTGAGGCTGACCCCATTGATCGCTTGCTGGATGCGCTGAATACCATTAAATGGACGATGGACGGCACTCTCACCTATCGCCGCTCCTGCGCGCACGGGGTGTGCGGTTCGGATGCCATGCGTATCAATGGTCGCAATCGCCTGGCCTGTAAGGTGCTCATACGTGATGTGGGCGAGAGAGTGAGGATTGAGCCGATGCTGGGCTTTCCAGTTATCAAAGACCTGGTAGTCGACATGGATCCGTTCTTTGATAAGTATAAAGCCGTCAAACCTTACCTGATCAACTATGACAATGAGCCAGGAACTGAACGTTTGCAAAGTCCTGCCGAACGCGCTCGCTATGACGAGGGTACAAAATGCATCCTCTGTGGCGCCTGTACGGGTTCCTGTCCATCCGTATGGGGTAACCCCGACTGGGTCGGACCGGCATCGATTGTCAATGCCCACCGCTTCATCTTCGACAGCCGCGACCAGGGAGCTGCAGAGCGGCTTGCTATCCTGGGCCAACGCGATGGCGTTTGGCGCTGCCGCACGATCTTCAACTGCGCCGATGCCTGTCCGCGTGGTATCCCTGTCACCGATCTGATCGAACAGGTCAAACGCGCCATCATTTTTAACGATACAAATGTAGAGTGACTTATGACAACAGCCGCAACAGAACCATGGCAGCATCGAGATATCATTACCAATGGCATTCGGATGCACTATGTAACCCAGGGTGAGGGGCCATTGATTGTGCTCCTGCATGGCTTCCCGGAGTTCTGGTATTCGTGGCGATACCAGATTCCTTTTCTGGCCGAGCATGGATATACCGTTGTTGCCCCTGACCTGCGCGGCTATAACGACACAGATAAACCACGCAAAGGCTATGACGTACCGGGTCTCCTGCGCGACATCGAAGGACTGATTAAAGGCCTGGGACAGGAGAAGGCCATCATTGTTGGGCATGACTGGGGCGGTGTACTGGCCTGGGACTTTGCCATTCGCTATCCCCAGATGACCGAGCGCCTGATTGTTATGAACGCCCCCCATCCCCGGGCGATGCTTCGTGAGCTGCGAACGCTGAAACAACTGCGCAAAAGCTGGTATATATTTGTCTTTCAGATCCCCTGGCTACCCGAAACAATACTGCTGCGCAATCATGCCAATGGAATTGGGCGCATGCTTCGTGGCAGCGCCGTGCAAAAGGACGCGTTTCCACGCGAAGTTACTGCAAAATACCAGGAGGCCATGAGCAAGCCAGGGTCAGTAACCGCTGCTCTCAAGTATTACCGCCAGCTATTCCGTCACCCCCGTGGGCCTGCTGAGAGGATATCGCGCATCAGTTTACCTACCTTACTGATCTGGGGGGAGCAAGATATTGCCCTCGGCATTGAACTGACGTATGGGCTTGAGCAATGGGTGGATAACATTCAAGTGAAACGTATCCCTGACAGTGGCCACTGGGTACAGCAGGAGCAGCCGGACAAAGTGAATCAGGTTATGCTGGCTTTTTTACGCCCGCCACTGTCATTCTGAGCGGAGCGAAGAATCTCGCCGGACAAAGTGAACCAGTTTATGCTGGCTTTTTTACAGGGGCAACACGAGTTCTAACAAGAAGAAGAGCCGAACCGTTGTTGCATTTCGGGGGGGAAAGAAATGCAACGTGCTCATGTGAGCAACGATTCGGCCTTCCTGGCAGCATAGTGGACAGTTGAATCAGGCTACAACAAAGGCAACCTCTACAATAGTCAACACCTACCACCGGCTAACGGCAAAAGGTCTTTTGCATCATTTTCTTGTACTGGTGACATTGCTGGCCACATCCTTTCCTCCATACACTCTATGTGGAGTCGCCCATCCTCAGATTGGCTGATCACCATGGCTCCCGCATTTCCATTTGATCCCCCGACCGCTTCTAGCCAGAGGATGCCGCACACTTTGCAAATACCATGAGTGGCTTCATAAATCTTCGGCAGAGGCAAGGTAGATGTACGTTCCCCCCTGCTATCTATTAACCGTAAACACCATGCACACTGTCGTACCATAATTCTCACTTCCTTTGACCCTACCTGTCCCTCACTCAATTTATCTCGCTCACAGATCAGCTGCTAATGTATGTTAAGGTCCCACACTCTTGACACCGGATTTGGAACAGAACAATGTCCCAATTGATGGCTACCTCGTAACTCCAATGAAACCTCTGTTGAGTTCGTTTCATCCTGTACATCTATAGCTATTGGTACATCTTTGCAGTTGGCGACAACCCAGGAGTCCTGGAAGTGCCCTTGTGCGTCTACCAGTACTGAATGTAGAGTCCTGGCACCACCACTGGCTACATGAACGACAAGCTGCACTTTACCGCCAGGCGTAAAGTTGGCCCCACACAAACGCATGCGCGATTGAGCTTTGTCAGCATTCGTTGTGCATAACCGGATCGTTGGCGTCCTGGTAGCTGTTCCTGTTGCGCTTACAGTGCCAGAAGGGCGCTCGGTCGGTGACAGCGGTGTATGCGAACTCACTGTGGCAATGGATGGTAGTACCGTGCTGTTTTGACCTTGAGGCAGAATATAGTGACCAAGATACGACCAGTCTGCTCGATATGCCAGTACAGTGACCGCAAACAGTAGCAGGAGCAGAAAAGCAGCGGTAGGCGCCAGGACCGGACGAAAAGATACCCATTTCGCACCTTGTGCCCGGTAACGTACGCGCCTTTCTTCTTCACGCTGCCTGCGAGCAAGACGAACTGCCGGAGGATTGTGCATGAGCTCAAAAACACCCTCCGCCAATGGTGGGTAGTCTTGATTACGTTGAAAGTGCTCCAGCGTTTCACTGAGTTCTGTACTGATCTGTGCATACTCCATAGACCGTTGGTAACACTCTTTACACGCGTCTATATGTTGGTGGATGCTTGACCATCCTTCATCCAGAGCTTGCTCACGAGTATAGGCAAGCAGGATACTATCATCTGGATGCTTCATTTCAACTGAACTCCGTGACCACCGCATTTGTCCTGACATAGGGTGTCTACCTCATCCACAATTACCGCTTGCTCGTCTGAGGAGATGTTCCATAAATGGTACGGAATTTCTCCACGCTACGAGCGACTCGTTTACGAACTGCTTCTGGAGTCATCTCCAATACCTGGGCAATTTCTTCGTAGGTGAACCCATTGCCGTAGTGAAACAATAAACACACTGCGTCTTTTGGCTTCATTCTCGAAAGCGCTTCATGCACAAGTATACGCGTTTCAGCCTGATTTTCTGGCCCGGGCACCACAAGATTTGCATTGAAATCTTCAGAGCTGGATGGCCTATCCAACCCCACAAATTGCTTTAAGCGTTTACGATTAAGATAGCGCAGGCCATAATTTGTAGCAATACGGTATATCCAGGCATCAAGAAAGAGATCCTGAGATGTCTTTCCTATTTCTTTATACACCTGGAGAAAAGTATCTTGTGCCAGGTCAAGGGCCACTTCCCGGTCACCTACAAGCCGGTGCAAATACGCTGTCATAGGTTGCTGTAACCGTTCGATAAGTGAACGAAAGGCCTGTGTATCCTTCGCCTGTAGACTCGGCCTGTGTATCCTTCGCCTGTAGACTCTCTACCACCTGGACATCCATCACCAATTTGGCCTTTTGTTCCCCCACTAAGGCCTCACCCATTTCTTTTTCGTTTTGCGGTGCCTTCACTAGTACAATCCATAGCAAGATAAAAAACGGACACTTTTTGTTGTGTTTTTGAAATAAAAAATTTGTCGTCTTGCTATACAACGGATATATCGAAGCCATCGTATCCAGAGGAACCATTTGGGGCAGGTGGTTCCTGTCTGGGGTCCTGGACATTGCCCTCCATGTCAATGGCGCGCACAACGAGCGTGTAGGTGCCACGAGTCGTAGGTCGCCACGGATATTCCCAGAGGACCCACGTGAGGTTCGAGAGAGGATGCTTGAGGGTAGCGCGGCGCCGAGATGCCTTTGTTACCTGAGAAGGCCACCCCCCCGATATAGGTCGTTTGATTGAGGGGAACATTGGTACCAATGAGCGGAGTGTCAACGCGCGCAGTCAAGCGGACAGGAGCGGCATCACTCCACCCCCGTACTTGCCAGTAACCCTGGTAATTGTCTTTAACGACCTCGATACGGTTCACCCATTTACAGTGCTTCATGCCATAAATGCCAGGAACGAGCATACGGGCAGGAAAGCCATGACCCTGGGGTAGAATAGCTCCGTTCATGTGCACAGCTAGCAGAGTAGTGGGTTCGAGAGCTTTATCCAGGTGAATGCTATCGCTATAGCCGTCGACGGCGTAAAAGACAACTTTGATTGCCCCCGCTTTAACACCCGCACGTTGAAGCAGCTGCCTGAGAGGAACTCCTTCCCAGAGAGCATTGCTCATGTATTGACCACCAACCTCGTTGCTGACGCACATCATGGACTCATATTGCTGCTGCATTGGCAGCGCCAACAACTCATCGTAAGTAAGGGTGAAGGGATGATCAACGTGCCCATCGACGCTAAGTTGCCAGAGGCCAGCCCCAACGACGGGATCAGAAAAGAGGTTCTTGGAGACGATGTAGAACTGATCATTAGACGTGATCTCAGGTGAAAGAAATTTGGTGGGGTGAATTTCCCCATAATTCGGGATAGGAGGGGGAACTATTTTACTTTTAAAATGCTGTATCAGATGACTTACCGGAACAGCGCTCGTGTTGACGCCCTGAGTGATGAAACGCCAGGCACCAATACCCAATAATCCCACGCCTGCTATGACAAACCCACGCCTTAAGAGGGTGCGCCGCGATAGGCCGCCTTCGACTTCGTCACCATTACCGGCGTCTACACGAGATGCTCTTACCTTTTCGGGACGGGCGGCAAACCAGTTCCGCAGAGGAACGAAGAGCAGCCCAAAGCTTGCGCCAACCACAGCCAGGCTCACGACGCTGTTGATGAAACCTATTGAGAGCAATGCCCCAAAGATACCTGCACCCATGAGGGGAAGGAAGATAAAACCGACGAGGAGCCAGAGTAGACCGGCCAGCAGAACTCCATGATAGAATTGCAGTTTCGTTTTTGATGCCTGTAATGCTGTGTTTTGTTGCTCCTTACTTGTGCTAGAACTTTGCTTCGCAGTAACTTTACCGGAAGAGGCAAGAAAAAGGTTGTACAAAGCTCCACTGAGTGCGAAAACCAGGCACTGGCCGACAACAATACCGTCGAAGAGATAGTGTTTGGCATCCGCGCCAATTGCTGCATGTAAATAATCAAACATGCTGGCAGGCATGAGGGCGGTGAGTTGCGAGCCAACAACTTCCGGTAACAAGATGCCATTCGCTACAATGCTGAGCCCTAACATGACCAGCGTAGCAATAATTCCTGCCACCAGCCCGGCCATAAAACCAGTCTTAAACTGCTGCTTCCTCGTTTTTGTCTTCATACCAGTATCTTTCAGGCATATAAAATAAGCACATATATCATAGCATACAACTGGTTACACGATTCTTGAAATGGAATTTTACGATGGTGTTTAAATGGGCATTGAAAAGGACAGGCCCTCTCAAAACCAGGTTTGCACCTCATCTATCCTATATGCTATATTATGAGATGATCTATACAATTGATGACAAGAAGCTTTTGAGCGAGTTGAGAAAGAATGCCATGCAGCTAGAAGACTATTTTGAATTTTTGACCGAGGATGATATTCGGCTGAAAGGCACAAGAGTTGGCATCGAAACGGTGCTCTATGATTATATCCATCGCGAACGTTCTCCAGAGATTATTGCTAATACCTATCCCACGATCACTCTGGAGCAGGTCTATGCGACTATTCTATACTATCTCCATAACAAAGAAGCGATTTCAATGTATCTGGCTGACTGGTTGGAATGGGGAAGAGAAATGCGCAAGCGTGAAAATGCTAATCCTTCTGCTGCGCGTCAAAGACTTAGTAAGCTCAAAGCGGAGAGACTAGCCCAAAGAAAAGGGATAGCGTGAGCATTCGCTATTTGATGGATGAGAATCTTGATCCCCTTTATAAGAGGCAACTGCTGATAAAAAAACCTAATCTTGTTGTGTATGCAGTTGGAGATCCAGGCTCCCCACTTAAAGGAACGCTTGATCAAGAGATTTTGTGTTGGTGCGAGGAAAATGGCTTTATCCTCGTCACCAGTAACCGTAAATCTATGCCTGCTCATTTAGGAGCACATCTGGCACAAGGACGTCATATACCTGGTGTCCTCACTCTCAATGAGGAAATGAGTGTAGGAGAGATCGTAGAAGAGCTACTCCTGATAGCGGGAGCTAGTCTTGTCGATGAATATCAAGACCGCATTGAGTACTTGCCTGTGCCCTGACCCATAATCCCTCCTACCTTGTCCCCATCAGCCAAATAGGGTATGATCTACATTAAACGAGAGAGTACCTGTCATCCTGAGCCGAAGGCGAAGGATCTCTCCGGAAACGAGAGAGCACCTATCATCCTGAGCCGAAGCGAAGGATCTCTCCGGAATACGGTATGATCTACATTAAAATTGGTGGAGTCGCGTATGCAGAACAAAGACACACTAGCCGATACCACAACATCGAAACAGAGCCTCAATCATAACCAGCTGCCCCTCGTGGTTGGAGTAGACCTCGGGGGTACGCAGATCCGTACAGCAGTATTGCGCGGCCCTAAACTGCTGTCGCGAGTGAGCTTAATGACCGGCAAAAATCCATCGCCTGGCCGCATCATTCCACGCGTCTATACTGCCATACAAGAAGCGCTTGGCAAGGCGGGGACAACCATTGAGCAAATTGCAGGTATTGGTATCGCAGCTCCAGGCCCGCTGGACAGCAAGACAGGCGTCGTTTTTACTCCACCAAACATGGCTGACTGGGATCACGTACCGCTGCGCGACCTCTTCACAGAGCACTTCCATATACCAATCTTCGTTGAAAATGACGCCAACGCAGGAGGCCTGGGCGAACACATGTTTGGCGCAGGTCGCGGCTGCAACAATATTGTCTACCTGACGATCAGCACCGGCATTGGTGGCGGTGTTATTATCGATGGAAAATTATTGGAAGGGGTAAGTGGAACAGCGGGAGAAGTTGGCCATATGACGATTGACTGGCATGGCGAGCGCTGCCCTTGTGGGAATCTTGGCTGCCTGGAATATATCGCCTCCGGCACCAGTATCGCTCGCAAGGCCAACGAGGCTATTCAAGCTGGAGAAGGCATCGAGTTGCTCACCTTTGCCCGCACGATGCTACAACATAGTACTACGGTGCCAGATCCGTCGGCCCTTCCCACCCAGGGTCATGACCCGGCCACAGTGGAACTGCGCTTTCCACCTGAAGAAACCGATGACACGAGCCTGGGGAGTGAAACTGGCGATGAGCAGCAAGAAGAACACCTGCATGTCAATGCCCGTACAGTAGCGCTGGCAGCTGAGTCTGGCATACCGCTGGCACGAGCCATCATTCAGAACGCGGCTGAAGCCATCGGAGTTGGACTCGTTAATATCATTCATTGTTTTAATCCAGAGATAATCATCCTGGGTGGCGGCGTAACCCAGATGGGGCGAATGCTGGTGGAGCCTGCCCAGCGGGTCGTCCAGGAGCGTGCAATGAAAGTACCTCGTGAGGCTGTGCGCATTGTGCAGGCACAGTTGGGTGATAATGTTGGTCTGATCGGAGCGGGCGCGTTGATCTATTATTACAGCAAGCAGTAAGAAACAATGGCGGCAAGCAAAGAGCGGCTAGATGTCGCGTTGGTCCGGCGCGGCCTGGCCCCAAGTCGCGAGCGGGCACGGGCTCTCATCATGGTTGGACAGGTGTACGTCGGAGATCGCATGCTAGACAAACCGGGTACGCTCATCCCACTTGATGCTGACTGTCACCTGGCACAAGCCCCCGCAGAATTGAAGTACGTCAGCCGGGGCGGTCTGAAACTCGAAAAAGCGCTCACCACCTTTCAACTCAGCCCCGAGGGCCTGGTTGCCCTTGACGTTGGGGCCTCAACCGGCGGCTTCACCCATTGCCTGCTCGAACATGGCGCCACACGCGTCTACGCCGTAGACGTAGGCCACGGCCAGCTGGCATGGACCCTGCGCAACGACCCACGCGTCGTAGTCATGGAACATACCAACATCCGCCACCTGACAAGCCTACCCGAACCAATTCAATGCGTCGTCATCGACGTTTCCTTTATCTCGCTGCGCCTGGTTTTGCCCGCTATTATACCACTGCTTGCTCCTGAAGCCTGGATAGTCGCCCTCGTCAAGCCCCAATTCGAAGCAGGCAAAGCTGAGGCCGACAAAGGGTCGGGCGTCATCACCGATCCAGCCGTGCATACCCGTGTCCTTGAAGAGCTGCAAGAATGGATACAAAAAAATACACCCCTCAAAATAAAGGGATTGACTGATTCACCCATACTTGGGCGTGACGGCAATCGCGAGTTTTTGTTATACTTGGGATTATAGAAATATATTTTGCGCCCTTTAGCAGCGCATTTTTCAGGCCTACAGAAAAGAGGTGTGCTCATGAGTACCAGTACTGTACCTTCTATCGTCATACCGGATCGGTTCAATGCCGCCAGCGCTTTTTTAGACCGTAACCTCGCAGAGGGGCGCGGCGCAAAGACCGCTATTTATTACGAAGGAACGGCCTATACCTACGCGCAAATAGCGGAACTGGCGAACCGCGTCGGGAACGGGCTGCTCGACCTTGGCATCGACCTGGAGCAGCGCGTGGCCCTCTTGCTGCTCGACTCCCCGCAGTTTGCCGCGGCCTTCTTTGGTGCCATCAAAATAGGAGCCGTACCTGTGCCTGTCAACACTATGCTGCGTCCCAACGACTACGTGTATATGCTCAATGACAGCCGTGCGCGTGCCCTGATTATCCACGCGGCGCTGTGGCAGCAAGTGAAACAGCTCCTGCCGCAGCTCAAATACCTGCGGCACGTCGTCGTCGTAGGGCCCGAACAAGAAAATGTAGGGGCATCCCTTGTGAGAACCCTGTCTGGGGGACAGGTAACCCGGACTCCAACGGTGCATGACTTTGACAAATGGATGCAGAAAGCATCGACAAACCTGGAAGCAGCTGAGACGAGCAAGGATGATAGTGCCTTCTGGCTGTATAGCTCCGGCAGCACAGGCTTCCCCAAAGGTTGTGTCCACTTGCAGCACGATATGACCTACTGTACCGAGTATTATGCCAAACCGGTCCTTGGCATCAAAGAGGATGATATTACCTTCTCCGCGGCCAAGCTCTACTTTGCGTATGGCCTGGGCAATAATCTGTACTTCCCCTTCGGAGTGGGTGCCAGCGCCGTCCATTTTCCGGGGCGTCTGGTGCCGGAAGATATGTTCAAAGTTGTTGAACAGTATCGTCCAACGATCTTCTATGGCGTTCCCACGCTCTATGCCGGTATGCTGGCCTTGTCCGATACAGGAAAACGCTTCGATTTCTCCTCCGTGCGTATTTGCGTCTCCGCCGGTGAATCCCTGCCGGCCGATATCCTTCGTCGCTTCGAGGAAACCTTCAACGTACAGATCCTCGACGGCATTGGCAGCACTGAGATCCTGCACATTTTCATCAGTAACCGGATAGGAGAGATAAAGCCAGGCAGCACGGGCAAGCTGGTGCCGGGTTACGAGGCACTGATTGCCGACGAAAGCGGCCATGCAGTCCCCCAGGGAGATATTGGCAATCTGCTCATTAAAGGTGATAGTACCACAGCGTACTATTGGAACAAGCACGAGAAGACCAAAGATGTTATCAATGGACACTGGATTCATACGGGCGATAAGTATTACCAGGATCCTGAAGGCTTCGATGCTGATGAACTGGTCAAGCCCAAAGCGTATGTTGTGCTCAAAGCTGGGCATACGCCATCTGTGGCACTGTCAGACGAACTCAAGGCCTTTGTCAAGGAGCGGCTTGCACCATACAAATATCCTCGCTGGATTGAATTCGTCCCTGAACTGCCTAAGACAGCGACGGGCAAGATTCAACGCTTCCTCCTGCGAGGAACGGGCCAGACTGAGCCACTCGACCCAAGCGTCGTGCCATAAATAAAGTCAACGAGGATAGTGTTCCATGCAACAAGCCTATCGCGTCCTACGGATCGTCTCTGAAGCGCAGACGATCCGTATTGTGCTGGTGCTTGCTCCTGATGAGTTGATGCTGAGGGAATTGTGTACCGCCTGTGCTGCCCTCAATACAGAGAGCAGCAGCGGGATCAAGGCCGTTGTGCTAGATTTCGAGACGAAAGCGGATACTTCCGGCTCAGAAAACGCAGCTTTCTCTCCAGATACCCTCGACCAGGCCTATGCAGCGGTACGGGCGGTGGAAGCGCCTGTGCTGGCGGTTGTGCGCGGCAAGCTGTCGGCAGCGGCCAGTGCGCTGGTACATGCCGCCGATCTCTCCCTGCTAGCGTACGATGCTGTCCTGATGGTACAGGACAGGGCAGATCATAACAATCATCCTGGCGACGGTAGAGCAGTATCCCTCGTGGGAAACGATCGCACCGACTCCTACAACGTTCATAGGGGTGATCCCGAGGGTTACACGGGTGCCCAGGCTCTACGTTTAAAGCTGATTACCTGGTCTGTTCCTGCCAACGATATAAATGCCGAGATGGAGCGCATCCTGGATATGTTGCGCGGGAAAAGTGCTGTGGCTCTGCGTCATACGAAGGCAAGTGTGCGCCTGGCAGCTCATGCGACTAACTTGCAACAAGAGAAAGCCCCGGCACGACTGGAGGCGCTGAAGCAGGTCAACGAATTCTACCTTGCACAAGTCATGCAGACGGCAGACGCTTCCGAAGGCTTACATGCATTTCTGGAAAAACGTAAACCCGAGTGGAAAAACCGGTAAATCATCACTTAATTTCAGTACCCTCAAGCGGGTCGTGAAAGGACATTGCACCTGCCGCCCCTTGAGGGAAAGTATAGACACCAAACCCAAAAAGGTCAAGTGCAAATGCATTAAGGAACTATTATGACCAGACATTCCCCATGGACTACGCTCTCGTTTCGACAGATTCTGGATACCCCTTATCTGAAAATACGCTGCGAACAGGTGGCGGTTCCCAACGGCCCCATCATTCCAGACTATTATATTATCGAAAATCGTGGCTGGGTGGGCATTGTACCCGTTATGGAAGATGGACGTTTTCTGATTAATAAACAGTATAAGCATGGGATTGGCTGCGAGGTCTTGGAGTTCCCTGCCGGCGGTATCGATGCTCACGAGGATGACACATTGAGTGCAGCCCGGCGAGAACTGATGGAAGAGACGGGCTATAGCTTCGACGATAACCAGGTTGAACTTCTAGCGCACATGCACGCTAATCCTACGGGAGCAAAAACGCGCATCTGGTGGTATCTTGCAAGAAACGTGCGTAAAACAGGCGACCAGAAGGTTGACCCTGTAGAAGTTATCGAAAACCTGTTGATCACACCAAAAGAACTGCTAGACCTGATTCATGAAGGTACCTTCGCCGGGCAGGGACAGATTGCCGCCGCGTATATGGCTCTGGAACAGATGGGATATTTCACTTTCAATGAATAGCTCTTACTGTCCTTGACAGGCGGATTTAGACGACGTTACCTACTGGCTTTTTTGCGTTGTGTACCTCTATTTTTTGGGCTCGAAGCCATATTATTTTGTTCGTGTTTTTTCGATGGTTGCTTGCATTTATGCCTTCATGGTAAGCTATTACGGAGATTTGTGCTGTTCTTTCTCTTTGTGTTGCATACTCCTGAGGAGTGCAGCGTAATTCTCTCGAACGGTTGCTGTGTCGGGATGCTCGGGTCCCAACTGCTTTTCTCTAATGGAGAGGGCACGCTTGAG
>WNGM01003331.1_pt1 | contig 12851 bp, 10 predicted proteins | sample 5400571 | NCBI WGS metagenome assembly WNGM01 (sample SAMN13153378, study PRJNA577476) | soil metagenome | isolation source: 100 cm soil or saprolite under Garry oak tree replicate 2 | place: USA:California | collected 2016-06-15
AGGTCGCTTCGGCGAAGATCTCCTCTTCGGTCATCGCCGTGAGCAACTGGGCTCGTGTGATGCGCCGGGCCCACTCTTCACGCAACTGCGTGCGGTTCTGGCGCAGGTGGGCGACGAGCTCGCGCAGCAGCGCGGCCGTGTCCTGAGGCGTGTGAACCGGAATGCCGGTAGCGGGAGACTCGCGCTCCTTCGACCTGGTGGCCATGATCCGTTCCCTAGGGTGACGAATGTTGCTGCCACGCAACAGCAAGGCTAGTGCCAAGTCGTCGTGCTCTGAACGGAGCCTTAACTACCTGTACCACAAGATGTTGAGAATGGTATCACGGTGGGTGTATGGCGTCCATGCAACAGTTTGATGCGCCGGTTCCCCGCGCCAGCACACAAACAGGGCGCAGGGAGGGGCCACCACCGGGGGCCCCCCAGCTCCGTGAGCTAATGGGGGCGCAATCCTCGCATGGTCAGCTCAGCTGGCCCGCTCCCTGCCTATGCCCTGCTCTGCGAACTACCGCTGCAACCCCCGAGCCTGCTCAGGGTCCGACCGAACTCGACGCCGAGCCGACGATGATCTCGCCCACGGTTTGATACCCGAGGATCTGCCCCAGCAAGCCGAGGATCGGGACCTGCTCGAACACGTGAATCATGTTCACCGTCAGGCCGCTGCTCGTCACACCGTCACCGGTGGGGATCTGCTCGTTCAGCAGGACGTAGCCGACCCCAGGCAAGGGGATGTTCGTGTTCGGAGCCACCGTCTGATCGCCGGAGAGCGACCCTACGCCGGCGATCACCAGGTTCGTGAACGTCGAGCCGTCGGCGCTGCTGAACGCACCGTCTTGGCTGGCGCTGCTCACGACGTTGGCGACGAGCTCATCCGCCGTGATCAGCCCGCTCAGGATGTTGATACTCGCAGCGCTCGCGGTGCTCTGCGCGCCCGCCTCTGCCGGCCCGATTTGGCCCGACGTGATGCTGTTGAGGAAATCGGACGACAGGGCGTTCGCGATATTCTGGGTACTGCCCTCGGCGTCTGCCTCGGCGCCGTCGGTCCCCGAGACCGCCGGCAGCACCGCCAGCGGCGACTGCCCACTAGAGGCGAGCGGCGTGTTGACATACGTACCGAACGCCTGCCCACCCACCGATTGGGCGACGCCTGCCACCGCGAACCCGGCCGTCAGTCCAACGACGAGTCCGAGGACCGCGAGGCGGTTCACCCAATGCATTTTCATGCGGTTCATCAGTCACTCCTTCCTTAGATTCCTCGTCCTAATGAGCTTGGATGTTGCCGCCCCATCACGACCCGTGCTCCACAATGTTGCCGCCCGTCAAGTAGATCAGGTGCGTATCCCCGTAATGCTCGCTCCTCCAGCGCATCGCATCGACATGGAACCCCGTCGGGGTACGGCCGCCTTGCGACCCACCACGATCATTATCGCAGACCTCCAACTGCGTCCGCTCAAACGTGTGCTGCGGGTTGAGGCGCGCCGTCATATAGCCAGGTCCCGTGGGTCCCGGCGTGAGGGGCATATCGGGAATACCCACCACGAGGCACGCGCCCTTGCCACTGGCATCGTTGAAGACCGCGGCATACACGGGCCTATTGTCATAGGCGTCCATGCCGTCGTGGATCGACACGTGCCAGGCGATCTTGAACGTCTGACCGGAGAACGCAGCGGATTGAAAGTCGTGACCGTTGACCTCGATCTCGCCCTTGGTCACGATGCAATTCCCTGTCGGTTGCCCGTTCACCACCTCTTGGCCGAGAAAAACGTTGAACCCGAAGGTGAACTTGCCACCCATCGCAGGAAGCCCTCCAGGCGGGTCGGCGAAGTACTCCGGGTGGACGGCTTCATCCGTTCCATCCCAGTTCGGTCCCGCCATGGGGTTGGGGAATGCGGGGTCGATGCGCCCGCCGCCCGTCCACTTCCCGGTGGGGCACTTTGCCTCGGGCGGCGTGACCCAGAAGTTCGGCTTCGGCGCCATGCTGACCTTCGCCTGGTCGCTACAGGCTGCCGCCAGCAGCCCGACCGCGAGCAGACTCGGCCAGACGATGAGGTTTCCGTGTTCTCGCATCATGTGCGTTCTGCCCTCCTCGCTGTTGACGATTCCCGCCAGAGCTGACCAAAGCGCGGCGAATGCAAGGCCGATGCCATCTCGTTGGACAGGAGAACACGTTGAGGTGTCGAGACATACAGAAGATGTTGCAGCCTCGCGGCGATGCGCGCGCAACGCTTTCTCGTCCGCACTTGTAGCGCGCGCGCGCGCGGAGCCGGCGCAACAAGAACGGCCCGGCACAGGCCGGGCCGTTCGTGCATCGCGAGTCGGGCGTCACGGGGAGCGGCGTGCGGTCCGCTCCCCGCAGGGCGCCACATCACTCATGTGAGTACCTCCTTGGTTGCAAACATCCCTGCGCGCCGCATCTGGCCGGGCGCTCGATCCTGGAGTTCTGAAAGTTCTCGCGCGATGTCACTCGCCTGCTCGACGGCCTCGACCTCGAAGCACTCGTCCTCGCACAGCACGCGGGCGATCCGCTCGGCCGCGCGCCCGTCCCAGCGTTCGATCATGGGGCGCACGGGCGGCCGGCGCTCCATGGCGCGCCCGGCCGCCCCGAGGAGGGCGTCCCGACGCGGCGGCACGAGCCGGTTCGTGCCGTGGATGCAGGTGACCGGCCGCTCCGTGTTCGGCCGCACCGTAAGGCAGGGCACGCCGAGGAAGGTCGTCTCCTCCTGCAGGCCGCCCGAATCCGTGATGACGAGCGCCGCACGGGCGACGAGACTCAGCATCTCTACGTACCCGACCGGCTCGATGAGGCGCAGGTCGCCGCCGTTGCGGCCCGGCGTGAGGCCGGCGTCGCGCAGGCGCTGCTTGGCTCGCGGGTGCACCGGGAACACGACCGGCAGGTCGCGGCTCAGGCAGTGCAGCGCGTCGAGCACCGTCCCCAGCGTGGCCGGGTCGTCCACGTTGGACGGTCGGTGCAACGTCACCACCACGTAGCCCCGGTCCGACAGGCCCCGCTGCGCGGCGGCGTTCCGCTCGACTGCCCGCGATAACGCCCAGCACAGCGAGTCGATCATCACGTTGCCGACGAAGTGCATGCGGTCGCCGGGCACGCCCTCCGCCAGCAGATTGCGGCCCGCCTCGCGCGACGGGATGAACAGCAGCGCGGCGAGCCGGTCCGTCACCACGCGATTGATCTCCTCGGGCATGGTCCAGTCCCCGCTCCGCAGCCCCGCCTCCACATGGCCGACGCGCACCCCAAGCTTCGCGGCCACCAGCGCGGCCGCGACCGTCGAGTTCACGTCGCCGTACACGAGTACCACGTCGGGTCGCGTCCGGGTGAGCACCGGCTCGAGCCGCTCCATGACGGCGGCGGTCTGCGAGGCATGGGACCCAGAGCCGACGCCGAGGTGGTAGTCGGGCGCCGGGATCCAAAGTTCTTCGAAGAACGCCGCGGACATTTCGGGGTCGTAGTGCTGACCGGTGTGGACGATGACGTGTTCCACGTCCCCGCGTTTGGCCAGCTCGCGATCTACGGGCGCGAGCTTCATGAAATTCGGGCGGGCGCCCACGACCGAGACGATCCGCAGTTTCATGGTCACTCCACTGTCACGCTCTTCGCCAGGTTGCGAGGGCGGTCCACGTCGCACCCGCGCCGCACGGCGATGTGATAGGCCAGGAGTTGCAGCGGGATCACCGTCAAGATCGGCGAGAGGAGGGGCAGGCAGGCGGGCACCCGCAGCTGGTGCTCGGCGACGTGACGCAGGTCGCCGTTACCTTCGCTCGTGACCGCGATGATGCGCCCGCCTCGTGCCTTCACTTCCTGCATGTTCGAGATGACCTTCGGATAGACCTCGTCCTTGGGCGCCACGCACACGACCGGCATGTTCTCGTCGATCAGCGCGATGGGCCCGTGCTTCATCTCGGCCGCCGGGTAGCCTTCGGCGTGGATGTAGGAGATCTCCTTGAGCTTCAGCGCGCCTTCCAGCGCCACGGGGAAGTTGATCCCCCGCCCCAGGTACAACGCGTTGGGTGCGTCCGCGTAGCGCTCGGCCAGCACGCGCACCTCGGGCTCGAGCTCGAGGGTGCGCGCCACCAGGTCCGGCAGCTCCCCGAGCTGCTCGGCGAGACGTCGCCCCTCGCGGAGCGGGAGGCCGCGCGCACGACCGAGAAACAGCGCGAACAGGAGCAGCGCAGCGAGCTGCGACGTGAACGCCTTGGTGGACGCGACGCCGATCTCCGGGCCGGCATGCAGGTAGATGCCGCCGTCCGCCTCGCGGGCGATGGTGGACCCCACGACGTTGACGATACCGATGACCGTCGAGCCCGCCGCCTTCGCGGCGCGCAGCGCCTCGAGCGTGTCCGCGGTCTCCCCCGATTGGGAAATGGCGACGGTCAGGGTGCCGGGCAGCCGCAGTGGCTTGCGGTAGCGGTATTCGGAGGCGTACTCGACGGAGACGGGGATGCCCGCGAGCTCCTCGATGACGTGACGCCCGACGATCCCGGCGTGCCACGAGGTCCCGCACGCCACAATCACGAGCCGCTGCACGCGCGCGCACCGGGCGGGCGAGAGGTTGAGCCCGTCCAACCGGGCCGTGCCCTGCGCCGGAAGCAAGCGCCCCCGCAGCGTGCTCTGCACGCTCTGCGGCTGCTCGCAGATCTCCTTCAGCATGAAGTGGGGGTAGTGGCCCAGCGCGAGGGTCTCGAGGTCCCAGGCGACGTCGTCCACCGCGCGTTGCTGCAGCCTGGCGTCGCTATCGAAGACCCGGTACCCCTGCTGCGTCACGACGGCGATGTCGCCGTCGTCGAGGTATACGACCGAGCGGGTGTGCGGCAGCACCGCGTTCGCGTCTGACGCCACGAGATACTCTCCCTGCCCCACGCCGATCAGCAGCGGCGACCCGCGGCGTGCCGCGACGATCTTGCCGGGGTCCGCCTCGGCGATGACGGCGAGGCCGTACGTCCCCTCGACGCGCGCCAGCGCGGCGATCACTCGCGCCTCGAGGGTCGCGCCCGGTGCGTCCTCGATGAGATGGGCGAGTGTCTCGGTGTCGGTCTCGGTGACGAACCGGTGCCCTGCGCGCTCGAGGCGCGCGCGCACGAGGTCGGCGTTTTCGATGATGCCGTTGTGCACCAGGGCGAGCGCGCCCGTGCAGTCGGCATGGGGGTGGGCGTTCCGCTCGCTCGGCGCGCCGTGGGTCGCCCAGCGGGTGTGGCCGATACCGCAGCTGCCATGCAGGGGCGCCCGCCGGACGAGGTCGCGCAACGCCGCGACGCGCCCGGCGAGCTTGCGGGTCTCGACGCCCCGGCCGTTCAAGACGGCGACTCCCGCGGAGTCGTAGCCGCGGTATTCCAACCCGCTCAGCGCGTCGAGCAGCACCGGTACGGCGTCGCGCGACCCGACGTATCCCACGATCCCGCACACCGTCAGGCCCGCTCCCGTTTGGGTTCGAGCAGCGGGTCTCCCGTCATCGCGAGGCCGAAGCGGGCCAAGGACGCCAGCGTCTCATCCCCCACGCCCACCGCGACACCGCCGAGCGTCAGGATAGCGGCGCCGCACCGCTCGCAGGGCATCATCCGACTGCACCCGGGACGCCGCGGCGTGTCGCGCGCGCGTTTGTCTTCACAGTGTTGGCATAGCACGTACGATCCCCGTGCCTGTGTCTCCCGGCTCCGGTTCACTTCAAGTTTGGGGCCCACCGCCCCGCACTCCTCCCCGAGCCAGTAGGGCGCGGGGACTCAAGCTGTTAGCGCGCCGCGGGGCCGCAGGACGTGCGGGCGCGGGCTCCGCAACTCGTTGCGCCGGCGCGGCACGCCTCGCCCGGCACCGTGGGTGCGGGCGCTCACCGGACCTGCGGCCTCAGCCTTGCAGGCGGAGGCGGCGGCGCCCGCCACCACCGTCCTGAATCGATCACGCCGTGGAGAGGTCATGAACGAGCGAGTGCAGCCGAACGGGTTGCCCCTGGTGCTCCTCGCCGGTGAGCGTGGCACCCAGTGGCTCGAGCGCCTGCTCGAGGCCAGCGGCTATGCGGTGTTGCGCGAGCGACTGGGCCGCCATGCGCTGCAGCGCGCGAGCGGCACGCAGCCGGACGTGATCATCATCGACGCCACGCTCCCGGACCTGCAGGCGGTGGACCTGTGCCGCACGCTGCGCCGCGAGGCCGGGATCACGAGCAGCACCCCGATTCTGGTGTGCCTCGCGGCCGCGCCTCCCGCGCGGGAGGCGCGCCTGGCGGCGCTGCGGGCGGGCGCCTGGGAGTGCATCGCCCCGCCGCACGATGCCGACGAGATCCTGCTCAAAGTGGACGCCTTCGTCCACGCGAAGCTCGACGCCGATCACGCCCGAGCGGAGGGGTTGCTCGATCCTCTGACCGGGCTTTACAACCGGCAGGGGCTCGCGCGCCGCGCCCGCGAGCTCGGCTCGCAGGCGTTCCGCGATCACGGCGCGCTGGCGTGCGTCGCCTTGACGCTCGACCCTGCGCCGGACGACGCCGCCCCCGCCGACCCTTCGCTCGTGGTGCGCGGCGTCCAGGCGCTGAAGGCGTCGGCGCGCCTCTCCGACGTCATCGGCCGGCTGACCCCATCCGAGTTCGCAGTCCTCGCCCCCGGCACCGATGCCTCCGGCGCGCGACGGCTGGCGGAGCGCCTGGGCAGCAGTCTCCAGGCCGCTCTCGCCCCGGCGCCCGCCGACGGCGTGGCGTCGCCCCTACGGGTGCGCTGCGGTTACGAAGCCGTCGCCAACCTCGGCTACGCGCCGATCGAGCCGGTTGAATTCCTCATCCGCGCGTCGGCGGCCCTCCGGACCGGGCGGCCCGAGGGCGGCGGATGGATCCGGCGCTTCGAACAGTTCAGCGGACCGCCGCCCGCCTAGACGACGATCGGCTCGCCCGATCACCGTACCGCGCAGCGCCTTCCCGCCTCAGCGTCCCCCTTGGCCGCAGCCGATCTGCTGGGTGCGAAGGCGAGGATGCCGCAAATAAGTGCAATCGCGAGGGTGCCGTTGACGCAGGTTGGTGCGCTTGGGGTGCGGCGCCGCGCTGGTGCGAGGTCGCGACAGCTGGCCCGAACCCTGCATAGGGCGTAAGGCGAACCCTCCTGGGACGAGCACGATGTCCACACCGGCTCTGCACGACAGGGGCACACGGCCCGGCGAGCCCGACGAGGCGCAAAGCCTCGCGGCGCTGCTGGCGATTGGTCCAGAGCAGAAGGCACGGATTCGGATCCTCATCGTCGACGATGAGCACACGTTGCGCGAGAGCTGCGCGACCGTGCTCCGCCAGGAAGGCTACGATGTGACGCTCAGCGGCCGCGGTCACGAGGCACTCGAGCTCGTGAAGCGACGGGCGTTCGACATCGTGCTGGTGGACCTTTATCTGACGCAGGTGGACGGGCTCGCCTTGCTGCGCGCGGCCCTCGCCACGAACCGCGACACGATCGTGATCGTGATGACGGGGAACCCGAGCGTCGACTCGAGCGTCGAGGCCCTGCGGCAGGGGGCCTTCGACTACCTCCCGAAGCCGTTCTCGGCCACCCACCTCCAGGTGCTGATCGGCCGCGCGGTGCACACGCTGCTGGTCGCTCGCGAGAGCCGCGAGCAGCAGACGGAGCTGGGACCGCGCCAGGTGGACTCGAACAAGGTCACCCTGCTCGGCACCGCCCCCGCGTTCCGCCGGGCGATCGAGCTGGCCCGCAAGGTCGCCCCCACGGACGCGTCGGTGTTCATCACCGGGGAGAGCGGCAGCGGCAAGGAAATGATCGCCCAGTTCATCCACCACAACAGCCGCCGCTCGAGCCGGCCGTTCGTGGCCATCAACTGCGCCGCGCTGCCCGAAGGGTTGCTCGAATCAGAGATGTTTGGGCACCGCAAGGGCGCCTTCACGGGCGCCGTGCGCGACAAACCCGGCTTGCTCGAGGCCGCCAACGGCGGCACGCTGTTTCTGGACGAGTTGATCGAGATGTCGAAGCCGATTCAGGCGAAGCTGTTGCGGGTGATCCAGGACGGCGTCGTGCGCCGCGTGGGCAGCGAGACGACCGACGCGGTCGTGAACGTTCGCTTCATCGCCGCTACGAACAGCGATCCCGCCGCGGCCGTGACGGCCGGCGACCTGCGGGAGGACCTGTTCTATCGTCTGCGCGTGGTGCCGATCCACGTACCGCCGCTGCGCGAGCGAGTGGAGGACATCCCGCTCCTCGCGGAATACTTCCTCTCGACCTATTGGGTGCGGCATCGGAGCAAAGGGGCGCCCTTCCCGAAGCTGACGGACGCCGCGCTGCGCGCCCTGTGTGGCTCCCCCTGGCGGGGTAACGTGCGCGAGCTGCAGAACGTGATCGAGCACGTGGCGGTGATCGCCGAACCGGCGGCGGCGATCCACGCCGAGGACCTGCAACTCGTGGGCGACCCGGCGCCCGTCAACGGCGCCAACCCCGCCTCGCTCGTCTCCACGCTGCTCGAGGAGAGCTACCACCTCGCGCGGGACCGCGTGATCGCGCAGTTCGAGCGGCAATACCTCACGTGGCTGGTCAACCGGGCGGGCGGGAACATGTCAAAGGCCGCCCGCATCGCGGGGGTGGACCGCACGACGCTGTACCGGATGATGGAGCGGCACGGGCTGCAGCGGAGCCCCACGGCCGGGTGGGTGGTCGAACGCGGGCCCGAGGCCCCGGCTCAGCCCGTGGAAGTCGAAGCCAGCGAATCCGACGCGGGCGCCGTGTGGGACAGGCAGGAGCCGTGATATGAGCGCGAATACCGCCGCAACGCTCGCGTGGCCCGCCCCCCCCGCGCCCCCCGCGCCGCCGATTCCGTCGGCCGGCCGGGCCAAGCCCGCCCCGCACGCAGACCCCGAGGCGGAGAACTTCGCCTCCTGTCTGAGCGGCCCAACCGGGCTCGAGCTCGTCGTCGAGATGGCGCATGACCTGCGCTCCCCGCTCACGTCGATCCTGTTCATGGCCGACGCGCTGCAGCGTGGTCAAAGCGGACCCGTGAACGACGCGCAACGCCGCGCGCTCGGGCTGATGTACAGCGCCGCGTTGTCTCTCTGCACGGCGGCGAGCGACGTGGTCGAACTGGCCCGCGGCGGAAACCGGCTCATGGATCAAGCGCCCCAGCCGTTCTCGGTCTCCGAGGTGCTCGCTTCCGTCCACGACATGATCCTTCCTATCGCCGAGGAGAAGCGCATCGAAGTACGACTCGTGCACCCCGTGCCAGAGCGGCGGGTCGGCCATCCCCGCGCGCTCTCGCGCGTGCTGCTGAACCTGGCCACCAACGCCGTGAAGTTCACCGACGCCGGGTATGTCGAAATAGCGGCGCGGCCCGTCACGCGGACGGAGCTCGAGTTCGCCGTCCGCGACACGGGGGGCGGCCTCGAGGCCGGCGAACTGCGGACCCTCTCTCAGCCCTTCCCCAACGCAGGGGCGGGCCTGCGACATCACTTCTCGAGTTCTGGTTTGGGGCTCGCGATCTGCCACAAGCTCGTGGCGGCGATGGGCTCCCAGCTCCGGGTTGAAACGCGGCGAGGGTGGGGAACGCGGTTCTTCATGCGCCTCGACCTCCCGCCCTGCACCGGCCCCGCTGCGGACACAGCAATCCGTTAGCCCGCCACGGGCGTGCTCCCGCGCTTTCCGCTGGCGACGAGCGGGTGGAAGAGCGGTTCGTTCGCGAGTTCGTAGCCATCCAAATAGTAGCGGTAGGCGTGATACTCCGAGCCTTCCCGCACGTCATTGAGGACCGCTCCCAACAGCCGTGCCGGCAGACTCCGGAGGATCTCGAGCTTGGCCTCCGCCAACTCCCGGTCGGTGCTTCCCAGCCGCAGGACCACAAGCAGGCTTCCCGCGAGCGTGGCCAGGAGGAAGGCATCCACCCCCGCTGCGAGCGGTGGGGTGTCCACCACGATGACTCCGTAGCGCGAGCGCAAGCTGGTCATGAGGTCGGCCATTCCGGCGGAGCCCATGAGCTCGGGCGCATCGCGTCGGCGCGATCCGCTGGCAAGAAAGTCGAGGAACGGATAGGTCGTCGTCTGCAGGGTCTCCTCGGGCGCAGTGTCGCCGACCAGCAAGTCTGTCAAGCCAGGCTGCCGACCTAGCGTCAGCACGCGGTGGAGCCCGCCCCGCCGGAGGTCAGCATCGATCAGCAAGGTGCGATGATTCGCGGACGCGAACGCGAGCGCCAGGTTCGAGCTGATGAACGACTTTCCGTCTCCACTCCCCGGGCTCGTCACCGCCACCACGACCGGGCCGGCCGCGCCATACACGTTCAGTACGTTGAGCCGGATACCGCGAAACGCCTCGACCACCGCATCGTGGCTCTTCGGACCCTTCTTGTCGGCGTCCCGACTGCAACGGGGCACAACGCCGAGTACCGACATGCCGAGATGCTCCACCTCGAGTCGCCGGGCGATCGAACCTCCCAGGCGGTCGGCCACGAAGGCGCCCCCTGCGCCGAGCAGCAGCCCCAGTAGCAGCCCGAGTGCGAGCTGCTCCACGAGGCCGATGCCGGCGGGCTTCGCCGGGAGGCCTGCATGGTCGACGATCTCGACTTGCCCGACGGTAACCGCCTCAGCGATCCCCGCTTTCTGGTACTCGATGCGGAGCTCGTCCGCGACCTTCCGCGCATTATCGACCCGTTCGCTCAGCCGCGCCTCCTCTGCGTCGGTGGCGGACAACTGCTGCTGGCGGGCCCGCAAATCGTTCAACGCCGCGATGCGCTCGTCAAGCGAGCCGATCGAGCTCTGCACGCCGGCTTGCACCGCACGGAGCAGGTTCGCCTCGGTCGACGAAATGAGCTGATTGAAGCGTGGAAGGTCTGGATGCGACGCCGAGCGGCTAGCCAATGAGTCGCGGGTCGCTTGGTACTGGAACAGCTGGGTGCTGAGCTGTGTCACTGCCGCACTCGTGGCCACGCCGGGTGTCGCCAGTGCGGCCTGGAGGGCCTTACGGCCGGCGCTGCTATCCCGCAGCGATGCGAGGAGAGCCTGGTCGGTGCGGCGCTCGGCCTCCAGTTGCTGGCGCTGCAGCTCGAGCCCCGCCAGTCCGATCTGCTCACGCACCAAGGCGTCCCGTGAGCCGTACTCACGAGCGCGCCCGCGAAATGCTGTGAGCGCCTGCCGAGCGTCAGCCAGGAGCGAATCGTTGACTTTGAGCTGGGCCTCGAGGAACTCGCGGCGCCGCTTGGACTGCGCTTGGGCCGCTTCGGCGCTCGTGCTCCGGAAGATGTCGACCACCCGATTCACGACCTGCTGCGCGACATACGGGTCTGGCGCCGAATACGCGACATCGACGATGTCGGTGCGGATCCGGGGCTTGACGCGGAGGTGCGCAAGCAGGTCGGTGATCGCGGCTTCGCGGCTCAGTACCCGCAGGCGCCCTTGGCTCCCATCCGCGCGACCATCCGCGCGACGCAGCACCGCGAAACGAATGCCGCCAAACTGCACCGCCGTGCCGTATAGCGCGTCGTGCCGCCCCGATGGACCTTCCGCAACGAAGCTCTGTCGGCCGAAGGTGACGTGGAACGAGTCCGCCGCCGCATCGGCCGGCACCGCCACCTCCCCCAGGAGGCGCGTCGGAAACTTCCGTGTCCGCACGCGCAGCATCGGCATGCTGTCGACGACAGCACCCGCGACCGTGCGACTTTCGAGTAACTCCACCTGCGACAGGACCGGGTCGGCAAACCTGTCGTCCGCACGCGCTGGGTCCTCCACCACGCCACCGGTCAGCGCGCGCCGGGGATCCGACAGGCGAATGACCGCGACGGCGCGGTACACCGGCCCCGTCACGTGCGCTACCAGTCCCGCGGCCACCACCGCCGCCGCAGCCACCCCGACGACCAGCCAGAGGTGCCGACGCAGCATCGCGACGAGCTCGTCCAGACGGACCGTACTCCCCGGCGCGTCCAGCTCTGCCCGGTCCGTGAGCGGGCCCGAAGTGGCGTGGGGACTGCCGGGCGGCTGCTCAGACATCAGGTAGCTCACCGATAGCGACTGTACGCCAGGACGGCCGCGACCGCCGCCGTGAGACTCGCCAGCGGATACAGCACATCCCGCAAGGCATTGAAACTGGAGCGACGGGCCACGAGAACCTGGTCACCGGACGCAATCGGCAGCGCCGCATATCGGGAATACCCGCTGCCCAGGTTGATCACGATCGCGCTGTCCCTTCGAATCACGCGCACCTTGTCCAACCGGCCCAGCTCCGTTGGCCCGCCCGCCTGCGCGATCGCCTGTGCGAACGTCGTCCCCTGTGGCAATCGATACAGGTTCGGCTGCCGTACCTCTCCCGCCACGGTCACCGGGAACAGGGGCTCGACGACGAACTGGACACCCTGCTCATACCTGGCCAGGACGCTGTCCAATCGTTGCTTCACCACCGCCAAGGGTACCCCCGCGACCTTCACGACCTGGTACACCGGGTGCTCGAGGGCGCTGTCGGGGGCGACGACGAACTCCCCGCTCAGCTCGGGGTGGCGCCACACGTCGACGCGGAGCGCGTCGCCCGGGCCCAGGACCGGATCGTGAGGGGGCAGGGAGGACGGACTCGGCCGTTGCGCCGCCGCCGACGCGATAGGCGCCAGCAGCAGCGCGACGACGACCCAGCTGCCGCCAAGGCTCATTCGGAACGGAACATTGGACATTCCTGCAGGCAAGGTGCAAGGAACGTGCTGACACAAGAGGAACGCTTCGCCGTACCCTGTGGCTCAGACACGGTGCCGGGCTGTTGCGGTCATGCAACACCCGTGATGCGCGCGAGCACGCAACGTGCAGTGCCTTCGACGCGATGAGTAAGGTTGCGTTCTGGTCGCTGTGGTGCTTTATCCTCGTCCTGCCGTGGGACGTGTTCACCCAGCTGCCGGTCGTGGGCTCCATCCCGCGCCT